>Ga0102956_1000364_pt1 | contig 16290 bp, 14 predicted proteins | sample SalPonF2_A_D2_MG_FD_84515 | JGI IMG/M metagenome (GOLD analysis project Ga0102956, IMG submission 84515) | Salt pond soil microbial communities from South San Francisco under conditions of wetland restoration - Salt Pond MetaG SF2_A_D2_MG ...
CGGCACCCTCCACGTCCGCGGGCCGCACGTGATGATGGGCTACTGGAACCTGCCGGAGGAGACCGCGCGCATGCTGGTGCCGGGGCCCTACCCGGGCGAGCGCATGCTGTGCACCCACGACCGCTTCCGCGTCGACGAGGAGGGTTTCCTGTACTTCCTGGGACGCACGGACGACATCATCAAGTCGGGCGGCGAGAAGATCAGCCCGGCGGAGGTGGAGGGCGCGCTCTCGACCGTGCCCGGGGTCCGGCAGATCGCGGTGGACGGGGTGCCCGACCCGCTGCTGGGGCACGCCGTCAGGGTGCACGTCGTTCTCGACGCTGACACCGAGATGAGCGAAGCGCAGTTCCGGCGTCACTGCATCCGCAGGCTCGAGGGACATATGGTACCTCGCGATATCATCTTCTTGGAGCACCTGCCCGAGACCGAGAATGGTAAGGTGCGCAAAGCCAAACTCGGGGGTCGGCATGAACTCAAGTGATCCGATGACGATGACGACGAGCGTCGACAGCAGCGTCGACATCTCCGCTTCCCAGGCCCGCGCGGCGCTCACGGAGCGGCTCGAGCGCGAGGTGCGAACGTTCATCGCATCGAACTTCGTCTTCGACGACCGGCCCGACGCCCTGGCGGGCGAGGCGTCCCTGACGCAGGCGGGCGTCCTCGACTCGATGGGTGTGCTCGAGTTGATCCTGTTCATCGAGGAAACCTACGGGGTCTCGGTCCCCGATGAGGACACGCTGCCGGAGAACCTGGACAGCGTCGAGCGCATCGTGCGCTACCTCGAGCGGAGATTGCGAGACCAGGGCCGACGTGCCTGAGGAGGTCGCTTCGCTGGAAGAAGCGTTGCGGCTGGAACGACCCGAAAAGGCCGTCGGCGAGATCGTCGAGGGCATCCGGCGGGAGGTCGAGGCGTTCCGGCGGCGTGGGGCGGTGGTCGGCCTCTCGGGCGGGGTCGACAGCAGCGTGGTGGCGTCGCTGGCCGTGCGCGCCCTCGGGCCCGAACGGGTGCTGGGCTTGATGATGCCGGAGGCGGAGTCCTCCAGCGAAGGGCTCGAGCTGGGACGCCTGGTGGCCGCCCGGCTGGGCATCGAGACGGTGCTCGAAGACATCACCCCCGTGCTCGAGGCGGCCGGCTGCTACCGGCATCGCGACGAGGCCATCGCCCGCGTCATCCCGGAGTACGGCCCCGGCTGGAAGGCCAAGCTGGTGCTGCCGAGCCTGCTGGCGTCGAGCCAGTACAGGCTCTCCTCGGTGTTCGTGCGCGGCCCCGCCGGCGAGGAGAAGAGCGCCCGCCTGCCGCCGAGCGAGTACCTCCAGGTGGTCGCGGCCACCAGCTTCAAGCAGCGCGTGCGCAAGATGATGGAGTACTTCCACGCCGACCGCAAGCACTACGTCGTCCTCGGCACGCCGAACCGGCTCGAGTACGACCAGGGCTTCTTCGTCAAGAACGGCGACGGCTCGGCCGACGTCAAGCCCATCGCGCACCTGTACAAGTCGCAGGTCTACCAGCTGGCGAGCGTGCTGGACGTCCCCGAGGCGGTCGTGAACGCCGGGCCCACGACCGACACCTACGCCCTGCCGCAGACCCAGTCGGAGTTCTTCTTCTCGGTGCCCTACCAGACGCTGGACGTCTGCCTCTACGCGGTCGACCACGGCGTCCCCGCCGCCGAGGTGGCGCGCCAGCTGGGGCTCGAGCACGAGCAGGTCGAGCGCGTCTTCGCCGACATCGCCTCCAAACGCCGCGTGGCCGAGTACCTCCACGCCGCGCCGCGGCTGCTGGGCGCGGGGTGACGGCGGCGCCGTGAACCGCATCGTGATCGTGGGAGCGGGCGGCTTCGGGCGCGAAGTGCTGCGCTACATCCTGGACACCTTCGAGGACGACCCCTCCTACGCCGTCAAGGGCTTCCTCGACGACGCCGCCAGGGACATCACCTCCTTCGGGCTCGAGGTCCCCGTCCTCGGCGACATCGGCAGCTACGCCGTGGAGCCCGGGGACCGGCTCGTCATCGCCATCGGCGACGTGCCCACGCGCCTCCGCCTGGCAGATCACTTCGAGGCGCGCGGCGCGCAGTTCCTGACGGTCCGGCACCCGCTGGCCTACATCTCGGCCTCCGCCCGGGTCGGCGCCGGCTGCATCATCGCGCCCTTCGCGACGGTGGGAGCGCACGCCGTCATCGGAGACCACAGCGTCCTCACCTTCTACGCCTCCGTGGGGCACGACGCCCGCGTGGGCCGCTCCGCGGTGTTCTCGCCGCACGCCGTCACGAACGGCATGACCACCATCGGCGACGGCGTCTTCCTGGGGGCGCACGCCGTGGTGAACCCGCTGCAGAGCGTGGGGGAGGGCGCTAAGATCGCCGCCGGCTCGGTGGTCTACCGGCCGATCCCCGCCCGCACCCTGGCGGCGGGCAACCCCGCCAAACCCCGCCGCGCGTGGTCGACGCCGCCCGAGGCGTAGGCGCGGGCGCGGCTTCAGCCGGGCGCGCCGTCGCGCCCGCCGGTGGGCGCGACGCCCGCCCGTGAGGACGGCGTCAGGTCGAGCACCGTCAGCTCGGCCGGGCAATCCACGCGCACCGGCAACGTGCTCACCCCGAGGCCCCGCGAGACGTAGCCGCGGGCCGGCCCCCGGACCCAGCCCTGGACGAAGCGGCGGCCGTACTTCGAGCCCGTGACGATCGGCCCGATCAGGGGGAGGCAGACCTGGCCGCCGTGCGTGTGGCCGCACAGGGTGAGCCCCACGCCGGTCGGGACGCCGGGCAGCGCGTCGGGATTGTGCGACATCAGCAGCGTGGCCGAACGCGCCGGAGCGCCGGCGAGCGCGGCGCCGACGTCGGGCTCGCCGGCCAGGACGTCGTCGATGCCGGCGAGGTAGAGGTCGTCGCGGAGCGGCGCCCCCCGGTTGACCATGACCCGCACGCCGCGTTCGCTGAGCGCGCGGGCGAACGGCGCGATGTCCGGGAAGCGCCAGCGGTCGTGGTTGCCCCAGACCGCGTAGACGCCGAGCGGCGCCGTCAAGCGGGCGATCTGGTCCAGCAGGGGCCCGATGTCGGGGCCGACGTGGTAGTCGACCAGATCGCCCCCGAGCAGGACCACGTCGGGCCGCTCGAGGAGCGCGGCGTCGATCCAGCGGCTCACCGTCGACGCGCCGATGAACGGACCGTAGTGGAGGTCGCACAACCAGGCGACGCGGACCGGGGACGCCAGCGCAGGCAGGGGCGCCGCCATCCGCACCACCTCGAAGCGGTACGCCGACGCCACGGAGCCGCCCGCCAGGAGGCCTGCGGCGCCCAGCCCGGCGCCCACCAGGAAGCGGCGCCGGCCCTGCGATGTGGGTCGGTCGGCTCGTCGCACCATCCCTCGATCCATGCCCGCCGTCCGGGCCGCCGCCACGGCGCCCCGTCGGGAAGGCCCCATATTGTAGGCCCGCGTCGTGGCCGCGTCAGTGGCGCGGGGCCGGGCCCGGGCGCCGAGAGCGCGTTGGGTCACTGCACCGGACCCGCTGGCCGGCCTATGGTGCGCCGTAGCTGACCGGCCCCGCCCGTGCTCGTCGATCGCCTACGGCGACGGCGGCACGCGGCGGGGCGCCTTCCCGGCCCGAGGAGTCATGGCGTGGATCCGAACCCCCAGCAGACCCTGTACGTCGTTCACTGCGTCGACACGGAAGGACCGCTCCACGAGTCGCTCGACGCCACCTTCGACCGGATCCGCAGCGCGTTCGGCCGCGACCTCCCGGCCACGCCCGAGACGCTCGCCGCGCTGCGGCGCGGCGAGATCGACCTGGGCGGCCGCGAGGACCTGGCACGCGTCATGCTGTCGGAGCACCTGCTCGCCTACAACGACACCTGGGACAAGGTCGACGCCATGCTCGACGAGATGATGCGCCCGCCCTTCCGCGAGCGCTACGCCGACCCCCAGGGCGACCCCTGGACGTTCAGCTGGTTCTGCGTCGACCACGTCGGCTACGCCAGCAATCCTCGACGGCGCGACATGGGCTACCACAACATCTTCGACCACTACCGCGCGATGCTGAAGAGGTTCGACGTGCCCGACGAGATCCACTGGCACGTGCATCCCATGTCCACCTACGGGGAGGCGCACCGCAACGCCACCGCCTACCTGCGCACGCCGCACGTGCTGGAGGGGCTGGCGCGCCGCGCGATCGACCGCGGCTGGTTCCCCGCCTGCTTCCGGCCCGGCTTCCACGCCGAGAGGCCCGACAGCCACTGGCTCCTGGAGCAGTACGTGCCGTTCGACTACGGCAACCAGGCCATGCCGCGCGACGCCATGCTGGAGGGGCAGGACGACCTGGCGAACGGCCGCTTCGGCGACTGGCGCCGGGCCCCCGACGACTGGGCGGCCTACCACCCGGACCACGACGACTACCAGAGCGTGGGCTCGTGCCGGCGCACCATCTTCCGCTGCCTCAACGTGGGCACGCGCCTGCGCCTGCTGGACGAGCACGAGGTGCGGCGCGCCTTCGAACGGGCCGCCTCGGGCCGGCCCACGATCCTGGCGTTCACCAACCACGACTTCCGCGACATGCGGCGGGACGTCGCGGAGACCCACGCCCTGATCGACCACGTCGCCGACGCCTTCCCGCAGGTCCGCTGGCGGACGGCCGGCGCCCTGCGCGCGGCGCGCGCCATCGTGGCGCAAGGGGAGGTGCTGGGGGGGCCGTCGTCGCCTCCCGGCGGCGGGCCCGAAGGCCCGGCCGAGCCCGAGCCGCTGGCCCTCCAGACCCGGGCGCGGCGGGCGGGCGGGGCGCTCCACCTCGAGGTGGAGGCCAACCACCCCATCTTCGGGCCGCAGCCGCTGCTCGCGGTGAAGACGCACTCGCAGCAGTACCTGGTCGACAACCTGGACATCCAGGAGCCCTTCCGGCGCTGGAGCTACGTCTTCGACGAGCAGTCCTTCCGCCCGGCCTCGCTGGAGGTGATCGCGCTGGCCGCGGCCGACGCTTCCGGGTCGACGGCGGTGACGCGCCTGGACGGCAGCGGAGCGGCGTTGGACGCGGAGGCTCTCGCCGCCCTCGAGCGCTAGGCAGCGGAAGCCTCGTCACTGCCAGAGGGCGCGCCCGGCGTGTACCATCGGGCATCTATGAATGCCCTCGCGTCGAGCCTCATCGCACGCCTGAAGGACCACAACGCCAACATCGTCATCATAGGGCTGGGCTACGTCGGCCTGCCCCTCGCGATGGAGTTCGTGCGGGTCGGCTTCCCGGTGACCGGGTACGACGTCGACGAGGGCTACGTCGCGCGCCTGGCGCGCGGCGAGTCGACCATCCTGGACGTCACCGGGGACGACCTGGCGGCCTCCCTGGCGTCGGGGCGGTTCACGCCGTCCGGCGACCCGTCGGTCCTGCAAGACGCCGACGTCATCCTCATCTGCGTGCCGACGCCGCTGTCGAAGTCCCGCCAGCCCGACCTCAGCTACATCGAGAGCGCGGTCGCCACCATCTTGCAGCACTGGACGCCGGGCAAGCTGGTGGTGCTGGAGTCGACCACCTACCCGGGCACCACCGACGAGCACCTGCTGGGCCTGCTGTCCGCGTCCGGCCTGCGCGAGGGCGAGGACTACTTCCTGGCCTTCAGCAGCGAGCGCGTCGATCCCGGCAACCGCCAGCACCGGCTTCGCACCATCCCCAAGGTGGTGGGCGGCGTCAGCGAGACCAGCACCCGCGTGGCCTCCGCTCTCTACGACGGCGCCTTCGACCACGTGCATCCGGTGTCCTCGGCGCGCGTCGCGGAGCTCTCGAAGCTGCTCGAGAACACCTTCCGCAACGTGAACATCGCGCTCGTCAACGAGTTCAAGCAGATCTGCGACGCGCTCGACGTCAGCGTGTGGGAAGTGATCGAGGCCGCCAACACCAAGCCCTTCGGGTTCATGCCGTTCTACCCGGGGCCCGGCATCGGGGGCCACTGCATCCCGCTGGACCCGCAGTACCTGGTGTTCAAGTCCCGCCTGTCGGGCTTCGAGCCGCGCCTGGTGGCGCTGGCCGACCAGATCAACATGGAGATGCCGCGCTACACCGTGACGCAGGTCATGGACGTGTTGAACCGCCGCTCGCTCTCCTTGAGGGGCGCGCGCGTGCTGGTGGTGGGCGTCGCCTACAAGCCCGACGTGCCGGACCTGCGCGAGAGCCCCGCGCTGTCGGTGATGGAGGGGCTGTTGGAGCGCGGCGCCGACCTGCGCTTCGTCGATCCCCACGTGCCGGAGGTGCGGGTGGGCGGTCGCCGCATCGAGGGGCGGCCCAGCCTGGAGGCCTCCGAGCTCGCGGCGGCCGACGCCATCGTCGTGCTCACCGCGCATCACGCGCTCGACCTCGCCGCGCTGGCGCCCTACCGGGACCGTCTGGTCGACACCCGCAACGCCGTTCCCGCCGCGGCCCCCCGTTCCGCGCCCGTCCCGACCTGACGCTGGTTCGCGCCCAGGATCGCCCCCGGTCAGGCCGAGCGGGCCCACGCGTAGGCGTCGATCATGCGCTCCGCCCAGGCCTCCAGGGCGTAGGACGCCACCACCCGTTGGCGGCTCGTGTCCGCCCGAGCCCGGCGTTCCTCCATGGGCCACTCCAGGACGTCTCGGAGCGCCTGCGCGAGACCGTGGGCGTCCTCCGACACGAAGCCCACGGCCGCCGGCATCTGCTCGGCCCACTCCAGGCCCCGGATGCGGCTCGTGACCACCGGGAGGCCGAACGCCAGCGCCTCGGCGACGGCGTACGAGAACCCTTCGCTGCGGCTGGCCGAGACGAACACGTCGCTGGCATTGAGATACTCGGCGATGGCGTCGGTCGGGGGGACGAGCTGCACCCAGGCGCGGGCCTCGCCGCCGGAGAGGGCGTCGATGGCGAGCTTCGTCTCGTCGCCGCCCACGACCAGGAGAACGGCCGGCACGCCCGTCCGGCGCAGCTCCTCGACCGCCGCCATGGCGAGGTCGACGCCCTTGCGGCCGGGAGTCCAGCCGTAGAGCAGGCAGGCCACGTCGCCGTCGTCCAGGCCGAGGTCGCGCCGCACCCGGCGGCGTACCGCCGCGTCGCGCACGAGGCGCTGCGTGTCGATGCCGTTCTCGACCACGCGGCTCCGGTGTCGGTTCAGCCCTCGTTCGCGCATCGTGGTCATGCCGCCGTGCGAGACGACGAGCGTCCAGACCGTCCGGCTCAGCAAGCGGTACTTGATCGTGTCCCGCAGCGTGCCCCGGAGCGTCCGGGACGACCGGTGCCAGGGCGAGTGCACGTGCCAGAAGACGCGGGTCGGGTGGCCGCGGCCCGTCGGCAGCATCCCGACCAGGGACGCGGCCACGTCGAACGTCGTGAAGTGCGTGTGGACGATGTCGACCTTCTCGTCGCGGACGATGGCGCGGATCCGTCGTGCCTGCTGCAGGATCGGGAGGTTCGACGGCAGGAGGCGTACGTCGTGCCCCGCGGCACGGACCTCGGGGAGCCAGGCCTTGTCGGCCGCGATGTCGGACAGTGCGATGATCTGCCTGCCGCCGCGCCTCGTGAGCGACTCGCCCAGGAACTGCAGCGCCGCGATGAAGGAGCCCTTGTAGGTGCCCCCGTAGTCGGCGACGTGGAGTACGGTCATCTCATCCATTGCGTTCGCCTCCTGGCGCGTCGGGAGGCAGCGGCTGGAGCAGCCCCGCCGCGACGCAGCGCTCGGCGGCGTCCGCCAGCGCGCCGAACGGCACCCCGCTGCGCCGCGCGATGGCCAGCAGGTCGTTCTCGCCGTCGGAGAGGTTGAGCACCCAGAAGATGGCGGCCTCCACCCCGTGGTTCGAGGCGCCGATCGCGAAGTCGGGGTAGAGGCCCCGGCGCCCGAGCTGCGGCTCGCCGTACGGGAACAGGTTGCGGAAGCGCTGGCCGCCGCGGTCCAGGACCCGGCAGATCGCCTCCGCCGCGTCGATCGAGCCCTGCATGGCGTCGAAGGCGATGAACGAGCGGTCGTCGTCGGAGGTGTGGTACTCGGGGTAGGTGGCATACATGGTGCGGGTGAGGCTGCCCACCGGCAGGTCGAAGCCGGGCGAGGCGTACTGCCGCTCGTCGCTCCCGAGGGGCGCGAAGTCGCGCCAACGGAGATCGTCGACGTCGGCCAACGCGATCTCCACGGCGCGATCGGTGAGGCTTCCCGGGCGTCGCGTGCGCTTGTAGGTGAGCGCGCCGGGGTCCCCCACGCAGGTCAGCACCAGGCCGGCATCGAGCCTGGCCTTGAGGTGGTCGCCGCGCAGCGCCAGGTAGGCGATGGCGCCGATCGTCTCCGGGCCGAAGACGAAACGGTAGCTGAGACGGCGGCTCGGCCAGGCGGCCAGCCTGCGGTAGAGGAAGGCGGCGACCAGCGGCCCGGAGAGCTCGTTGTTGGCCATCGACGGGTGGCAGGTGTAGCTCGTCAGCAGGACCTCGCGCTGGCGCTCGCCGGGCAGGACGCACTCGGACAGCGTCATCGAGCCCTCGATCAGCTCGGTGTCGACGACCACGCGGTAGGTCCCCGCCGGGAGCGAGCGCCGCATGCGGTCGGGAAGGCAGAAGCCCCAGCGCGGCCGGTAGTAGCTGGTGACGTAGGGGATGGCGTCGGGCCGCTCGGGGAGCGAGTAGAGATGGGGCAGCAGCTCCTCGAGGTCGAGCTCTCCGCGGAAGGGAACGGAGTAGTTCACCAGGTGCAGCGTGTGCTCCCGGACGTCCAGGATGCGCCGGCCGTCGGGGGTGACGACGTAGGCCTCGCGCACCACCCACTCCGGCGGCACCGTCCAGTCGAAGGCCTGCGTCCCGCTGGGGATCTCGAGGGTCTCGAGCGGCAGGAACTCGCCGAGGATGCGGTGGGTCTGGCGCGCGCCCTCGCCCGTCAGGCTGCGGAGCAGGGGGAACAGCCGGTCGAAGGTGGCTTCCAGCTCGGCCCGCTCGCGCGCACGCGCCTCCGGCGCCGGGGCGGCGCCGGCAACGCTCCCGCCGCGGCCGCCCGTGGCTCCGTCGTCGGCGCCGCTCACGGGGTAATGTCCCGTGCCGCGGCCGTTGCCGTCATCGTTCCCGGGCCCGCCCCCGGGAGGCCGTCGAGGTGCCCGCCCACGCGCGCTGCGAGCTCGCGGGAGCGGCCCGCCAGGCGCTCGCGCAGGGGCCGGCCCTGCGACGCGAGCGCCTCGGCGCGGCCCACCAGCACGTCGGCGGCGCCCTCGAGGGCCAGGGCGTCGAGGTCGCCGCTCGGCAGCTCGAACATGTCGAGCAGGCCCCGCAGCTTGTGCGAGTTGCTGCTGAGCGGCACCACCGGGGTGCCGCCGGAGAGCGCGAAGATGGCGGGGTGCCAGCGCCCGCCTACGTAGACCGTGGCGTTGCCCAGCACGTCCACCGCCTGCTGCACAGGGGTGGCCAGCCCGAGCAGCGGCAGCTCCAGGGCTTCCGCCAGCGGCCGCATGACGCGCTCGTCGGGGACGTCGGAGGCGGTGAGCACGACCTGCCCGAAGGCGTCGCGCAGGCCGCTGAGGGCGGCCCGGAGGCCCGCGCCCGGGTCCGGGCCGCGCCGGCCCACCGCCTTGTACAGCGCGCTCCCGCCCACGGCCACGTAATCGCGGCGCGGGTCGAAGTCGGCACGGTCGGGGAACGCCCCCAGCGCCTCCGGGCGTGCCGCCAGCTCGGCCCAGGCCGCGCGCCCGGCCGGGGCGAAGCGGAAGGCCGCGTCGGGCACCACGGCGCCGCGCGCGATCGAGGCCGCCGCCTGCTGCGAGCGCGGCTCGCGGAAGGTGACCAGGTCGAGCACGGGGTAGACCCGCTCGGCGAGGCCTCGGAGGCGCCCGTCGGCCAGGTCCGCGGTGTGGTTGACCAGCCCCACCCACTTGCCGAGCCGCGCCTTGGCCACGTAGGCCAGCAGCAGCATCAGGCGGCCCTTGCGCTGGTGGCCGTAGAGGCCGCCCTCCCCGTTGATCACCACCGCGTCGGCCGCGGCGAGGGCGGCCAGGTGGCGTCCGAGGATGTCGCCGCGCAGCATGGCGTCGGCGGCGGCGTCCAAGCCGTCGGCCGCGTCGGGAACGACGTCGGGCAGGCGGTTGCGGAGCTTGTCGTAGCTGCGGGACAGCACCTCGCGCACGATCGGCCGTTGGGGCACGAAGCGGTCGAGGCGTTCCAGCCAGCGCTGCCAGCTTCGGCGGTCGCCGGGCTCGAGCGCCTGGAGCTGCTCTAGGTAGAGCGTCGACACCACCTCGGCGCCGCGCTCGGCGATCAGCCAGCGCAGCGCGCGACTGGTGGCCCGGCAGCCCCAGTTGGGGTTGTGGGAGCTGTCGTTGACCAGGCAGACCGTCGGGCGGCCCGGGCTCACCGCACCGCCGACCGGAGCACCGAGGCGGCCACCTCGCCGGTGGCGTGAACCGCCTCCGGCGACAGCGTGGGGTGCACCTGGAACATCAGCGAGGTGTCGCCCAGCTCCTGCGCCACCGGCAGCCGCTCGACCGGGCCGAGCCCGGCCTCGGTGAAGGCCACCTCGCGGTAGATCTCGCTGCAACTGCCCGACATGCAGTACGCGCCGGCGTCCATGATCTCGCTCTGGATGCGCTGACGGTCCCAGCCGCTGCGCAGCGCGTCGGGCTGCACGTAGGCGTAGAACTTGTAGTAGGCGTGCCGCACGCCGTCGCGCGGCCGCGGCACCCGCACCGCGGGGAGGCCCTCGAGGTGCTCGCGCAGGATGGCGGCGTTGCGGTTGCGGGCCTCCACCCAGGCCTCGAGCTTGGCGAGCTGCAGCCGCCCGATGGCGGACTGCACTTCGGTCATGCGCCAGTTGCTGCCGAACGACTCGTGCAGCCAGCGGTAGCCGGGCGGGTGCTGGCGGTGGTAGACCGCGTCGAAGCTCTTGCCGTGGTCCTTGTACGACCACGCCTTGTTCCAGGCGGCCTCGTCGTCCATGGCCAGCAGGCCGCCCTCGCCGCCGGTCGTCACGATCTTGTCCTGGCAGAACGAGAAGGCGGCCACCTCCCCGAAGGCGCCGGCGGGGCGCCCGTCCACCGTGGCGCCGTGCGCCTGCGCGCAGTCCTCGATGACGTCGATGCCGCGCGCGCGCGCCAGTTCCATGATGGCGCCCATCTCGGCCGGCCAGCCCGCCAGGTGAACCACGATGATCGCCTTGGTGCGCGGCGTCAGCGCCGCCTCGATGGTCTCGGCGGTGATGTTGCCGGAGTCGCGGTCGACGTCGGCGAAGACCGGGCGGGCGCCGTGGAGCACGGCGGCGCCGGCCGTGGCGACGAAGGTGCGGGGCGTGGTCACCACGTCGTCGCCGGGACCCACCCCCAGCGCCAGCAGCGCCAGCTCCAGCGCCACCGTGCCGTTGCTCACGGCCACGGCGTGGCGGCGCCCGAGGGCGGCGGCGTACTCGCGCTCGAACTCGCGGCCCTCGGTGCCGGTCCAGTAGTTGACCTTGCCGCTGCGAAGCACGCGCGCCGCGGCCTCCACCTCGTCCTCGGCGAACACGGGCCAGGGGGCGGTCTCGACGTCGATGGTCCTACGGGTGTCCGTCATGATGTCTGCCTCTCGCCCGCGTCGGGCCGTTGCTGCCCCATGAACTCGGTCATGGTGGGGTGACCTTCGGCGTGGATGCCGTGCCGGGCCAGCACCCTGAAGACGGTCTCCACCAGGATGCGCAGGTCGAGCCCGAGGCTCGCGCTGTCGACGTACGTTACGTCCTGGTCGAAGCGCTCCTCCCAGGTGATGGCGTTGCGCCCGCGGACCTGCGCCAGGCCGGTGATGCCCGGGCGGACCTCGAGCCGTCGCGCCTGCTCCGGGCTGTAGCGCGTCAGGTAGCGCGCCACCAGCGGCCGCGGGCCGACCAGGCTCATGTCGCCGCGCAGCACGTTCCAGAACTCCGGCAGCTCGTCCAGGCTGGTGCTCCGCAGGAAGCGGCCGAAGCCGGTCAGCCGGTCGGCGTCGGGCAGAGGCCTGCCCGAGGCGTCGAAGGCGTCGCGCATCGTCCGGAACTTCAGGATGGTGAACGGCCGGGCCGCCCTGCCGGGCCGCACCTGCCGGAACAACACCGGCCGGCCGAGCACCAGCGCCACCGCCGCGGCGACCAGCAGGATCACGGGCGAGAGGAGCAGCAACGCCAGGCTCGCCGCGATGATGTCGAGAAGACGTTTGCCCTGTTCCGCATAGCTCCAACGCACCTGCGACCTCGCTTCGGCTCGACGTCGGGTGGGGTATCCGACGAGGAGGGATGGGCTCCGTCGGCGTCGCCCGAACCGCGGCCAAGGTAGCACCGTGGGGAGGCCGTGTCCGTGACGGCCGTCATGGGGCCGGCGGCCGTGCGCGGGGATCCCCCGCCGCCTCATTCGGAGGCCCGGCCCGGGCCCGTCACGCGCTCGCCGCCCCGCGCAGGACGGCCTCGAGTTGAGCGGCCAGGGTGTCGCGCGCGAACCGCTCCTCGGCCAACCGTCGCGCCTGGGCTCCGGCGCGCGCGGCCCAGCCGGGCGTCGCCAGGGCGTCGACGAGCTGGCGCGCCGCGCGCTGCAGGTCGGTGGCGTGCAGGACCAGCCCCGCCTCGCTCGCGCGCAGCAGGTCGGCCTGCCAACCCTCGTGGTTGACGGCGAAGGCCGTCCCCGAGGCCAGGCCGTCGAAGAACTTGTTGGCGGAGTTGTCCCACAGCGCGGGGACGTCGATCACGACCGAGGTGGCCACGTCGGCGGCCGCCAGGATGCGCGCCACCTCGGGCTTCGGCAGCTTCGGGAGGAGGAAGAAGGAGCGCTCGAGCACGCCCAGCTCCTGCGCCAGCGAGGCGACGGCCTCGCGCTCGAGCCCGTCCCCCACCGCCAGGAAGCGCACCTCGGGGTCGAGCTCGGCCACCTCCGCCGCCAGGCGCGCCAGATAGCCGACGCCGTTGACGCGTCCGAAGGCTCCGGTGTACACCACCAGCGGCCGATCGCCGAGCCACGGTGTCTCCCTGCGGAAGGCGGCGGCCGCCTCGGGGTCGGGGTGGAAGACGTCGAGGTCACAGGCGTTGGGGATGACGTGGATACGCTCCTCGGGCACGCCGCGGCGCGCCACCCCCGCCGCCATCCCCGGCGACAGAGCCACCACCTCCCGGGCGTTGCGGTACGCGAAGCGCTCCAGCCGGCGCGCCGCCCAGATGCTGACGGGGTCGCGCAGGACCCGCATGGAGATGGGAACGTCGGGCCACAGGTCGCGCACCTCGAACACCATCGGCGCGTGTCGGCGCTTCGAGGCCACCACCGCCGGGATGGCGATGGTGAGCGGCGTGCTGCTCGCGAAGACGACGTCGGCGGGCAGGCTCGACGCGCGCGCCGCGCTGGCCGCGGCGAAGGCCACGAACGCGCGCAGCCGGCGCGCGAAGCCCATGTGGTTGGAGTACGGCACCGGGAACCGGTGGACGCGGATCCCCTCGATCTCGTCCACCCGCCAGCCCCCGGGGGCGTGCGGGTCGGGCGCGTTGTCGGCGGTGATGAGGTCGACGTGGTGGCCGTCGCGAACCAGCCGGCGTGCCAGCTCGTACGAGCGCGTGCCGCCGCCGTTGGCCGGGGTGTTGAAGTACTGGTGCAGGTAGACGATGTTCATGACGTGGCTCGTGCACGTGGGGCGCTTCCGGCGGAGCGCGTCAGGCCGACCCCCGGTGGGGCACGGTCGCGCTCGCCGTGGCCCGGGCGGAAGGGGCGCGGCGCTCGAGGGCGGCGCCCCAGAGCTGCAGGTAGCGCGGGATGCTGGCGTCGAGCGCGAAGCGCTCGCCGATGCGCTCGCGCGCCGCGGCGGCCATGGCCGTGCGTTCGGCCGGGGCGTCCAGCAGCCGCGCCGTCGCGGCCGCGGCGCTCGCGACGTCATCGATGGCGACCACCACGCCGAGCGACGCGTCGGGCAGCAGCTCGTCCATCGCGAAGGTCGCGGTGGTGACGCAGGCGCAGCCGGCGGCCATCGCCTCCTTCACGACGTTGGGGAGGCGCTCGCTGCGCGACAGGAAGAGGAACACCTCGGCCTGCCGCAGGGCGCGCGCGACCTGCTCCTGCGAGACGTGCCCGCAGAAGCGCACCGCCGCGGCGATGCCCAGCTCGTCGGCCAGGCGCTCGAGCTCCGGCCGCGCCGGGCCGTCGCCGAGGACGTCGAGGGTGGCCCCGGGACGGCCCTCGCAGGCCCGCGCGAAGGCGCGCAGGGTGGCGTCCACGCCCTTGGCCCGGGTGAGCCGGCCGGCGGTCGCCACCCGGCCGCGCACGCGCTCGACGGCGCCGCCGTCGCTGCCGTCGCCGAACGCGGCGGGGTCGATGCCGTCCGGCACGACCGCGATCGCGGTCGCCGGCAGGCCGTAACGGCGCGCGACGTCGGCCACGTTCGCCTCGGCCAGGGTTCGCACCACGTCGGCGCGGCGCGCCACCTCGGCGGTCAGCGGATGGTTCTGGTCGATGTCGTAGGCGCTGAACGACACCGACACCACGCTGCCGGGCAGCGCGCGCTGCACCAGGTAGCCCACCAGCGAGGGGTAGTGGGCCCAGGCCAGGTGCACGACGTCGGGTCGGCGCTCGGCCAGCTCGCCGACGATCTCCAGCGCCCGCGGATAGAGCGCCAGGCTGCGCAGGTAGAGGCGCCTGGGCGCGGGCAACGTGAGCAGCCGCAGCAGCAGGCGCGCGGCCGCAGCCGGGGCCGCCGCGAAGCCGCGCAGCGCCCCCAGCGCCGTCCTCGGGCCGGCGGCCGTGATGGCCACGCCGCCCAGGCCGCGCTCGGCGACCAGCGTGTCCGCCCGCGGCAGCGGTGGACGCAGGGCGTGGACGGACACCGTCAGCCCGCGCGCGGCGAACGCCGCGACATCGCGCGATTGGAAGGTCTCCGACGGCGCCGGGAAGGCCATGGTGACGTACGCCAGCGAGCCGGGGCGCGGCGCGCTCACGGGTCGGGCCCCGGCCGCGCCGGCGGGACCGGCCGGTAGCGGGCGCGCAGCCCGAAGCGGTGACCGGCCGGCCACACCGCGTGGCCGTGCGCGGCGCTCACGAAGGCGATCACCAGCCAGGTGACCTTGTTGTACTCCCAGCCCAGCGGAAGGAGCCCCACCGCGAGCGTGAGGAACACGAACAGCGTCGCCACCTTGACGCCGCCCTCGGACCCCACGCCGAACAGCGGCAACGCCGCCACCAGCAGGATGAGCGCGAACAGCGCCAGCCCGATCAGGCCGGTCCCGACGGCGATGGACAGGAAGGTGTTGTGCGGCGCCCAACCGTTGCCCAGGATCGGCGTGACCGCGGCCCGGAAGGCCTCGACGCCGTAGCCGACGACGGGGCGTGCCTGGAGGGCTTGCATGCCGCCCTTCCAGATGCCCAGGCGGCCGCTGAGGTTCTGGTCGGCCAGGTCGTTGGCGGTCCCCGAGACGCGCTGCAGATCGGGCGTCGCCCGCTGCAGGTAGGTCGCGGGGAGCTGCGTGACGCCCACGGCCAGCCCGGCGATGAACAGCAGCAGCAGCACCCGCCGCGCCGTGCCGAGTTGCGTCAGGGTCAGCGGGATGGCCGCCAGCGCCAGGGTCGCCTCGAGCGTCCCGCCGCGCGAGCCCGTCAACAGGATCGCGGCGACCCCGATGGGCAGGAAGAGGACGTTGATCACGTACAGCACGAACGAGCGCCGCTTGGTGATCAGCCACCAGGCGAACGCCAGGCTGATCGCCAGCATGGTGGCGGCGTCGTTCTGGTTGGCGCCCGCCGAGGTGATGCGGCCGTCGATGCGGATTTCGTGACTCACGAAGAGGAAGATGTAGAGGATGTTGATGGCGCTGACGTAGGCGCCCACCACGAACGCCTGTGCCACCGCCTGCAGGTGCGCCGGGCTCCGACAGATCTCCCACACCACCCACACGAACGCCAGCAGCTGCAGGTACTGCATCACCGCGGAGCGGCTGCCCTGCGGGTCGATGCTCCAGTAGTAGCTGAACATCAGCCACAGCACGAAGAGGCCGGTCACCACCAGGACCAGCGACGGGGGCCGCAACCGCAGGGCGCCGTTCTCGGCCAGGCTCGCCAGCGTGAACAGCAGGGTCAGGATGCCGAGCCCCTTGGCCACCGTCCCGAAACCGGGGAGCACGATGGCGTCCTGCCAGGGGATGGCGAACACCGTCAACATGAGCAAGATCAGGGCGATGGTGCGCACGGGCTTCATCGTGGCGCCTCCGCGGCCCGCAGGTAGCCGGCCACCGCCTGCGGCATGGTGAAGCGCTGCCAGGCGCCGTCGTCGTGCCCGGGCGCGGCGCCCGCCCGGGCGCGTTCGCTCAGGGCGGCATCGATGGTGCGCGCCAGGGCCGTCACGTCGCCGACCGGCACCAGCCGGCCGTACCGGCCGTCGGCCAGGATCTC
>Ga0102956_1000366_pt1 | contig 16269 bp, 10 predicted proteins | sample SalPonF2_A_D2_MG_FD_84515 | JGI IMG/M metagenome (GOLD analysis project Ga0102956, IMG submission 84515) | Salt pond soil microbial communities from South San Francisco under conditions of wetland restoration - Salt Pond MetaG SF2_A_D2_MG ...
GAAGCGGCACCGGCATTATATAAATTTTGTGTACGGGCCAGAGTTTCCTGCAAATCCCGAATTGAAATCTCCTGTGCCTGTAGTTGAGCTTGTAAACGGGAATCGTCAAAAATTGCCAGGATATCACCCTGTTTAACCTGGTCACCCACTTTAAAATTCAATCGTATAACGGGTGTTCGTGCCGTAGTTCCAATGGTTGATATACGCGGATAGGTAACGTAACCGCTTAAACGCATTACGGGATTGGATGTAGGGCCCATGCGCTGATATGATACAAATGCGACTTCAACAGGAGTTGGTTTTAAAATTTGCCATATGACAACACCTATGATTACTGCCAGCAATAGTGATCCCCATATGATCAGCTTTTTTCTTTTACGTTTACGGCCGGTTTTACCACGATCACGCACCAGTTTATTTGCCAGTTTGTGGAGACGTTTAGAGTTTGGGGTCGTCTCTTTCGTCGTCATTTCCAGTGTGGACTTATTATCCGGTCGATTTGTATCCATGAGTGTTTTATTATTTAATAATGAATAGTATCGTGTAAATCAGTACCCACTGTGCCTTCCAGTAACATCAATGTATGAAGCATCTCAAACTTGCTTTTTTCAAGGTTAGCCAAGGCATTGGCAACTGGAATTTGCGCTTGAATGTAATCTATTTGTGGAATAGCCCCATTTTGATACGAGACCTCAACCACCTTGAGATTGGCTCTTGCTTGTTTTAATACAACCTGATTACTTTTAATCAATAGTTGAAGATTTTCCAGTTCATTGAGCAGCGTTTTTATTTCTGTACCAATTTGAAGGCGCTGTTGATCTGTTCCCTCCTCGTATTGTCGCTGCAGGACAAGTGCCCGCATTTTCTGTGATTTCATACGTGACCCGTCAAATAAGTTAAAGGTAAACCCGATACCGACTCTCCAATTATAATTTTTCAATCCCCTGCTGCTGAGGCTTGAATAATATCCGAATGCGTCCGGGCCAAAATAAGAGAAATCGCTTTGTAACATCAGAGATGGATAGTTTTGGGCTGAATACGCCCTGGCGATTTCCTGTTGTTGTTTAGCAAGAAACGTTGTCTGACGTATATCCTCTCTGTTCTGTAATGCGATATTATACAGATGGCCATAAAGCTGATTGAAGTTTGGAGTTGATTGTATGACCGGCAGATCACCTGTCGTTCGGATTTCAGATGTTGGCATGCCCGTCAACATCAATAACCGGTCATAACTTTTATTTAATTCATTCTTAGCTGAAGTCATTTGAACGACAGCGTTCTGCAGATCTGCCTGAGAACGTAGTACTTCGGGTGATAAAGCTACCCCGTTTTTTAATTTTTCTTCGTTTATTTTTTGAAGGGTTTCGCTAAGTGGAATAATAGAACGGTATATGCTGTCCATTTTTTGATAAGCCAGCGATCGGTAAAACTGTTGCTTAACTTCTACAGTGACATCATTAATTTGCTGACGGTAACTATATTTCTGTGCGCTTGCACCATAACGAGCTGCTTTAACACTGTGTGTTGTCTTGCCGAAATCATAGATCATCTGATTTAATTCAACACGGGCGGTGAACGTGTTTTCGGTTCCCTGACGCGCCAGGACGGTATCGCTCTTAAATTCTATGGGGATGCGCGGAGCCTCGTTAGCATGGCTGACACTTGAGCGGATCAGCACGTTTGGATAAAATCCGGACTGTTGCTCTGCAATTTGAAATTCAGCCGCCTCCACACCAAAATTGCTCTGTTTGATAAGTGAGTTATTCTTTAAGGCCAGTTGAATAGCCTCCTGAAGTGTTAACGGATGTTGATCCTGAGCCATAATCGGCTGAGTGATAAGGGAAGAACTAAATAACATTAACACAATTATATATTTTAATAACTTCATTCTATACCTCATCAGCTATTTAACGCTTCAATAATGGATAAATGAGTAGCACGTCTTGATGGTAACCATCCTCCCATGATTCCCATGAAAATTGAAAATAAAATCCCGGTAATGATTAGCTCAGGTGTCAGGGTTACTTCGAAGGTGACATAGCCCAGCCCGGTTAGCGGTGTTCGAAATGTGATCCCCTGAAATAACAGGGCGATAAGGGATGCCAGGATTCCACCGCTCAAAGCCATGATCAGGGATTCTATTAACGTGGCTAAACGAACCGACCGTGATCTGAACCCAAGGGCACGCATTATGGCCAATTCATCTGCGCGATCGGCTATGGATGCATACATGGTATTCATGGCGCTAAAAATGGCACCTACAGACATTACTACGGCGATGAACCAGGTGAGAATCTGAAAGCCCTGTGCAGCCGTGGTGCCTTGTTTAAAATAGTCCTGTTCGGAAGTTGCATATACATTAAGCATTTTCTGGTGATTCAATTGATCCACAAATGAACTCATCAAGTCCGGATCTTTAATCAACGCCCATATACTTGTAACTTCCGGCCGATCGAAGATCAGTCCGAGATTGGTCACGTTCGTCCACACTTCCGACTCAAAAGGCGAACCGTTATCCTCAAAGACTCCGATGATTGTAAATTTCCCGACAGGTGTAGTGATTTGATCACCTAAATCGGCATTCAAAGCACTGAATACTTCTTTACCTACAATAACTTCATCTCTCGATTCAGGTCTGAAGAAACGACCCTGGACCAACATTAACTGGTAATGGACCTTCAATGCATTATTGAGATCCACTCCCCGGAAATTTGTTTGAAATCGAACACCGGCCTCATTTTCAACATAACTTGTTTTTACCGTTTCATTCGACATAACCGGATATGCGTTGTCGTCCAATTTTATTTGGTTGTAAGTGCCAATAATCTGAATGTCCAACTGAGACAGGCGGCTTTGATTTTCATTAGTGGCGTTTTTATTGATGATAAACATGCGGTCGGGCGCCCCGGATGAAATGAGAGTCTTATTGACGCCTTCGATCATAGCCAGAAGTGAAATAAGAGCGAGAACCACAAGAGTGAACGATATGATGGTTATCAATGTCGATGATTTTCGCTGAAACAGGCTCCGGACAATATATATAAGTGGTATCTTCATAAATTGTGCAGGGCTTTGATTACATTTATTTTTGAGGCATTATAGGCCGGAATAAAACCACTGATAGCTCCAATGGCTATGGATATTAATATGCCTGCTGCAACTATTGAGGGACGAACAAGAAAATCGAAAGTCAGCCCTAATGAAATCGTCAGCCCTTTGGTATTAAAGAGAAAGTAAGCTCCCATCGTACCGATTAGACCGGCGATAATTGAAATTAAAACGGCTTCTATAACGATCATCCATAATACGGTGTTTGGAGTGAATCCGATTGCTTTCATCACGGCTATTTCTTTACGACGTTCACGGGTTGATAAAGCAATAGTGTTCACTGTTACCATTAATATGGTGAAGAGTACAACGGTTGAAATAACACGTATGATTAATTGTATGGTGGCAGTGTACGAAGTCAGGCGATTGAGCATGGAGCTTTCTGTCTCAACACTTACTTCATAAGGACCGGCACTGTAATAATTGACGAGGTTGTTGATTACCGAAAGGGTATTGCCGGGTCCGTCGAGGCGGAGCCAAAAGATATTGACTTTACCGGGATTGTCAATTAGTCCTTCGTAATAATTCCAGTTAACCAGCATCTGTGTCTCAAATTGCTGGTTTTCACGATCATTGCTTATGAGCACGCCACATATTTGCAATTCCATGGTCGTTTTGTGTTGCAATGATTTTAGTTTGATGATATCTCCGACGTTCCAATCGTATTTTCGCATAATTTCCAGGCCAACCAGTACCCCATTTCTGACTTTTTCAAACTGCTGATATTGTTCACCGGTTACCATTCTGGATGCCGTCGGGAATACTTCACGATAGGTTTCGGGGTCCACCAGGAGTGCGACATAATATTCGTCTCCCCATCCCACGCTTGTAACGGTGTAGCCCATCGGAGTGGCTGAAATGACGTGATCGAATCGTACCAGGCGGCGCCAGTAACTTATAGGAAGTTGAGTACGCGGCCCCCCGTATTTTTCGATGACGGCAACTCTTGTTTCTCCCGGCCCTTTGGCCACACTGATATCGAGTGCTGTCATAATCGTTTGAAGCATGGTAAAGATAAATAGCGCGAGTGCTACAGCAGCCATCGTAAGAATCGTACGACGTCGGTTCCTGAATAAATTTTTTAATATGACATGAAACCATTTCATAAGATACCGTCAGGTCAATAAATGGGGGTCACTGGTGTTGTCCAGAGCTTTTTCCTCCGAGTTCAGGAGCCGTCCTTTTTCCAATTTTTCAATGGTTTTAGCATGTTTTGCGGCATGAGGGTCGTGGGTAACCATGATAATGGTTTTGCCCAATTCGCCATTGAGTATATCGAAAAGTTCGAGTACATCATCGGTAGACCGGTAATCGAGGTTACCCGTGGGTTCATCACCTATGATAATGGTGGGGTCGGTAATAATAGCCCTGGCAATACAGACCCGCTGTTGCTGGCCTCCCGAAAGCTGTCGCGGAAAATAATCGATGCGATCATCGAGTCCGACGATAGACATGGCTGCTTCAACACGTTCTCTTCGTTCTTTTCTCGGCATCTCAAATAAAAGGAGCGGAAGCTCTACATTCTCAAATGCGGATAAAACAGGCATAAGGTGATACGATTGAAAGATGAAACCGATATTTTCATGCCTCCATCGTGACAAACGTGTTTCATTCAATCCAACTATGGATTCACTATTCATGATTACATCGCCCGAAGTCGGTGAATCCAGTCCGGATATGATATTCAACAGGGTTGATTTACCGGAACCCGACGGACCCATTAATGCAATATAATCACCGGGGAATACATCTAAATTTACACCTTCAAGGACCGGAGTGATGACTTCCCCTTGTATGTAGGTTTTGCTCACATGTATTATCCGAAGAATTGGATCCATAGGTCATTTCATCGAATTGTTATTTATTGGGGATAATGATTGTATTACTCTGATGAATATTTAGATACCCCTCTGCTAAATACGTCTTCCCTTGATGCAACAGACCGCTTAAAAATTACTTAATAATATTCCGTCTAAACAAAAAAAGATCTGCTAAGCAGTAATCCTGTAAAATTATAAGTTGTTGTTATCTATAGTAATAAAATGAGGGCTATGCAGGATATATACTGCAAGCTAAAACAATCAACTTGTGTAGGGGGATGTCTTACAGGCTGTGATATGTAAAGAATGTAATAGTGAACAAACTCAAATGGCTGTCGTCAATCATATCACTAAACAATTACTATTCGAAACGTAAATCTTACTTATAGCATATCCCCGCGAATAGATGCTTTTTGTTTAGAAAGGTCAAGGATAGAGCCGGTTATAAGAGATATATCACCGGTAACAGGATCTTTATCGGGTTTCGCGTAATCGAGTACATTTACAGTCTTATCATCAGCTATAACCAATCGGTATTCCTCTGTGGATGTGGCTCCGGATAAGACTTTATTAATATGTTTTTTTACTTTTTTAAAATCATCCGGATGAATAAGTTTTTCCCAACCTCCTTTTGTGATAAATTGATTAGGATTGAGTCCGGTTAATGTTCTAAATCCTTCGGAGAGCCAGGCAAAATGTAAGTTATCGGGGTCGGAAATATCCAATCCGTAGGTGAAGTCACTTTTGTTTTCCACCAGGCGGGAGAAATCAAAATTTCTTTTTTCCAGGGCTTTGAGTACTCTTTTTTGAAGGCTGATATTATCTATGACCGCACGGATAATGACACCGTCTTTAAGCTCAAAAAGTTTAGCGTGTACTTTAGTTTCAACCGGTACATTATTTTTTCGCAGAAAGGTAACGGAAAAATCTTTTCCATTGAGTTCTGTTAGCCCGTTTTTAAACTTTTCCTCATGTTTATCATCGATAATCTCCCAGATTTTTTTATGCTCCAGTTCCCCTTTGTCATATCCTGTGAGATTCCGGAATGATTTATTAGCCCCTATGATGTTACCTTCTTTGTCAAAATCGACCAGTGTTCTTTTAGAAAATTCGGCGAGTGAGTCAAATTCAGCACGTGTTTCATTAAAAGAAAACTCGGCTCTTTTACGATCTGTGATATCATGTTGATAGGATACCCAGTGTGTTATTTCCCCTTTTTGATTATAGAGAGGGTGAATATCCCACTGGTTAACAAATTCAGTACCGTCTTTTCGATAGTTAATGGCCTGACCGAAAAATGATTTACCTTCTCTAAGCGCTTTTTTTAACTTGTCTAATGTCGCCCGTTCCGTTTTGGGGCCCTGTAAGATACGTGGAGTTTTACCAATTACTTCATCTTTGGTGTAGCCTGTCAGTTTTGTAAATCCATCATTCACGTAAACGATTTTTGGGCCGGGTTCTTCGAGATCCAGTTCTGTAATCAGGATAGAATCGTAGTCATTTCGTATTGCTGCTTCAAGCAAGGAAAGATTTTTTTCAGCCTTTTTCCATTTTGATAAAAGCTCCATGAACAACTTTTTAGCAGTTCCATAGGATGATTCATCTTTGCAACATTTACGTAACAATTCTAACTGTTCAGACTCCATACAACTCGCATATATTTTTTAGGGAATATTAAATTCCGCGCTCAATAAGGGTTTGAATTTATATATTTTATCTGAAGATAATCAACAGATGTTACCCTCTCTGCATATGCCATAACTGAACAATACTGATTATAATTCCCGGAAATTTAAAAATAATTTACATTTTGTAATTATTTGTACCATTTATGGCTTGATTTGACAGGAATAAAAAAAAGCGCAGCCGGCTAAAACTACGCTTCATAAATACAAGTCAGGTTTAAAAGAAGATCTTATCTATTTGTCTGATAAGATCATTTTGGCAATGGTTTGAAGTTGCATATTAGATGTCCCTTCATAAATCTTGCCAATTTTAGAATCCCGCCAGAATTTTTCGACAGGATATTCTTTGGTATAACCGTAACCACCGTAAAGATCAACGGCCATTGATGATACTTCTTCGGCTACTTCGGAAGCATGAAATTTTGCCATAGCCGCTTCTTTCAAAAAGGGTTGACCGGCCATTTTTAAACGAGCAGCGTTATAAACAAGTAAACGGGCTGTTTCGATTTTAATAGCCATTTTTGCGATCTGAAACTGAACACCCTGGAAATCGGAGATAGACTTGCCGAATTGTTTTCTTTCCTGGATATAAGCGACAGTCGCATCAAATGCTCCTTGTGCAATTCCAATCATCTGGGCACCAATACCAATTCGACCTTCATTGAGGGTTTCTATGGCTACCTTATAGCCTTTACCGACTTCACCGAGGATGTTTCCTGCGGGAACCCGGCAGTCTTCCAGTATCAACTCGGTGGTTGAGCTGGCACGTATTCCAAGTTTGTCTTCTTTCTTACCAACCGAGAAACCATCAAAGTCACGCTCAACGATGAAGGCTGTGATTCCTTTATAACCGGCTTCGGGATTGATATTGGCGAATACGATAAAAATATCCGCTTCATTACCGTTTGTAATCCACAATTTGGTTCCATTCAAAATATAATCATCGCCATCTTTCCGGGCACGGCATTTAAGTGCAAAAGCATCGCTGCCTGAGGCAGGTTCGGACAGAGCGTAAGCCCCCACTTTCTCATTGGATAGTATCGGTAAATATTTCTTTTTGATCTCCTCATTGCCCCATCTTATGAAGGCATTATTGACGAGTGTATTCTGAACATCCATGAATACGCCGACGGAAGCGTCTACTTTTGAAATTTGTTCAATAGCTAAAATGGACATGAAAAATGTTCCACCGCCGCCTTCATAATCGGTCGGTACTTCTATTCCCATCAATCCTAATTCAAAAAAAGCTTTAATGAGTTCGGGATCGAGCTTTGCTTTATGGTCCATATCGTAGACACGGTCGGCTATCATGGATTGAGCAAAATCGGCAGCGGCGTCTTTTAACATTTGCTCATCTTCTGTCAATTGATGAAGAGATGGTAGTATATTTTCAGATAATGATTGTGTGTTTGGCATGATTCAATACTTTTTGGGTCTCTAAATAAATGCTTAAAATTCCGGCAATAATATAAATGTCTACTCTCGAATATTAAAAGCGCTTTTTTGCTAATAATAGTTGATTAATATACAAATAATTTCGGTATTACTTCTCTTTTTTCTTCGATTTTATCAGAGATAATAGTGCCTGACTGGCTAATACCGCGGTTGTATTTCCATATCTAAGTTTCTCCTTAAAGACAGGTATTTGTTTTTTAATGTTCGGGTCGGACCAGAATTCCTGCAACAGTTGTTCTTCAGTAAGCCGGACCATCCAGTCCCACTGCTGTTGATTCCTATTTTCTTCGAATATTCCTTTATCTTTAATCTTATCAATGAATTCCAGTACATAATCCCATATTTCCGGTATGCCTTCGCCTGTTATAGCACTGCTCAAGATGACCGGGATAGGGATATCTTCATATTTAGGCTTTAACAGGTGTAAGGCATTTTTGTAATCTCTGCGGGAATGTAATGCGCGTGTTTTATTATCTTCTTCCGCTTTATTGATAATCAACATATCGGCAAGTTCAAGGATACCCCGTTTTAAACCCTGCAGGGTGTCGCCGGCTCCGGGCAGCATGAGCAACATGAATAAATCAACCATGGATGCCACTTCATATTCCGATTGGCCAACACCAACTGTTTCTATAAGAATGATATCATAACCTGCCGCTTCACAGAGCAACATGGATTCCCGTGTTTTCCTGGCGACTCCGCCAAGTTTACCGCCAGTGGGAGAAGGACGTATAAAAGCTTCGGTGCGTCCCGATAATTTTTCCATGCGCGTTTTATCACCGAGTATACTGCCCCCCGTTTTAGCACTGCTTGGATCGACGGCCAAAACGGCAATTTTATGCCCTTTTTCTATGAGCATCATTCCCAGTTTCTCAATGAATGTACTTTTCCCGACACCCGGTACTCCCGTTATACCTATACGAATGGATTTGCCGGTGTGAGGTGTTATCTGTTCCAATATCTGTTGCGATTCTATTATAGCCTCAGAACGGGAGTTCTCAATCATCGTGATGGCCCTGGCCAAAGAGCGCCTGTTTCCGTTCAGGAGTCCTTTGACAAGGATGTGTATTTTTTGTTTCTGTTTCATCCGGATGATTTATTAGTTGATACCCATTGCGGTTATTCGAATATAGAAAAGAACCGAATCAAATATAAAGGGCAATTGTCCGGTAACTCTTTGTATAGGTAAATCTTGTATTTATTCTCAACTTTTATTACTTACGTTTTGTGGTATATTTAATTTTCATATAAACCCGTAATGTTAACGGAGTCATTAATGAGCCCTTCCCATAACCTTTCAAATCATACCAGGTTGGTCAAAAACTTGCACGTGAAGTTACTCATCCTACTTCCACTGCTTGCCGCAATATTTTTTTTGGGTGCATGTAAAAGGGCAAAATTTCACCAGGTGAAATCATCAATAATAAGCGAAAATGTACGATTCCAATTTCTGACTCCGGGATTAGTACGCATGGAATTTGAACCCAACGGTGAATTTGTAAATGCGCCGACTACAGTCGTTGTGAAACGGGATTGGGCAATAGTGGATGTGGATGCTACAATGAAAAATGGATGGTTAACGGCCAAGACATCAACAATTACATTGCGTTATAAATTAAATTCGGGAACTTTCACATCAAATAATTTAAGTATCGAGTGGAAGGACACCACCGGTAAACATACCTGGCATCCGGGAGATAATGACGCGAAAAATCTTGGTGGTATAACACATTCTCTGGACGGTATTCATAATGGGGAGTTGCCTAAGTTTCCCCAGGGTATATTGAGCAGAAACGGGTACTTTTTACTCCATGATAGTAAATCGCCGGTCTGGGATTCCACTACTCACTGGATCAGGCCCCGCCGAGAAACGAAAAACCAGGACTGGTATTTCATTGCCTATGGACATCATTATAAAAAGGCATTGAAAGAATATGCTGAGTTAAGCGGTAATATCCCCATGATCCCGCGTTATGCTCTTGGAAACTGGATAACAGATCTCAATTACGAATATCTGCCCGGTTCAAAAATGGTTCGGGATTATACATATGGAGAATCGCATCTCAGAAAATTGATTAAAAAATTCAGAGACGATAACATACCACTTGATGTTCTTGTACTGGATTTTGCATGGCACAAATATGGATGGAAAGGGGGTTACGACTGGAGCCCGAATATCCCACACCCGAAATCTTTTCTGGACTGGCTTCATAAAGAAGGCGTTAAGGTATCGATCAATGATCATCCGGGGTATGGAAACGAAAGTGTTTTATCAGACAGCGATAGTCATGCCGCTGAAGTCAGGAAAGAGCTTGATATGTCCATTCCGCCCAAACCTACTTTCCATCATGAATTGACAAAGAACTGGAAATTTAAGACGGATAATGACAATAAGGGGATTACAAGAAAGTGGTTTGCTACAACATTTAATGATTATAACTGGAAGTCGATAGAGGCCGGTAGAGATTGGGAAGGCCAGGGATACCCGGGATATGATGGTGTGGCATGGTATCGTAAAACGTTCATGTTACCTGCTTCCCTGCCTGATTCTTTATACTTGGTTTTCAGCGGGGTTGATGATGAGTACGACTTGTATGTCAATGGCCAAAAAGCGGCTCACTATGGCTCTCGTCCCGATCATAGTGTATACAATTCAAAAACATTTACCAATATCAGGCAATATGTTAAAGCCGGTAAGGCAAATCTTATAGCCGTACGGGTTGATGACTGGGGCGGCGGAGGCGGTTTGACAAAAAATCCACAGGTTATTCAAAATGCATTACCAACACAGGGAATTCACTTTAACCTTGCGGTAAAGAAACAGGCCCGTGTTTTCTGGGATGTTCTACATAAACCACTCATGAATGAAGGGGTAGATTTCTGGTGGATTGATGGCGGCAGTGGGGCGGCAGAGATGAAAGGGTTGAATAATCAGCTCTGGACGAACAGGATTTACTACGACTCGACACAGGCTACAACAGGTAAAAGGGGATTTATTTTTAGCCGGTATGGTGATTGGGGAAGTCAGCGTTATCCCGCCTTTTTTACCGGTGATACTTATTCGCAGTGGTCGGTGTTAAAGTATGAAGTTCCCTATACCGCACAAGCCGGCAATGTATTAACTCCTTACGTTACACATGATATTGGTGGATTTCATGGTGCCAAAATAAAGTATGATTTATACGCGAGGTGGGTGGAATTCGGTGCCTTCAGCCCGATATTACGCCTGCACAGTGCCCATGAAAATCCGGAAGAAGGAAATGTGCGGATGCCCTGGGCGTACGGGAAAAAAGGAGTAGCACTGGTTAAAAAATATTTCACACTCAGAAACCACCTGAATCCGTACATTTATACATACAGCTGGTTTGCTCATGAGAAAGCTTTACCGATTGTCAGGCCGCTCTATTTGGAGTATCCCGATCTTGATGAAGCGTATCATCATCCCCACGAATATTTTTTCGGAAGCGAAATGCTGGTAGCCCCGATCGTCGATTCTACTAATACACGATCGATTTATCTGCCACCTGGTACATGGTATGATTATTTCACAGGCAAGAAATATGAAGGCGGCCGCACTTTTATCGCAACCTACGGAGTTAATAATATTCCGGTTTACGTAAAGTCAGGTTCTATAATTCCGTTACAAAATGAAATGGATTATATCGGACAGCATCCTGTAAATCCTTTGACATTACAAATTTTTGCGCCCGATTCGGCTTCGTTTGAGTTATATGAGGATGATGGACAATCACTGAAATACAAGAGTAATGAGTATGCATTAACAACTATCAAATTTAAACAGCTTCGGAGAAATGACTGGCAGGTATTAATCGGGCCGGAAAGGGGAACCTACGACGGTCAGCTTACCGAGCGGTCTTATCATCTTCAGATTCATAATATCACTAAACCTGTCTCAGTTACCGCAAACGGGCAGGAATTACAAAACACTAATAGCGTCAACCAGGGGTGGACGTGGGATGATCTACGCGGGATATTGCATGTTCGAATTGCGAACCAGAATATTAGGAATAGTTTAGAAATAGACATAGGACATTGATCAGTAACCAATATACAATTAACAATATATCTCGTTACGAAACTTGGTCTTGAAATGTACAAATGGGCATTCTCCCTCACTTATACAAATGTGTATTTTAGCAGAAATAGCACGTTCCAATAAGCCTTACACCATAAAGGAGTGTAACGAGATGATTATATCTGATAAGTACCCAAAATCCGGAATCATGTAAATGGGCAGCAGTGAAAGCGCCCACTTTTCCCTCATAACAGGCTTATTCTGTTGTACTCGTTTTGGAACGTTTTTTAATGATTTCTTCGAGAACTTTTTCCGCTGCTTTGGGTATATTGCTGCCCGGACCGAAAACAGCTGCCACTCCTTTGGAATAGAGGAATTTATAATCCTGTTGTGGGATAACACCGCCGGCTATGACCATAATATCCCCGGCATCATTTTTCTTTAGTTCATCAATGAGCTGCGGTACCAGCGTCTTATGTCCTGCCGCAAGTGTTGAAACACCAATTACGTGGACATCATTTTCAATAGCTTGTTTGGCGGCTTCTTCAGGTGTTGAAAAAAGAGGGCCGATATCCACATCAAAACCAAGATCAGCGAAGGCTGTAGCTACAACTTTGGCTCCCCGGTTATGTCCGTCCTGTCCCAGTTTAACAACCAGGATACGTGGGCGGCGACCTTCCTGTTCGGCAAAGTCATCTATTTTCTTTTTCACACTGTCGTACGTCATATCACCCTCATAAACACTTCCGTAAACTCCTTGAATGGTTTCAGCTTTTGCGCGATGACGGCCGTATACTTTTTCTAAAGCATCGGAAATCTCACCGACGGTTGCACGTGCTCTTGCCGCTTCTACGGCCAATTCCAGTAAATTGGCCTTCTCGTCTTCAGCGGCTTTCGTCAGAGCCTGTAACGTTTCGTTTACTTTTTTATCATCTCGTTCAGCCTTCACTTTATTGATCCGTTCAATCTGTTTTTGCCGGACCATGGAATTATCGATATCGAGAATATCAATAGGGGCTTCTTCACTGAGTATGTATTTATTAACGCCTACAATGGTGATATCCCCTTTATCGATACCGGCTTGTTTCCTTGCTGAAGCTTCTTCTATACGACGCTGTGGCATACCTTTTTCAATAGCTTTAGCCATGCCACCCAGCTCGAGTACTTCATCTATGATTTTTCGGGCTTCATCAACCATGGAATTAGTAAGACCTTCCAAAGCGTATGAACCGCCCATTGGATCAGCTGTGTTACAAATATCTGTTTCTTCCTGTATAATGATCTGGGTATTGCGTGCAATCCGGGCAGCGGTATCGGTTGGCAATGATACGGCTTCATCATAAGAATTGGTATGCAGGGATTGTGTACCTCCAAAGACCGCCGCCATTGCCTCTATAGTCGTACGTACAACATTGTTCAGCGGATCCTGAGCTGTGAGGCTCCATCCTGAAGTCTGACAATGTGTACGAAGCATCATCGATTTGGGATTCTTTGGATTGAAATGTTCTTTCATCAGTTCTGCCCATAGTTTACGGGCCGCCCTCAGTTTGGCCACTTCTGTCAGGAAATTCATTCCAATGGCAAAGAAGAACGATAAACGTGGTGCGAAATCATCTACATCTAATCCTTTCGAAACGGCTGTCTTAACATATTCCAGTCCGTCGGCAATAGTGAATGCCAGTTCGAGTAAACTGGTGCCTCCTGCTTCCTGCAAATGGTAACCCGAAATGGATATGGAGTTGAACCGCGGCATATACTTACTGGTGTATTCGATAATATCTGCAACAATCTGCATGGAAGGTTTGGGTGGATAGATAAACGTGTTACGGACCATAAACTCTTTAAGGATATCATTTTGAATCGTACCACCAAGTTTTTCTTTATCCACTCCCTGTTCTTCAGCTGCTACAATATAGTTTGCCATGATAGGAAGAACCGCTCCATTCATAGTCATGGATACAGACATTTTATCGAGTGGAATACCGCCGAAGAGTATCTTCATATCTTCCACGCTGTCGATAGCAACACCGGCTTTACCGACATCACCAACAACCCGGGGATGATCGGAATCATAGCCGCGATGGGTAGCTAAATCGAACGCCACACTCAGGCCTTTTTGTCCGGCTGCCAACGCCTTGCGATAAAAAGCGTTGGATTCCTCAGCAGTGGAAAAACCAGCATATTGCCGAATCGTCCATGGCCGTTGAGCGTACATTGTGGGATAGGGTCCACGAGTAAACGGATATAAACCCGGATACGACTCCTCATAATCGTTTTCATCCAGATCGGTTGAAGTGTATAAAGGTTTAAAATCAATTCCGTCTTCAGCAATAGTTTTTAAATCGTCGAGCGACCGGCCTTTCAGAGCCTTTTGTGCCGCATCAAGCCACTTCTCATAATTCTCTCTTTTATCGACTGCCATAATACTCCTTCTACATTACCAGCAAATTCTTTCTTAAAATCAGTTAATAATTATTTTTAGATCCTGTCAAAGCGCTTTCATGGATAATAGTTGAAATTCACAATTTATATAGAAGACTAAAACCAATGTGATAATGTCTTCTTACCGTCAATTTAGTAAGCTTACGGATAAATTGTAAGCTGGTAAAATATTACTGTTAAAGGTGAAGTAGTATAATCGACCGGAAATGCTGACCAATCTTTTATTTCATTTCCAATTCGGGTTGGGTAAATGACATTCCCTGATCTGAGATTTCTTCTTCCCCGAGTTTTTCCTGCATCTCAGCGCGTAATTTTTGAATAGTCAAACCGCTTGTGAGCGCCCCGTTTTGTGCAACGGAAATACGCCCAGTCTCTTCCGAGACTACAACTACAAAGACGTTATTGCTTTCTGTGATGCCGACGGCAGCCCGGTGCCGGGTACCGAATACGGATGAGATGTTACGATTCTGACTTATCGGCAGGTAACAGGAAGAGGCCACAATACGATTGCTGCGAATGATGACGGCGCCGTCGTGCAGGGGCACTTCCTTATTAAATATTGTGATAAGTAACTGGCTGCTGACTTTTGCGTCAAGTTTGATACCGGCATCAACCAAATCCTGCAGGCTGGATGTGCGGGCAAAAACGATGAGGGCTCCCGTTTTGGTTCGGGATAGTGTTTTCACGGCCTCTATGACCTCATCAATGACGGACTCCGACTGCGATCGACCAAAAAACTTTTCGAAATTGGTGTTCTGGCCGATATTATAGAGAAGTTTACGTATTTCAGGTTGGAAAATAATGAAAACGGCCAGGACGCCGACATCCATTATACTTTTAAGGATGTAATTAATGGTCGTGAGTCCGAGAGCACTAACCAGGGCATTAACAGCAAGTACTATTATAAGTCCGATAAAAGCCGGAACGGCAAACGATCCCCTGATCCATCTATACAGATAATAGATGGCAAGCGCGATAATAAAGGTTTCAAAGAAATCCTTTAATCCGAATTGTAAGAATCCAAGAGGTATCAGTTTCACATTTGTTCTCTGTTAATTCCACTAGTAAAATCCCTAAGAATATATAAGCGATCCATTCTAATGGTAGTAAAATAATTGTAAAAGAGTAAAAAGAATAGTGCTACTATTAAAATAACAGGAATAAAGGGTTATTTAGTATTTAATAACACAACCCCGACTGTCATCGCGAGGATGAAAAGAGGCGAATGCCGAATGAAAGACGTGGCGATCCCCTTCCGTAGCCATGCCATAAGTGTGATCAAAAGTAGGAACAATATACAATGTAGATAGACTTCATTCTTCTACTACAATTTATCAAACAGGTCAATCTATCCAGAATTCATCGATTCAATCAGCCTAACTTTTCTTTTTCTTGACCACGATTTTATTTGTTTTTCACGATTAATGGCATTTTCAATTGAATCAAACCATTCATAATAAACCAATTTATTTAAATGCTAACGAGATGTAAAACCGTACTTCCCTTCTTTATGTTGATAGGTTCTGAGAACCAGATCATTTGTCATTCCGGTGTATAAAACAGAATGATACTTATCGGTCAATATGTATATATAATAGTTATGATTCCATGTTCCCATATTTAATCAGATCCGGAAATGGTAGTATCCTTATAAATAGTTTAGAAATTATATGCTTTGATTTTTTAATAGTGAGTGGGGCTTTACTTAAAGCCAATAAACTGC
>Ga0102956_1000368_pt1 | contig 16239 bp, 11 predicted proteins | sample SalPonF2_A_D2_MG_FD_84515 | JGI IMG/M metagenome (GOLD analysis project Ga0102956, IMG submission 84515) | Salt pond soil microbial communities from South San Francisco under conditions of wetland restoration - Salt Pond MetaG SF2_A_D2_MG ...
ATAAGCATGGACGTGGGACGCGCGGCAAAACGCCGTTCGTGGCAGCGGTGGAAACCGACGAAGCGGGCTATCGGCGCCGCATGAGCCTGAACCGGGTCAAGGGCTTTCGTTCCAACGAGATCGCCCGTTGGAGCCGGGCGAAGCGGGCCGCCGACACGACGGGTTGCTCGGATGGCCTGCCCCGCTTTGCCGCGGTGAGCGCGGCCGGCTGCACGCATACCCCGACGATCATGAGCGGCCCGGGCATTGCGCGGCGCCTGCAGGTGCTCAACTGGGTCGATACCACGCTGGGTAACGTCAAGAACACGCTCCACGGCGGCTATCACGCGATCCGCACGAAGCATCTGTCGCACTACCTGGCCGAGTTCAGGTATCGCTTCAACCGAGGCCTCGACCTGGCGAGCATGCTCGCACGGCTGGCCACCGCCGCCGCGCAGACTCCGCCCAGCCCTACCGACTCAACATGTTGGCTGAGGCTCATTGGTAATCAGGATCCACATCGTTCGTATCTGTGGAGCGCCGCCCTGTCGCGGGTTAGCGTTGTGAAGACTGCCTGACATCAGAGCGCAGCAGCGTTTCAAACCCTTCTGCTCCGAGCGGTGGTGAAAACAGGTATCCCTGTGCGTAGTCGCATCCGATCGCTGAGAGCCATTCGCGCTGCCAGGGCGTTTCGACGCCCTCGGCAATTACCTTCATATCCAGTTTGTGTCCCATGACCACGATTGCCTCCGCAAGTGCACGGCTACTCGAGTCGGTTTCCAAGTCCTCAATGAACTCCCGGGCGATCTTGAGGTAGTCGATGGGGAGGCGTTTGAGGTAGGACATCGCCGAATAGCCGGTACCGAAGTCGTCGAGGGCCACCTGTATCTCAGCGTCTTTAAAACGACGCAACTGGTCCAGCACACTCCGAGATGGGTTCAAAAGGGTACTTTCGGTGATTTCCACGATGATATTTTGGCCCGATAATCCCAGACGGTTGAGTTGCACTAGCCAAGCATCGAGATCAATATAGCCACGCTGAATCTGTACGGCAGACACATTGATGGTCATCTGACGCCACTGCGGATACGCCGCCGCCCAGCGTCTCACCGTGTCGGTGGCCTGCATGAAGGTCCAGTTGCCGAGTTCCTGGATGAGGCCGTGTTCCTCGGCGAGTGGAATAAACGTTGCCGGCCTCATCGAGCCTAAAGTGGGATGGCGCCAGCGCAGCAAGGCTTCGGCTTCCGCAATCCGTCCCGTGCTCAGATCAACAATCGGCTGGTATTCCAGCTCGAACTGGTTTTCCCGAACCGCGTTACGAAGGTCTTCGATCATCCGAAGTCGTGCCAGCGCATGGCGCTGCATTTGCGCCGTGAAATAACGAAAACCGTTGCGACCGACCTTCTTGGCGGCCCGCATGGCGTGATCTGCGTCGCGAAGCAAGGCGTCCGCGTCGGTCGCGTCCACCGGATACATGGCGATCCCGATACAAGCGGAAATTTGCACGGGCTTTCCGCCGTCGTCACATCCGACGGGCTCGGCCAACGCGTCAAGAATGGACTGTGCCTTTTCTTCCACATGGGCGGTGTTGCTGAGTTCAGAAAGCAGTACAACAAATTCATCACCGCTCATTCGGGCCACGGTGTCGCTATCGCGGACACAGCGTGCGATACGGTCGGCGACGACGCTCAACACCCGATCGCCTTCCCGGTGCCCTAGCGCGTCGTTGATTTGCTTAAATCCGTCCAAGTCGATGTACAGCAGCGCACAGGTATAGGCGTCGCGACGGTCGTGCTTCAGTTCCTGGCATAGACGGTCGTAGAACATAGATCGGTTCGTAAGCCCGGTGAGAAGGTCCAATCTGGCTTGGCCCCAGAGCCACTCATCGATCTTGCGTCGCGCCGTCTTTGTCTGCACCACGAGAAGGCCGCCTGTAACGCCGTGGATGAGCAATCGCATACCGGAAACAAGACAGTCCACAGGTCCATGAGGGGTCACGAAAGTCGCCTCGCGTTCCGAAACCTGGCCCTCTCTGGCGAGTGCCTTATAGAACGCAGCACGTTGGCGGGCGTTGAGCCAGAGCGGCTTGTCGTTCTCGCCGTCAACGTGTGCGTCATGGCTAACATCGCCTTTCCCTATCAGACGCCGCCATTGCTCGTTTACCTCGATAAGGCGCCCGTCTTCCAGACGTATAAGGGCCAAGGCGTTCGGCGAGTTGTCAAAGACCGTGGAATAACGTTCTTCACAGGTGTCCAGAGCGTCCAGGGTTGCACGCCGCTGTGCCTCACGGTCTAGGTTATCCAGTCCAAACGACGCAATACCCACCACCCGGTCGAGCCACTCGATGACATCATCGTTGAACGCGCGCTCGACGTCGTGGCAGAGCGTTAAGATCGCGAAGGGTGAGCCGGCGAGCAGGATCGGGAAACTTCCGATGGAGCGCCAGCGTGCTGTTCCCCGGGGGCGCTGGCTTCGACCGCCGGCGCGCCGGCTTTGACGATCATTCACAACGACGTGTCGCGCCTCGGTAAATGCGCGGGTGGTGGGTTCCGCGGGCTCGGGCAGCCGGCGGATCGAGGACAGCTTTCGCCCGTCTGCACCGCCACTGAGAATGACCACCGGTTTGACTTGCTGGGTGGCGGGATCCGGTTGGCCGATCCATGCCAAACGAAAGCCGGTGGACTTTAGCGCAATCGCGCAGACCCGCTCCAGTAACCGCTCCGGTGGGTCGGCATCAATCAATGCCTGCTGGAGGTCGGCGAGGGCTTGATAATAGGCTTCGAACGGCGGGGTCCGGCCCTTGGCGCTTGCTCGCGCGGTCATCGCCGTGAGGGCCTCGACCGCGTCGGTGCGCCATCGCTCGCATGGCTGCACCCCTGGGGCGTGACAGGTCTTAACGTTCCGTCTCCGTGCCGCCGACGTCTGGGCCGCGGCACGCGCTCAGTGGCCATCCGGGTCACCCGACTGTACCAGGCGCTCGAGGGGCCGAGCACGACCTCAATCTCCGTGAGCAGCATCCAACCCAGATCTTGGCTTATAGGCCAAAGGCACGCGAATAGGCCTTGCTACGTCACCGTAACAGGCCGACGAAGTCGACATCATGGAACTCCCGGGCGAGGCCCTCGCTGTCGGCGCGGGATGCGCAATGCTCACCGTCGCTGCCCGACGGGCCCATGCCCATACACCATGGCATAGCAGTCACAGTGTAGCACCGCACGTTCAGGCGGCCACCACCTGTGCAGGTGGTCACAGCTCGACTAAAGTCCGTATTGGCCTCGTCATCTCGTGCCAATGGGCGTAGCGGTGCCAAACGGAGGCGGCGGATCATCCACCAGTCCCATCGGTGCCGGGCGTGGCTCGGGGTGGCACCATGAGAGTTGACCGCCACCTTGGAGCGGGCCGGCCGTTCGTTCAGGTGTCAAGCGTTCGGTCACGGGACTGAGTTGGTTCCAGGAGAGGGCTTTACAGACACCTCCACGCAACGGGTGTTCGACGATCGGCGCACTCGCCGGTGGAGCTTCGTGAGACACTGCGCCGTGCGCTGTGTGGCCAAACCAGGCCGTTGTGGGTCGGCGAGAGTTATCGGTCGGTGACAAGATGGCCGCGAAGCCAATCAAGGGAGGGCTGAACATGGACTACCGTATGGATCTGCGTTTGCCAGTTCATTTGCCAGCCGTGCTCGCCACGCCAACGAACCGCCTGCACGGTGAAACAGTGAATCTCAGCTTCGAAGGCGCCTATGTGCAATTGCGGGAGTCCATTCCGCCACTGAATTGCCAGACAAAATTGTGCCTGCTGTTGGAACCCGACGAGGCGTCTGTGGCTTTACCTGCCATGATGGTCCACCGTGAGCAGCACCGCCTGGGCCTCGTGTTCGAGGCCTACGGCGAGGCCGAATGCGCCTACCTCAGCCGACGGCTGACGGAGGCATACGAACATATCCAGGAAGAGATATGAATCGACCTTCCGGGATTGCGGTGGCACCGCCCAATCCGCGGTATCACAGGCCGTGCCGGTCTTGGCGGTTGATTGACACCCGGTATGTGAACGGCAGCTGCCGTCGGCACCGCTACCCCCGCTTCCGCGCTAACACGATCGCCCCACGAACCGGCAACCGGCGATGATCCAGCGCGTGACCTGCTTGGCTGCGGACTGGAACCACCACCTCCAATGGCCGGCGCTAAGCTTGCGGCGGGTGCCGGACGGGCGCCCCCGCGGGCTCGCCTCATCGCCGTTGGCTGGAGAGTGTCTGCAGCGCAAACACGCGGCGGAATTTACCGGGCTCGGCCAAGCCGTAAGGCCGGCTCTTGGTCACTAAGCGGATCGGCCACTAGCGAACCGTGCTATGTCCCATGCGCCGGTCGACCCTGTGGCCGCTTAGCCCTGTACTCCTGAGGCTGGGCTAGAACAGGTGAGTTCGTAAGCTTCCGCGTGGAACCTGCATCAAGGTACCCCCGTTGCAGACGCTAACCCTACTAAAGGCGCCGCATCACCCGATAAATACAGGATTTCACTCATGAATTGGTTACGCAACAGCATTCGCCACAAGTTACTGGCCATCACCGGCTTCGGCACCGCTTTGGTGCTGGGGGCCTCTCTGTATGGCTTTTGGAGCGCGTGGAACAGCGTTGGGACCCTTCGGGCGGCGTTGGGTCACGACGGCGTGGTCAACGCGGCCGCCAAACAGGCCGTCACTCGCGCCCTGGCCGATGCCCACCATGGCATTGTCGTCAGCTTGGTCCTGATGGCTGTCGCCGTGCTGGGAGCCTTCATGACCTTCCTGGTAGCGACTAGCCGGGGATTGATCGATCCGGCCAAGCGCTTGGTCGAGGACCTTGACCGCATGGCCAACGGCGACTTTTCGGCCCCCGTACGGGTCACCAGCGCGGACGAGTTCGGGCAGGTCGCCCGCAGCGCCGCCCGGATCCAGGAACAGTTGGGGGCCGTCATCCGGCGGGCTGCCGAGTCGGGTCAACGGATCGGCGAAACCGCGTCCCGGCTGCAGAGCGTGGCCGCCGAGACCAGCACACACCTGGATCAACAGCTCTCGCAGACCGAACAGGTCGCCAGCGCCATGAACGAGATGTCCGCGACGGCCCAGCAGGTGGCGCAGAATGCGGCCGAGGCGGCCACGGCGGCTCACCAGGCCGACAGCGAATCCACCAGTGGCGCCCAAATCGCCACCCACGCTATCGCCCGTATGGGCAACCTGCTCACCACCGTCGACAAGGCCGCCGGCGTCATGGCCTCGTTACAGACCGAGAGCCATAACGTCAGCAAGGTTCTGGAAGTGATCAGCAACCTCGCGGATCAGACCAACCTGCTGGCGCTCAATGCGGCCATCGAGGCGGCCCGCGCCGGCGAGCACGGCCGGGGGTTCTCGGTGGTGGCCGATGAGGTACGGGCGCTCGCCGTCCGGACTCAGGATTCCACCAAGGAGATCGAGACGATCATCGGGCAGCTGCAGGGCCTGGCGACGGATGCCACCGGGGCCATGGAGGCCGCCAGCGCGGAGGTCAAATCCGGTGAGGACCAGGTTGAACAGACCGCCATGGCCCTGGCGGAGATCGCCGCCGCCGTGAAGACCATCGATAACATGAACAACCAAATGGCCACGGCCGCCGAAGAGCAAAGCGCGGTGTCCGAGGATATCAATCGGAACATCGCCACGATCAAGGAGCTCGCGGAACAGACCACAGCCGGGGCTCAACAGACAACCCAGTTCAGCAACGAACTGACGGGCCTGGCCCAGGACCTGGGTGCCGTGGTCGCCAGCTTCCGTACCTGATGAGAGAACACTCCAGGTTTTCACACAGCCTGGACCCGATACGGGCGTTGCACGCCCTCGAGGAACCGTCGGCTTGCGGTCCAATTTCTGCCCAAATACCGGGGTCCACTGCTCGGTATGTCACAAGCTGCGGACGCACCTCCTATTTACGAGTACGAATATGGGAACGACGGCGGACTCGAAATTGGGTTCAGTCACATTCCGGTCGACGCGCCCCGGTTTTTCGAAGGCGTTGATAATCAGTGAATTAATAGGCCAGTTCGGCGCCTTGCCATGCGAAACGGCGCGTCACACTTGCGGTTCAGTCGTCAAGTGTCAGCCTGCTATCCGTACATGCCCGGTGCAATTCGCCGGCTTAACCGATGCAAACACACTGCGGCCTCGCGATCGAACGGGACTGCATGGGCGCGACGCCATGTCCAGGGACACCGGTTTCACTTTCAGCACAAATGCGGCGACTGCGGAAGCTTCCGTGGGCCCGCTTGTGTCGCTATTTCCTACGCGGGGAGCCCTATATGTTAAGTGAAATCCGGCATGATCCGCCGCATGAAGCTGTCGAACAACGGCACCGTGAAAGCCGTATCCCCGTGCGCGGGGCTATACACCATCCCCTTCGCGATAAGGCGGTTACGCACGGGCGCAACCGCCGAGTTATTTCTGCCCAGAGCCGCCGCGATGTCTCCGGAGCGGTGCGGACCGGGGCCAAGTTGTGCCATGGCGCGCATGTAACGCTTTTCAGCCGGGGTCAAACGGTCGAACCGCACACGGAAGAAACTCGCATCCAACTCCGCCAGAGCAACGTCCGTGGCCTTCACGGCATCCGCTTCCGTAATGGGGCTGGCTTGCGCTTCGCTCCAGGCATGCTTGCCCCACTCCTGCAGGAAATAGGGATAACCCTCTGTCTGGCGCACAATGTGCTCAATGGCCGCTGCTTCGACCTCGACCCCTTCCTTGCGGGCGGGCACGACCAGGGCCTGCTCTGCCGCCCCGGGCTCCAGGGGACCGATGGGCACAAACTCGAACAAGCGTTCAGCGTAGGATTTTGCGCGCCCCAGCTGCCCCAGCAACTGGGGTAAGCCGGCGGCCACCAGGGTCATGGGCAGCTGCCGTTGACTTGCGTTGTGCAGGGCGCTGATCAGTGCGGCGAGCTGCTCCTCGGGCACGTACTGCAGTTCGTCGATGAAAAGGACCACCGCGGTCTCGCGTTCGGCCGCCGCCTCCCCAAGGGCCCTTATCAGGTCAGTCAGATCGATTTCCAGATCGCCGCTGTCGGCAACGCCAGGGGCGCCTTCGAAATCGACATTGAACTCCACGTCCTGGTACTTGAGCCGGGCTGCACGGGCAAAACTGGCCAGCGCCCCGAAGGCCTTCTTCAGCGCCTTCTTGGCGGCCTCACCCCGGCTGAGCCGGATCAGTGTTGCTCGTAACGCTGGCCCTAGAATAGCTGGCAGGGAGCGGTCTTCCGGGGCCTCAATCACCACCGGAATGTAGCCCTCCTCTTCTGCATCCAGGCCGATTCGGCGCAGCAGCACGGTCTTGCCGACGCCCCGCAGGCCATAGAGGATCAGGCTTCTGGCCGCGCGGCCGTGGGCGATGCGATAAAGGGCGACCGCGGCCCGCTCGATCAGCTCGTCACGGCCCGCCAGTTCCGGCGGCGGTGTCCCGGCGCCAGGCGAATAGGGGTTTCGTCTTGGATCCATGGTTATACCAAAGTATTCGCTTGTTACTAAGTTTTGATAACTTAGCATAACCTTCTTATATGTCCAGGTGCCGGGTCGCCGCCCGGCCATCCCCGGCCCCAGCGCCGGCGCGGAGCCGCCCTCGACGCCCCCGCCTCGCCGGCGGCAACCAGGATCCCCTCCCCTTCACTTCACGACCTTCAGGGTGGGCGAGCGCCGCGGACCGCGGAGGTCCGGCTCGTCGTGGGCCGGCGGTGGCTTGCCTTGTCCAGTGACAGGCGCCGGCGCGCCCAGTCCCCGTTCAAAGCGGGCGGCGAGTTCGGCGTCCGACCCCTCCAGGTAGCGCAGCGCCGACTGGACGTCCTTCCAGCCCACGTAGTCCATCAGCTGCTTCAGGTCCCAGCCGCTGTCCCGGGCCCAGCCGGCAAAGCCCCGGCGCAGCGAGTGGCTGCTGTAGCGCTCCGGCTCCGGTAGCCCCGCCTCCCGACACAACCGCCGCAGCCAGGGGATGAGGCTGCCCGGGGCCAGCGGCGCCGTGCCCACGTGGCCCCAGCGGTCGACGGCCCGGAACACGGGCCCGCGCGTGAGGCCCGAGACTTGGATCCAGCACTCATAGGCCGCCACCGGGCACAGGCGCGACAGCGCCGGCACGCGAAACGTCCGCCCTGCCCCTTCGCGGTCGCCCTTGGAGCGCGGCAGATAGAGGGTCATGCCGACCCCCGGTTCCACCGTCACGTGCTCAATCACCAGGCGGGTCAGCTCGTCGGCCCGAAAGCCCCGCCAGAACCCCATCAGCACCAGGGCCTGATCCCGGGCGGCGCGCCGCTGCGCCACCGAGCCCTCGGGTTGCGAGCGGGCCAGCCACGCCACGATCTGCTCCAGCGCCTCGAGTCCCAGGGGCGCGGCCTGCTTTTGCGGGGCCGCGTGGGCGGCGCGTATCCCCTTCATCACCTCGCGCACCAGGGGCGCGCGGGTGGGGTCGGCGAAACCGTGGTCCTGGTGCCAGCGGGCCAACGCCGCCAGGCGCAGCCGCAGGGTGCTGATGGCGGCGGCCGCGGCGGTCTCCGCGAGATAGCGCGCCACGGTGTCGGGGGTGGCGGGCAGCAGGCCGCGCCAGTCCTGCTCGAAATGGCGCAGCGCCTGGGCGTAGCTGCGTTGCGTGTTGGCGCGCTGGGCGAGCGCCCGGTAGGCATCGACCGTGTCATTCATGGGGCACGCCCTCAAACGTACTGGGTGTACGGACCGGTCCCCGGCTTAGACGGACCAAAGGCCGGGCGCCTGCCTCCCGTTTCCGCCGGTTTGGGTAGCAACACCCTATCACATGGCATAATTCGGGATTATGTTAGCGGAGGTTTTGGCGTTTTGCCAGTTTGCTTGACCGGCTGTATTGGTATGTACTATCGTGTTACGTAACTGGTACGCAATAATCAGGAGACCCCATGGCACGCGCCGGTATCTACAAATCCGAGGTCCTGCGGGCCCGCGACCGGCTGCTGGCTCAGGGGCGCTATCCCTCCATCGATGCGGTGCGGGTGGAACTGGGCAACACCGGCTCGAAAACCACCATCCAGCGGTACTTGAAAGAGATCGAGGAAGAAGAAGGCGCGCCAGCCGGCAGCCAGGTCGCCGTCAGCGAAGCACTGCAGGACCTGGTTGGGCGTTTGGCCAGCCGTCTCCAAGAGGAAGCCGACGGGCGCATCGCCCAGCTCGCCGAGCAGCACCAGGCAGAGCTGGCCCGAGCACAGGCCGAGGTCGAGGCGCTGCAGGCGGAGATCCGGGCCCTGCAGGAGGCGCTGGAGAAGGTCCAGACCGAGCTGGTCAGCGAACAGGCGGCGCACCGGCAGACCACTGAGCAGCTGCGCGAGCAGGCGCTGCGCCAAGCCCAGGCGGCTCAGCAGGTGGCCGACCTACAGGAGCGGCTCGAGGTCGAAGCGCAGCACCGGGCGTCCATCGAAGACAAGCACCAGCAGGCGCGGCAGGCGCTGGAGCATTTCAGGGACGCCGCCAAAGAGCAGCGCGACAACGAGCAACGCCAGCACGAACAGCAAGTGCAGTATTTGCAGGGCGAAATCCGAACGCTCAACGACACGCTGAACGAAAAGCGCCAGGAGGCGTTGCATGGCCATGAACAAAACGCGCGGCTGACCACCGAGCTGAGTCAGACGCAAAAACGCCTGCGCGACGCCGAGGCCCAGCTGCGCACGCTGAACACGCTCCAGCAGCAACTTGCCACCGCCGAACAACAGGCCAAGACCTCAGCGGGTAAGATTACGGAGCTGCAGCAGGCCCTTGAAGCGATGACGGCCGAGAACACCGCGCTCAAAGCCCAGGGCCGCGAGGACGCCGAGCGGATCCAGCGCCTGGAGGTGGAGCTGGCGACGGCGCGGGCCAGCGAAGCGGCCCAGGCGGAGCTCACTCAAAAGATTCACGGCTGGCTTGATCGACCCCGGGCCGACTGAAAACGCCAAAATATGCACGAAAGGTACGACTACCCTATGTCGGCGGGTTTCCGGCGATTTGGCATGCCAGCGGAGTGACGTCCGCCGCCTTGGCCGCAGCCCGGGCGGTGGGCATCGAGGTTGGGGTTCCCGGTTGGGGTTCCCGGTTGGGGTTCTCGGGGGGGCCGCAACATAAGAAAGCCGAAGGACCGCCGTTGGCCGAACCTCGCCCACGGCGTGTAGGCCAACTGCAATCCCCGGCCGCGGTGGCCGATGTCCGCCCCGCCGTGGTGTCCCGTCTATGCGAGCCTCAGCGTCCACGCCGGCATGCAGCGAGGCGCATGCCGACCGTGACGGCGCAGGCAGCCGGTCAGGGAGCGGTCCTTGGGGAAAGCAGTGCGTCTTTCAGAGATTCGCATACAAAAGCGTCGTCCTGCCATGGCGCATGCAATCATGAGTGCGCCGCCCGGGTGTAAAGCCCCTTGGCACCAGGCGAGAACGATCCGCGATCGAAACGCCAACGCTTGCGACGTCTTACGACGACGGGTGAAAGCTTGAAGTTGCCGACGCTCCGCTTCGGTCAAAATCCGTTCGGCCCGGGGTCGACCTCTCATCCTCTCCCCCTCGCATCACCGTCACTATGCGTGTGACCTCAAGGGACAACAGTCACCGGCCTCTGGGCCAGAACGATAACCTTTTGCGAAATGCTGCCCAGCAACATTCCCGTCATGCGGCTTATGCCGCGTTTGCCGACAACGATCAGCTCTGCGTCTTTTTCTTCCGCGATTTCGAGGATCATCTGCGCCGTATCGCCATGGCGCGACTCCAGTTGAATTGTGATGGACCCCGCTTTGCGAGCGTCCTCCATTGCATTCTTCAGAATTTCACTCGCTGTCGACGTCATATGGTCTTTCAGCCATTTTCGCTGACCGCTGGTGAAATTCACGAACAGATTTTCTGGAACACCGAGATCGGCAATATTCACAATGAGAAGCTCGGCTTTTGTGCTGTTGGCCAAGCCTGCAGCATAGTCCACAGCGCGTCTTGCACCCTCAGACCCGTCGGTTGCGACCAGAATGCGCTTCATTCATGCCTCCTATTGCTCGGCTTTCATCACGTTTCTCTTGTACCGAATCTCAAGAGATCCCACCGATGACGCCTCGAAAGGCGACTGTCCATTCATCGTGCGCTTCATACACGATTTCACGATCACAGCGATCTAAAACAGAGCAGGTCAGGCATCTTCTCGCCCGGTTCGGACGCGGGGCAGTCGGACGGATACTGACAGCGGGGCGCTGCTCGACCGGATAATTGGAGCTGAACAGGCATAGCCAACCCTTCCGATGGGGTAGGCACAATCAGTGTACACTCGCCTGCAAGGTGGTAGCCAGGCAATGGCGTCCCGTTACCCGGGCGTCGGCTGCCTCGGCATGCCGAGCCGCCGGACTTTTCCGAATCACCTCCAAACCCAAGGTTCCCCAGGTAGAGCAGGCGCGGCGGACATTGGTGGAATTCGGGCCGAACACGGCGCACCGGCGCGCAATGGCCGGCGAACCCGCTGGACCCGGGAAAAACGCACGTCTACTCTTCTTTACACCCCGGCGGTCGCTGGCTGCCGGGATCGTGCACCGTCGGAAGAGAATACGCGTGACTCGGTGCGCTCCCGGAACGCTGTCGCCAATGGGCACACATCGCGTGGCTTGAGGGTCTATTCCGCTTGAGATTGAGCCAGGTCAAGGTGGAAAACCCTGGAAGGCGCGACCATAGCGGATGTGGTCAGGCTAGCGCGGGGGAGATAGCGGACAGCATGCTGCCCGACGCTCTCAACCATGCCTTCTCGCTACGCCGCGACAGGCTTAAGTAAAGTTTGGTCACGCTGCGCATCGCCGGCGGCGAGGGAACCGCGTTGTTGCTGGAGACGCTATGAGCAAGCAAGCACGGACCGGGCACGACCAGGAAACGGCTCAGAAAGACCCGAAACAAATCCCGAAGCAGCAGGAAACGCCACAGGGGGACAAGAAGGAGCCCGCTGGCGGCGGCTTCGCCGACATCAATCTTGACGAAGCCTTCTCACGCCTGGAGAGTTCGCGCGAGGGCCTCAGCAGTGAGGAGGCGACACGCCGCCTCGATCGCTACGGCCCCAACGCCCTGGAAGAAGAGGAGACGCCGCTGTGGCGGCTGGTGCTCTCGTACTTCTGGGGCCCGATCCCGTGGATGATCGAGACCGCTGCCGTGCTCTCGGCGGTGAACCAGGACTGGGACAGCCTGGCCGTGATCGTCGCCATGCTGGTGATCAACGGCGCCATCGGCTTCTGGCAGGAAAAGTCCGCCTCCGACGCGCTGGATGCGCTCAAGAACCAGCTTGCGCTCAAAGCGCGCGCACTGCGCGACGGCGAGTGGCGCGAGGTCAAGGCCGCCGATCTGGTACCGGGCGACGTGGTGCGCATGCGTCTGGGCGACGTCGCCCCGGCCGATTCCAAGCTATTCGACGGCGAGTACCTCTCCATCGACCAGTCCGCGCTGACCGGGGAGTCCTTGCCGGTCAACAAGGGCGTGGGCGAACTCGCTTACTCGGGTACACTGATCAAAGAAGGCGAGATGGCGGCCGTGGTGTGTGCCACCGGCGCCGACACCTTTTTCGGGCGCACCGCAAAGCTCGTCGAAAGCGCCGGCGCGAAGTCGCACTTCCAGCAGGCGGTGCTGCACATCGGTAATCTGCTCATCGTGTGCGCGGGCGTGCTCTCGGCGATCCTGATAGGCGTGGAGATCGCGCGCGGCCTGCCCCTGCTCAAGTTGATCTCGTTCGTGCTCATCGTGGTGGTCGCGTCCATCCCGGTGGCGTTGCCGGCGGTTTTATCGGTGACCATGGCGCTGGGGGCACTGGCGCTCTCGAAGATGAAGGCCATCGTCTCGCGCCTGGAATCCATCGAGGAGATGGCCGGCGTCGATGTGCTGTGCAGCGACAAGACCGGCACCCTCACTCAGAACAAGCTCACCCTGGGCGATCCGGTCGTGTTCGAAGCCGAAGGGGCCGACGAGGTCATTCTGTGCGGCGCGCTCGCCTCCAAGGCCGAGGACGCCGATGCGATCGATACCGCCGTGCTCGAAGGGCTGAGCGACGAGAGCGGGTTCAAGTCCTACCGCCAGACCCGGTTCGTGCCCTTCGACCCCGTCCACAAGCGCACCGAGGCGAGTATCGAGGGCGGGGACGGCAAGCCGTTTCGCGTCGCCAAGGGCGCCCCCCAGGTCATCATCGGCATGAGCCACCTGGAGGGCGACAGCCTCGAGCGCGCGGGCAAGGCTGTCGACGAGGCAGCCGGCAAAGGTTATCGCACCCTGGGCGTGGCGCGTTCGCGTGACGAAGGAAAGAGCTGGCAGTTTCTCGGCATCCTGCCGCTCTACGATCCGCCGCGCGAAGACTCCAAGCAGACCATTCAACAGGCGCGCGAGCACGGCATCGAAGTGAAGATGGTGACCGGCGACAACACTGCCATCTCACGCGAGATCGCGCGTAAGCTGGATTTGGGCACCCACATTCAGTCGGCGACCAAGCTGTTGGGAGGAGACGGCGACGGCAAGGGTGTCAGCGACCAGGTGGCGGAGGCGATCGAAGACGCCGACGGGTTCGCCGAGGTCTTTCCCGAGCACAAGTACAACATCGTCAAGGCCCTGCAGGACCGCGGCCACATCGTCGCCATGACCGGCGACGGCGTCAACGACGCTCCCGCCCTCAAGCAGGCCGAGGTGGGCATCGCCGTCTCCGGGGCCACGGATGCCGCACGCAGCGCGGCGAGCCTGATCCTGACGGCTCCAGGGCTCTCGGTGATCATCCGCGCGGTCGAGGAGGCGCGGCGCATCTTCGAGCGGATGATGAGCTACACCATCTACCGCATCGCCATGACGCTGAGCATCCTCGTGTTCGTCGTGATGACCATGCTCATCTGGAACGACTATCCGCTGACCACGATCATGATCATCCTGCTCGCGCTGCTCGATGACATCCCCATCATGACCATCGCATGGGACAACGCTGAGCTCAGTCCCAAACCGGTGCGCTGGCAGATGGATCGGCTGCTGGCGATCTCCTCGGTGATGGGGGCGCTCGCACTGGCGCAGAGTTTCGGCCTGTACCTGCTTGCGCGCGACGTCTTCGCCATAAACCTGGCACACACGCAGACCATGATGTTCCTGCGCTTCATCCTCGGCGGTCACCTGCTGCTTTTCGTTACGCGCACACGGCACCCCTTCTGGCGTCCGCCCTACCCGTCCTGGCAGCTGTCCCTGGCGATCGTGCTGACCCAGGTCGTGGGTCTGATGTTCGTCGGTCTGGGCTGGCTGATGCCACCGATCTCCTGGACCGCCATCGGCTTGATCTGGGCGTACGACATCGCATGGATGGTGATCATGGACTTCGCCAAGCTCGGTACGTATCGGTTGATCGGCCCGGATGCCGGCCATCATCGCGCCTTCCTGGGGCTGCTGCAGCGGCGGCTGCACACCGCTACACCGGTGCGACGGGGACAGCGCGGCTGAGCGGCTGCGAATCCGCCAACGCGCCAACGCGCCCCATAACGTCGCGGACGGCGCACTGGTACGGTTCCCCCGACTCTACCGGCTGTTGTGAACGGCTGGGGCGTCCTCCGCTTTTGGCCGGTTGCCGCCCGGGGGGGGCCGTTCATATGGGTGCTCGGGTACCATGAACCATGGCTCCGGCGGCGCTCACGGCGTTGCAAAGGCGATCGGAATGCGGGGTCGCGAAGCGACAGACCCGTTGTAAACTGCGCTTTCTCGCCCCTTTGCGCCTTGTGATCATCCCCTTGATCAACCTGTGCAGAGGTTCCCTAGGACTCGAGGCTCGACGGCCCGGGCGCGGCACCGAACGCGATCCAGCCCGACGCCGCAAGCACCATCAGCGCGATCAGCATGCCGCTCAGATTCGCCAGCAGACCCGTGGCGTCCTGAAGGTCCGCCCCCACCGCATAACCGAGGCCCAGGTAGGCCGAGGTCCACAGCAAGCGTCCCGCGACGGTGAAGGCGAGATAGGGAAACAGTGCGTAGCGGCTGACGCCGGCGAGCACACTGGCAACCGAGCTGAGGTAGGAGACGAAGGTGCGGGTGATCAGGACGGTCCATCCGCCCCAGCGCTTGAACAGGTGGATGACCCGGGTCCCTCTCTCAGGGGTGTAGCCGAGCCATTTCCCGTAACGCTCGAGCAGTCGGCAGCCGACCAGGCGTCCAAGCAGATAGGCGATCATGTCGCCCAGCACCGCGGCGAACAGCACGGCGAACGCCGCCGCACCCCACTCCATCCGCCCCTGGGCGGCAAGGGAGCCGGCCACCGCCGTGGCGAGCCCGTCGGCCACCGGCAGGCCAATCGACCCCAGCAGGACCGTCAGCCCGAGTGCCAAATAGCCGTAGGTCAGCACCGCGGAAAGCGCCTGGTCGCCGAAGGGTCCGAGCTGTTCCGGGCCGTTCGTTCCGGCGCCGGCGGACACGCGCGGTGCAGCCCGTGCAAGGACGCGCTGCACGCGACGCACATAGTCGAGCGGCGACTTGCCCTGTCGTTCGGCCAGGCTCTTCAGGCTGGTGTGTGGATTTGTCGCGGGCGGCAGCGCAAGGCGGTGCAGCAGGATCGATTCGGAAACGTGGAAACTTGCCGACACGTAGCCGAGCGTCATCCACGGCCGGACGCTGCTCGTCGCCGGCGCCCCCGCGCTCTGCGCGGAGCGCAGGAACAGGTAGGCCCCGTAGGTTCGCATCCCGAACCAGCCGCTCGCGAGCATGCCCACCACGAAGATCGCGCCGGCGATGCCGCGTGCCCGGCGTGAGTGAAGATCCATACCCGTTCAGTCCCCCCCGGAACGTCTTCCCCGTGGTCGATCATCGACTTCCCGCGGCTTGGCGAAAACGCTCGACTGGATGCGCACCGTGGCGGCAACCAGCGCCACAGCAGGGACCAGAAGCAACACCCAAAACGTGGAGGCGTTTCCACCCCGAACGCGCACCTTCAAATGCGCCTATGGTTGCACAGCCGGAGACGGTCCGGCCAGACTGGACCACACACTCAACGCCGCCGCAGTGGCATTTGTGCTCGACGTTGCGAAAAACAGGGACGTTCGCAATGCGCTTCTCAGAAAGGACGGCAAGGCCGCGGCCGCTGCGATGGTGAGAATGCCGAGCTACCACAACCTGAAACGCCTGTCGGGCGTCGGGTCACATAGCCGCCGGACTTTCGCAGTGAACGACCAGCCGGCGCGGAATTCGAATACGCCGATCCCGGCCGGGGTCGTGTGCTGCTGTCTTTTCCGCTCAGGAACCGGTTCGGCGTCGACCCACGGCCACCAGGCCGGCCAGA
>Ga0102956_1000369_pt1 | contig 16238 bp, 10 predicted proteins | sample SalPonF2_A_D2_MG_FD_84515 | JGI IMG/M metagenome (GOLD analysis project Ga0102956, IMG submission 84515) | Salt pond soil microbial communities from South San Francisco under conditions of wetland restoration - Salt Pond MetaG SF2_A_D2_MG ...
GGATAGCGCTTGGCGATCGCCTCGCCATTAAACACGAGGCAAACGGGCTCGGTCACGATCCGCTTCATCCACAGGAACGACACGCCTTCCTCCACACGTGAGCCGAGTTCGCTTGCCCGCGTGCCCGGATCATGCTGCTTCACCGCCGCTACGATCTGCTTCACCGAATACCTCTTGCGCTTCATTTTGACCTTCTCCTTCCGGGATCAGAGTCTGTCAGAAATCACATCCTCCGTGGACCAGTTCTCGGGGAGTCGCTCAAAGTCGGACACGCCGTCGAGTGTTTTTCGGCTGCAGCTCAGATTTCGCGGACGATACGAATAGCATGAGGAACGCAGGATTTGCAGCTGGGCATCATCCGCGTCAAGTTCTAATTGGGATACCGCGGCGCAAAAGCGCCGCGGCGTGTGATGAATGCCCGCAATATTAAGGTTGAATTGGGCACTTGAAGTCAGCGTCGCGTACCCGTGTGATAGTTACGAGACCCGAGGCCTCTGCATCCAGGACCATCTGCTCCGAAGTCAACAGGTAGGGCACCGCTTCAGCCTGCCACATCACAACATTAACGGCCCACTTGCCACCGTGATAACCCTTGTCGCCGGGGGCCACTGCCGCTACAGGCAACTGCCCCTCGACACCACCCATGATCGGATAAATGGGATCGCGACCCTGCTTGGGTGCCGCCGCCGGCGGGACTACGGTGCGAACCACAGCACCGTCGTAGTACAACTGTCCGAATGGAGGCTCGGCCTGCAGGGATTGGGCAGTTATCAGGGCAAACAGCGCCCCGGCAATTAACGTAATCGTTTTCATTTGGTCTTCCTCGCGTGAGTGTTGATTGGTTTGAACAGATACCCCTGTCGAAACGAAACAACATGGGCAGCGCATGAACCATCATGAGTGGCAAATATCACGAAAGGATCACGGGTAATTCACGTTTGATTCACTTTCGGAATTTGCCAGCTTGCCTTTCTGACAAAGAGACGATGGGGAGACGATCTAAACCGCTCCCAATTGTGGCTTCGATTTGGCGTACGGAGAGATTCTGGGACGAGCTTGTTCGCAATCCATAACAGATCCGATTTGTCTGTAAAGGGTTACTAACCTGACCTGCCCCCTGCTGCAGTATCACGTTATTCTTAGCAGAGCCGTCATTTTAAGGGCCCCTCAAAAAACAGAATCTACTAGGTTCAACTTGGTACGGAAATCAGGGCGCAGGTCACTTTTGCGTTTACGTCATCCGTCAGCAATAAGACAAGCATCTTTGACAGTAACGTAAAGTGAATCTCTTGATTTCGCTGGCGCCGCATCAGATTACTGCTAGCATCAAATAATTGTTGATTCCGCATGGAAAGAGCCACGGTGAACGAATTGGCGGGCCACCTGAATATTCCAATGATCCTTGGCGTGTTGTTCCTTGTCGGGTTAGCCGCCGATCTGATCGGCCGATACACGTTCCTGCCTCGCGTAACGCTCCTGCTCCTTGCCGGTCTTTCGCTGGGTTCGTCCGGCTTCTCTATCCTGCCGGAGCTTTTCATTGAAACCTGGTTTCCAACACTAACGACCATTGCACTCGCGTTTATTGGATTCTTGCTAGGTCAGCAACTTTCCTCCTCGGCGTTGCGCGAGCATGGCCTGAAGATTGTGATCATCTCCGTCTGCAAAGTACTGGGAGCATGGTTAGCGGTCGGACTGGCGCTTTGGCTGGTCGACGCGCCAATAGTTATTGCTGCTCTTCTTGCTGGCGTGGCGCCGGCAACAGACCCGGCTGCCACTTACGATCAGGTTCGAGAAACAGCGGCAAAAGGTGAATTCGCCGAAACGCTGCTCGCAATCGTTGGTATCGATGACGTGTGGGGGATAGTGATATTTGTTGCGATGCTGGCGCTTGCAAGGCTTGCCGGCGCCGAGCTGGTATCCGATGCGAGCATCCTGTCGAGCCTTGCTGACCTTGGCAAAAGCATTGCTCTAGGAGCGATTCTGGGGGCGCCGATGGCCTATCTCACGGGCCGGGTCCGCCGTGGAGAGCCGACGATGGTAGAGGCGATCGGTTTCGTCCTGCTGGGTGCAGGCCTTGCAGAGTGGTTTGAGCTATTGCCCATTGTGACGTCCATGGCAATGGGCATTACCGTTGCCAGTCTTGCGTCTCATCACGATCGTCCGTTTCATGCTATTGAGGGCATCGAGTGGCCGTTCCTGGTCTTGTTCTTCGTTCTCGCGGGCGCCTCGCTTGAACTGAATGCACTGAGCTCAGTAGCGGGATACACAATTCTTTACGTTGTAGCCCGATGCGCAGGAATATATGCCGGCACTAGAATTGGCAGCATATTTGCGAACGCAAATTCGCAGCTTAAATCCTTCCTGGGACTCGCGCTGTTTCCTCAGGCCGGAGTCGCGATAGGAATGGCCTTATTTGCCGCGCAGAGATTTCCCGAATATGGAAACGTCGTTCTCACTGTTGCCGTGGCTTCGACAATTATCCTGGAGACGATTGGCCCGATAATTGCTCGCCAAGCGATTCGTGCTGCGGGCACTACGTGAAACTTTAGCGCGCCTGCGTAGCTCAATGATGCGTGGGTCGGCGCATTTGAGCAGGAGACATACCAATGACTATCGAGTACAGAGACATCGGCCTCAAGAAACGCCAAGACCTTGCGCGCGATTGACTCAGTTTCGGAGGCGGAACCAACGAAAAGGTTCTGACAACTTAATGCTCCCCGACCGCAGATTTTCGCATTCTCGTTTCACGCCGCAGCCGATGACTAATTCCTGAACGCAGCTTCCCTAAGCGTTCGGTAATGCGAGGCTTTGATCAAGTGACGAGCCAAGTTGAACAGGTTGTAAACGGTTGCATGGACACTCAAGAATTTGCCGGCCTGTTTTGCCGACTGCAAACTTCGCATCCCACGTTCCCGCACCCTGGTTGGTGCGTGCGATTGTTCTACTCGATTGTTGGCATATTGGGTCATAGCGTGAATGGACTCGGGGATCAGTTCACGATGAGCGACGCCGTAACTTCGCAGTTTAACTGTAACGATTCGCCTGGGTTCGTCGCCATGGCTTCGCAGAAACCGCTTAAAGAGGCGCTTTGCAGCGGCGCCATCCCTGCGGCTTTGAAGAAACACGTCCACCACGTCTCCGTCTTGGTCGACCGCGCGCCACAAATAGTACTGCTTGCCGTTGATCTTGACGAAGACTTCATCGATAAAAAATGTATCGCCATATCCTTGATGCTTGCGCTTCAGTCGCTTGGCGCATTTGGAACCGAAATTGATACACCAGAGCCGAATGGTTTCGCAGGACACGACAATCCCGCGCTAGGCGAGTAGATCTGCTATTTCCCGGTGGCTAAGATTGAATCGGAAATACAGCCAAACTGTGTAGCTGATGACCTCTGCCGGAAACCGGTGTCGTTTGTAGGTGTTCATCCGTGAAGTGGCCACCATGGGAGGTTAAGTTGTCAGTACCCGTCCACTCGTAGCGGACGTTTTTTTCCTGATATCGTCACATCTCCAAATTTTCAGTTATTCCCTAGGAGAATATTTTTCAAAAACCGAGTGGTGAGTTTCGAAGGTCGAGCTCGCGCCCAATCTGGGCTTTTTTTACGCCCAGCTGATCCGTCACGGCAACCGCTTCACGTTCGGAGTCCGCCGATTACATTCTTCTTTTTGGCATGAAGCTCCTTCACGGCCTTTATCGGCCTTTTCGTAGGCACCCGCGATATCTGGGGTTAACTCCTACAGGAACCCAGTGTCATGGAAGCTTTCTAATTGGCCTGTATCCTCAAACCGCATTGCGCCGTAACTTGACATAACGAAGGGTCGGTCTAGCCTTAGGGAGTAATAGGAAGAACGCCCCCTAAAGCAGGGAACTCGCACATGAGCGCTGGGCATTACGCTGGATTTCTCCCGCGGTACTTCATTGTCGGTCCTCCGAGCCAAATTTGTTTGCGCGACCGAGTATTGCGTCGTGTCGCAATGGAACTGCAGACGGCGTTGAATCACTCATATCGAATCCCGAATTTCACTTGCGCACGACAATGCCGGGTTACTAACCTGACACGGAGGCCGATATCGCTTGAAGTAGGATTATTGCATTAGAGCTAGCGCGGATTGACGTCAACAGCTATCAGACATGTAGAGAGGACTTCCGCGGCTCGGCCAGAGACGTAAAAAAACGTAAATAGTCTGCAGACGACTCCTAAAGCTGGAGGGCCGAGATCGTCCATGAATTTGCCCAGCACGACGCTATTTAGAACGATACGAGCAGTTTAGAAGGAGTAGATAATGGCAGGCGACAACGAACTGGGCATCCCAAAAGCCATTCGCACCGCGCTCGCATCGGGCAATACCGAACGCATCCTCGAAACAGTTGGAGATCTCACGGCTGAAGACACTCGACTTCTCGAGTCAGTACTCGGTCGGGATGCCGTCAAGGGCATCAAGCGAAAGGCTCGACGAGGCCGCGCGCGGGCCCTCGGAAAGGTCGTGGTAACCCATGGTATCACCGGCTCCGAGCTGGCATCAGTAGATACGTCCGGGGATGAAGACAAGATCTGGGTAAATCTTTTCCGACTGTTCAATGGCCGCATCGATGACTTGCGGATGGATCCGGCGGGCGGCAGTAAGATGGTTGTGCGCGTCGAGGGAATTCGAGTGGAATATCTTCCACTGATTGTCGAGCTATCGAGTCGCTGGGACGTACTTCCGTTCGCCTACGACTGGCGCGAGAACATTGACAAATCGGCGGCTCGACTTGATTCGGCAATAGCCGATTGGGCCAAGGGGCAACCTGCACACATCGTGGCCCATTCCATGGGTGGACTCGTCGCCAGACGTTTCATTCAGCATTTTGGACAACGCTGGAACTCGATGAATGACAGTGAAGGCAAGGGTACTGGTGGCCGATTGGTGATGCTGGGAACACCGAATCATGGGTCCTTCGCGGTCACCCTAATGCTCTCAGGCGCAGAGAAGTTATTGAAGTGGCTCGCAGCTCTCGACCGGCGGCACGACGCGAAGAAGCTATGCGAGATCATCGATAGCTTTCACGGGTCCTATCAGATGCTCCCGTCGCCCCTCCTGAGTTTCGGCGACGATCGGCACAAGCTTGCAAAAAAAGCTAACTGGGGCGGGTTACCCGTAACACAGGCGCTGCTCGACCTCGGGCTAGAATTCCAAAAGCAAATTAGCTCTGTAATTGACCGTGAACGCATGATCTACGTCGCGGGTTATGATCGAAAGACCCCTTGGCGCATCCAGGTCGATGCGGGGGGTAAATTCAAATACCAATACACCCTGAACGGAGACGGCCGTGTTCCCCATGAATTGGGGCTACTCGAAGGCGTCCCGACCTACTGGCTGAACGAAACTCACGGCGCTCTGCCGCGCAATACCCGACTCCATTCAGGCATTCACGAACTTCTCCAGTCTGGCACCACAGATGCCCTGGAATCCCGGCGCCCTCGTTCCCGAGCTGCACGTGACGCAGAGGCCACCTGGGAAAATGCCGAAGATTATTATGTCCTTTCGGCGAAGGAACGGGAGACACTTCGGTCGATTGGCACGCGCAATCGTGCGGCTCGGCCGGATGACATACAAGAAAACTTGGCGCTTTTGGAGAGTGGACTGCTTGGAGATTACCTCGGGGGCACCCCCTCTCGAACGCACGGCCCCCGTGGACGAGTCACGCCCAGCGCCGGTCGAACCTCCGCATCCGCGAAGGGTGCCTCTCGTAAGCTGCGCATTGAGGTCCATTGCGGCGATATCACGCGAGTCGAGGCCGATGTGTGCGCCGCAGGTCATTACATCGGCGTTGAGCCGCAGAATGCCGAACTCGCGCTTGATTGCGTCGTATCCGGCATTAAGCGCAGCGAGCTCAGCGACACTAGCCCGCTTGCTATTACCGGCCTAACGCGACGCGGCGCTATTAAGGGCGAACTCGGGGAGGTTCATTTCTACCCGTTCGCCGGGGACCACCATCGGAGACGACTGGCTGCGATCGCAGGTATGGGACTCATGGGGTCGTTCGGCCGCCGCCAGCTGGTGCGTCTCGCCGAGAGCCTTGCTAGCCAAAGCGGATCTCTGCCTGATGCAGAATCTCTCTGTATGGTCGTGATCGGTAGCGGCGTCGGAGGCTTGCGGACCCGCGTGGCCGTTGAGGCAATTTTGGAAGGGGTCCTGAATGCCATTTGTGACTGCGACGCCACATCCTGCATCAAGACCCTGATCTTCGTGGAGCTGCATTTCGGCAAGGCGCTCGAGGTGCAGGAGATACTGAAGACACACTCGAAAACGCTCAATGGGCGGACCGATCGCGTTCAACTCGAACTCGGTCGCCGACCGCGACGCGGCGGAGGAGCGAGACTGGGTCCCGATTTCGCCCTGGCATTGGCACTCTCTGGCCTGAGTCTCGCGACCGGCAAACATGGCCGGCCCGAAGACCGCCAGGCCGTCGCTACCATCGTCGATTCGCTCGGTCTGCCAGGTCGCTTTAAAGAACAGGTTACTGAGGAGATTGCGAAGCTGAGTGAGGCTGCAACCGAGGGCGAAAAGCGCATCGCGCCATCCGAGCTCGCACGAAAACTGAGGCTCGAACTTCGCCGCCGTGACCGAGCACCGCGCGACATTCCAACGCGCTTATCGGTCTCCTGGGACGGCAATAATGTGGTCGTTGCCGCGTTGACGGATGTCGCCGTTGTTCCCGAGCGGGCATCCGGCGTTCAAAAATCGATAGTAGACGAAGCGGTTCGGCGCATGGTTGACCCGGCTATCGAGACCATCGCGGACCTCGGACGCAGAGTAAATTTTCTTCTCCTACCGCGGGATTTCCGCGACATTGTCCGACTGACTAATGGTCCAGTCGTGTTGGAGGTCGATCGGGAGATGGCGAAGGTGCACTGGGAAATGATCGCCCAGGACGCGACTCGCGGCACGGACGGCAAAGCGCTCGGACTGAGCGTACAGGTAGCACGACAGCTTCGAACCGCTTACAGCACGGTTCCAGCCGCGGAACTTCCGCGAAAAGGATCGCTGACGGCATTGGTAATTGGCGATCCCGGCGATCCCGCTCTGGGGCATGACTTGCCGGGAGCGCGTCGCGAGGCGATGGAGGTTGCTGCCTTTCTCGAAAGCTGCGGGGTCAACGTCACCCTGATGATCGGCGCACCCGGGTCCCCTTCCGAGCAATTCAAAGGTGAAGCGGTTCCGAGCGCGTCTATGTTCGATGTTCTTGGTGCACTGATGGATGGAGGCTACGATGTCCTGCACTACGCCGGGCACGGCGACTTCGACGCCAAAGACCCTTCCGGAAGAAGCGGATGGCAGTTCAAGGGTGGGCTGCTAACGGCGCGTGAACTCGAACGGGTGGATCTGGCTCCCCGCCTCGTCGTAGCGAACGCCTGCCTGTCCGGACTCATCTCCAACAAGTTGGCCGGGGCAAGGGCAACACAGTGCCTGGACGCGGACCTGCTGCCCGGCCTGGCAGACGAGTTTTTCCGTCGCGGCGTGCGCAACTACGTCGGCACAGCCTGGGAGGTTGACGACCTCGGTGCAATCGAATTCTCCCGCACTCTGTACACGTCCCTGCTTATGCGCGGCGACACGCTGGGTGCAGCAATGCTCGCGGCGCGCCGGGCGCTGAAGGAGCAGGAGCAGAGATTCGACGCGTTGTGGGCAGCTTATCAGCACTACGGCTCCCCTGGATTTACTCTGCCCAGTTCGTCCAGCGACGCCGCAAACGCGGCGGCGGCATCCACGAAGCGGCCTTCGACAAAACGGGGCCGCAAGGAAACCACACCGATTGCCACGCCCACCGCACAGCGTCGAAAATCCTCGCAGCCCAAAAGCAAGCGAACCGCACGGAAGAAAAAATGAAAGTCGTCAAAAGTCTTGTCACATTCTCTGGCGACATCAGGTTTTAAAAGGAGACCACGCCATGGCCATCATCACCCCTGACATAAACCGACAGCTGATCGAAGCAACGAAGTTGCCACCTCTGCCCCGACGCAGAAAAAGATCACTCGAGGATCAACCACCTGTCGAATTGAAGGACACCGATGCACAGACTCTTGTGGCGGGATCAGGCCTTATCGTGGCCGCCGAGAACGTACCGGCGCAGACGCGCGCGGACCTTATTAACTGCACCCTATTCGCGCAACTCGCCGCCACGGGCGATGTTCCCGACAGCAAGAAAATCATGCCTTGGTACGATGCATACTTCCGTCGTCTCAGGATTTTGGGGTGGGCTCAGAGCGATTACCAGTTTCAAGACTACAAGTTCAAGGGGAAGCACGCTGAGGCGCATAAGGCGGTCGAGAAGGTACTAGCTGCGCTGCTTGGTCCACAAGCCGCAGCCATAGTCGTAATCCAGACCACCCTGCAGGCCCTCCAGGAAATGGACGAGAACAGCCCATGGCTGACATTGTTCGACAAACAAAGCAAGGTTGAAACCGCGGCTAGATTCCAGGTAGCAACTGCGCAGGTAGGGCCGGGCGGCCTCCTTCAGACGGCATTGGTCGCGTTTCATCTGAAGGCAAGGGCAAAGTTCACACAGGTCCTGTTTTTCAAGTTCTCATCCAGTTCCACCAGCCTAAAATATGCATCCGGCATCGCCACGATTCAGGAGTCTGCCCTGAATGAAACTCGGGAGCTGATAGCTGATCAGCTCGCTCGCTACCGCCGGCAGATGGTGGCGGATGTAAAGTTCCCGCCGCTGCGCGTCGCGACGACACAAGCCGTGCGTATAACTCGGGGGCGCGCTGCGACCAGAAGCGGCGCTGGGGCTTTCAAGCCACGGGATGTGCTCACGACGCTCTGATGGCGAATGGCGTTCTCGCAAGCCACACAACGAGATGACGATGTTGTCTGTACGTCGTCAGGGGGTTCCCGGTGCAGACGCGATAACATATAAATCCTGCCCCGATACGAGCCCTGGCCATCTGACGCGAAGGGAGCCCATCGACTAGAATCGTAACCAGACTATCGGGGCTATCTTCCTACAAAGAGCATTCGTCGAATTCTGGCGGGCCGATTGGAAAGGACATCTATTATGAGCAAGATTAAAGTTTTTCTGAGTCACAAACACGAATTCAGGGAATCAGCCAAGCGTCTGCAATGGTCTTTAGGAAGACTAGCGCCCGACCGGTTCGATTTCTTCGCGTCCTCCTCGGACATCAAACCTGGTGACAATTGGCGCGAACGAGTGGAGCGTGAATTGGAAAAAGCGGATTGGCTAATCGCTTTGACCACACAATGCGGGGACAAATCTAAGGAATGGATCGGGCATGAAATTTCAACGTTTTCTGCAAACATTCGGACAGATTTGAAGGACGAGTCAGTAACACCTACGGAGAGGCGATGCATCATCATTCACGACGAAGGGGAGCGTCTACATGTCCATGATAATCTCCAGCAGTTTCCGGCCACAAAAGATGGATGCCAGGACTTTCTTCGCCATCTTCTTTCCTCGGACAGAGGATGCTACGGGTTCAACCCCTACGTCGGTAACGACATCTCGGAGCTCAAAAAGGAGGCGGCAAGGCTGTGGAATATCCTAGCTGCGAGTCCGCCCCCGTACGTGTTGCTACCTCGGGGAAGTTTCTTTTTGACGCCCGAGAACGAGAAGAGGCTCGATGACGACGTAATTGATGACGCCATAAGCGTGACGCTAAATCGAATGGCTGCGGCTATGCACAACATCAACTTGCGTGAGGAGTCCAACCGGTGGGAAGGCACGTTCGGCGATCTGCGGAATTTCATGAGTGAGAACCAGAGAATCTGGATACCTCTGATGGCGTTTCTGCTTCGAAAAGTTCTACGTCAAAAGAAAATTCAGAAAGCATTCATTCTCTATCCGGATTACAGTGGAACCAATTTCTATAACCCAGTAATTGGCGAGTTGTATGTCTATCCTTCGGGAGACATGTTGTTCGAGCTTGTATATTTTCCAGTGGAGACGGCATTCGGTACTCGGCATTTAAGCCAGAGAGACCAGCTGTTTCATCTCATTGTCCTTAGCATACGCTCCCAGTGGCGCCTGATAGATCGGTACACAGAAGAGGTTACGAATCTCGCGGCGAAAGAGCGAAGTCGACTGGTGGATTTGACTGACGAAGATAAAAGTAAGTGGGTTGATCTAAAAAAACGAATCCGGATCGATGTGATGAAGATTCACAGTGAATCTGCAGCTCGCGGAATTGTGAATCCGGAGAAAATACTGAGCATGTTTAGCGAACCTGAAAGAGAGGCGGTTGAAGACGAGTTCCACGCTTGGATGAAGGTGATAGGGCAAATAGAGGAAGATGAGGAAAACATCCAGGCAGCAAAGCTTGAAAGAAATCTAGAGGAGGCGGCACGAATCGTTACGGGATTACTTAAGAAGTATGCCGCGCTGTTGGCTTCCTCGAAGATTTGGTAGGACCAGTGCGATGTGGCCGTTGTCCCTCCTATTTATTCATCTGGGTTGATTCTGTGGACTTCCCCCCGTATTGATGACACTTCCGGACCATGATCCGAGCATAGGAGGAAGTGATATGAGCAGTCAATGATACAGTCCCGGGTTCAAAGACGAAGCCGTTCGCCAGATCGTCGATCGGGGATATTCCGTTGCCGATGTATCCGAACGATTGGGTGTCTCCGCACACAGCTTGTACAAGTTGGTGAAGGCCGTAAAACCAGACAAGTCGGAAGAACAGGCTGCAGCCCTGATCGAAGCCTGTAGCGAAGTCTTAAAGCTTCGCGCACAGTTGAAGCGTACCGAAGAGGAGCGCGATATCCTAAAAAGGCCGCCAGGTACTTTGCTCAGGAACCCGAGTAAAGTACCGATTCATCAACGATCAGCGTGGCCAGTACAAGACGATAACGTTGTGCCGAGTACTCGGCGTTTCCCGCAGCGGCTTCTGTCAGTGGTTGAGCAAACTGCTCTTGGACCGCGCGATTGAAGATCAACGGTTGCTTGGGTTAATCCGAGCGTCATACACAGCCAGTGGTGGCGTTTACGGCGCGCCGCGCATCTTCCTTGATCTGCGAGAGACGGGTGAGACCTGTGGCAGGAACCGGGTGGCTCGGATCATGAGGGTCAACAAAATTCAGGCTTTGCGCGGCTACAAGGCGCCCCGCCACATCGTCGGCCGGCCGTCTATCATCGCTCCCTATCGTCTGCAGCGCGAATTCACCGTCGACTGTCCTGATTAAGCCTGGGTGACTGACATCACCTACATCCGAACCTGGCAGGGCTGGCTGTATCTCGCCGTCGTCGAGTCTTTCTTTAGTAGCTTGAAGAAAGAGCGGATCAAAAAACGTATCTATAAACGCGAGATCTAGCCCGAGCTGATATCTTCGATTACATTGAAGTGTTCTAAAAACGACAACGCCGGCACAGTCGTTTTGGCGGTGTCAGCCCTGAGGTGTTTGAGCAAGCCTCATTTTGAGAGCTCGGGGTGTCGTCAGATCGGGGGAAGTCCACTCATGGCCGATGGCGCCTACGATCGTGTGTCTAAGACGCGATAAAGGAATACACCCCGCACCACAGCCGTCCTCTAATCAGAATAATAATTCCGCCAGGAGGGTTAGTCCCGATGTTCCGCAAGCCTAAACGCTAGGTAAATGTCCCGATTGACAATCGGTACCTGTCCATTAGTAGACTGTAACAAAGACTAGCGCGGGTCCGCGCGACCGGACCCCGGGTGGCACCACGAAAACCAATAATCGCGCCATCGCCATAGTCCCGACGGCGCCCCGGTTATGAAGGAGTTGGTTCAATGACCAGGAAACGTCGTATACGCAATTCCACCGCATTACCTGGCATTTCCCGCCGGGGATTCCTCAAGGCCGCCGGCGCCGCCAGCGCCTTCTACTGGCTCGGGCCGAAGCTGATCGTCGGGGACCGGGTCTACGCCCAGATACCCGGCGGCACCCTGCCGCCGGACGAGGTCGCCAAATATGCGTTGCCCCTCGTCAAGCCGCCGGCGATGCCGCCGAGCGCGGGCAGCAACAAGAACAAGGACAAGTACCGGATCGCCATGCGTCAGTTCACGCAGCGGATCCTGTCGCCGCCGCATCCCGAGACGGTAGTCTGGAGCTACGGCTCGGTGGACTACCCCGGCACGGTCGCGCAGGGCGGCACGTTCAACTACCCGGCCTTCACCATCGAGGCGACATGGAACAAGACGACCCAGGTGCAATGGCGCAACGAGTTGGTCGATCAACAGGGCAACTTCCTGCCGCATCTCCTGCCGGTCGACCCAACCCTGCACTGGGCCAATCCGCCGGGCGGAACGGCGCGGCGCGACACGCGCCCAACCTTCACCTCGACCCCGGGCCCCTACTTCGGCCCGGTCCCGATGGTGACCCACGTGCACGGCGCCCACGCGGCGGAGCAGAGCGACGGCTACGCTGAGGCCTGGTACCTGCCGGACGCCGCAAACATTCCTGCGGGCTATGCGACGACCGGCACCTTCTACGACTACTTCAATACCAAGTATGCGGAGGGCTGGACGCCGGGCATGGCTAGCTTCAAGTATCCCAACGACCAGCGGGCAACGACCCTCTGGTACCACGACCACACGCTGGGAATGACCAGGCTGAACGTCTACGCCGGCCCGGCCGGCTTTTACCTGATCCGTGGCGGGGCGGACGACGATGTGACCGACAAGCGTAACGGCACCGCAGCCATCCTGCCCGGCCCCGCGCCGGGCGTGGGCGACGACCCATTCGGGGAATACACCGAGATTCCCATTGTCGTTCAGGACCGTTCCTTCAACGCCGACGGATCGCTTTTTTATCCGGACACCCGTGCCTTCTTCGACGAGTACGCCGGACCCTATATTCCGTTTACGCCGATCTCCCCGATCTGGAATCCGGAGGTCTTCGGCAACATGATGGTGGTCAACGGCTTCACCTGGCCCTACCTCGACGTGGAGCCGCGCCGCTATCGCTTCCGGCTTTTGAACGGCTGTAATTCCCGTTTCCTGATCCTCCGGTTCGACCACCCGGGCGTCCAGGTCTGGCAGATCGGGGCAGACGGTGGCTTTTTGCCCGCGCCGGTCCAGCTGAATAACGGCAGCGGCGCGTCTATGCTGATGGCGCCCGCCGAACGGGCGGACGTCATCGTTGATTTCGGCGATGCCGCCGGCACGACCTTCCGGCTGCTCAACCTGGGTCCGGACGAGCCTTTCGGCGGCGGCACCGCCGGCGTCGACTTCGATCCGTCAGATCCGGATTCGACCGGTCAGGTGATGGAGTTCCGGGTTAGCGCCGTGTCTGTCGAACACGATTCGACCACCCCGCCAGAGTTTCTGCAGCTGCCGGCGATCACGCCGCTGGGCTCCGCGGACGCGCATCGGGACCTCAGCCTCAACGAGGAAGTCTACGACGACGGCCAAGGCTTCGAAGGGCCGAGCGCGGCCCTGCTGGGCACGGTTATCGAGAACGGCGAGGACGAGGGCCAGCCGCTACTGTGGAGCGATCTGATCACGGAGAATCCCGCACTGGGTGCGACCGAGGAATGGGATATCTACAACTTCACCGAGGACGCCCATCCGATCCACATCCACCAGGTGCAGTTCGTGGTAGTAGGTCGCGAGGCGGAGGGTGGCGGCACCAGCGTGGCCGGCAGCAACGAACCGCTGGACTGGGAGACGGGCTTCAAGGACACCGTGATCGCGTATCCGGACGAAGTCACCCGGGTTAAGATGCGGTTCGACAAGGAGGGGTTCTACGTGTGGCACTGCCATATCGTCGAGCACGAGGACAACGAGATGATGCGGCCAATGCACGTCGGGCCGATCCCGCCCGATGCCCCGGCGGGGTAGCCGGGCGGCAGCGCGCGGTCAAAGGAGGAATCGTCATCTGACGCGGTAGCAACCGATTTCTATATGCCCCGCGGACGCGGGCTTTTGGGGACGTTCGTTTGGCCCGCTGCCGGTAGCAGCCATCTCATTTGATGCCTGTATTCGGGGCATCTCCTGCTGCGTGTCTTGGTCGACAGGGGGTTGACTGGCATCCAAAACTGACCCGGGTGTAACACTTTTCCCCGCTTCAGAATGGCGGGAGATAATACGGAATTGGCACGCCGGGGCATTACCGTCTGTGCCCGCACCGTCGCCAGGTGCATGCGGCACCCCTGTGATGGAACGCCCTCCCCGGGTTGGCGACAATTCCTGGCCCAGCATAGCCAGGAAAACTGCGCCTGCAACCTGTTTACGTTTCAGTTTCTGGGGAATACAAGGGGTCTGTATACCGACCAACGCGCCGAGAGCCAACGCCATCGCAGGACCGCGGTGAATAGAAAACTTTGTCCAACAGCGTCGAGGCCTTCACACCCGAAGGCGAAAGTGCTGGGTTCGTTTTCCAGACCGCCAGCCCGTTCGACACCCCTCGCCTGATGGATGAACTGATCGACTGGACTAATATCGCGTTGCGCGACAAGACGCTTCACTCCTTACTCGTCATCGCTATTTTCACTGCAGTTTTCCTGGAGATACATCCCTTTCAGGACGGCAATGGTCGATTGTCACGTCTATTAACTACATTGCTGTTTTTGAAGTCCGGCTACAGTTCTGTGCCGTACAGCTCGCTGGAAAGCGTGATCGAAGCGAACAAGAGAAGTTACTATCTGGCCCTGCGCCAGACGCAAGGCACAATACGAACCGATGCTCTGGACTGGCAGCCCTGGATCACGTTTTTTCTGAAAGCGCTCAGCGAACAAAAGACCAAACTGAAGAGCAGAATTAAACGCGACCGGATCATCCTGGGCGACCTGCCCAAGCTCTCCGTGCAAATCCGGGAGATCGCCCGCGAACACGGCCGAGTGACCGACAACGATGCAGTAAGGGCTACCGGAGTCAGCCGCAACACGATCAAAGACCATAAAAAAGCCTGCACAAAAATGGTCATATCGAACGTCATGGTGCAGGACGCGGCACCTGGTATTCGCTCGCATAACTTGCAGCTACCGATAACAACAGAAACGGATAGACACTGATTTACGATTTGTTAATTGACCTGAACGGGGTGGCGCCAGAGAAGATCCCGGATCTGATCCCGGGCGCTATTTCGGGAGTATCTCCCGAATCATATCGACGTAGTCGTAACTTTCGAGCCTTGCGCTGCCGCCACACACACTGACGTCATCGGACTCGCGACTGACGAAGAGAATATAGACCCGTCCCAGTTCCAACGGGAGACCGCAACCGGCATCTGGATTGTAAGTGTGAACTTCGATCGTGCCTCGTTTCGTGCCCTTGAGACTTTCTTCGATCTTGAGCTTTGCGAAGGCGGTATCCGGATTTGCCTCGACGTAGCGTGCCTCGATCAGAGTCGCCACCACGATATTTTCGGCGAGTTCGATCTTCTCCACAATGCTCAAATCCCTGCAGGTACACGCGAAAGATTGGGGTGCGATGGCGAAGAACAAAATCATCGCCGCGGCCAACAACACTCGTTGCCGCGTTTCAAACAGCGATTTCATTTCCCTTTTTGTCGATTTCATAAGAACTCTCCTCGCTGAATTGGATCAGTGTACTTACTCGCATCCCCTAATGTTTCGCCTGAACGAGAGTCATTTTATTTATTGCGTCAATCAACAGGGCTTGTCATTCAGACGCGACTCATTTCCACGACGCTCCCCTCCTCGCCCGCACTTCCTGCTTGGTCGGGCGCCCGCGGCGGCGCCGCTGAGAATCCCCTGCTGCAGGATCGGTCACGCTAATCGTGAACTGCGCCAGCCACTCATGGACTGCCGGGCGGGGCCACAACCGGTTGCGACACCCCGGCGGCTAAATACGCGGCGGCAACGGGCTGCGACCTTGGTGCATGGCTCCGCATTTCTATGCAGCGTTACCTGCAAATCCTCGAGATGGAGACCGCAATGCCCCGGTTTTACCCTCAACGGCACCAGCTCGAACACACTCGGAAGCAGTATCCAGTCCGGAACTGGAACAAGAGAACTCAGGCGCGGCGCCGGAGCCGGGACGCGGTTGTTGGTGCTTGCCATAGCCATGCCATTGCACCAACCTACGGGTGACAAGAAGATGCATACGTTGGACCAAAGCCTGGAATTACACGTCACCGTCGAGGCCAACGGCAGCGATGCCGTGGATTTGTTGCACGAGGCAGCGGGGCTGAGCAAGCAGGCAATCAAGTCGGCGATGACCAACGGCGCCGTCTGGCTGACCCGGAAAACCAGTACCCAACGGTTACGGCGCGCCAAACGCATATTGCAGGTTGGCGACCAGCTAC
>Ga0102956_1000373_pt1 | contig 16129 bp, 11 predicted proteins | sample SalPonF2_A_D2_MG_FD_84515 | JGI IMG/M metagenome (GOLD analysis project Ga0102956, IMG submission 84515) | Salt pond soil microbial communities from South San Francisco under conditions of wetland restoration - Salt Pond MetaG SF2_A_D2_MG ...
GACGGCAGGCCTGTCGCTGCCAGTTGCATTGATGATCACCGGTGATGCCCGATTGTCGAGTCCGTTTTTCATTCTCTCGATTGCGGCGGCCGCGTTCATAATCTTTACCCATCGGGTCAACATCGTCCGCATGCGCGCGGGCACTGAACAGGCAATTGGCCCGATTACGCGGTCCGGCCGCCGCAATCACGAGCCATGACCCGTCCGGCCGGCCCGATCGACGACCACAGCTTGTTGCACGAACTGGCTGACGGCGAATTTCACTCCGGCAATCGTCTGGCCGCCCGCCTGGGCATCAGCCGCACTGCCGTTTGGAAACGAATTCATGCTCTTGGCGCGCTCGGCCTGGACGTAACCGCCACTCCCGGGCATGGCTACCAGCTTACGGGCGGACTGGATCTGCTCGACGGTGAATCCGTCCTCGAAATCGCCGGCGCCACAGCGCGAACCCGGCTTGAGCATAGCGAGTTTCTCGGCTGTACCGATTCCACCAACAAGCGCCTGACTGCCGGCTCGCCCCCCGCCCCGGGGTTCGCCCATCTGTGCATGGCGGAATTCCAGACTGCCGGCCGAGGGCGGCGCGGACGCACCTGGGTCGCGCCTTATGCCAGCGGCTTGTGCCTGTCCCTCGGCTGGACCTTTGCAGCGCAGCCACCAGAATTTTCCGCTTTGAGCCTGGTCGCCGGCGTCGCCGTGTGCGCAACGCTGCAGCAGGCCGGGCTTCGTAATCCGCGCCTGAAATGGCCGAACGACATCGTCTGCGGCAACGCCAAACTCGGCGGCATCCTCATCGAGATGCGCGGCGAGGCCGACGGGCCAGTCTATGTCGTCGCCGGAATCGGTCTTAACGTCAGGCTGCCCGAAGCGGCCCTGCGGATGCTGGCAGAGATTGCCCCGTTGCCCGCGACTGATCTGGCGCGGTGCATGGAGCAACCCCCCGAGCGCAGCGCGATCGCCGGGCTGATGATCAGAAATCTGATCGCCGCCTTCGATACCTTCGGCCGTGAGGGGTTTGCACCGTTTGCGGCAAAATTTAAACAGCTGGACGCAGCCGCCGGACGGCTCGTCGCCCTGCATTGCGGCGACGACATAACCGAGGGTATGGCCGCCGGCGTCGGCCACGACGGCGCTCTGCTACTCGATACCAACCAAGGCCGCAAACGGTTTTACGGCGGCGAAGTCAGCTTGAGATTCGGCTGATGATGCTGCTGATCGACGCCGGTAATTCCCGGATCAAAAGTGCCGTCCATGGCGAAGCCGGCATCACCGACGTCAGCGCCGTTGATACGCATCAGCAAGGTGTCGTGAGCACGCTGATCGAGGCGGCGCTGGCGCGAACCCGGCACGGCCTTGGCCGCGTGATCGTCGCCAATGTCGCCGGCGATCGATTCGCCCGGTCTCTGGTAGAGGTCTGCAGAGAAACCGGGGCACCGAAACCCGAATTCATTGTGTCGACCCGGCATCTCGGCGGCGTCACCAACGCCTACGCGGACCCCACCCAGCTTGGGATCGACCGCTGGATGGCGATTGTGGCGGCATTCGCGATGTATGGCACGGACTTGTGCGTAATCGATGCGGGATCGGCGCTGACGATCGACGGTGTCGACAGCCACGGCAATCACCTGGGCGGCTGTATCGCGCCCGGGCTCGACATGATGCGTTCGGCGCTGCTGCGTGACACGAGCGATCTCGAATATCTCAGCCGCGACGGTAGCGACAAGACTGACGACTGTTTTGCCACCGATACCCGGGCCGCGATCGCCAGTGGTTGCCGCAATGCAGTCACCGGTCTGGTAAGGCAGGCAGTAGACGATATGAGCGCGCGCACCGGTGCCCGTCCAAGTATAGTTATGACCGGCGGCAATGCCTTTGCCGTCAAATCGACAACCCGGTTTTCGGCCACTCACATTCCCGACCTCGTTTTGCGTGGTCTCGTCGTTGCCGCATTGGAGAATTCGTGAAGCTTCTGTTCCTGTCGCTGCTTTTGGCAAACGTGCTGATCTTTGTCTGGACACGCTGGTTCGACGCGCCGCCCGCGCCCCCTCCGGCGAGCAGGGTTGCGGCACCGACGCTGATGCTGGCATCGGAACTACCGCCCGTCGCCAGCAACAGCGTGGCCGATTTCGCCGAAGGTGCGGCGGCCGATCCGCTGGTCGCAGCCGACGCAGTTGACCAGAGCGACATGATAACGGGACCGGCCGGGGTCGGCGGGCCTGCGCCGGAGGGCACTACACCGGGCATCGACGACCCGATCGGGATCGCCGATTCGACTAAGGACAGCCAGGAGGCCACGGCTGGCGAAGAGACACTCCGTGTCGCCGATGTCGCGGATGTCCCGGCACCGCTGGCATGCCTGAGTCTCGGCCCGTTTCGCAACCAAAGCGACGCCGAGAACGCGACAGCCCGCCTGCAGACCGAAGGTCTCGCGCCGAGGCAGCGCAGCGCTGAAGGCGTTGTGGGCGGCGGCTACTGGGTCCACCTCCCGCCCTACCCGACCCGGGCCGACGCGCGTCGCGCGGTTGCCGAAATCAATGAGAATGGCGTGCCGGACGCCTATATCGTGCGCACCGGCGAGGACATCAATGCCATCGCACTCGGCCTTCTTACCGAACTCGATCGTGCCGAGCGTCTCGCAACCGAGGTCAGGTCAATCGGGTTCGATGCGCAGATCGCGGAGCGCATTCTGACCGATACCGTGTTCTGGGTAGACGTCGATGTCGACGATCCAACCCTGATCGACCCCGGGTCTTTCCAGTTATCATCGCGGCGCGGCGCGCGGCTTCGGCTCGAAAGCTGCCCCGGCCCGGACGAGGTTCCGTTGGACTAGATCGGGATACGACCCTAAACTACGCGGCCTGCGCCAAAGCCGGAATAGCTCAACTGGTAGAGCAACCGCCTTGTAAGCGGTAGGTTGGGGGTTCAAGTCCCTCTTCCGGCACCAGCTCCGGCGCCGTTCACCAGGCTCCCACCCGCACGATGCCGATTTACTCGAATCCTCGTGGCACCTGCGAACCCCGCCGCGCCGGATGACCCGGACCATGCTTCGCGTCGGTAGCCAGGACTGCGGCGAATACTCACTCCCTCAACGGCGCCTCGCTACTACAATCATTATCGAAACAACGGGGCCATTGCTGGCGACAACACGCCGTGCGGCAGACGGTCCCGGCCAACCGGCCACCGGAGCCTGTCGGCTCGCCGGCGGCCACACCATACGGGGCTGCGTAACATGCGCCGCAACCTGACCGAGGAAATTGCCGAGGAGGTCCGCCTTACCAGCCAGTACCTGGACAAGGACGCCCTCGATCCCAGGGTCATGCAGGCGCTCGACCGGGTACCGCGCCATGAACTCGTCCCTGCCCCGGTGCGGCAGCAATCGTATGCCAACCATCCGCTCCCAATCGGGTTCGGGCAAACCATTTCCCAACCCTATGTGGTCGCGGTGATGACGGACCTTCTGGATATTCACGAAGGCGATCGGGTACTCGAAATCGGAACGGGTTCCGGCTACCAGGCAGCGGTCATCGCCGAACTCGGCGCAACCGTCTACAGTATCGAAGTCATTCCCGAACTGGCGGAACGTGCAGCCGCCAACCTGTCCCGCCTGGGTTACGACACCGTGCATGTCCGTGAGGCCGATGGCTACTTTGGCTGGGAAGAACACGCACCCTACGACGCCATTATCGTTACGGCAGTTACGTCGCGCATCCCTCCCCCGCTGATCCGGCAGCTGCGCAGGGGCGGCAAAATGATTCTCCCGCTTGGCGGCCAGCACTCGGCGCAGCAACTAGTGCTGGTCGCCAAGGATGCGGACGACCGGATATCGACACGACAGATATTACCGGTACGTTTCGTGCCGTTGACCGGCGGCCACTAACCGCGCCGGGAGCGGGAATTTCGACTGCAAAAAACTGCGGAGATCCGGCATTTGCATGCGCTGCGACTACCCAAGCAGTCTTGCGCCAACTACACTGGAACGCGTTTGCAAAATCGGAGACGGAAACATGCGGGAACAACTTCGTCAAAAATACGGATCGGCTCTTGCTGCCGTCGCAACGATATTTCTCACTGCGGGCTGCGCGACCACTGATTCCGGGACGCTCGAACCGGTCTGGGGGCCCTTCAGCGAGCGTCAGCCGGTGCCCGTCCTGCAAATTGACGCGACGATCTCCGGACCCGGCGGCAACATAAGTCTCACTACCCCGGACGGAGTGACCTGCAGCGGCACCTGGAGCCGGCAGGCGGGCGGCCAGCCGCTGTTCTCCGAAAGCAGCGTTACCGGTGGCAAGGGCCTGGAATTCTATCGCGCCTGGTCGACCTACACCGGAAGCAGCAATCTCGCAACTGCCACGGCCACCTGTTCCGACGGGACGAGATTTTCGGCCGAGTTTCTTGCCGTGCGCGGATCACCCGGGGTCGGCATTGCCGGAGACAGCAACGGCAACGTCTATCGCATTACTTTCTAGGACCTGCTGCCGCCAGCCGGCGCCGATCCCGACTGCGAAACCGGCCCGGTGCCTCGCCGGTCCAACCGCGGAATGCGCGATTGAAATTCGCCGGATCACCGAAACCCAGCCGATAGGCGATTTCCGCGACCTGCAGCTCGCTGTGCAGCAGCAGATCGACCGCCAGCGCCCGATGCACGTCGACGAGAATTTTCTGGTAGGAGGTGCCGGCGCGTTTCAGACGCCTGATCAGGGTCCGCGGGGATATGTGTTGCGAACGGGCGACGACGTCCAGCTTCGGCATTTTGCCGCGCGCGGCCAGCAATTCCGCGCGGACGGCGACCTCGATATCCGACTCACCGGTCACCCGCCGCAGCAGTTCGCGACAACGGCTGGTCGCGGCGCGATGTAACTGGTCGTCGAACAAGGCGCAGGATTCGTCCAGCCAACCGGCCGGAAGACGCAGGTAGTGACCTTCTCCGTCAAATTTGAGATCGCCGTCGAAAGCGCGCCGTAACGCCGCATCGTATGGCGGTGCCGAATAGGCGAGCTCCAGCTGCGCCCCGGCCAGATTTCGGCCCAGAATCCCCGCCACGATGGACTGAATCGCGAGAAACATCGTTTCCACCAACAGTTGCCGGACCGGTCCCAGATCGACCGCCTCGACCGCCCTGATTATGAAGTAGTCCGTACCGGGCTCGCCGGTGAGCCAGACATACGGTGCCCGAATCTCGGTGTAACGCAAAAGCACATCAATCGCCGTGCGCAGATCCGGCGCGGTCGCTGCGGCAACGCCCAGCGGTCCGTGCGACGTGAAGGAAAGGTGGGAGGCAAGCCCGAGATGCCAGCCCGGCGCTCGCAGGCGAATCGCGAGGTTTTGCAGTAGGTCGCGCATTGTCGCGAGGCTGATGTAGGCGTCGCTTTGCCTGAGCCGGGAAAGGGTCAGCCCGGTACCGGCGAGCATTGCGCGGTGGTCGTTCTCGTCCAGCAGAAAATCCCGCAGCGCAATACGGAGGTAGGTTACCGGCATTTGCTTTCGCTGGAGTTCGGGCACCATTCCACTACTATAAACTGACTGTTTATGATTATTTTGGCATTATTTGACCATTTTATGGCATTTCTCACGCTCCAAACTGGTGCGCCGGGCCCGCATACTGATTTCGTCGACAAGCGCGCGCCGAGGTGACACTGCAGCATGAAAACCTATGTTCTGGAGCATCCCGAGAAAGGACGGATCAGCTACACCGATCGCAAACGCTATCTGTGGCTGCTTTCCACGGCCTACCCGTTGCTGCCGTTCCTGGGCATGTATGTCGCGGTCAAAACCGGTTCTGACTGGGGACTGTGGCTGCCGCTCGCGCTGGTCTATGTGGTCGTACCGATCCTCGATTTTCTGTTCGGTCAGGACCAAAGCAATCCGCCCGAGGAGCTTGTGCCGCAGCTGGAAGAGGACCGCTACTACCGCGTGCTGACTTACCTGACGGTTCCGATGCATTTCATCGCGCTGGTCGGCGGCGCATGGTACGTCGCGACCCAGCCGATCGGTATTGGCGGTTTCATTGCTCTGGCGCTAACTGTCGGGCTGATGAGCGGGCTGGCCATCAACACCGGTCACGAACTCGGCCACAAGTCCACAAAACTGGAGCGCTTCCTGGCCAAGGTCGTCCTGGCGGTCCCAGCTTACGGCCACTTCACGCTTGAACATACGCTCGGCCATCACGGCGCGGTCGCGACACCCGAGGACACCGCGAGTTCGCGTTTTGGCGAGTCCATCTACAAGTTCGCCCGGCGCGAGATGCCCGGGGGCATCCGCCGCGGCTGGCAACTCGAAGCTCAGCGTCTCCAGCGCAAGGGTAGGAAAGCGTGGTCGGTTCACAATGAGATTCTGCAGTCCTATGCGCTGACGTTCGTGCTCTACACCGGCCTGATCGCGGCCTTCGGCTGGATCGTAGTGCCTTTCCTCGCGATCCAGACCTTCTATGCCTGGTGGCAACTTACCAGCGCAAACTATGTCGAGCATTACGGCCTGCTGCGCGAGAAAAAGGCGAATGGCCGATACGAACGTTGCAAGCCACACCATTCGTGGAATGCAAATCACATCTTCTCCAACGTCATCCTGTTTCATCTCGAGCGGCACTCGGATCATCACGCCTGGGCCGCCCGGCGCTACCAGTCGCTGCGCAACTTCGACAATGTCCCCGAATTGCCCAACGGTTATTTCGGCATGTGGTCGATTGCCCTGATTCCATGGGCCTGGCGCAAGGTCATGGATCCCAAGGTTGTCGCGCTGGCGAAAGGAGACATGACGAAGGTGAATATCGATCCCGATGTGCGCGACCAGGTAATGGCGCGCTACCACCAACCGCGCCACCCCGCCATGGCTGCATGAATTCGGAGCCGGATCGGCGACCGCAAAAGCATGACCTACACAAGACCATGCTAATGTAGCCCTGTCTGATAATAGGGCTTTTCCTTCGGCCTACCCGAAACATCAATTCTCTTTTTCTTCGCGCCTGCGAAACCCGCCTAGGCATAATTGACTAGCCTCGCGGGACCAATCCGAATTGTCGCGTCAGCGCGACCCCCTATCCTCGAATAACGCAATGCGCGCACTCAGAGCGCAGCGGAAACCGAACAACAGGGGAGTTTCGTGGGTTTCCTCAATAGCAGGGCAACTGAACCCGCCGGGTCACTCGACCCCGGCATCACGAATCTCCGTCATTTTTCTGCAATTCCCACACACCTGTTTGGAAGGAGGTAACGCCATGGCTGCGAGACACAGAGCGCTAGCAGGCGCATTGGCCTGCGCGGTCGCCATGAGTGTTTTTGGCACCGCACAGGCTGCCGATTCGGATGGCCAGGCCCTGTTCAAGGACAACTGCAATAGCTGTCACGGCGATGGGTCGCCGAACGGTGAATACACACCGATGACATTGATACAGGATCAGTGGAAGCGCTTTTTCGAGCGCAAATTCGAGCGCACCCACAAAGACGTCATGGACCCGGCCAACGGCAATCGCCCGGTAACCGAAACCATCTCACCCGAGGAACTGGAGGCGATCAAGAAATTCGCCGTGGATCATGCCGCCGACTCCGAAAACCCGATGACCTGTGGTTAAAAAGGGGACAATCATGTTACGCAAAAGCATCTTTACCGCAGTCGCAGCACTGGCGGTGATCATGGGTGCGCCGCCGTCTGCTGCGTGGGCGGACTCCGAACAACTGAGCGTGGAGGAACTGACTCAGCAGGTCGAAGCCATGCAAGCGCAAATGGCCGTGTTGATGCAACGTCTCGAAGCCATGCAGCAGGAAGGCGAAGACCTGCGCGAAGAAACCACCGTCCTGACCGAGGACATGGAGGACATGGACGACCGGATGATGGTCGCCGAACGCCATGCGGTACTCGACAAGGTCAGGTTCAGTGGTGACTTCCGGACCCAGGTGCACTCGATCCAGGGCTCAATGATCGACCGGATCGACGGCATCAATGTGCAAAAAGACCTGGTCAATACGCTGTTTTTCTTCGGCGCGACGGGCGCGCCGCCACAAACGCCGGACCTGAGCGATGTCGACTCTTTCATCCAGGCTAACTACGACGATTATCTCTACTATCTGGACAACGTCGTCAGCTTCGACTTTATCCAGCAACAGGTTGGCGGACTGATGGAGCAGAATCCCGACATGGCTAACCAGCTGCTGCAGTTGCTGGCATCGCAGCAGGACAGCTTCATCGAGGGTTATGACCACGACAACGACATCGTCTACACCAGCCGGCTGCGCTTCCGCACGCAGGCTGATGTTGCCGAGGACGTCGTCTTCGACGGCCGGCTGTCAATGTACAAGGTCTGGGGCGACTCAACCGGCGTGCAGGTTTTCAATGGTCAGCCGACATCGATCAACTGGGACGGCACGACCGCCAATGTCCCGAACTCCGACATACTCCGGGTCGAACGCGCATTTTTCACCTGGACCGACATCCTCGACCTGCCTATGTACCTGTCGATCGGTCGACGTCCTTCCACGGCCGGCGTTCCGCTCAATTTCCGCGAGGATGAACTACGCGGCGGCACACCCCTCGGCTCGCTTTTCAACTACCAGTATGACGGCCTGACCTGGGGCTATCACATCAGCGACATTTCGACATTTCGCATCTGCTACGGTCTCGGCTACGAGTCGGAATGGGGTAACGGCAGCGAGTATCTCGAGTCCAACAATCGGCTCGACGATGCCTGGTTCGTGGGCGCAGTGTGGGACGTCTGGAATACGGACAGCATGTTCATCCAGCTAATCGCCGCGACGGCACAGGACATCACGGACGGCTTCAACGGTACCGTGGTGATGCCGTTCGACCCCGTCACCGGACAGGATGCGCCGGCACCGGCAGTGCTTCGTTACACGCCGACCGACAACATCGGCGATATCAACCTCGCCGGTATGGTCTTCGTCCGTCACGACGGGCCGTTCGACTACTTTGTCAGCCTGAACTACAGCGAATCGGACCCCGAGAACGTAACCACACCGTTCGGCGGACTGTTCGCCGACCCGTTCGACACACCCGATGACGAGGACGGCCACATGTACTACCTCGGTGGGCGCTACAATTTCCCCAACGGGGTAACGAAACTGGGTCTCGAGTTCAACCATGGTTCGAAGTACTGGTTCAACTTCGCGCTGGCGGAAGACGACTTCTTCTCGCCGAAGACAGCGACTCGGGGTGACGTGTGGGAGGTCTATCTCACGCACCGAATCCGCGATCGTTTCGTTTTCAAGCTCGATTACATGTACTACGACTACGACTACTCCGGTTCAGGCTGGCTGTTGGGCGCGCCGAAAGACGTCGACGACCTGAACATCCATGCCGCACCGGTATACGACGACGCCAGCAAGGTCATGGCGAGCTTCCACGCACGATTCTAGGAGCAGAAAGATGGCATTCCGTCTCCTCGTAACAATCCTGATTACAGCCACGATGAGTACGGCTGTGCAGGCAGAACCGAAACAGTGGCGTCACGCCAAATTTTTCGACGAGTACGAAGGCACCAGCACATGCCTGAGATGCCACGAAGAGGAGGCGGAGGCTTTCTTCCATAGCCAGCACTACCAGTGGCGCGGCGAGACTCCCGCCGTCGTAAACAGCGACGGCGAGGGTCTCGGTAAACTATCGATGATCAACGATTTCTGCACCAACCCGAGCGGTAAGCAGTGGATCGGCAAGGTCAAGAACGCGGATGGCAAAACGCTCGCCAAAGGATGCTCCACCTGTCATGCCGGTCTCGGCAAGGTGCCCGCTCGCGAAGTCAGTCGTGAGCAACTCGAGAATATCGACTGCCTGATCTGCCACAACTCCGGCTACCGGCGCGACTTGTATGCGAATGACGACGGCAGCTGGGAGTGGAGGCCGATTCTCTGGAACAACAAAGAAGGCATGAACGCTATCGGTCAGCGCGTTTCACTACCGACCCGTACCATGTGCCTGCGTTGTCATTCGGCCTCCGGTGGCGGTCCGAATTACAAGCGCGGCGACCTCGAATACATTCTCAAGGACCCGCCGCGCAAACACGACGTGCATATGGCGACGAAGGCCAATGGCGGCCCGGATCTATTGTGCATCGACTGTCATGCCGGTGACGGTCATCGGGTCCTCGGCCGCGGCGTCGATCTCGCCGCAAGCGACAGCCCGGACGAACGCCTGTCCTGCGAGGGAAGCTGCCACGGCAGCGCCCCGCATAAGATCGCTGCGCTAGACGGTCACACCAGCCGCGTCTACTGCACTACTTGCCACATACCGAAGTTTGCGAAAAGCGAACCGACCGACATGTTCCGTGACTGGTCCAATATTGCGTTCTCCGAGGAGAAGGGCAAATACACGTACAGCGTGAGACGACTGGAAGCGGACGTAGAACCGGAATACGCCTGGTTCAATGGCAACAGCTGGCTGCAGCTAGCTGGAAAACCCGTGCGCCGGGACGAAAACGGCATTGTCGAAATGGTCCTGCCGGAGGGCTCCCGCGATGATCCGGATGCGCGCATCGTCGGCTTCAAGGTACACCAATCGATGATGCCGGTATTGAAAGGCAAGGACTGGCTGCTGCCGATTCACACTGAGGAAGTCTATGCCGATGGCAATGTGGACAAGGCGGTGCGCGAAGCGGCGCATGAATTTTACGGCCTCGAAAACATCGATTACACCTGGGTGGAAACGAAACGCTATATGGGCATCTACCACGGTGTAGCGCCGGCGAAAGAGGCGCTGCAATGTCTCGATTGTCATGGTCCCGATGGGCGGATGAATTGGGTCGAACTGGGCTACAAGAGCGATCCGCTCGAACAGCGTTTCAGTGACGCTGGCAGTGCCGCAACCGATACATCGGCCGATCCCTAGAACTGCCCGGATTGCATTGGTTTACAATCGGCCCGGGCGCGTCCCTGTCGCGTCCGGGTTTTTTTGATGGGAGTTCGCATGCGCAAGCTGTTGCTATTTATGGTCCTGATTGGCGCTGCAATAGCGGCTCTGGCGCTGCTGCCGGGCCGGGTCGATCCGGCCGCCTGGCAGCCTCCCGCGGCGCCACCCCTCAGCGGCGCTTTCGCTCCGAATGACTCGCTCAAAGACGCCGACCTTGTTGCGCTCGGGCAAGTCTATGGCCCGGAGGACATCGCCGTGGACAACGACGGACGAATCTACGGCGGCACACAGGACGGCAAGGTCATTCGGGTCCTTGCAGATGGCACGGTCGAGACCTTCGCGGAGACAGGTGGCCGGCCGCTCGGCCTGCACTTCGACGGCGCAGGCAATCTGATCGTTGCCGATGCCTACCGCGGACTACTGTCACTCAGCCCGGGCGGTGAAATCGCGGTGCTGACCACCGGCGCCGATGGCATCCCATTCGGCTTCACCGATGATCTCGATATCGCCAGCGACGGCACGATCTATTTCAGCGATGCCAGCAGTAAATTCGAGCAAAGCGAATACATGCTCGACCTCCTGGAAATGCGGCCACACGGACGCCTGCTGGCCTACTATCCGACGACCGGCGAGACGCGTGTGCTACTGGACGGTCTGTATTTTGCCAACGGCGTCGCATTGTCGCAGGACGAATCTTTCGTACTGGTGAACGAAACATGGGCCTACCGGATCCGGCGCCTGTGGCTAAGCGGCGAAAAGAAAGGGAGCGCTGATATTTTTGTCGACAACCTGCCGGGTTTTCCGGACGGTATCTCCGCCAATCGCAACGGCCGTTTCTGGCTCGCACTACCGACCACGCGACTGCAGACCATCGACAAAATGCATCCGCACCCGTGGGCGAAACGACTCTCGTCGCGCCTGCCGGAGTGGCTGAAACCGAAACCGGTCGAGTACGGGTTCGTCGCGGAACTCGACGAACAAGGCAACGTGCTGGCCAGCTATCATGACCGCGACGGCACTCATCTGCAGGAGATCACCTCGGTAGAGGAGCACAACGGCTATATCTACCTCGGCACCCTGCACGGAGACCGCATAGGCCGGCTGAAGCTGCCCGCGCGCTAGGTCCTGACCGGCTTGCGCCGGCACGCCCTACCCGGACTTACGCCGTGACCGCAGAAACGGACGCAGCGCTTTCGCCGTGTGCGACCGCGAACGGATTTTCGCCACCTGCTCCGGCGCACCCGCGGCGACGATCTGGCCGCCACCCGCGCCACCTTCCGGACCCAGGTCGAGCACCCAGTCGGCTTCCGCCACCACATCGAGATTGTGCTCGATGACGATTACGGAATTTCCGGCGTCTACCAGCCGATGCAACACATTGATGAGCTTCTCGACATCTGCCATGTGCAAACCTACCGTGGGCTCGTCGAGAACGTAAATACATGGCTTGCCGCGCGGTCCATGCGAGCCTGGCAGTTCGGGCCGCGCTTTGGCCAGTTCGGTAACCAGTTTAATGCGCTGCGCCTCTCCTCCGGACAAGGTCGGGCTGGGCTGACCCAGAGTCAGATATCCGAGTCCGACGTCTTTCATCAACTGCAGGGCATGGCTGACCTTTGGATGTACCGCAAAGAATTCGACCGCTTCGTCGACGCTCATCGCCAGCACCTCGCCAATGTTGCGGCCGCGAAACCCGACTTCGAGCGTTTCCGCCGCGAAACGCGCTCCCCGGCACACCTCGCAGCCGACGCTAACGTCGGGCAGAAAACTCATCTCGACGCGCTTCACTCCCTGCCCGTCGCATGCCGAACAACGTCCGCCCGCGACATTGAACGAAAACCGTCCGGGCGCGTATCCGCGCAATCGCGCTTCCTCGGTCCGGGCGAATAGACGTCGAACCTCATCCCAGATTCCGACATACGTGGCGGGACAGGACCGCGGTGTCTTTCCGATCGGGGTCTGATCCACTTCGAGAATCCGCCCGAGCTCCTTCCAGCCATCGATTGCCCGGCACCCGACCAGTTTCGTTTTTCTGCGCGATTTCGGTTTGCGGGCGAGAAGTTGCCTGAGGTTGCGATGAAGCACATCGCGAACCAGCGTACTCTTGCCGCTGCCGCTGACGCCGGTAACGCAAACAAGCGCGGCCAGCGGAAACCGTACGTCGACATCGGCCAGGTTATGCAATGACGCCCCAAGGATGTTAAGCCCGTCGCCAGCATCGTTGGCATCGATATCACGCCGTTTGCCACGCAGTGGATGGCGTAATGGCGCAGCCATCATGCGTCCGGTGACAGAATCGGGATCAGCTAAAAGTTCCTCGATGGTGCCGGCAGCAACGACTTCGCCGCCACGCACGCCCGCACCCGGACCGAGATCGATGACATGCTGGGCACGCCGGATCGTGTCCTCGTCGTGCTCGACGACTACGACGGTATTGCCCTTGCCGGCAAGACGCTCGAGCGCATCCAGCAATCTGCGATTGTCGCGGGTGTGAAGACCAATGGTCGGCTCGTCGAGGACGTAACATACGCCGCGCAGATTCGATCCAAGCTGAGCGGCCAGGCGAATACGTTGCGCTTCGCCGCCTGACAATGTCGGAGCCGCCCGATCCAGCCCGAGGTAGCCAAGTCCAACTTCATTCAGAAATTTCAGGCGGGTTTTTAGCTCGGTAAGGATGTCACGCGCAATTTCGCGATCGCGGGCGGCAAGGCGAAGGCGCGCGAAACGCCGACCTGCTTCCGCAACCGACAACGCGGTCATTTCCGTGATACTGACATCCTGATAGCGGATCGCACGCGCCTCGCGATTCAGTCTCGCGCCGTCGCACACGCCGCATACAGGGTGTTCGATGCCCGGCTCATCGACGAGCCACGTATTCTCCTCACCGCTTTGTTCGGCGTCGAAATCCTGCAGCTGCAAACCGGTTCCGAAACAGGCGGGACACCAGCCGTGGCGGGAGTTGAACGAAAACAAGCGCGGGTCGGGCTCGGCGAAACTGGTGGCGCAACCCGGGCAGGAGCGATTTATCGAAAACAGACTTTCGTTTTTCCTGGGCCCGGTCGTCGCGGCAACCAGAACGTTGCCCTTGCCGATCCGCAACGCCGCATCCAGCAACCCGCCCAGCCTTGCATCGTTCGCGGGAGTTACGTCTACCTCGCCTACCGGCAACTCGATGTCATGTTCCTTGAAACGGTCGAGCCGCGGCCACGGTCGTACCGGCACCGCCACACCGTCGACGCGAAGTGCCGTATAACCCCGCGCCTCGGCCCAACGCGCCAGGTCGGTGTAGTAGCCCTTGCGCGCCACCACCAGCGGCGCAAGGACGCTCACGTTGCGGCCACGGTACTTCCTGAGCAATTGCGCCCTGATCTGGTCACGTGTCTGCGGTTCGATAGGGATATCGCAGTCGGGACAGAACTGCGTACCGAGCTTGACGAACATCAGGCGGAGAAAGTGGTAAATTTCGGTCAGCGTCGCGACAGTGCTCTTGCGTCCGCCGCGACTGGTCCGCTGTTCGATTGCCACGGTTGGCGGGATACCGGTTATTGCATCGACGTCCGGGCGGGTCGCCGGCTGTACGAACTGGCGTGCATAGGCATTCAGCGATTCGAGATAGCGGCGCTGACCCTCGGCGAAAAGAATATCGAAGGCAACCGTGCTCTTGCCGCTACCGCTGACCCCGGTAATAACGGTAAATGCGTCACGCGGGATATCCACATCAACGTGTTTGAGATTATGTTCGCGCGCATTGCGGACACAGATCGCGGCGCCGGCAGCGGACGAATACGTCGTCGCAGTATCGGCGACCCGGCGCGGCAACCGCGCCTGCCTGGCCAGTCTTTGCTGCGAGAGCCGGTACGCGCCGAGCGCACTGGCAGTATGACTGGCAGGGCATTGGAGCAATTCCGCAACCGTCCCGGCAAACACCAGTTCGCCACCCCCTTCTCCGCCTTCCGGGCCGAGATCGATCACCCAGTCGGCCGCGCCAATCACATCCAGGTTGTGTTCGATTACGACAATCGCATGGCCGTCGTTCAGCAGCTGATCGAACGCATCGAGGAGCCGTGATATGTCGTCGAAATGCAGGCCGGTCGTCGGCTCGTCGAACAGGAACAGCGTAGGTAAGACCGCGGCACCGCGGCGTGATTTCCCGCGTCCGCCGGATAAGTGTGCCGCAAGCTTCAGCCGCTGCGCCTCGCCGCCGGAAAGTGTCGGCACCGGCTGGCCTAGCCGCAGATAATCAAGACCTACCGCAGCCAGCGGCTCGAGGCGGCGCCTGACTTCCGGATCATGAGCGAAATAGGCAATCGCCTCCGCCACTGTCAGCTCGAGCACGTCCGCCACCGACAACGCGCGCCGCGGCAGCGTGGCATCCTCGTCCAGCGGCGGCACCAGTGTCACGTCGAGCACTTCCGGACGATAACGCCGCCCATCGCAATCGGCACAGCGCAGATATACGTCCGACAGGAACTGCATTTCCACGTGCTCGAAGCCATTGCCTCCGCATGCGGGGCAACGCCCGTCGCCGGTATTGAAACTGAATGTCCCGGCACTGTATCCACGCTCCCGCGCCAACGGCTCCGCGGCAAACGCCTTGCGGATCGCATCGAAGGCACCGACAAAACTCGCCGGGTTGGAGCGCGTCGTTTTCCCGATCGGCGCCTGATCGACCAGCACTACATCGCCGACACCATGCATGCCGCTCAACTCGCGATGGGCGCCGGGCGGATCTTTCGGCTTACCCAGTCTTTCCAGCGCGGCGCGATACAACACATCCTGGACCAGCGTCGATTTACCGGAGCCGCTGACGCCTGTTACGCACACCAGTCCCCGCAACGGAAAGGAGACGTCCAGATCCTTGAGATTGTGCTCTGCGGCACCGCAAATTCGCAGCCGCGGCGTATCGCGGCCAATCGCCACGCGGGTCCTGGCGCAGCGATCAACGACCCGTTCGCTGCGCAAAAACCTGGCCGTTGGCGAATCGCTCGATTCGAGCAGGGCATCCGGCGTGCCAAAGAACACGATGTCGCCGCCGCGCTCCCCCGGCCCCGGACCCATGTCGACAATCCTGTCCGCGGCCACCATGATCTGTGGGTCGTGCTCGACCACAAGCAGCGTATTGTTTGCATCGCGCAGACGGGTAAGTATGCCGACAATCCGTTCGACATCGCGCGGGTGCAGACCGATACTCGGTTCGTCCAGCACGAAAAGCGTGTTGACCAGCGACGTGCCCAATGCCGTGGTCAGATTAATACGCTGGACTTCGCCGCCGGAGAGTGTCCGAGAC
>Ga0102956_1000374_pt1 | contig 16123 bp, 10 predicted proteins | sample SalPonF2_A_D2_MG_FD_84515 | JGI IMG/M metagenome (GOLD analysis project Ga0102956, IMG submission 84515) | Salt pond soil microbial communities from South San Francisco under conditions of wetland restoration - Salt Pond MetaG SF2_A_D2_MG ...
GCGTGCCATCATTAAGCTCCAGGGTTTTACGTTGACCTTTAGCTGTGGTGATATTTTGAAAGGCTAACTGATTATCACCTGGTTCTACTGAATTATGCTTATAGAAAAACAGGGCCGCTACAATAAGCATAGCTGCAGCCGCTGCATAATACCAATGCCAATTACTTTTCTTATGAACTGTAACTGTTGCCGGGTGGCCTTTTACACCTGATTTTTGGGGAATACGCTCACCACTTATGCTGGTTACATTTGATGGATGAACATACTTCTTTTGAAATTCTTTCCAGGCTTTCTGTGCATCAGCTTCAAATTCTATATTTTTTTCTTTATAAGCATTTTCAATAAATGTCTTAAAAAAGTCTTCATTAGATGGTTTCTCCTGCAACCACTTAGCTAACTGCGCCAGTTCTTCTTTGGAACAGGAGCCATCTATATATTTATATAAGATCTGATAGTTCATAAAGTAATTTTGAATGTCATTTATTTAGATTACAACTGAGATTCCGGGTACCCTGTAATTTTTTAAAAAAAATTTTATCCACTGTTAATTCTAAGATATTTTATAAGTGTTAGGATATAAGAAATGGGCGATAATTAAACACTTGATTATACGTAGGTTATGACAGCGTTTTGATACCAAATACCAGTAAACAGGGATTTCAAATCAATACTATACTTCAACTAAGTCAACCATGCTATCGAATTGTCGTTACGGACTCCGATGACGTCTTTACAACCTCCAAACGGCATCATCCTGACCGGGATTCAGGATCCAACCAAAGTGCAGCCACAATTTTCAAATCATGTCTTGAGATTGCATGTGTAATTACAGCTAATAAATTAAAGAACACTTACAGCCCTTAATCACGAGATTCCGCGTCGGAGCCCGGGATGACGTCGTTTGGGGGACATTATATATCGTTGCTGACACCGGATTACTCATCAATCTATCAGAAGAAACCGACTAACTATTAACAAATCTGCGGTTAACTGCGAAAAACTGTGGCTTGAATTAATTCTATCAATGGATAGACAATGAGACATATAAACAACTTGCCATAATACAGATAGGCAAAAATTGAGAGAGCTGATCACGTAATGTTTTTAATACTCTGCTCATTTGTGATTCTACCGTTTTAACTGATATTTCCAGATAATCAGCAATTTCCCGGTAGGTCAAGCCCTCTTCACGATTTAATTTGTAAACACGCTTTGATTTGGTCGGCAATTCATCAACAACTTTATCGATGATCCGGATGACTTCCTCGTATTTTCCATCAGCTGAAGATGCCAGTGGGAAGATGTTGTCATTCATCTTTTGCCTGGTTTCCGCAATATAATCATCAACAATTTTCTGATGTTTGATGTAGTTCAGGGCCTTATTACGGGTAGCATCATACAAAAGACCGCGCAGATGTCCATCAGGATCCAGTTGCAGGCGTTTTTCCCAGACAGTTGCGAATACTTCCTGAACGACTTCTTCAGCAATAACTTCGGAATGGACATACTTCCAGCTAAACCTGCATAACGACGAATAATATTTTAGAAAGACAATTTCGAAAGCATGCTCGTCCCCTTCACGTATCTTTTTTATTAATAAGGTTTCTTTATTAGCCGTTTTCAAATCTACCTTCTAAAACTATATGTTTCCTTTTATTGAATATTATTTCACCGTATAATTTTTTAGAGGAATCAAAGATTATTACCTTTGGATATTACCTGGTTTCGAAGCTATATAATCTATTTCCTATGTGTACAGTCCTCTATTAGTAATGATTAGAATTAACACTATTTACGTCAAAATGCAATGATAATATTGCTTTTATGATGGATAAATCCGAAATAATCAGGATATATTCAAATAATATAAAAACGTTTTTTATATAAGTACTACATCAAGATAATTCACATCTCAAATTTTCAGTAGTCGCGAAAGATACCGTACTTTAACAAAAAAAGCGACTGAACTTCCCGCCCAGCCGCTTTCTTAAATAATTTATATCTGATATAAATCCGTTAATCTTCCGGTTGCCATTCTTTCATTTTATCCCGGATAGCCCGATCCAGATTATCCCATGAAACACGTATCTGTTCCATTGAATCACGATCACGCAATGTCACCGTCTGATCATCAAGACCTTCAAAATCAACCGTAAAGCAGAATGGCGTGCCTGCCTCATCCAAACGTCTGTAACGTTTACCAATCGATCCTTTTTCATCGTATTGAACTTTAAAATCATCGGAAAGATTATCCGTTATTTTATGTGCGATCTCTTTCAACTCCGGTTTCTTGACCAATGGGAAAATACCGGCCGTTATTGGAGCGAGTTTCGGATGCATCTTCAAAACAGTGCGCGATTCGACCGATCCTTCTTTTTCGCCGGCCACTTCCTCTTCGCGGTAAGCATCACACAACACCATTAATGCACACCGATCGAGGCCAATGGACGTTTCTATAACGTAAGGCACGTACCGTTCACGAGTCTGTTGATCGAAATATTCCAGTTTTTTACCGGAGTACTCCTGATGACGTGACAGGTCAAAATCGGTTCGGTTATGCACACCTTCCACTTCCTGCCATCCAATCGGGAATTTGTACTGTATGTCGACGGCATTTTTAGCATAATGAGCAAGCTTGTCTTTGGGATGATCCACCAAGCGTAAGTTATCTTCACGGATACCAATACTCTTATGCCAGGATAACCGTTGTGCTTTCCAGTTTTCATACTGCTCATCATCCGTCCCCGGCTGAACAAAATATTGCATCTCCATTTGTTCAAATTCTCTCATGCGGAAGACAAACTGACGGGCAACGATCTCATTCCTGAACGCCTTACCAATTTGTGCAATACCGAATGGGATATTATGACGTGAGGTATTCATTACATTCAGGAAATTCACGAAAATACCTTGCGCTGTTTCCGGACGCAGATAAATGGCACTGTCATCTGCATTTCCGGTGATGGCTCCCAGGTGTGTTTTAAACATCAGGTTAAATTGCCGAACTTCCGTCCAGTCGAATGCACCGGAATCGGGAGCATGGATCTCTTCATCAATAATAATATCATAAAGATCTTCAGTCAGGCTTTTGCGGGTTCCTGTAGTATCTAGTAACTGTTGTACGCGTTCGGCATCGTCATCTTTACCCTTTGAGCGTAATTTCGTGATATAATCCTCGATTAACGTATCGGCCCGATACCTCATCTTCGATTGCTTATCGTCAATCATCGGATCATTGAAACTCGTAACATGACCACTTGCTTCCCATACTTTGGGATGCATCAGGATGGAAGCGTCGAGCCCTTCAATATTATCATGTTTTTGGGTCATGGTTCTCCACCATGCATCACGAATATTGCGTTTCAGTTCAACCCCCAATGGACCGTAATCATATACAGCGCCGAGGCCGCCATAAATCTCGGATGATTGGAAAATGAATCCGCGTTTTTTGGATAATGAAACGATCGTATCAAGACTGGTCAATTCTGACATGAAAAAAATTTTCTTTTTGAAATTCTATTTTGAAAAATATGTAATACTATTCATTCATACAGATCGTATGGTAATTACACTGCTCGTAAATGATGGTTCAAACACTCATATTGATAATAAATCATAAAAATATATTGCATTCTCTTAAGATTCTATAAAAATATGTATATTTGTACCTCAAAATTGAGGCAAAATATCGAAAATACGCTCTAATTAACAATTTTTTTACAGATCAATTAATATTTACACAACATAAAAAATACAAGTTAGCATTATGTCCCGTTTTAAAGTAGGAATTCTGGGTGCAACGGGTGCCGTTGGCCAGAAATTTATTCGATTATTAGATAACCATCCGTGGTTCACAATCACAGCTCTTGGAGCTTCAGAACGCTCATCCGGTAAGAAGTATAAGGAAGCGGTCAACTGGATAGAACCATCCTCCATACCAAAAGATGTCTCTGATATATCGGTATCCGATTGTAAACCTGAGGAGATGACGGATGTTGACTTTGTATTTTCAGGCCTCGATTCAAGTGTCGCTACCGGCATCGAGCTGGCCTTTGCAAAAGCCGGTATTCCGGTCATATCCAACGCCAAAAATTACAGGACCCATGAAAATGTACCGTTATTGGTTCCGGAAGTTAATCCTGATCATATCGAGATGATCGATAACCAAACCTTTACCGAAAACGGCAGCGGATTTATTGTAACCAACCCTAATTGTGTGACGGTCCCGCTCGTGATGACCTTGCGCCCCATTTATGATGCTTTCGGTATCGAGTCCCTGATTATGACCTCCATGCAGGCTATATCCGGAGCAGGATACCCGGGAGTTCCAAGTCTCGATATCACCAATAATGTGGTCCCTTATATCGGTGGCGAAGAAGACAAAATAGCTTCCGAACCATTGAAATTATTAGGGAAATTGAATGATGGGAAAAAAGTTGATCAAGCTGATTTTCCCATTCATGCTACCGCCACAAGAGTTCCTGTAATCGAAGGCCACCTTCTTTCCGTTACACTGAAGCTTAAAAAAGTACCCTCTTCTATCAAAGATGTTAAGGCTGCCATTCGTGACTGGAAAAGTCCCATTGCCGACCTGAATTTACCTACAGCTCCTGAAGTAGCCCTCAAGTTATATGATGAGCCATCGTACCCCCAACCACGTTTGCATGCTTACGAAGGAAATGGCCTGCAAACAAGTATCGGGCGCCTGCGGAAGGCTTCTGTGTTTGATATTTCATTTGTAACAATGGCTCACAATACCGTTCGGGGTGCCGCCGGCGGTGCTATATTAAACGCCGAATTACTTGTGGAAAAAGGTTATCTAAAATCCTGATATTTATTAAAATTATGGTATAAAAAAAGCCGGAACTGAACGTTTCGGCTTTTTTTATTTGTTGTGCTGTTATGTAAAACTATTGTATGCTTAATTAACAATGTCTTATATAATATGACATTGAATTATGATGGCAATCTCTTAACTTATCATAGTTTGTGTCGATGGTTCTTTACTCAAAATTATATCGATCTATCAATAAAGTAATCAGCAATGAATAATTATGAATCATAATAAGAACAAATTACCGGTTCTAAATTTTAAAAATATGCGCTCTCTGAATAAAACTCTCGGCTGGATATTTATTTTACTCATAACCGTTGGATTAAATAATTGTGCTTACAGCAACGGACATAAAGACCAGCCCATTCATTTTGAACCTAACAACGGAGGGTTAACACTTCCAGCAGGATTCCAGGCCGTTGTGGTAGCCGACAATATCGGATCCGCCCGTCACATTGTTATTCGTGATAATGGCGATATCTATGTGGCCCTGGAACATATGAAAAATGGTGGTGGCATTGTTGCCATGCGGGATAATAATGGTGATGGGAAACCAGACGTCATTAAATATTTTGGTAATAGCGGTGGTAACGGAATAGCTATCCACGATGGTTACCTTTATTTTGCTCCCGATACCGCTGTCTGGAGATATAAACTAACGAAGGGTCAATTGGTACCCGATGGTACTCCTGAACATATTGTGGTAAACTTACCGCATAAAGGAGATCACCATACAAAGTCTATTACTTTTGATAATCAGGGTAACATGTATTTGGATATCGGCAGCCCGACCAATGCCTGTCAGCAACCTGAACGCTCTAAAGGAGTGCCCGGCCTGGATCCTTGTCCACAATTGAAAACACGTGCCGGCGTCTGGGAATTTAAAGCGGATCAAAAAGATCAGAAATTGGCTAATGCCCATCATTACGCAACCGGGATACGAAATGGTGTGGGAATCACCTGGAATTCCGATGTGAATAAACTTTATGTCGTACAAAACGGCCGGGATCAGTTGCATCAACTCTGGCCGAAATATTTTACTCAAAAACAAAGTGCCGAATTACCTGCCGAAGAGTTTATGTTAGTAAAAGACGGATCCAATTTTGGTTGGCCATATGCTTATTATGATCAGTTTCAACATAAAAATGTCCTTGCACCTGAATACGGTGGGGACGGCCAAAAAGTAGGACGTGCTGCAAACTATGATGATCCCATAATGGCGTTTCCGGGACACTGGGCACCATTGGGACTAATGTTCTATACCGGGAATCAGTTTCCATCCAAATTTAAAAACGGTGCATTTATCGCTTTTCATGGTTCATGGAACAGGGCTCCTTTACCTCAAGCTCCCGGCAGAATAGTATTTGTACCATTTCAGGGAGATAAACCCGCTTCTGATAAATGGGATAATTTTGCCACAGGATTTGCAGGTGTTAACCAATTATCATCACCGGGCCAGGCAAAACACCGCCCCGTTGGACTCGCACAAGGACCAGATGGTTCGTTGTATGTTACGGATGATTCGCATGGTACCGTATGGCGCATCATGTATACCGGGAAATAGCATAGAGAGAGTTATTAAGTTATTAGGTGTATTAAGTTATAATCAGGCACTCTAATTATACTCAATAACTTATTACACTTTAATATCTTAAGGTAATGCCGGCGGCCCAGTTACGTCCGGCTGCCGGTTCATAATATCGCCCACTCGTGGCATTCACCTGTACTGATCCGTTATATTGTTTGTTGAATATGTTTTTTATGGAAATAAAAGGGTCCACGGAAATACCCGAACTTAAGCGAATACTTTTAGTACTTATCCTCCCATTAAAAACGATATATCCTTCATTTTTTGCCGTATTTACATTATCCACGTAATACGCATTAACACTTTCAGCATCAAGAGAAAACCATAATGGATCCGGTGACCAACGGATAAATCCGTCTAACCGTTGCCGTGGAATACCGGGAATAGCATGATGATCAAGGCTTTGATTCGATAGCGTCTGCGCTGTAACAAATGTTGCATGTGTGTAAGTATATGTCACCCCCAGATTAAAATTCCTTTGAGCTTTCCAGTCTACTTTCGCTTCAATTCCCCAGTGGTGTGTTTTCCCTTCATTGCGATAATAAACCCTTTCGCTGGCACTCTCATAAGGCATCAGCATATCACGAATCCATAATGTATATAATGCAAGGTCGTAGGTTAGTGAGGCTGCTTTAATTTGACCTTTCACCCCTGTTTCAAAATTGAGTGTGTGCTCAGGTTTAATATCCGGATTATAACCTCCTCCGCCATCCGGGCGATTTACCAGTTCGGTTGTTGTCGGAGCTTCAAATGCCGTACTCATACTTGCATAGATCCTGGAATCATTGATTTGATAACTGATTCCGGCTGATGGGCTTAACGCCTGAAAATTACGGCTTCCCGATTGACTGTTACCGGGATTGGGCCTCTGCAAATGATCATCAGCGGTAAAACGCAACCAATCATAACGCAGGCTCAGGCTTATTTTCCATTTATTCAACGGCACCATTATATTTCCAAATACGGCCTGATTGTATACTTGTTCAAGCTGATCGATAGTCAGGCTGTCACCCGGAAGTGGTGTTCCATGACTGTTATTCCAGTTCCACCGGAAGTCATGCTGTAATTTTCCACCATACCCGACATTCCATCTGAAATATTCATTTTCATTTTGGAGTGTAAACCGCACTCCACCGGCAAGACGATGTAATTTGATATATACAAAAGGCAGGGGATTTTTAAGATCACGTAAGATACCGTAAACCGTCGCCCTGAATGTACCTATACCGGTTACATCATGATAAGTTCCTCCCAACTGACCCTGCCTGGACATCTTACCGGCGTTATTATCAACAAAATAAGCCCTTGCCTGACGCGGATCCTGTTCTACCTGTTGTTTTGTTAATGTTCCCGGATGCCGGGCTTCCGGCATGGACTCATAAGCTCCAAATAAATTAATGCCGCTTTTCCCGGTTAAAGGTATACTTCCGGTAAGACCCGTTCTGCTTAAACGAACCTTACTGTAATCGCGGTAACCATCACTATGAAGATAAGATGTGTAGGCACTGAATCGGCTAAGCCCGATTTTCTGTGTCAACTGAACATCCGTTTTACCCATTCCATACGATCCCAGCATTTCCCGTACCCTGACTTGTGAGTCGATATCTTTGGGCGGTCTCGTTGATAGATATAAAACGCCGCCGCTGCTATTACCCCAAAACGCTGATGCGGGTCCCCTGATAACCTTCATATCTCTTATGAATGCAGGGTCGACTATATTTAAAACAGATTGGCCGTCAGCCGTTGTCAACGGAATTCCGTCCATGATAACCTGGATTCCCCTAACGCCAAAAGCGGCTCTCCAACCCAGTCCGCGTATAGTAATTCGTTCTCCCAGGGCATAATTCTCCCGGTTACTCACCCAAAGTCCCGGAATCTTATACGTGATGCGATCGAGAGTCAGAGCTGGTGTTTTATCATACTCCGCATTTGATCTTGAAATATAACTAACTGACAATGGTGTAGATTCGGGGCTAATGCCATAATGAGTGGCATATACGTTAATCGGCTTAAGATTTACCTTAAGTGAATCATTCTTAGATTGAGCACTTGCTGTCAACCAAATAGTACAAGTAATCGTAAAACAGATTGAAAATATTCTTACTAATTTCACTTCACAGAATTGTTGTATTTTAATGAACCTTAATCTCAAATTTGTCATCCGGTTAACCTGAAGATGATATACCAACTTATAAATATAAAAATATGATATCGTGTTATTGTGATTTTTACGCCTTTTTACTCATTAGATTAAAAGTCCGGTAGCAATATTTGGTTTACTGAAAAAATACCTGCATCATCTGATAACATATTAACTATGTTGTAGTTCCAAAAGAATGACTATTCTTAAACGTTCAATATTAATTATAAGATCCGTAAAATATTTTCATGAATTATCGTCGATTGGGAAGAACAGGTTTAAAAGTCAGTGAAATCAGTTTAGGCAGTTGGCTTACCTATGCCGGATATGTTGATGAGAAAAAATCACGAAATATCATCCATGAAGCATATGAGTCAGGTGTTAACTTTTTTGATACGGCTAATGTATACATGCAGGGCGAAGCAGAAAAGATTGTTGGAAAAGCGTTGAAACAATACCCAAGGGATAGATATGTTCTTTCAACCAAAGTTTATTTTCCCATGGGTGATGGCCCTAATGACCGTGGGCTATCCCGAAAACATATAATGGATCAATGCCATGCCAGTTTGAAACGTTTGGGTGTCGATTATCTGGATATATACTACTGTCATCGCTATGATCCTGAAACACCTGTTGATGAAACACTTCGCGCTTTTGATGACTTAATAAGGCAGGGGAAAATACTTTATGCCGGGGTTAGCGAATGGTCGGCGCCACAAATTACCGAAGCCATTAGAATTGCCGACCAATATACTCTTGACAAAATAGTCGTCAATCAACCCCGGTATAACATGTTTCAGCGATATATTGAAGATGATGTTATACCAACGGCAACAAAATACGGAGTGGGACAAGTCGTCTTTTCCCCTCTCGCACAAGGTGTTCTGACGGGAAAATATAAACGCGGAGAAAAGCTACCGGAAAACAGCCGGGCGATGGATCCACAAGGTAAACGATTTGTACAACGTTTTCTGAATGAAGAAAATCTGATCAAAGTCGAAAAATTACAGGAACTGGCTGATGATGAAGGAATGACATTGGTGCAATTAGCCCTTGCCTGGGTGTTACGATTACCCTCAGTTTCGAGTGCTATTGTCGGCGCAAGTAAACCCTCACATATTCGGGATAATGTCACAGCCTCAGGTATTACATTATCTGAAGAAACTATTGAAAAGGTGAAAATGATACTAACAATGGCATAGTAATAGGATTTATAATTGTCTGATGTCGGTATTTTAATTTTTAATGCATACCCAAAATGACGTCATCCATAACTAAGGATCCGGGATCCGGGATCCGGGTAATTACATCAGGGAATACAGATTTGAGATTTGGAGTTAAAAGATTAGAAATTTAAAAGTACCTTCGATTGCTTCATGATGACTGTGCAATGTATTGGAAATGAAGTTTTAAAGTCTATCTAAGGCTTTGGATCTTGTCATTCCTCTCCTGACAGGAATCCAACAGTATGCAGTGATCGGTACATACCGAAAACTACGTTTACAGGTATGATTAATATCTTTCCGGATACCCGATCAAAGGCGGTCATGTGATCAGGAGATGATTTTTATGGAAAGAAGCATTGGTATGTTTATAAACCTATACTACTAACTATCAACAAATAATCCCCACCAACAATATCCGAATTCTGTGACTTATGAAATGCAATTTACCAACGGTATAAATACAAGAAGCCCTGACGAGGCATACCGCGTCAGGACTTCGTATTATTGTTAACCGATCATTGATCACTGTTAACCATAGGAGAATCACCACCTATTATTCTGTACGGAATTTATATATGGTGATAGAATGGAATATCTGATTAGGTTTCAAAACAGTCGATGGGAAATCAGGTTCATTAGGAGAATCAGGATAGTGTTGCGTCTCCAGTGTAAGGGCCGTTCTATATTTATACGGTTTTCCGTCTTTACCTTTCACTCCATCGAGAAAGTTACCACTGTAGAATTGTATACCCGGCTCGGTTGTTAATACATCCATCACCCGGCCGCTATTTGGATCAGTAACACGGGCTGCCAGACTTAGTTGTCCCTTGAAATCTTTATTAAGGACCCAATTATCGTCATATCCTTTTGCGAATTTAATCTGTTGATTATCCGCATTTATGCGTTTACCAATAACTGTTGGCGATGTAAAATCAAACGGAGTTCCCTTAACAGGATCTATCTTACCTGTCGGTATTTCAGTATCATCGATTGGTGTATATGAATCACCGTTAATCATCAATTTTTCATCAGTAATTTTGCCACTGCCTGCACCATTTAAATTAAAATAAGTGTGGTTGGTTAGGTTAATTACGGTTGGTTTATCGGTGACAGCGGTGTATTCAATTCGAATAGAATTATCCTGTGTCAACGTGTAGAGAACCTGAACTTTCAAATCACCCGGATATCCTTCTTCCATATCTTTAGAATCGTAGGTAAGAAGTAAGTTCCTGCTGTCTAATTGCCTGGCATCCCATATTCTGGCAAAAAAACCTTTATTGCCACCGTGTAAACTATTAGGACCATCATTTATCGGAAGATGATATGTTTTACCATCTAAGGTAAACCGTCCCTTGGCAATTCTATTGGCATAACGCCCAATAACTGCGCCAAAATAATATTCATTATTATTCAGATAACCATCTAAACGATCAAAACCAAGAGCAACATCAGCCATCTTGCCATTACGATCGGGCGCCATGATACTCACAACCCTTCCACCGTAATTTGTAATAGCGACTTCCATACCATTATCATTTTTCAAAAAGAATAAATTGGTCTTCTTCCCATTGATAACTTTTTGGAAATTAGCTTTTTTCAAACCTGTTTGGTTCTGTTGCTTTTTCTTTTTTATCACATTTGGTGAACCCTGAATCATTCCCAATAGCGATGAAGCAAGCAATAGAGAAAGGATCTTCATAAAATGTACCATATCATTGATGTTTAGATGATTAATTTATATGTCAAAAATAATCTCATGCAGCAAATTCAAAATTCATTGCCTTAGTTCTTTTTAAATTTTGTAAACGGTTTTTCTACAAACGGTATTCAAACAAATATTTCTCAACCTCTTGTAAAACATTTTCAGCTGTAAAGCCAAATTGTTTATCCAAAGCTTCTGCCGGTGCGGAATGACCAAAATGATCCAATCCAACACATTTTCCTTTCGGACCAACTAAATTTCGCAGTGTAACTGGCAAACCGGACGACAGACCCAATACGGGGATATTATCTGGTATTATTTCTGCCTGGTAGTTTTCAGGTTGTTTACGGAATAAACCTTCCGATATGGCTGATACTACACGGACATTTAATTTTTTTTCTCTTTCAAGTAACTCTGCTCCGGCTATCAATGTAGCGACTTCCGAACCATTACCGACTAATATGACATCCGGCTCATCCTCTGTTTCTTGCACAATATACGCTCCCTTAGACGCATTCTGAGCATCACTGTAACGATCCATATCCTTAATTGATGGTATATCATCAATATTCTGACGCGATAAAATCAAACCGGTAGGGGTCTTGGTATTTCGAAGTGCCATTTCCCAGGCCACTGTCGTTTCAGCAGCATCAGCGGGGCGCAGTGCAAGGAAACTGTTATTACCGGAGTGATTCTTCAGTTGTTCCAATAAACGTATTTGCGCTTCCTGTTCTATGGGTTGATGAGTTGGCCCGTCTTCACCAACACGAAATGAATCGTGAGTCCAGATATAAATAACCGGTAACTCCATCAATGCAGCCAGGCGAATAGCGGGTTTCATAAAATCGGAAAACACAAAGAAGGTTGCACATACCGGAATAATACCTCCATGCAATGCCATACCATTAGCAATAGCAGCCATTGTTAACTCGGAAACACCCGCTTGTAAAAAAGCACCGGAAAAATCCTGAAATGAAAATGATTTTGTCTTGTCCAAAAAACCGTTTGTCTTATCACTATTAGATAAATCTGCTGACGCCACAATCATATTATCAACATGATCGGCCAAATATGACAAGACATTCGAGGAGGCAACACGCGTAGCGATATTCGCTTTGTGTTTTATTTTACTTAAATCAATATCAGGTATATTTCCTGATAGAAACTGGTGTAATTTTTTTGCCTGTTCGGGATTATTTTCTTCCCAAGACCTTTGTAATTTTTTCTTTTCGGATACTATAGCCCGCTTACGGTCATTAACTAAATCGTAATAATCCTCTACTTCCGGAAAGATTTTAAAAGGATTATCCGGATGGCCATTCAGATTTTGAATGGTTTTACTGAACGAGGCCCCGGCTTTACTCAAAGGTTGCCCGTGAGTTGAATATTGTTTCTCGAAGCTATGACCTTCATCGGTCACAGCGCCTTTACCCATAATGGTCTTACCTATAATCAACGTCGGTTTTTTCTTCTCATTTTGAGCTTCTGTCAAAGCTCTCCGGATTTCAGTTATATCATGGCCATCAATCGTTATAGTATTCCATCCCCAGGCTGCATATTTCTTAGCCGTATCCTCACTTGTTACCTGATCTGTGGCGGTAGATAGCTGGAGATCATTAGAGTCAAAAAATATAATGAGGTTGTTTAGGCCAAGGTGTCCTGCAATTCGGCCGACCCCCTGTGATATCTCTTCCTGTATCCCTCCGTCGGAAATGAATGCAAAACTTTTATGTGACAACCATTCCCCGAAACGATCCGCTAAAAAACGTTCGGCAATAGCTGCACCTGCAGCATTCGCATGACCCTGACCTAACGGACCGGATGTATTTTCAACTCTATGTTGAATATCAACCTCCGGATGACCGGGCGTTATACTCCCCCATTGCCTGAAGTTTTTAAGGTCATCTATAGTATAAGATCCTGTTAATGCTAAAACGGAATAAAGCATGGCCGACATATGTCCCGGATCAAGGAAAAAACGGTCTCTGAATGGCCATGTCGGATCATCCGGATCATAAACCAGAAATTCTGAAAAAAGAACATTAATAAAGTCCGCTCCTCCCATGGCGCCACCCGGATGACCTGAACGGGCTTTTTCAACCATTGCTGCCGAAAGTATTCTGATATTATCAGCCGCTTTTAACGTTATTTCGTCATCAATTCTTGTTTTAACTTTATCCATCAGTAAATAATCTTTAAAAAAATCAGTCTTAATCGTGTTTCCTATTCTCTACTGTCACAAACATTGCAAAATCAGTATCTGTTACTCTCACACAACTCAAAAGCGAAAATCGATGTACCCGAATACGCTTTATCAACAGATTTCCGGATCAAGATATAAGTAACAGGTTTATAGGAATCATTTTATTTATTCAGCTTAGACAAATGGAGATACCTTTCCTGAATAAGAAGCAGTGATAACAGATTTTATAAATGTGTGAAAATAATTCTTTTAACCTGCAATCAAATTCCCAAATGCTAATTTTAGTATCACATCAATTTGATACTGAATAATTTTCAATCTTGTGAAGCTTATAATCAACAAGGGATAACCGGAGGAATATTGATAACCCGGGCGAAAATAGTTTTTTTATCTCGAAAACAATTCAAACCCGGGTTAAAGTAACGAAGCTGATTACGCTTACACTTCTACGTACTCGATACCTAAAATTCGGCAAAGCATTTGCCATTTTTTTCGTTTATCTCCAAGAAGGAGCGTTTGATGATGTGTTCCACCGTTTTTAAGCCATCCGTCATTACATTTTCTGACACCTGAAGCAGGACTGAAATGGAAATATGGCATTTCAATGGTCTTAACTTCCTCCGTATCCAGAATATCACCATAAGCACAAACGAGACGGAATTTTTCACCTACGAGGTGAACAAGAGACACGATCGTGGCAGGTCCGGGTTCAGCCATAAATACGGTTGTCGGTGGATTTTCGAGATCCCCGATACCAAGTTCCCGATTAGCCAAACGGATAGATTTATCTTTTCTGGCAATTTTCCAGTTACCTTCACCCATATGACTCATCAACATGGAATCTTTCTCAAAATCCATGGCATACATTTCAGTAAAATGCGCATTTTTATCAAGAACATGTGCTGCAGCTACCATACTTACAGTATTCGTATCACCCTCAGCAGCATATCCATAACCTTCTGCCATCAGGTTTGAAGCCGCCAGCATATTGATTTGATCAAAACGGCCGTCACCTTTAAATGTATCGAAGTGAGCAGAAAAACCGGAGTATCCACCATCCTCAAGGAATTTTTTAAAACCGAGATACATGCGAACGGCGTAACGGAAATTTTCACCCGGCATATCATCATCCACATCAAAATTATCACGGTCTTTTTTCATTTGGGCATCAATTTCATCTTCCGTAACAGCTTCCATATTACGGTAAACTTCACCGATATACTCACGATTAACTTCGGGACCGATAACACGTGTAAAAGCGGCTTCGTCAGAAAGGGTATCACCCATGCCGTGCATTTTACCTATGGCGGCAATTTTCATTTTTTTCAACGCCTGGGCAGCCTGAACGGCACTGGCCCAGTTACCAACATACTCTTTAAATTCGTCACTTTTCCAGTGAGCTGATACAACCTCAAAATTATCACCGACAGTTCTCAGTATGGCATTTGCCATATCTTGTGCACCGTGAATACCCTGATTATAAGTTAAATCAGCCATATCCCATTTGGTACCTACAATAGGTTCCGGCTGTGTATTGGCCAATAAGATTGGGAGATTATTATTTTGCAGTGCCCTGACTGTTCTCATCGCCGGACCATAAGTAAGCATAACAATCATTACACCGTCCAGCCCCTGTTGATTAAATTGACCCAGAACTTCTTCTATATCTTCTCTGTTTCGGGCAGCTTTAGGAAACACCCAATCCGCTACGTCAGATAATTGTTCACAAATTTCCCGTCCATAAGCTTCCTGACGCTTAGTGATACCCGGTAGTGATTTGTCATAAAGCTCCTGCATAATACCCAGCAGGCCAATTTTTGGCTTTCTTTTTTCAATCATTTCTTACTATCAAATTGGTGAATATTTTTATGAATTTTGTCCGTAATAAGCATTTTTGCCGTGTTTTCGCAAATAATGTTTCTCAATGAGAGAATCCTTCAATCGCGGAGCGTCGGGATTAACATTTAAAGCGATGTAAGCCATTTTGGCTATTTCCTCAAGTACGGCACTATTATAAACTGCCTTTTCAACTGTTTTCCCCCATGTAAAAGGAGCATGATTAGCTAGCAACACCATTTCAACCTCTTCATACGACAGGGAGCGTTCTTTAAATACATTGAGTATTTGAAATCCTGTCTGATATTCATAGTTACCCTTTATCATTTCATCATTCATAACAGGTGCACAGGGAACATCAACAGGCATATGATCAGCATGTGTTGTTCCAAGAATGGGAATATCTGTCTGTGACTGGGCCCATGCTGTCGCATAGGTAGAATGAGTGTGAACGATACCACCTATATTGCTCCAATGCTTATATAAGACGGCATGTGTTCTTGTATCGGAAGATGGACGCAAGTCGCCTTCAACGGCTTCACCTTCAAAATCAACGATAACCATGTCTTCTGGTTTTAAATCCTTGTAAGGGAC
>Ga0102956_1000375_pt1 | contig 16114 bp, 15 predicted proteins | sample SalPonF2_A_D2_MG_FD_84515 | JGI IMG/M metagenome (GOLD analysis project Ga0102956, IMG submission 84515) | Salt pond soil microbial communities from South San Francisco under conditions of wetland restoration - Salt Pond MetaG SF2_A_D2_MG ...
GCGGTGGGGTTCCGTCGCGCGGAATCAGCTCGGTTCGATCGCCGCCAGGTGGCGCCCGACCGCCAGCCACGAGCCGAGCAGACCGAGCAGCGCGCCACCGACGAGCAGGGTCAGCACGGTGCCGGCATCCGCGGCGATCAGCCGGAACTGGCTCTGGTAGAGCAGCGCGAGCTGCTGCACGGGGCCGCCGGTCGCCCACAGCGCCATGCTGACCAGCAGCCACGCGGCGACGCCGCCGAACAGCCCGTACCATGCGCCGCTGTAGAGGAACGGGCGGCGGATGAAGGCGTCGGTCGCACCGATCAGCTTGGCGACCTCGATCTCGCGACGGCGGTTCTGGATGTCGAGGCGGATGGTGTTGCCGACCACCAGCAGCACCGCCAGGCCCAGCAGAGCCGCCACCACCAGCACGCCGCGCCGGCCGATGGCCATGATGGCGGCGAGGCGCTTCACCCACTGCAGGTCCAGCTGGGCCATGCTGGTCTGAGGCAACTGGCGGAGCTTGAGCAGCAGGGCCTGCACCGCCGCCGGATCGTTCTGCCGGGCCGGCTTGACCACCAGCACTGCCGGCAGCGGGTTGCTGTCCAGCGCATCCAGCGCCTTGCCGAACCCAGACAGTCGCCGAAATTCCGCCAGTGCCTGGTCGCGAGTGATGGTGCGCACGCTGCCGACCCCGGCCCAGGCGCCGACCCTGGATGCCAGGTCGGCGGCCTGGCCGTCACTGACGGTCTGTTTCAGGAACACTGAGATGCTGGCGGCCCCGTTCCAGCCGCCGCTCAGGCGCTGCAGATTGTTGAGCGCTACCAGCAGGGTGGCGGGCAGGGCCAGTGCAATGCCGATGACCGCCGCCGTCATCAGCGTGGACATGGGGTTGCGGTACAGCCTTCCCAGGCTGGCGATGAGCACCTGGGCGTGGCGCACCAGGTAGACCGGCGCAAAGGTAGCGCTTCGCCTGGGCGGGCGCGCGCTCATGCGGTCGCCCGGGCGGATGCCTCGCCGGCCACCAGCTGACCGTTGCGCAGGCTCAGCAGGCGATGGCCCAGGGAGGAAATCAGGGCGATGTCATGGCTGGCCACCAGCACGGTGACGCCCACCTGGCTGAACTGCTCGAACAGCCCCATGATCTCCCGGGACAGTTCCGGGTCCAGATTGCCGGTGGGCTCGTCGGCGAGCAGCACCGGCGGTTTGTGCACCACGGCCCTGGCGATGCCGACCCGCTGCTGTTCACCGCCGGACAGGGTGATGGGGTAGGCCCGTTCCCGCTCCAGCAGCCCCACCTTGCCCAGGGCCGCCCGTACCCGGCGCCCGATCTCCTGATGCCGCAGGCCGCTGATGACCAGTGGCAGAGCCACGTTGTCGAACACGGTTCGATCGAACAGCAACTGATGGTTCTGAAAGATGATGCCGATCTGTCGGCGCAGGTAGGGGATGCGCCGGCGGCCGATCTTGGCGAGGTTGTGCCCGCCGATCACCACCTGCCCGTGGCTGGCCCGCTCGATCAGGGGAATGAGCTTCAGCAGCGTGCTCTTGCCGGCGCCCGAATGGCCCGTGACGAACGCCATCTGCCCGCGCGGGATGTGGAAACTGACGCCGCGCAGCGCTTCATGGCCGCCGGGGTAGCGTTTGCTGACATTGTCGAAGCGGATCATCGATTACCGCGCAGTGCAACAGTCTGGCATGGCTGATCGCCGGTTTCAGGCGGCTTCGTTTTCGGTTTCGAACAGGGCGGCCACGAATTCGGACGCATCGAACACGCGCAGGTCCTCGATGGTTTCGCCCACCCCGATAAAGCGGATCGGAATGCCCATCCGTTTGGCGATGGCGAAGATGATGCCGCCTTTGGCGGTGCCGTCCAGCTTGGTGAGCGTGATACCCGTCACCCCCACCGCTTCATGGAACTGCAGCGCCTGGTTCAGCGCGTTCTGGCCGGTCCCCGCATCCACCACCAGCATCACCTCGTGGGGGGCGGTGTCGTCGAGCTTGCCCAGCACACGCTTTATTTTCTTGAGCTCCTCCATCAGGTTCGACTGGGTGTGCAGCCGCCCGGCGGTGTCCGCAATCAGCACGTCTGCCTCCCGGGCACGGGCGGCCTGCAGAGCGTCGTAGATGACCGAAGCCGAATCTGCGCCCTGGTGCTGTGCAATGACCGGGATGTGGTTGCGCTCGCCCCACACCTGCAGTTGTTCCACGGCGGCGGCGCGGAACGTATCCCCGGCGGCCAGCATCACCTGCTTGCCGTCTTCCTGCAGCCGGCGGGCCAGTTTGCCGATGGTGGTGGTTTTGCCCACACCGTTCACGCCCACCATCAGGATCACATAGGGGCGGTGGCGGGTGTCGATCTCGAGCGGCTGCGTACAGGGGGCGAGTATGGCGGACATGTCTTCGCGCAAGGCCTCCACCAGCGCCTCGGCGTCGCTCAGTTGCTTGCGTTTCACCCGCTGGGTCAGGTCCTGAATGATGCCGGCGGTGGCTTCAACGCCCACATCGGCCACCAGCAGTTGGGTTTCCAGCTCGTCCAGCAGTTCGTCGTCGATCTGGCGCCGGCCGAGCACCAGGCTGGCCACACCCTCGGTGAGTCCCGATCGCGTCTTTTTGAGGCCGGCCTTCAGACGGGCGAAAAGGCCCCCTTTTTTCTTCGCTTCCGGTGCCGCTTCCGGGGCGTCGGGGACGTCGGTCTCCGCCGCCGGCGCGTTTTCGCTCTGCGCCTCTTCGGCCTGCTCGGCGCCGCCGCCCTTGAAGCGGGCGAACAGACCGGTCTTCTTCTCCGCCCCGGCGGCGGACGAGGTGGCACCGTCGGCGTCCTCCGCCGGCGGCGCCGGATCGCTGTCCGCGACGGATTCCGGTGCCTCCGGCGTTTCGGGGCCGGGCTTGTTGTCCTTGCTGCGTTTCTTGAAGCCAAACATGGATCGGGGGCGTCCTGGGAAACGACTCTGTCGGCGGCTTATCCTAGCACCCAACTCCTGCTATGGTAAGCGACGTCAGCAGGAGGTCAGGACATGTTCCGAGTGGTTTTGTGGATCCTATTGTTTGCGCTGGCGATGCCGGCGGCAATGGCCGGGGCTGTACATCAGTACCGTCTGGACAACGGCTTGAAAGTGGTCGTGAAGGAAGACCACCGGGCGCCGGTGGTGGTTTCCCAGGTGTGGTACAAAGTCGGTTCCAGTTACGAGCACAGCGGCATTACCGGTATCTCCCACGTGCTCGAACACATGATGTTCCAGGGCACCAGGAAGCACCCCGCCGGCGACTTCTCCCGTATTATTGCGGAAAACGGCGGCACCGAGAACGCCTTCACCAGTCGCGACTACACGGCCTATTTCCAGATGCTCGCCAAGAGCCGCCTGCCGGTCAGTTTTAGACTGGAAGCCGATCGCATGCGCAACCTGCTGCTGAAGAAGAAGGAGTTCGACAAGGAAGTGCATGTGGTCATGGAGGAGCGGCGCATGCGCACCGACGACAATCCCGAAGCGCTGACCGCCGAGCGTTTCGATGCCGTCGCCTATGCCAACAGCGGGTATCACATCCCGGTCATCGGCTGGATGAACGATCTGAAACACCTGACGGTGGCGGACCTGAAGGCCTGGTACCACCGCTTCTACGCGCCCAACAACGCCACTCTGGTGGTGGTGGGCGACGTGGACCCGGCCCATGTGTACGCCCTGGCGAAGCGTTATTTCGGCCCGCTCAAGCCCAGCAAGGTCCAGCCGCCCAAGCCGCGCCAGGAGGTCGATCAGAAGGGCATCCGCCGCATCGTCATCAACGTGCCGGCCGAGACGCCCTACGTGTTGATGGGGTACCACGTACCGGTGCTGCGCACCGCCAAGGACCCGCAGGACGCCTACGCTCTGGAGGTCCTTTCCGCCATCCTGGACGCCGGCGACAGTGCCCGTCTGGCGCGCAACCTGGTGCGCGGCAGTGAGGTGGCTGCCAGCGCCGACGCCGGTTACAACCTGTATGCCCGCCAGGACAGTCTGTTGATGCTGGACGGCGTGCCGGCCAGCGACCACAACGCCGATCAGCTGGAACGGGCGCTACGGGGCCAGATTGCCGACTTGCGGGACAAGCCGGTCAGCGCAGCGGAGCTCGAGCGGGTGAAGACCCAGCTGGTGGCGGAGAAGACCTATCACCAGGACTCGCAGTTCTACCAGGGCATGCAGATCGGCACGGTGGAGTCCGTGGGCCTGAATCTGTCGGTCCTCGACCAGTACATTCCCCGTATCCGGGCGGTGACCGCCAAGCAGGTGCAGGACGTGGCCCGCAGGTATCTGATCGAAAAACACCTGACGGTGGCCGTGCTCAAGCCCCTGCCCATGAAGGACGGCCACCGGCCCCGTCCCCGACCCCTGGGGGGTGAACATGTTCGTTGATGGCGTGGTGACCGATCCCGCCGGTCGTCGGTGCGGGGGGTGGGCTGCGGCCCTGCTGCTGTTGCTGTTGCCCGCCGTCGGCTGGGCCATGGCGCCCATCCAGCACTGGCAGACCGGCAACGGTGCACGGGTCTACTTCGTGCCGGCACCGGAGCTGCCCATGGTGGACGTACGGGTGGTGTTCGATGCCGGCAGCGCCCGGGACAACGGGCATCCCGGGCTCGCCCACCTGACCAACGCGCTGCTGGACCAGGGTGCCGGTGAGCTGACGGCCGATCAGATCGCCGACCGCCTGGCCGGGCTGGGCGCCCAGCTCAGTACCGGTGCCATGCGGGACATGGCCTGGGTGTCCCTGCGCAGCCTGAGTGCGGCCGATCGCCTGGATCCGGCGGCCGACCTGGTGGCCAAGGTGCTGGCGCAGCCGACATTCAAGAAGACCGCCTTCGACCGCGAACAGCAGCGACTGATCGTGGCCGCCCGCCAGCGCGAGCAGCAGCCCGCCGCCGTGGCTCAGCAGACGTTCTACCGTGACCTGTATGGCAACCAGCCCTACGGCTCGCCGCCCGGAGGCACGGTGGACAGCCTGCAGGGGCTGAATTCGGAGGACGCGCGCGGCTTCTACCTGCGCTACTACGTGGCCCACAACGCCACCGTCGCCATTGTCGGCGCCCTGGACAGCAAACAGGCCCACGCTCTTGCCGACCGTCTGGTGGGCAGGCTGCCCGCCGGCGAGGCGCCCGACCCGCTGCCCAAGGTGGCTGACCTGAGCCGGGGCAAGACCCAGCGGGTGGATTTTCCCGCCAGCCAGACCACGATCATGATGGGCGCGCCGGGCATCAGCCGCACCGATCCGGACTATTTCCCGCTTTATGTGGGCAACTACGTGCTGGGGGGCGGCGGTCTGGTGTCCCGTCTCAATGAACAGATCCGCGAAAAGCGGGGCCTGTCCTACAGCGTTTACAGTTACTTCGCTCCCATGGCCCGGCGCGGGCCGTTCGTGCTCGGCCTGCAGACCCGCAACGACAAGGCGAGCGAGGCGCTGGGGCTGATGAAGAAGGTGCTCGACGGGTACGTGAAGAACGGCCCCACCGCCAAGGAAGTGGAAGCGGCCAAGAAAAACATTACCGGCGGCTTCCCCCTGCGGGTGGACACCAATGCCAAGATCGTCGAATACCTGGCCATGATCGGCTACTACCATCTGCCCCTGGATTACCTGAAGACCTTCAATCGAAAGGTCCAGGCGGTCACCCGCAAGCAGATCCATGCCGCCTTCGAGCGTCGGGTACATCCGGATCGGATGGTTACCGTTATCGTCGGCGGCGGCCAGTGACGGGCATGAAAGCGTTTCGCTGACACGCGCGCAAGCGCCTGCCTACAACATAATGCGACGATTCGCCAAAGACGCGCGACGGGCCGGTGGGCTAGTCTGTGAATCCGCTCCCGGATTGGAGCGGTACATTCAAAACTTCAGGGAGGAAGACCCATGCAACGACGGACCCTCTGGGCCGCTATGGCCCCGCTCGCCTGTTTGGCCGGCGTCTTTTCCGGCAGCCTTCACGCCTCCACCCTCGCCCCCACGCCGCTGATTTCGGAAGTGCTGTATGACGCGGTGGGCGGCGACGGGGGCGCGACCTTCGTCGAGCTGTTCGGACGCCCCGGTTTCTCACTGGCGGGTATGACCCTGGTGGGTGTCAACGGAAGCGACGGCAACGATTACAAGAGCGCGGCGCTGAACGGCGTCATCCCGGCGGACGGCGTATTCGTGATCGGCGACGATGGCGGCGGCGGATCGACGTCGGTGCCGGATGCGGACCTGATCGCCGACATCGATCTGCAGAACGGCCCCGATTCCCTGCAGCTGCGTTCCGGTGCCACGGTGCTGGACGCCATCGGCTATGGCGACTTCTCCGCGGCGGTGTTCGCCGGGGAGGGTCGTGCCGCGCCGGATGTGAGCAGCGGTGCCAGCCTGGCGAGGCTCGCCGGCCTGCCGGACACGAACGACAATCTCTCCGACTTTCAGGTGCTGAGTGTGCCGACACCGGGCACGGTGCCGGTAAGCAGCGTCCCGGTGCCGGGAGCGGCCTGGCTTTTCGGCTCCGGTCTCGCCGTGCTGAGTGCGCGTAGCCGGCGTCCACGCAGCGATTCCTAGCCGGGCGGCCGCCCGACCCCGGTCGGGCGGCCATTTGACCCGCCGCCGCCCACGCGGGAACATGCCATGCCTCGACGTTGCCGCGACCTTCATGAAATCCACGTCCAACCGTAACCAGCTGCGTATCATCGGCGGTGCCTGGCGGGGTCGCCGCCTGGCCTTTCCACCGGTCCCGGGCCTGCGTCCCACACCCGACCGGGTGCGGGAGACCCTTTTCAACTGGCTGGCGCCAACGCTGGTCGGCGCCCGCTGCCTGGATCTGTTCGCCGGCAGCGGTGCACTGGGACTGGAAGCCGCTTCACGGGGCGCGGCGCAGGTGGTGTTGGTGGACAGCGACCGGCAGGTGACGGCCGCTCTGCGCGAACATGCGGTGCGCCTGCAGGCGGGGGAGGCCGTGGAGGTGGTGCAGGCCGATGCGCTGACCTTTCTGGACGGGCCGGCCAGGCCGTTCGATGTGGTGTTTCTCGATCCGCCCTTCAGCCGGGGCCTGCTGGCGCCGTGCATCGCCCGGCTCGAAGCCGGCGGCTGGCTCGCCCACGATGGTTACCTCTATCTGGAGGCCGAACGGCACCTGGCCGAGCCACCCCTGCCGACGGGTTGGGAGATCGTCCGTTCCAAGACTGCCGGGCAGGTGGGCTACCATCTGGCCCGCCCGCGTTCATCCAAGTCCCAGGGTTGAATCGGCGGCCGCGGTTTCCCGCAACCCCGGCTTCGGGGATAATGGCCGGCATGCAAACCGCCGTCTATCCAGGCACTTTCGATCCGATCACCAACGGGCACTCGGATCTGATCCAGCGGGCCGCCCGCCTGTTCGATCGGGTGATCGTGGCGGTGGCCGCCAGTTCCGGCAAGCAGCCGGCCTTCCCCCTGGCCCAGCGGGTCGCCCTGGCTCGGGACGTGCTGACGGGTCTGCCCAACGTGGAGGTATGCAGCTTCGACATCCTGCTGGTGGACTTCATGCGCCAGCGCGAGGCGGGGGTCATCCTGCGCGGTCTGCGGGCGGTGTCGGATTTCGAGTACGAATTTCAGCTGGCCAGCATGAACCGCCAGCTGGCGCCGGGTGTGGAGACCCTGTTTCTCACGCCGGCGGAGCAGTATGCGTTCGTGTCGTCCAGCCTGGTGCGGGAAATCGCCCGCCTGGGCGGGGACGTCTCCGCCTTTGTCCATCCCAATGTCATGGCTGCATTGCGCGATAAGATTGGCTAATATGCGTCGAAGCCAATTGACGGCCCCTTACCGCTCGAAGCCGGGGTGGCGGGTGTCGTCCGGCCGTTGAAGTTTGCGTAGAGAGAACCAGCTATGGCATTGATGATTACCGACGAATGCATCAACTGCGACGTGTGCGAGCCGGAGTGCCCCAACGAAGCCATTTCCCAGGGCGAAGAGATTTACGAGATCGATCCCAACAAATGCACCGAGTGCGTCGGCCACTACGACACGCCTCAATGCGTCGAGGTCTGCCCGGTGGATTGTATCCCCCTCAACCCGGACTGCCAGGAGAGCAAGGAAGAGCTGATGGTCAAATACGAACGTCTGACCGGCCATCCGGCTTCGGCGTGACTGGACGGCGTTCCAGGGACGATCATCCCACAGGGCCCCTTCGCGGGGCCCTGCTGCGTTGCGCCGTGGTGCTGCAGGCGGCGGTGCTGCTCTGGGCCAGCCCGGTACCGGCATCGGCGGCCGGGCGTCCCCCGGCGGCGGCGGTGGCCAGCGCCCATCCGCTGGCCACCCGCGCGGGCATGGAGATCCTCGCCCAGGGCGGCAATGCCTTCGACGCCGCCGTGGCGGTGAGTGCCGCCCTGGCGGTGGTGGAGCCCTACAGCTCCGGTCTGGGCGGCGGCGGTTTCTGGCTGCTCCATCGGGCGGCCGACGGCCAGGAGGTGATGATCGACGGCCGTGAACGGGCGCCGCTGGCGGCCCACCGCAACATGTATCTGGACGCGCAGGGCAACGTCGTGCCCGGCCTGTCCATCAACGGCCCCCTGGCGGCCGCCATTCCGGGCGAGCCGGCGGCGCTGGTGTATCTGGCCCGGACCTACGGTCGCCTGCCCCTGGCCAGGAGTCTGGCTCCGGCCATCCGTTATGCCCGCCGGGGTTTCGCGGTGGATGCCAAGTACCGGCGCCTGGCCCGCTTCCGTCTTGAGGAACTGCGCCGCTTTCCGGCCGCAGCGCGGGTATTTCTGCACGACGGCAAGGTGCCCGGGGTGGGCCAGCGCATCGTTCAGCCCGAGCTGGCGGCGACCCTGGAGGCCCTGGCCAGACACGGGCGTGCCGGTTTCTATGCCGGCCCTGTGGCCCGCAAGCTGGTGGCCGGCGTACGGGCCGCCGGCGGCATCTGGACGGCGCGGGATCTGGCTGACTACCGGATCGAAGTGCGCCAGCCCATCCACGGCGAGTACCGCGGGATCCGTATCACCTCCGCGTCGCCCCCCTCCTCCGGGGGGATCGGGCTGGTGGAGATGTTGAACATCCTCTCCGGCTATCCCCTGGACAAGCTCGGTCCGGTGGACCGGGACCATGTCATCATCGAGGCCATGCGCCGCGCCTACCGGGACCGGGCCGAGTACCTGGGCGACCCGGCTTTCGTGACCATGCCGGTGAAACGCCTGCTGAGTCCCTATTACGCCGCCGGGCTGCGGGCCTCCATCCGCATGGACCGCGCCACCCGCAGCGCGGCGCTGCCGGGTATCGCCGAGCATTCGGACGGTCCCGACACCACCCATTTTTCCATTCTGGACCGGGACGGGAATCGGGTGGCCGCCACCATCACCATCAACTACCCGTTCGGCTCCTGTGTGCTGGTGCCGGGTACCGGCGTGCTGCTCAACGACGAAATGGACGATTTTTCCTCCAAGCCCGGGGTACCCAACGTCTATGGCCTGGTGGGGGCGCAGGCCAATGCCATCGCCCCGGGCAAACGTCCTCTGTCCAGCATGACGCCCACCTTCCTGGAAAGTGACCGGGGCGTGGCCATACTGGGAACACCCGGCGGCAGTCGCATCATCACCATGGTGCTGCTGGCGACCCTGGATTTTGCCGCCGGCCATGGCCCCAAGCACTGGGTGGATCTGCGCCGCTTCCACAATCAGTACCTGCCCGATCGGGTCCAGTATGAACCGGGCGCTTTCAGCCCGGCGGTCATCGCGGGCCTCAAGGCGCGGGGACATCACCTGCAGGCGTTGGACCATACCTACGGCAACATGCAGGCCGTGCTCTGGGACCGGCGCCATCACCGGGTGGAGGCGGCCAGCGATCCGCGCGGCGTGGGCCAGGCGACGGTTGCCGCCGATCCGGCCGCGGCGCTCGACGCAGCGCCGCACCGCTAGCTCGTCTTTCCCGCCCGGTACCGCGGATGCGTCGGCCGATCGGCGCCCGCACCCACTGCATGGCTGTCGGAGCCAGAGCAACGCAGGGAGCCGTTGCCGGGCAGGTGGCTGGCGAGGGCGATTCGCAGCCGGCAGCTCAGTGCTGGCAGGTGGGACAGTAGAACGTGGAGCGCTGGATCTGGCGCAGTTCCCGGATGGCGCCGGCGCAGGTGGGACAGGGCGCGCCGTCGCGACCATAGACTCGCAGGTACTGGCGGAAGTAACCGGGTTTGCCTTCGCTGTTCAGAAAGTCACGCAGGGTGGTTCCCCCCTGGGCGATGGATTCCTCCAGCACCTGCCGCACCGACGCCGCCAGCCGCCGGTAGCGCTCGCGGGCGACGCGGCCGGCGGGACGGTTGGGATGGATGCCGGCCAGGAACAGGGCTTCATTGGCGTAAATGTTGCCGACCCCCGCCACTGTCCGGCTGTCCATCAGGTAGGGCTTGACGGCAATGCGTCGTCCCCGGGCGCGGCTGTACAGATAGTCGCCGGTGAAGCCGGGGTCCAGGGGTTCGGGTCCCAGGTCGGCCAGCAGTGCATGATGCTCCGCCAGGGTTCGTGTCCACAACACGGCGCCGAAGCGCCGTGGGTCGGTCAGGCGCAGGGCGCGTCCGTCCGCCAGCACCAGATCCACATGGTCGTGTCTGCCCGCCGGCGACGCGGCATCCACCACCCGCAGGGAACCGGACATTCCGAGATGTACGATGACGGTGCCGCCGTCGGTACGCAGAAGAAGGTATTTGGCGCGCCGGTCCACCTCGCGGATCATCTGGCCGGGCAGCTCCCGGCCCAGCCGGGCGGGTACGGGCCAGCGCAACCGGCGCTGGCGGACGATGACCTGCAACACCGTCTGACCGGTGACATGGGGCGCAATGCCCCGGCGGGTGGTCTCGACCTCAGGGAGCTCGGGCATGATTCATGGTAGCACGGCCGCGGCCGGGAGCTACCGTGGATGCCCTGGCTAATGCGCCGGCGCGCCGGCCGGCGTTTCGGACGTGTGGGTCTTGCCCTTTTCGGGGTGGACCTCGGGGATGTGCAGCAGCCGCTTGGTGCCCTCGGAGCCCAGGTGATAGGCAAAGCCCAGATCGGTTCGCGCCAGCACCAACTCGGGCTTGCGATGGACGATGACGAAATGGATCGGGGTCTTGTGACCCTTCAGCCTGACGGTCACCGCCGGCTGGTGGGCGCCGGCGTGCCCGTTGCCGCCCTGGTACGTCTGCACCGTGATGGCCGAGGCCGCCGCCCAGCCGTCTGCGAAGCGCTGGATGGCGTCGGACGTTATGTCGGGATTGTTCGGGGTCAGGGTCCAATGGCCCTTGCTGTTCTGCTCCAGCTTGAACCGGGGTGTGTCGATGCCGGTGACGGTGGCACCGTCCGGGAGCAGCCGACGGCTCACGAAAGTGGTTACTCCGCCGTTTACCAGCGGCTGGTAGTCGTCCGGCACCAGGTACACATGGTCACCCACCTTCAGGTAACGGTCCCCGCCAATGGCGCTGGTGGTTCCGAACTGGATGAGCGGGCCCTTGTTGAAGCGTACCGACGCGTGGGGTTTGTCCAGCTTGAGCTGGGCGGCGTCCATCTTCGAGAGCGGATAGCTGTGGCTGACTTTCTGGTCGGCCAGGCGCAGCAGACCGGCTACCGCGAATTGGGCCGCGCGCAGATCGTGCTTGCCGACGATATACCACTGCTGACCCCGCTTCTCGAACGTCATGTCCGGCCGGTCGGCGCGCTTGAGCTCGATGCGGGTAACGTCGGCGGGTTTGAGGGATGTGACCGTCACGGCCGGCTTGGGCGGTTTCTTGCCGGGCTGCAGCCAGGCCACCAGCCCCAGGACGACAGCGCCCAGCAGAAGCGCCAGATTGAGCAGACTGCGTGATGACATGGTGCTTGGGCCCCCGCCGCTCTTGCGTATGGGTCAGCGCTTGCGCCGCCGCAGCCAGATCACGACACCGCTGGCGACCAATCCCAAGGGTATCACCAGCAGAAAGCCGGCGCCGATCATGAACTGCGCCGTGGGGCTCAGGTTCAGGGTGCGGTCAGGAGCTGATTTGGGCTGGATCGCAATGAAGCTGTCATCGTGGCCCAGCCAATGGATCATGTTCAGGCCCAATTGTCGGTTGCCCCCGTTGCCCAGGTAGGCGTTGGAGAGGAAATCCCCGTCGCCGACCACGAGCACCCGCTGCTGGTTGTCATGGCCGTGCCGGTCCGCCTGCTTCGTGCCGCCGTCGTGTTTTCCGGTGTCACGCGTCAGAGCGTAGCCGAGGTTCAGCGGTCCCGGCCGCTCGTCGGTGCCCTTGTTGTAGCGGATCTGTCCGGACAGCTTGCCGGTCTCGGTCCAGGCCCGCGCCTGGGTGGTGAGAATGGGGCGCCGAGTCCAGTCGGTGTGTCCGTGATCGTTGGTGTCCAGCGCCGCCGCGGTGGGGAACAGGGTCACCGTGTCCATGTTGCGGGTCACCGGGTCCCGCGGATAGTCGGTGACCAGCACGAAGGCGGGATTCTTGATGCCGAACAACTGCGTGGTGGGGTCGACAATGACGCCGGGGAGGAAATCCAGCCCCAGCTGCTCGGCCAGCGGCTGCAGGCCATGCAGGCTGCCCGGTTCCGCCATCCACAACAGATTGCCGCCCTTTTCCACGTAGTGGCGGATGATCTTGACCTCGCCGGGAAGCAGATTGACCTGTGGACTGGCGATGACCAGAACACTGGTGTTGGACGGGATGGTGGGGGTCTTGGCGAGGTTCAGCGTCTCGACGGTCAGGCCCTTGTCCTTGAGGGCCTTGCCGAAGTCCCCCAGGTCGTAGTTGGCCCGCCCCAGCGGATCGCGCTCGCCGTGGCCGGTGAGGAACACGATCCAGCGCTTGCCCTGGCGCGAGGCCCGCAGGATGGCATTGGTGACGGACTGCTCGTTGAGCTCACGGACATGTTCGCTGCGTCCGTGGTAGGCGACCATCAACTCTCCGTCGCGCTGGATTCCCAACTGGCGTACCCGCTGCGGTTCGGCGTCGGGGTTCACGAACGTGAGGCGCACGTCCGATTTGACCCGCTGGTAGCGGCCGATGAGGCTGCGGATGCGACCACGCAACTCGGCGTTCTCGCGGGCGAAGGCGGTGATGGTGATCGGGCCCTTCAGCCCCTGCAACAGTTTGATGCTGCCTTCGGACAGCGTGTTGCGGGCTCCCGCCGTCCAGTCCGATTGCCAGGTGTACTGGGTGCTCAGCCAGCCGAGCAGGCCCATCACTGCCAGCAGCAGCACCACGAATGCGACGTTCTGGATGCGCAGAGTGACTTTGGATCGACGGGTGACTTGCATGTGTTGTATTCCGGGTCAGCCGTGGGTACGCGGCTTGGTCGCGTCCATGAGTGCGGCCCAGTTCATCAGTGCGGCAGCCGGTCCCTGTCCAGACGACGGATGCTGAGCACCAGAAAGGTTGTGATCACCAGCAGGAAGTACACGATATCGGTACTGCTGACCAGGCCCTTGAGCAGCGCCTGATAATGGTGCGCCATGGACAGGTAGTTGAGCGCGCCACCCACTTGGGGACGGCCCGTGCCCGCCCAGTCCACGATCCACAGCAGCAGCAGAATGCCGAAGGTGCTGACCGCCGCCACCGTGGGCTGCTCGGTGAGGCTGGACATGAACAGGCCGGCGGCGGCGAAGGTGGCCAGCAACAGAACGAGCGCCAGCAGGCCCGCGGCCAGCTTGCCCATGTCGAGCGGCGTTCCCGCCAGCAGGCTGAACGGCATGATGGCGATCAGGGCCACCATGATCAGAAAGAACACCAGCACGCCGAGGTACTTGCCGAGCACGATCTCGGTCATGGAAACCGGCGATGAAAACAGCAGGCTCAGGGTGCGTGTGCGGCGTTCCTCGCTGAGCAGCCGCATGGTGATCAACGGAGATACCAGCATGAGGATCACGCCGGCGTCGCCCAGCATGGGGGCGACTACCACGTCGGTGACGCCCGGTCCGTTGGGCATGGAGGCGAGACGCGTCTGCCACACGGAGAACGAATCCACCTGGACCAGGAATATCCAGCCCAGGATGAACATCACCACCGCCAGAATGGACCAGGCCAACGGCGACAGGAACAGGCTCTTCAACTCGCGTCCGGCGATCGCCACGATCATCAGGCTGCCTCCTCCGGGTGGTTGTGCTCGGCGGTGGTGAGCTCCACGAAGATCTGTTCCAGGGTGCGACGTTCGGGGGTGAGCTCGTACAGACGCCAGCCGGCGGCCGCGGCGCGTTCCACGATGGCTTCGGCCGGATCGGTGTCGCCAAAGTCGACGCGGAAGCGGCCCTCGGCGAGCGCTTCGGCATCCGTCACGCCTGTCAGCTGCCGCAGCTCCTCGACCGTCGGCGCGTTGTGGAAGGCGACGATCAGTCGGTGGACCCGCAGACGGTGTTCCAGGCTGTCCGTGGAGTCCGAGAACACGAGCCGGCCCCGGTGGATGATCTGCACCTGACTGCAGGTCCCCTGTACCTCCGGAAGGATATGGGTGGACAGGATGACGCCGTGGTCCTCGCCCAGCTCCCGGATCAGCGCCCGGATTTCCCGGATCTGGATGGGATCCAGTCCGACGGTGGGTTCGTCGAGAATCACCACCGCCGGGTTGTGCAGGATGGCCTGGGCGATGCCGACCCGCTGCTGATAGCCTTTGGAAAGATTGCCGATCAGGCGGGGACCCTCCACATGCAGGCCGCAGCGCTCCTTGGCCCGCTTGAGCGCGCCCGCGCGGGCCCCGCGGCTCACACCGTGCAGGCGCGCGCAATAATTCAGGTATTCGTCCACCGTCAGCTCGCGATACAGCGGCGGCTGCTCGGGCAGGTAGCCGAGCTGGCGTTTGGCCTGTTTGGGGTGGTCCAGCAGGTCGGTGCCCGCCACCGTGATGCGCCCGGCGCTCGGCGCCAGGTTGCCGGTGATCATCTGCATGGTGCTGGATTTGCCGGCGCCGTTGGGCCCCAGGAAACCGAGCACCTCACCTTTGGCGAGCTCGAAGCTGACATTGTTCACGGCGCAGTGGGGGCCGTAGTAGCGATACAGCTGTTCGACGCGAATCAGGATTTCGTTTGCCATCTGCTTTTTCTATGCGCGACCGGCTGATGGGGCGGACAGGGCGAACCATGCCACAAACCCATCCTATAGAACAACGCAGCGCCCCGATAGTTCCTGGCAGTGTCGGATCGACGCCGGAGCCCCGGGTACACACCGTATGGAGAGCGGGGCCGGGCGCGACAGCCCGCCGCTGCAGCGGGTACGATAACGCCATCGACAGGCGGAGGCTTCGGTCTTGAACCATTCGGTCCCTATGGCGAAGGCGGCACCCGGACCTGCGGGGAGCGCCCGCGTGCCGGCGGCGCGGTGGACGGTTGTCTGACATGCTGCTGGGCGTCGATACCGGCGGCACGTTTACCGATTTCGTGCTGTTCGACGGCCACCGTCTGCGAGTGCACAAAGTCCTGTCCACACCCAGGGCGCCGGAAACGGCCATTCTCACCGGTGTGCGCGAGCTGGGTATCGATCCCGCCGGCCTGCGGGTGGTGCACGGTTCCACGGTGGCCACCAACGCCGTGCTGGAAGGCAAGGGCGCACGCACCGTCTATGTGACCAACCGGGGGTTCGGCGACGTACTCACCATCGCCCGTCAGGCCAGGGCGGAGCTGTACAATCTTCAGCCGCCGCCGGCGGCGGTGCCGGTGCCCGCCGAATTGTGCCTGGAGACCGGCGGCCGTGCGGGTGCGGACGGCCGGGCGATCGAAGGTCTCGGCGATGCCGACCTCGCCCGTCTGCGAGCCGCGCTCCAGGCTCTCGCGCCCGAGGCGGTGGCCATCAATCTGCTGTTCTCGTTTCTCGACGACCGTTTCGAGCGCATGGCGGAGTCCGCCGTGCCGCCGGGTGTGTTCGTGTCCCGTTCATCCGCCGTGCTCCCCGAGTACCGCGAATACGAGCGCGGCGTGGCCACCTGGCTCAACAGCTACGTGGGTCCGCTGGTGCAGGGTTACCTGGGCCGGCTGGGCAGCGCACTGGCGCCCGCTTCCGTCACCGTGATGCAGAGCTCGGGGGATACGGTGGATGCATCCGCCGCCGGCGAGCGGAGCGTGCATCTGCTGCTGTCCGGGCCCGCCGGCGGTCTGTCCGGCGCGGCCTTCGTCGGCAGGGCCGCCGGCTCCCCGCGCCTGCTGACCTTTGACATGGGCGGCACATCCACCGACGTGGCGCTGATCGACGGCGAGC
>Ga0102956_1000378_pt1 | contig 16031 bp, 12 predicted proteins | sample SalPonF2_A_D2_MG_FD_84515 | JGI IMG/M metagenome (GOLD analysis project Ga0102956, IMG submission 84515) | Salt pond soil microbial communities from South San Francisco under conditions of wetland restoration - Salt Pond MetaG SF2_A_D2_MG ...
AGCGGCCCCCGGATATCACCTGGCCAAGCTCATCATCAAGCTGATCAACGCCGTGGGGCGGGTGGTGAACCGGGACCCGACGGTACGCGATCGCATCAAGGTGGCCTTTCTGCCCAACTACAACGTCAGCAACGGCCAGCGGGTGTACCCGGCCGCCGATCTGTCCGAGCAGGTGTCCACGGCCGGCAAGGAGGCTTCCGGTACCGGCAACATGAAGTTCTCCCTCAACGGGGCACTGACCATCGGCACCCTGGACGGCGCCAACATCGAGATACGCGAGGAAGTGGGTGCGGAAAATTTCTTCCTGTTCGGGTTGACCGCCGAAGAGGTGGCGGCGCGGCAGGCAGGCGGCTACCGTCCCATGGACTGTTACCGTGCCGATCCCGAGCTGCGGCAGGTGATCGATCTGATACGCACCGGCTTCTTCTCCCACGGCGACCCCGACCTGTTCCGGCCGCTGGTGGACAACCTGCTCCACGCCGACCCCTACCTGGTGCTGGCCGATTATCCCGCCTACGCGGACTGTCAGCGCCAGGTCAGCGACGCCTACAGCGACCGGGAAATCTGGAGCCGCATGTCCATTCTCAACACCGCCCGCTCCGGCAGGTTCTCCTCCGACCGCACCATCCGGGAGTACTGCCGGGACATCTGGCAGGTGTCACCGGTCCCCATCCGGCTGCTGTCCCAGGAAGCCGTGAAGGCCGGCTTCCTGCAGTGACCCCCGGTCATGGGTTGCGCTGAGCACCGCGCCGCCCGACGACCGGGCAAGGCGTAACGCCGGTCCGGAACCCGCAAAAGCCGCGCGCCGGCCGTTCAGCCGGCGACTCGCGCGGCCCGGCTGTAAGGGTTGTCAGCCTTCGATTCCCTGCGCGTTCGCCACTGACCCGGCTCCCGCGACCCGCTTACAGGTTCACGTTGTATTGACATAAATAAAGTTGATCCTACACTAAACAGGCCAGCTCCTGGGGGAGGCTCTAGCGGAACGGGCAAGCGGGCCGGAATCGGCCGGCACGACCTACAGCGGATGGACCCACCGGCGATCGCCGCAGGCCTGCCTCTTGCGCACTGGCCCATAAGCAATAACCAAAGCCGTTCATAACTCATAATGTTGGAGGAATGGATCACTATGTTCAGAAGCAGAAGATCAGCCTCGCTCGTTTGCGCTTTCACCTTCAGTGTCGGGATGGCCGCTGCCGGTTCGGCGATGGCGGGGGATACCCTGTTGCCCGCCAATCGGTGGCAGTTGCCGAAGAACTACGAGTCGGAGATCAGCGCCGCACAAGCCTACGTGAACGCCGTGCTCCACCGCGGCCACTGGGACTCGCACCGTGGCCACCACGGCAGGCACGGTCACCGGCGTCCGGTGATCGTCGATGTGCGCAGTATTCCCGAGTATGTCGCCGGCCACCCGGAAGGCGCCCACAACATTCCCTATCCGTACATTTATCAGAACTGCCCGCAGAGCGAACGGGCCGAGGACGGCGCCTGCACCAACGGCGGCGACAAGATCGACCAGGATCCCCAGGTCTTTGTCGACGCGGTGAAGAAGGCAATTCCAGACAAGAGTACGCCCATCTATACCTTGTGCCGTACGGGCCACCGAAGCGTGCTGGCCGCCAACCTGCTCACCGAGGCGGGCTACAAGCATGTGCGCAACATCTGGCAGGGCTTTTCGGGCAAGCCCAAGGTCTCTCTGGTGGGTGAGACGCTGTACGGTCCCCTCGACCTGAACCATGACGGGGACATCACCGAAGCCGACAACGACGGCTGGCGCTACTATCAGGGCCTGCCCTACAGCACCAGGATCCGTCCGCGCCTGATCTACTGGCCGTACGCGTCCTACTACTTTCAATAAAGCCTGGTTCGACCTGCTGGTATGACTCTCTCTTTGCCCCGCCTTGCGGCGGGGCGTTTTTTTTCGAGGCGGGCGTCCCGGTCCCCGGCCCAACAGGGATACGGCCGTTGCCACACTTCCCCGTATGGCGGCTCGTCACCGCACCCGGTGCGGGGTCCATCGACTCCCTGCTCCCCCTTGTCCGTGGTCAGCGGGGCAACGGAGTCGTGTTTGCGGATTGGGGCGGGTGATGGAGTGCCGCACTGCGCCGGGACCCGGCGCGCCGGACAAGAGCCAAATCCCGTTTGTCGGAAAATCTGACGGTGAATCAGGGTGAATGTCGTCCCCGGAAGCCCCCGATTGTGGTAAGCCCGCGTAAACATTGGCCCGGTCCGGGAGATGCTTCTGTCGAAAATCCTAACAGTTTCAATGACATCCGTAATAGCAGATTGAGCAATTCATTGTTTTATAAAGGACTAATGTATGTGGCACGATAGCTGCACTAAGGACCGCGGCGGTCCGCGTGGTCCCGGCAGGGGGAGCGAAGGCAAGGCGCGGAGGCCGCAGAGCGGGCAACGCCAGCGCCAAATGAACCGGAAACGGGTTTTTCGGTCAGATCGGTTTTGGCAGGATCCCGCCAAACTGCCTGCGACCCGCCCACGGGCTGTCGAGGCCACAACAACACAGCGAATCGCTACAAGGAGCAGTACCCGATGACATCCCACAACCCCGTGCGCACCGTCTTGGCGGTGCTCGCACTGATGCTTTCTGTGCAAGCCCAAGGGAGCACCGCGCCCATATCGACCTGGCAACCCACCGACAACGACGTGAATTTCGCCGGCACCCAACTGTACTGCGCGTCGGAGTCTACCTGCACGTCCCTCGGCGCGGCGCCGACAGGGGTCCGGTTCGCCTTGTTCGCCGCCGGGGACGCAAGTCTCAACGGCGCGCAGTATCTGCCCATCAATGCCGCCGGCGACCGGGTCACGTTCTCGCAGCAGGGGACCGATTGGCTGCTCGGCAACCACGAGGGCGACAGCCTGACTCTGACCGGTAACCGGTTCAGTTTGGGCGCCAGCACCGACGGGGGCAGCACCTGGACAGCCAATACCGACCAGCTCAATCACGGTTCCAACTGGTACTACAGCCAGTTCGGCGGCCTGACCAGCAGCTACGCCCTGGCGGGCACGTCCCTGAACACCCGCGTTGCATTGACCACCGTGGATGCCTCTCCGGTACCCGTTCCCGCCGCCGTGTGGTTGTTCGGCAGCGGTCTGATCGCCCTGGGTGCCGTGGCCCGGCGTCGCCTGGGACGGAGTCGCTGAACGGTCCGGGGACGATTCGAACGATTGAGGGCCGGCGACAGGCGGGACGCCTTGGCGCGCTGCCTGCCGGCCGGCGCTTTGGCCTCATCGTTTCGGATAACCCACCGTCTGGGAAAGTACCACCCGCTGTCCCCGGCCAAGCCCCATGGCCTTGGCCAGGGCGCTTCTGTCGATGGAACCCCGCACCACCACGTTGAGCCCCGCCGAGGCGCAGTACAGGTACACGTTCTGGGCGATGAAGCCGGTGTCGGCCGCCGAGTACAGCAGCCGGTCCTGTTCGCCGGCCCCCTTCATGGCATTCAGATCGGCCACGTAGATCAGATCCAGCGGGGCGGTGGCCACGAAGTCCTGAGTGCCGGTCAGCGCCCGGATGTCCCGGCCCAGCACGGGCACCAGGCGGTTGTTGCGGGCATCGTAACGGTACAGACCCTCCGCCATGGCCAGGTAGACGGTGATCTCCTGCCAGTTGTGGGCCGATGGAGCGGTGCGCCCGCCGCTGTCCGGCCGATTGATGCCGAACGCCGTCCACAACAGGTCAGACAGCACCCGTCGCGGCAGCGGTCGGGGGGCGAACTCGCGGCTCGAATGGCGGGCACTCAGCGCCTCCATGAGCGGCATGCCCCCGCGGTGTTGCGGGGCGGGCAGTTGTATGGGCGGCGGATCCGCCGCCATTCCAAGGGTGGGGACCATCAACACCAGCGCCGGCCACAGCCGGCGCAACGCCGTCGCTTTCATGGACGCTCTCCCGCTCGGTGGCATATCTCAAGAGTAGTCCCGATCGGGGGGGCGGCAGCGCGGCGAGGTCTCCCACGCCGCCCGGGCCACACCCGGGCGGTGTGATGTCGTGTCAATTTAGCCGCCCGGCGGCCGAAACCCTGGTAGTGGACAGAACCGGCCGTGCGGCGCCGTCCCGCGGTTGCCCTCGGCAGTGCGAACCCGCCGACCGCCTGTTGCCGTCCTCGATTGAGAAGTCACCCCACGATGGCAGGCTGCCGGCGTGCCTTCGGTGGCCGCTGTGCGTCGCGAAGTGGCAACCTCAGTGGGAGCGTGGAATAATCCATCTGCCGGCCTCCCCGCGGAGCAGTCGGAGGAGTGGTTGTATACCCTATGCGCAGGCCGGTCCCCCAGTATGTCCCTCCACTGCTGATCGCCGTTGTCATCGGAGTGCTTGTGGCACTCTTCGACTGGACCATGCAGGCACGCTTCCAGGCCCAGGAGCGGGCCGATGTGCTGCACCGCCTGAGTGCGGTGCGGGCGCGCCTGGAAGGTGAGCTCAACTCCCGCCTGTTTCTGACCCAGGGCCTGGTCAGTTACGTGGCCACCCATCCGGATGTCAGCCATGCCGAGTTCGACGCCCTGGCCCGGGGACTGATCGCCGGCCACAGCGGCATCGACAGCATCCAGCTCGCGCGCAATACGGTGGTGAGCGACGTCTACCCGCTGCGGGGCAATCGCGCGGTGCTGGGTCTGCGCCTGCTGGACCTGCCCGACCAACGTGCAGCGGTGCAGCGGGCCCTGAATACCCGCGGGACGGTGGTGGCCGGGCCCCTGCGTCTCATTCAGGGCGGACTGGCTTTCGTCGCCCGCACCCCCATCTATCTCACACCGCCCGGTGGGCGCCCGGGCAGCGGATCCTACTGGGGACTTGCCACCATCATCATCAATGCGCACGCGTTGTTGCGCAAAGCCGGCCTGGGCGAGCCGTCCGAAGGGCCGCTGCGTTTCAGCCTGCGGGGCAAGGACGGACTGGGTGCCGCCGGCAAGGTGTTCTTCGGCGATGCGGCGGTGTTCCGTCAGCAGCCGGCTTTGATGTCCGTGGATTTCCCCAACGGCAGCTGGCAACTGGCGGCGGTGCCGCGCCAGGGCTGGGAGGCGCTGGCGCCGGACAGCTGGTGGTGGCGCCTCGCCGGCGCCTTGCTGGTGCTGTTGGGCGCCATGCTGGCCTGGCTGTGGGCGCGCTATCCGGATCACCTGTGGCGCGAAGTGCAGCGCGCCACCGGCGCCCTGCGGCGGGCCCAGCAGGAGCTGGAAGCCAAGGTGGCCGACCGTACCGCCGAGCTGACCGCCGCCAACCGGGTGTTGCGCGAGCGCGAGACCCAGCTCGCCGAGGCCCAGCAGATCGCCCGTATGGGCAGTTGGGTCTGGGACGTACCCGCCAACTCGATCACCTGGTCCGATGAGGTCTACCGCATCCTGGGATATCGTCCCGGGGAGGTCGCGGCCAGCTACGCGGCCTTTCTTCCCCGGGTGCACCCCGAGGATCGCGAAGCGGTGGAAAGCGCGGTCAAGGTCGCGCTGCAGCGCATCGAGCCGTACTCCGTGGACCATCGCATTCTGCTGCCCGACGGCACGCTGCGCATCGTGCACGAGCAGGCCCGGGTGGACCATGACGAAGACGGCAACCCGGCGCGCATGACCGGCACCGTGCACGACATCACCGAAGCCAAGGCCATCGAGCGTCAGCTCGAACACATGGCCTACCACGACCCGCTGACCAGCCTGCCCAACCGCGCGCTGCTGCGGGACCGCCTGGCCCAGGCCATGGCCCGCAGCCGCCGCAGCGGCCGGCTGATGGCGCTGCTCTTCCTGGATCTGGACCGCTTCAAGAACGTCAACGACAGTCTGGGTCATGCCATCGGCGACCGTCTGCTGGTGCAGGTTGCCGAGCGCCTGGCCGCCCATATGCGCACCGAAGACACCCTGGCGCGACTGGGCGGGGACGAGTTCACCGTGTTGCTGGAAGATCTGGCCGACGCCGACCAGGCGGGTGTGGTGGCTCGCAAGCTGCACCAGGCGCTGTCGGAGTCGTTCCAGATCGAGGGTCATGAGATTTTCGTGGCCGGCAGCGTGGGCATCAGCCTGTACCCCGGCGACGGCGACGATGCGGACACGCTCATGAAGCACGCCGACGCGGCCATGTACCAGGCCAAGGAACAGGGTCGTGGCGGCGATCAGTTCTTCTCCCGCGACATGGGGGAAAGGGCGCACGAGCACCTGGCTCTGGAGATGGCCCTGCGCCGTGCGCTGGAGCGCAGTGAGCTGTGTCTGCATTACCAGCCCATCGTGGAGCTGGCCAGCGGGCGCATCGCCGGCTTTGAGGCGCTGGTGCGCTGGCAGCACCCCGAGCGCGGGCTGCTGGCGCCGGGCGAATTCATTCCCCTGGCCGAGGAGACGGGGCTTTGTCTGGACATCGGCCACTATGTGCTGCGTTCGGCCTGCGAGCAGAGCCGGGCATGGCGCGACGCCGGCGTTCCCGCCCTGCGGGTGATGGTCAATCTCTCTCCGCGCCAGTTCAGCGCCGGGGATCTCAGCGATGAGATTCAGGCGCTGCTGCAGGCCAATGCGCTGCAGGGTCAGTGTATCGGGCTGGAGATCACCGAACATGTGCTGGTGAAGGACGACGATGCCATGAACCGCCAGCTCGGCCGCCTGCGGGAAATGGGTGTGCCGGTGGCCATCGACGACTTCGGCAAGGGGCACTCCTCGCTGGCCTATCTCAAGCGCCTTGCCATCGCCACCTTGAAGATCGACCGCGCCTTCGTCCGGGATGTGACGACCGATCCCAACGACACCGCCATCGTCGAGGCGATTATCGCGGTGGCCCACACCCTGGACCTCAACGTGGTGGCCGAGGGCGTGGAAACCGCCGCGCAGGCCGAGCAGCTGCGCGCCCGCGGCTGCGACTTCGCCCAGGGCTTCCACTACAGCCGCCCGGTCCCGGCCGAGCAGGTGCCCGCCCTCATCGAGTCCCGCGGCGTCGCGCCCGGCTGCGGCGGCTGCGACGACCAACACCTCTGCACCGCCTCCCAAAAAAGGGCAAAAAAGGGGTCGGTGACAAATGAGAATCATTTACATCCGCGCCCTCAACGATGCCCGCGTTCCCGTCGGCGTACCGCTGGTCGTAACTGCCAGTTCGAGCGTTGCATCCGCGAAGTTCGTTGTTTTCTCTCTTCTCGCAACTGTCCCCGCCATTGACGACAAGCACGCCGCCCAAAAAAAGGGGTCGGTGACAAATGAGAATCATTTGTCACCGACCCCTTTTTTGGCTTGACGTTTTCCTTTCCCGGGTTTGCCCTGGGAGGTCCATTTTTTCCGTTATTTTCCGGCCAGCACTGCGTTTCGTGGCTGGTGCGTGAGGATCGGGCAAAAGGGCATAGAAATGGCTGTTTTCCAGCCTATAATCAAAGCCTAGACGCGGGAGACAGGCAGGGACGATAATCCTTGCGACACGCCAAGGCCGCATTCGCCGGTCGAGTTGCCGCACGCTGTCTGCGTATTTTTCCAGGGATGCCATCACGACGGCAGGAGACGATCACCATGCTACGAGCACTTCAGCTTGAGCCGGCCAAGTGCACCGGCTGCCAGCAATGCGAGCTGGCCTGTTCCTACGAAAACGAAGGGGTGTTCAATCCCTCCAAATCCCGCATCAAAGTGTTCACGTTCCATCACGAAGGACGCTTCGCACCCTACACCTGCACCCAGTGCGACGAAGCCTGGTGCATGCACGCCTGCCCCGTGGAAGCTATTACCCTGAACACCGCTACCGGTGCGAAGGAAGTGAGCGATGTCGACTGCGTGGGCTGCAAGGTATGCACCATCGCCTGCCCGTTCGGCACGGTCAATTACAATCACGATACCGGCAAGGTCATGAAATGCGATCTGTGCGGCGGCGATCCCTGGTGCGCCAAGGCCTGTCCCACCGGCGCGATTACCTACGTCGACGTGGACAACGCCGGGTTCGAACGCATGCGTGCCTGGGCCCAGCAGAGCCCCCAGGGGCCGGCGACCTACAATGCCCCCCGTCCCAAGGACGTCGCCACCTACACGCGCACAAACTGATTTCGTCGCAGGAGGATCGCGAACATGGCTTGGACCGGAAACGTACTGCGGGTGAACCTCACCACCGGTGAGATCAGCACAGAGGCACTCAACCAACAATGGGCCCAGGAGTACCTGGGACAGCGCGGGCTGGCGACCAAATACCTGTACGAGGAAATCGATCCTAAAATCGACGCCCTGTCGCCGGACAACAAACTCATCATGGTCACCGGCCCCCTGACCGGCACCATGGCCTCCACCGGCGGGCGTTACTCGGTGGTGACCAAGAGCCCGTTGACCGGCGCGGTGGCCTGTTCCAATTCCGGCGGTTTCATCGGCGCGGAATTGAAGATGGCCGGATGGGACATGATCATCTTCGAAGGCCGTGCGCCCAGGCCGGTGTACCTGCACATCGAAAACGAAAGGGCGGAGCTGCTGCCCGCAGACGATCTGTGGGGCAAGTCGGTGTGGGATACCGACGAGGAGCTGCATAGAAGATACCAGGACCCGCTGCTGCGTATTTCCTGCGTCGGCCGTGCCGCCGAGCAGGGTAATCTGTATGCCGGCGTCATCAACGATCTGCATCGGGCGGCCGGGCGCTCCGGTGTGGGCACGGTGATGGCCTCCAAGCATCTGAAGGCGGTGGCCTGCCGCGGCACCAAGGGTGTGGGCAACCTCAAGGATCCCATGCGCTTCCTGCAGGCGGCCGAGCAGGCCAAGAAGGTGCTGGCGGACAGCGCGGTCACCGGCCAGGGTCTGCCCCAGTACGGCACCCAGGTGTTGATGAACGTGATCAACGAAATCGGCGCGCTGCCCACCCACAACATGCAGGAAGTGCAGTTCGAGGGTGCCAGCAAGATCTCCGGTGAGGCCATGCACGAGCCGCGTCCCACCGACCACCAGCCCAATCTCACCACCAACGCCGCCTGCTTCGGCTGCACCATCGCCTGCGGGCGCATCTCCACCATGGACAAGGGCCACTTCACCATCGAGAACAAGCCCCAGTACTGGGGTGCTTCCGGCGGACTGGAGTACGAAGCGGCCTGGGCATTGGGCACCGACACCGGCGTGGACGATCTGGAAACCCTGACCTACGCCAATTACCTGTGCAACGAGGACGGCTTCGATCCCATTACCTTCGGTTCCACCGTGGCCGCCGCCATGGAGCTCTACGAAACCGGCGTGATCACCGACGAGGACACGGGCGGCATCGAGCTCAAGTTCGGCTCCGCCCGGGCCCTGGCCCAATGCGCTGAGCTCACCGCGAAGGGCGAGGGGTTCGGCAAGATTCTGGGTCTCGGCTCCAAACGCCTGTGCGAAAAGTACCGCCACCCGGAGCTGTCCATGACCGTCAAGGGCCAGGAGTTCCCCGCCTACGACCCGCGGGGCATTCAGGGCATGGGGCTCGCCTACGCCACCTCCAACCGGGGGGCCTGCCACCTGCGCGGCTACACGGTTGCCTCCGAAGTCCTGGGCATTCCCGAGAAGACCGACCCGCTGGTCACCGACGGCAAGCCGGAGCTGGTGAAGGCTTTCCAGGACGCCACCGCGGCGGTGGATTCCTCGGGCCTGTGTGTGTTCACCACCTTCGCCTGGACCCTGGAGGACATCGCGCCCCAATTGGATGCCGCCTGCGAAGGGGACTGGACGGCGGACAAGCTGCTGGAGGTGGGCGAGCGCATCTGGAACCTGGAGCGGGATTTCAATCTGCGGGCGGGTCTCACCGGCAAGGACGACACCCTGCCCAAGCGCCTGCGCAAGGATGCCGCCAAGACCGGCCCCGCCAAGGGCATGGTCAACGAACTGGACAAGATGCTGCCCCATTACTACGAGATCCGCGGCTGGACACCCCAGGGTGAGCTCACCGACGACACCCGCCGGCGTCTCGGTCTGTAAATCCGGCAAGCGACGCGTCGCTCACAAACCCAGGCCCGCCGCGCGGGTAAGCTCCGCGGCTGTGGTGGAGGACACGGGATGCATCACATCGTTATCGGTACCGGTCCGGCCGGCGTGGTGGCCGCCGAGACCCTGCGCAAGCTGGATCCGGACGCCGCCGTCACCCTGATTGGCGACGAACCCGAACCGCCGTACTCGCGCATGGCGATTCCTTATTTCCTGATCGAACAGATCGACGAGCGGGGCACGCACCTGCGTCGGGGCTCCGGCTATTTCGACGACCGCCGCATCGAAGTGCGCCAGGATCGGGTCACCGCCGTGAGTCCCGGCGAGCACTCCATCAGCCTGCAAAGCGGCGACGCGCTGCGCTACGACCGCCTTCTCGTGGCCACCGGCTCGCACCCGGTGTCGCCGCCCATCGCCGGCATGGACAGCCCGGGCGTGCACCATTGCTGGACCCTGGATGATGCGCGTCACATCGCCGCACTGGCCACGCCGGGGGCCAAGGTGGTGCTCATGGGCGCCGGCTTCATCGGCTGCATCATTCTGGAAGCGCTGGCCGCCCGGGGCACGGACCTCACGGTGATCGAAGCCCAGGACCGCATGGTGCCCCGCATGCTGGGCCACACGCCCGGCAACCTGATCAGGCAGTGGTGCGAAACCAAGGGCGTGCGCATTCTCACCTCCACTCAGGTGCAGAGCATCGAGCCATCCTCCAGTGGCGATCCGCTGCAGGTGCAGTTGAGCGACGGCACGTCGCTGCCGGCGGAACTGGTGATCTCCGCCACCGGCGTGCAGCCCAACATCGCTTTTCTGGAAGGCGCCGGTGTCGACACCGACCAGGGGATCCTGGTGAACGACCACCTGCAAAGCAGTGCACCCGGCATCTATGCCGCCGGCGATGTGGCCCAGGGGCTGGACTTCTCCACCGGCGGCTACTCGGTGCAGGCCATCCAGCCCACCGCCGCCGACCACGGCCAGATCGCCGCCGCCAACATGGCGGGCCAGGTCCGCAGGCATCGGGGCAGCGTGAACATGAACGTGCTGGCCACCATGGGCCTGATCTCCAGTTCCTTCGGCTTGTGGGACGGGGTGGACGGCGGCGATTCGGCGGAACTGTCCGATCCCCGGGGTTTTCGCTACCTGAACCTGCAGTTCGCCGATGACCGGCTGGTGGGCGCCAGCAGCCTGGGGGTCACCGAACATGTGGGCGCCATTCGCGGGCTCATCCAGTCCCGAACACCGCTGGGCGACTGGAAACCCCGGCTGCAGAAGGACCCGACCCGCTTCATGGAAGCCTATGTGGCCGCCACCCAGCCGGTGGGCTACAACGCACGCGTGGTATGAAGATCACGGTGAAGCTGTTCGCGAGCCTCAGTGACCTGCTTCCGCCCGGCACCCGGGCCAATGCCGTCGAGGTGGAAGTGGGGGAGGGCGCAACGCCCAACGCCGTCGTGGACCAGTTCCGCGTGCCCCGCAACATGGCCCATCTGGTGCTGTGCAACGGCCTTTTCATCGAGCCCGAGCGGCGCGACCTGCCGGTGCTCAAGGACGGTGACGTGATCGCCATCTGGCCGCCCATCGCCGGTGGCTGAGCGCCGCTGACGACCGTCGACGCTGTGACTGCTCCCATCGAGCTCAGCCGGGACATGGGTCTGACCCGGGCGGAATTTCTGCGCACCCTTCCGACGGCCCTCGAAGGCCGCCCCTGGCGCGATGCCGGCGATCATCTCATGGTCGAGGAACAGGACCGGCGCCTGGAAATCACCCTGACTGAAAAACCCGACCGCGCCCTGGGCTCCCTGCGCCTGCCGGTATTGTCCGTGCACCTGCGCTTTACCGGTTTCACCGCGCAGCAGGTGGAGGCCTTCATGACCCGCTTCGAACGCAGCTACCGGCGCGGCGGCGGCTGACCCACCCAAAAAAGGGGTCGGTGACAAATGATTCTCATTTGTCACCGACCCCTTTTTTCTCAGATGGCTTCGTAGCCGGGGTTGTTGGCCACGTTGCGGAGCTTGGGCTGATTGAGCTCCTTGATGCGGATGGTCTTTTCCGAACGCAGGTACTCGGCCACCACGTCCCACACCGGGCGTCCGTGCAGGCGCTGGTGGACGTTGGCCCAGCCGGCCACGGAGTATTTCTTGCTGGCCTCCACCGGTTTGCCGTCCAGTTCCATGTCGCTGATCCGGTGGCCGATGTTCTTGGTGGGGTCCATGGTGTACTTCAGGCCGCCCACCCGCACCATGTCGCCGCCCTGCTGGTAGTAGGGGTCCTTGTTGAACAGGTTGTCGGCCACATCCTCCAGGGTGTCCTTGATCTGCTTGCCGGTCATGTTGTTCACCGTCACCGTGGGATAGGTGATGGCCGTCTGGGTCATCAGGTCGTCCATGGTCACGGGCTGGTCGGGCAGCACGCTGGGCCCCCAGCGGAAACCCGGCGAGAAGGAAATCTGCGTACCCATCACTTCCATCAGTCCGTCGCAGATGACCTGATCGAAGGTGCCGTTGAAGTTGCCGCGTCGGTACAGCAGGTCATCGGCAACCGCAAGCTTCTCGTCGAGCTTGTCCTTGAAGGGCTCGCGCACCTTCTTGATATGGGCGCTCATGGTGGGGTCCGGCTCCAGCAGGTTCGAGAACACGGGCACCAACCGGTAGCGGTAGTCGCGCATCTTGCCGTGTTTGACGTCCATGTCCAGCACGCCCAGGAAGTTGCCGCTGCAGCCGGCGTTGGTCACCACCGTCTTGCCGCCGGCATTCTTCACCACCACCGGTTCCGGCACCACGTCGTGGGTGTGTCCCCCCAGGATCACGTCGATGCCGCGCACGCGGCTCGCCAGCTTGAGGTCCACATCCATGCCGTTGTGGGACAGCACCAGCACCACATGGGCCCCTTCGTCCCGGGCCTTGTCCACCATCTTCTGCATATGGTCGTCATGGATGCCGAAGGTCCATTTCGGAATCATGTAGCCGGGATTGGCGATGGGGGTATAGGGGAAGGCCTGCCCGATGATGGCGGTCGGGACGCCGTTGATCTCCTTGATGACGTAGGGCTTGAATATCAGGTCGCCCCAGTCCTTGTCGAACACGTTCTGGGCGATGAAGTCGAGCTTGCCCTTGAAGTCGTTGTTGATGATCTCCTTGACGCGCTTGGCGCCGTAGGTGAATTCCCAATGAGCCGTCATGGCGTCCACGCCCAGCAGCAGTTGGGCATCCACCATGTCCTGTCCTTTGGTCCACAGCGCGGTGGCCGAGCCCTGCCAGGTGTCGCCGCCGTCCACCAGCATGCTGTCGGGGCGTTGGGCGCGGATATGCTTGATGAGGGTGGCCAGGTGGGCGAACCCGCCGAGAGCCCCCAGTTGGTGCGCCGCTTCCACGAAATCGAGGTAGGTGTAGGCGTACGCCTTGGCGGTGTGGGGCGTCACGCCGTAGTACTTGAGGAAGTGTTCGCCCACCAGGTGGGGCGGGTGACCCTTCATGGAGCCCACGCCGATATTGATGTTCGGTTCGCGGAAATAGACCGGTTCCAGCAGCGCGTGGGTGTCGGTGATGTGCATGACCGACGCATTGCCGAAAGTCGGCACCTCGTAGAGGTTGCCGGGCGCCTTGAAGGGCTTGATGCCGGCCTGCGGGTTCTGTTCGGCCGCTCCGGCCTGCAGACCCGGCAGGTAGATACCCACGGCGCTGGCCGTCGCCAGCACCTGCATAAATTCTCGGCGGGAAATGCTCATCGACTCTCTCCTGGGCTTGGGCAAACGGGTCGGCGGCGGGACTGCGCGTGCTCCGGTCCGGTGGGGTCCAACGTCACCGGCGTTGGCTTGCCGAACAGGGCTTGGGCGCTTAAGCGGACGGGGCTACTTGCGGAGGTACCGCGAATCCGTCGTGAGGTTTACCTGGCAGCCGACCGTGGTGGGATTGATCGTCCAACTTTGGAAAAACGACCCGACCGGGTGGCCCCGGTCGGGTCCGTCTGGGGCCTCGGGCCGATTACGGCCGATAGGCCGGCGCGTTCACCGGCTGGCCATCGCTCATGTAGGTCAGGAAGTACTCCAGATCCCGATACTGCACACTCTGCAACTTGAAGGGCTTGGCGCGGACCTTCTTGTTGCAGCCTTTGAAGCGCTTCTCAAGCGTTCCCATGTAGCCCCACTTGGCCCGGTAGGTCGGGAAACCCGTCGGCTGGCCAAGGCTGGTGCTCAGGTAGTTGCCGCGAATCTTCTGGCCGGAATGGTACACGTGGCAGTCGGCGCAGGACATATCCAGCTGACCGCGCTTGGAGTAGAAGAACTCCTTGCCGCGCTCGTAGGCGGCCCGGGCCTTGGGATTGTCCGGTACCTTGATATCGAACTTCTTGCCGCGGGACGTGTAGCCCATGTACGCCGAGATGTCCGCCAGCGGGCCCTTGCCCCATTTGTAGGGTTTCGCGCCGTTCTTCTCGCGGCACTGGTTGATGGCCATCTCCAGAGTCACCACTTTCCCCTTCTTGGTGTCGAAGTAGGGGTAGTTCTGGCGAATGCCGATGCCGTCGTGCGCGAAGCAGCTTCCGTAGGTCTTGCCGTCCTTGAAGGCGGTATGAAACAGCTTCTTGCCGTGGGACAGCCCCGGCTCATAGGGTGGAAACTGCGTGATGCTCTTCCACTGTTCCCGATCGGCCTTGGGGCCGATGGCATAGGTGCCGTTGGCAAAGTCCGCAAACGGAATCTTGGGAAAGCGGTGCTTGAAATACGCCTGGAAGCGCTGCAGGTCCTGATGCGGTGTGCCCGGCGCTTCCAGGTTCGGTCGGGCGCTGGCAAAGGGTGCTGCGCCGAGGAGCCCCAATGCGGCGAGAACAGTCAGGAGCTTTTTCATCGAATCACCTCCTTCGGGTCTTTGGCGAGCGTTGTGGCACCCAAAGTCAAGGTACCCTCCAACAATTTTCTACGTGTTATATGTGTCACGATTCATTCTCCTGCCGTGCTGATCGGTGGGTCACTGGGTGTACAGGTAATCGATGACCTTGTTGATCTGCGCGACAGTCAGAATGTGGTTCTTGCCGAACGGCGGCATGATCGAGTTGGGGTTGAACTTGTGCGCATCGTAGATCTGCGCGTACAACTTCGACCGGTCGGGAAAGCGCTGCTTCATGTTGTTCAAGGGTGGACCGATGTTGCCCGCCATCTGGCCGTCGTCGATCTTGTGACAGGCGAGGCAATTGCCAAGCTTGCGGTTGAAGGCGATCTCCTTGCCCTGTTTCACATCGGATGCCGACGCCGAACCGGCGGCCCATGCCGTGCCCACTGGGGCGACCGCCAGGCTGCCCAGCAGGGCGGCCACGGAAGCGGCGGTAGTGATGATGCTTGCAGATTGCCGCATCGTTTCCTCCTCGAGGTTGACGTAACGTGCTCTTTCGGTGGCGCTGCCCTTGAGGTACCGCGGGTCGATTGACCGGCCCGTCGTACCCTCGCGTTCAGCGTATCGTTTGCGATTCCTGGCTCGTCAATGGCGACGCACAGCACCAGCGTACGGCCCGGGCACGACCCGCCGCGCTCCCCTGTGCCTGTGCATACCGCCTCATTTCGTTGACGTGCGGATTCACGCGCGATTTATGATGATTCTGTGCATCACAGAGACTACGTACACCGAGAGGTTGCCCGCCACCGGATGACATCCCCTTTACCATGTCCCGGTTGCGGTTCACCCATTGATCATTTGTCCCGGTGTTGACCAGAAGGTTCCGCCCGCAAAGCCTGCGCCGAAGAATCCGACCGAAAATTCATCCCCAGCCCCCGAGAGCCGCCGTTTCCTTAACGCTCCCTTGATCCGCCACCCCCAAAAAGGGGTCGGTGACAATTGATAATCATTCGCTTCTCGTCCATCACCGTCGGTCTTTTTTTGACTTTGCGACGCTGAGTGAATCGGATTCCGATCCGGATACGGCCGGAATCCTTCCGCTGTGCCGATCAGGTTTCAACTTGCGTCATAACCCTTCCTTTGCACGGGTTTGGGGACGTCCCGACGTCCAACGTTGGCGGGCCGGACGCCAGCCGGGATCCGGTCTGCATCGAACGCCCCTCGCACCAACGCGGCGTGCCCAACCACCCGCAAAAAGGGGTCGGCGCAAAAAGGGGTCGGCGCAAAAAGGGGTCGGCGCAAAAAGGGGTCGGCGCAAAAAGGGGTCGGCGC
>Ga0102956_1000381_pt1 | contig 15962 bp, 12 predicted proteins | sample SalPonF2_A_D2_MG_FD_84515 | JGI IMG/M metagenome (GOLD analysis project Ga0102956, IMG submission 84515) | Salt pond soil microbial communities from South San Francisco under conditions of wetland restoration - Salt Pond MetaG SF2_A_D2_MG ...
GAGGCGTAATCGCCAATACGCGGTCGCCACGGGTCGGAACCTTCCAGGTCACGGAGAAAAGTCCGGTGTTTTGCTCCTTGATGTCCAGCAGTGCCGGACGGATCTCATCCGCGTTGGCGGACATAGCCGGGAGGAGTCCGGCCATTAACGCAAAAACAAGCAACAGTACGGCACCCGATTCACGCGAGACTCTCCGCAACGCCGATGCTGCAACGGCTCCTGGAAAAAGCCGCGAGAGCGAAGCCGTTCCGCAAGCCGACGACACCGACGCCAGGGCGAATTCCGAGCCACCCCTACGGTTCAACGCGACGGCTCCTGCACCATGCCGCCATTGCCATTGGCGGCGGGAGACTCAATGACTACCGTGTAGCGGTCACGCAGATTGGCGTAAAACTGCTCATTGAGTTCTTCGCTCTTCTCCATCGTCCAGTCCTGTGCGACTCGCTCACGCAACTCCGCGAAGACCGGCGGCGGCGGTTGAGTGATTTTGCTCACATACACGAGGTGCACCCCGTAGCCGGACAATACCGGTCCGTGCCATTGCCCGGGAGACAGCTCGACCAGCGCCTCGGTAAAACCACTGCCGAAAATCTTTTGGATCTCGAGCGGTTCCTTGTCGGGGTAATAAGTTTGCAGCATCAAAGTGTCGCCGAGTGCGCCGGCGTCGCCAATATTCTCACCGAGGGCGATCAGTTGCGCCTTGATCTTCTCCGCGTCCGCCAGCGTGGCCTCGCCGCGTTTGTCAGGATCAAGATAAACCTGGGTAAAGGTATACCGCGTGGGCAGCTGATATCGAGCCTCGTGTTCGGCGAAGTAGGCCTGCAACTCCTCGCCGGTCGGCGGGGTCAGTGCCACCAGGTCCCTGGCAAGGAATTCGAGTTTCTGCGCCAGGCGGCGGCGAATGACCTGATCGTGCTGATTGAGACCCATCGTCAGTGCCTCGCGATACAGCACGGTCTCCCTGATGTATTGCTGGATCAGCCCGTCCAATTCCGCGGCCGTTGGCGGACGATTCCAGCGTTTTCCCCAAGCTGTTCGCATCCACTCGATCTCGCCGGCGGTGACCACAATGGTCTTGTCATCCGCTTCAGGCGCCGGATCGGCAAACAGTCCATTCAGCAGGTAGATCGCCGCACCGATCAACAGAAAGTGCAGCAATGGCTCACGTAAGAACTTCAAACCACCATGCTCCTGTTCGAGTCATAACCATTAGTCGGGCCGGAAAATTGCCGTTTTTCACTATATGGCGCGGATGATACCGCCTTCCACTCTTAAAGCACTGCCGTTGACAGCACCGTTGCCGGCGACAAAAACTGCAGCATCGGCCACTTCGTCAACGGTCACAAATCGCTGAATCAGGGAGTTCGGCTCGTGCTCGCGGAAGTAACTTTTCAGGACTTCCTCGACCGGCCTGCCCTCTTCCGCCGCAAGGCCATCGAAGTACTTCTCGACGCCTTCCGTCCACGTCGGTCCCGGAAGAATACTATTGACGGAAACTCTGGTTCCCTTGGTCAGCTCGGCCAGCCCGCGCGAAAGTCCGATCAGCGATGTCTTGCTGACCGAGTAGTGGATCATCTGCGGCAACGGTTTGATGCCGGCCTCGCTGGCGAGATTGATCACTCTGCCCCAGTTTCGCTCCAGCATGCCTGGCAGCAACGCCCGGCACAGACGCACCGCGCTCAACACATTGGTCTGGTGGTACCGCAGCCATTCTTCGTCATCGATCGCGAAAAAATCCTCGACGCTGAAAATACCGGCATTGTTGACCAGAACCTCTACGTCGTCGATGGCCGCCAGCTGATCCAGGATCCGCGCTGTGCCTTCGACGGTGGCGAGATCGCCGTCTACCGCCGCATACGCGCCAACTCTGTCGCATACTGCCCGTGTCGCTGCCTGATCACGGCCGTGTACGACAACTCTCGATCCTCGCTCGATAAGCGCCATGGCAATGGCCTTGCCAATGCCTTTGGTAGAACCGGTAACGAGGCTTACCCTGTCGGTCAGATCGGTCATTTGTTACTCCGGAGCATCCCTGTTCCTGTCGATTCTAAAGGGATGGCCGGAGAAAGGCGCCTTGCCCGCAAATTTGATTTGTGTTTTCAGGCTGTAAAAAAACTGAAAAGTGAAAGGATTAATGTGCTCGTGATCAGCACAGTGGACCTGTAGACCACCCCGTGCCCGCGGCTCGCGGCGGCCCGGGAGCAAGGTTGCATGGCGGCGTTTTCGCCCCTCGCGCGGAATGAGATAATCCGCCCGAACCGAGATACCCCGCGCAACGCGGATTGCGATTGACGGCAGCACCACATAGTGCAATGCACCGAGGGAAAATTTCCTGGCGAGACCATATCGCTTACCATCGTGCAGCCAGCAATTCACGGCGGACAGGCAGGCATCGTAGACTTATGCCTCGAATTCGAATCGACATATTCATGACTTATAGGGAGTTTGTGATGCACAACAGAGTTAAACTTTCGGCCGTCTGGCTAGCCACGGCAATTGCCGTGGCCGGTTGCGCCGGCAACGAGCCGGTCTACCAGCCAAAGGCGTTCTCTCCGGTGCCAATCGACAGGACGGCCTACGTGCCCGCGGTCGACGCATTCGTCATCCTGATGGACACGTCGTCGTCGATGGCCGAGAACCAGAACCGCCATTTCTTCGCGGCCAAAGACGCTGTGAATGCGATGAACCAAACGATTCCCGAGCTTGGCTACCAGGGTGCACTGGTTACGTTCGGTCCCGGCTGCCTTCTCGACAAGGGCCTGGCTCGGATCTGGTACGGACCTGCCACTTATAGCACCGCCGACCTCGGCGGCGCGCTCGGGAAAATCCAGTGTGCCGGCGGCGTCACCCCACTCGACCGCGGTTTCGATGCCAGCGCCAGTGCCCCGGCTGCGGTGCAAGGCAAAACTGCGATCTTCGTGGTCAGCGATTTTCGCGACATCGACTCGAAAAAGGCGATGAAAGCGCTGGACGCATTGAATGACAAATACCAAGGCCGTATTTGTGTGCATGCGGTCCAGCTCGGCGAGGACAAAAAGGCTACCGCTTTCAGGGACAGCCTCGGCGGCGCGAGCAATTGCAGCTCCGCGATCAATGCAAGCTCTATCGCCTCTTCCGCGGCACTGTCCGACTACATCACGAAGACGCTGTTGATGGCAGCGCCGAAGACGGGTGACGCCGATGGCGACGGCGTGGCAGACGATCGGGACCGCTGCCCGACCACACCCCCGGGGGCCCGGGTCAACTCGGTGGGATGCTGGTGGCTGGGCGACGAAGACGTGTTGTTCGATTTCGACAAGGCGGTCATCAAGAGCACGTTTATGCTCGATGAGGCCATCACCCTGTTGAAGGCTAATCCCGAGATCAATGTCGAGATTCAGGGTCACACTGATAACGTCGGCGACCCGGCCTACAACGTCAACCTGTCGCAGCGCCGCGCTGACGCGGTGATGGAATACATGATCGCCAACGGCGTTTCGAGTTCGCGGTTGCGGGCGAAAGGCTATGGCGACACCCGTCCGCACGTAAGCAACGCGTCCGACCAGGGCCGCGCGCTCAACCGGCGGGTCGAGTTGCATCCCTACCGGTAACGGATGCGATAGTGCCAGGCCGGCACTGGCGGGAAAAGGGGCTGCAGCGCAGCCCCTTTTTTCTGCCCCGCGAACCGCGCTTGCGGAGACCTCGTAATTTCCCTTTGGCGACGCGGCGACGTACACTCGCGGACGTATCTGCCCCTGCGCCGCGCGACGTTCCGGCGTCGCCGATCATCGCCCTGACCCGAAGGCCCCATCATGACATCCGATTCTTATCCCGCTTTCGCCGACCTGGCGCTCGCGGCACCGGTCCTCGATGCACTGGCTCGTATCGGCTACGAACGACCGACACCGATCCAGGCCGAGAGCATTCCGCCGCTTCTGCAGGGACGTGATCTGCTGGGTACCGCGCAGACCGGCACTGGCAAGACCGCCGCTTTTGCATTGCCGTTGTTGTCGCGACTCGACATGGGTTCGAAGAACCCGCAGGTGCTGGTTTTGACTCCGACCCGCGAACTCGCGATCCAGGTCGCCGAGGCATTTCAAACCTATGCCGCTGCAATGCGCGGCTTTCACGTGCTGCCGGTCTATGGCGGCCAGAACATCAGCGTCCAGTTGCGCCAGTTACGGCGCGGCGCGCACGTCATCGTCGGCACACCGGGCCGGGTCATGGATCACCTGCGCCGCGGCACGCTGCAACTCGACGACCTCGAAACGGTCGTGCTCGACGAGGCCGACGAGATGCTGCGCATGGGGTTTATCGACGACGTCACCTGGATACTGGAACACACTCCCGAAGAAAGACAGGTTGCGTTGTTCTCTGCGACGATGCCGCCGCCTATCCGGCGTGTCGCCAATAAATATCTTCGTGCGCCGGCGGAGGTGAAAATTGTCAATCGAACGACGACGGTGGAGCGTACCGAGCAGAAATACTGGATCGTCAGCGGCGTGCACAAGCTCGACGCGTTGACCCGAATTCTGGAAGCGGAGAATTTCGACGGCATCATCGTATTCGTCCGCACTAAAACGCTGACCGCTGAACTGGCCGAGAAACTCGAGGCCCGCGGTTACGCGGCGGCCGCGATCAACGGCGACATGAACCAGCAGCAGCGCGAACGGACCATAGAGCGGCTGAAAAACGGCAAGACCGATATTCTCGTCGCAACAGACGTCGCGGCCCGCGGCATCGACGTTACCCGCATCAGTCATGTCATCAATTACGACATTCCGTACGACGCCGAGGCTTACGTACACCGCATCGGCCGTACCGGCCGCGCCGGCCGCAACGGCAAGGCAATCCTGTTCGTCGCCCCGCGCGAGCGGCGCCTGTTGCGAGCGATCGAGAAATCCACCCGGCAGGCAATCACGCCAATGGAGCTGCCGACGCGGGAGCAGGTAAACAGCCGCCGCATCGAACAATTCAAAGTCAGCATCACCGAGGCGATGGAAGGCGAACAGATGCCCTTTTTCCACGACCTGGTGCAGCAGTACCTGGACGAAACCGACACCGATCCTCAGCAGGTCGCTGCCGCGCTGGCCTGTCTCGCCCAGCGCGACCGCCCGCTGCTTCTCGCAGACACCGGCACGGCTGAGCGGCCACCGTTCAAGGACACCGGCGATCGAGGCAGAACCAAAAAGCCCGCCGAAAAACGGCGCATCGAGTCCGCCGAAGACACCGAAAAACGGCAGACCACGCCGCGCCACAAACGGCGCGAGGAAACCGAAGGCATCGACATGGAACGCTTTCGTATCGCGGTCGGCCACATTCACGAGGTCAAACCGGGCGACATCGTTGGCGCCATCGCCAACGAGGCCGACATCGACAGCGTCTATATCGGCCGGATCGCACTATACGACGACTACAGTACGGTAGAACTCCCCGCCGGCATGCCGCGCGAGGTTTTTCAACATTTGAAGAAGGTCTATGTCCGCGGCCAGCCGCTGCGAATCGAAAGCCTGGACAAAGCCGAGAAACGGGAAAAGAAAAAAACCGTACGGAAGAAGACCGGCAACAGGAAACCGGGCGCCAAGAAGCCGGGTGGTAAAAAACCCGCTCGCACCAAACCGGCCGGTCGTAAAAAAACGGGCCAGGGAAAACCGAAACCGCAAAAATAGGGTCGCACAAGGTCGATCGGTACGCCGCTGTACCTGAACAGCCCGAAGCGCCGTCGCCCGGCCGTGGCAGTTCCTGACCCGGCCAGGCGCGGCAGACTTCAGAGCGACTCGCGCATCTGCGGCTCGGGTTCCGGATCGGGCTCGCGGCCGAGCAGGAAATTCTTTGCGTTGCGCAGGCCGCGGCGGAAATCGAGTTCGAGCACGTAAAGGCACGGAATCAGGAACAATGTGATAACCGTGGCGAAGATAATGCCGAACGCGAGCGAAATCGCCATCGGAATGACGAACTGCGCCTGCACGCTTTTCTCGAGCATGATCGGCATCAGGCCGGCCGCCGTAGTCAGCGAAGTCAGCACGATGGCCCGGAATCGTTGCGTACCCGATTCGATCACGGCTCTCCTCAACGGCACCCCGTTTTGCAGCGCCTTGTTGATAAAATCAACCATGATCAGGCTGTCGTTTACGACGACACCGGCCAGCGCTATCAGGCCGAACAACGAAAACATACTGATCGCCTTGCCCATCACGATATGCCCGACCACCGCGCCGATCAGGCCGAACGGGATCACCGACATGATGATCATCGGCTGTACATATGAATGCAGCGGAATCGCAATCAACGCGAAAATCAGAAACATCGCCGCTATCGAGGCAAGGGTCAGGTTGCGGACCAGCTCCATTTCCTCGCGGCTTGCTCCCTCGAGCTCATACCCTACGCCAGGGTGTCGCGAGAGCAATTGCGGCAGGTAGTCTGCGGTAATCTCTTTCAGAACCTCACCAGGTTCGACGACAGTCGGGTCGATGTCCGCGGACACGGTGACGACGCGTTTCCGGTTTTGCCGGGTGATGCTGGAGTAGCTCTCGCCAAACGACAATTCCGCCACCGAAGCAAACGGCACTTCGTCGCCACCAGGGGTGCGAATACGCATGTTCTCGAGATCCGCCAGCGAGCGCCGCTCTTCCAGGGGGTAGCGCACCATCACTTTGAGCTCGTCCTTGCCGCGCTGTATGCGTTGCGCTTCCTCGCCATAGAACGCCTGGCGGACCTGGCGCCCGAGCGAGGACATCGTGATACCGAGCGCCTCCGCCTCGGGTTTGATCGCAAGCCGGATCTCTTCGCCGCCGGCATTCATGGAATTGCGGATATCGAACACGCCGTCGTATTCCGCCAGCTTCTCTTCCAGTTCCTTCGCCGCGCCCCCGAGCGATTCGAAGTTTGACCCGGTCAGGTTGAAACTAAGCGCGGCGCCGCCGCCGACATTGTCGCCGCCGGAAAATGTCAGCTCCTTGACTCCGGGGATCTCCCCTACCCTGTCGCGCCACATGACCTCGATGTCATCGCCATTCAACGGGCGATCCTCGTTCATCGGCATCTCGGCGAAAACCACACCGCCGGTGTCGCCGCGGGTAAACACTCCGATGTGATTGATCGGCTCGTCGACCCCGGGATTCTCCGCCGCGTACTCGGCGTTCAGTTCCAGCGCCGCATTCTCGATCCGGCTAAGCACCTCGTTGCGAATCTGTGGCGCCGTTCCGTTCTGCATTTGCAACTCGACCCGGATGAAGTCGCCCGGCACATCGGGAAACAGTACCGTGCGCACGATACCGCTTTGCATAACGCCAATCGTCAGGATCAGAATTGCGGCAAAAATGCTGAACGTTATGCCACGGTTATCGAGTGCCTTCTCCAACAATGGCTGATAGATTTTTTCGACAAAAGTCTGCATGCCGTTTTGTATGCGCCAGTTCAGACGCTGAAACGGCCGGACCAGCCACAACCGGACCGGGGTTTCGCGAAACGGCTTGTACAGTTCCGCCTCATTCTGAGGCGTGATTTTTGCTTGCGCGAGATGGGCCGGCAGAATCAGCTTCGACTCGACCAGCGAGAACAGCAAACACAAAATCACGACCATTGACATGGCCTCGAAAAAAGGCCCGACAACACCGCCGATAAACAACATCGGCGCAAAAGCCGCCATCGTCGTCAAAACTCCGAAGGTCGCCGGCACCGCGACTTTCTTTGCGCCACGGATCACGTTGTCGAGAGTCTGGCCATCCGCGCGGATCCGAGTGTAAATGCTCTCACCGATTATGATCGCGTCATCGACGACGATGCCGAGAACGAGTATGAAGCCGAACAGGCTGATCATGTTTATCGTTACCGGCCACGGTCCGAGCGGCATCAGCCATAGCGCGCCGAAGAACGTGATCGGGATACCGACGATCACCCACGCCGCTACCTTCAGCCGCAGGAACAACGACAAGACGATGAATACCAGCGCCGCTCCCTGCAGCATGTTTTTCATCATCATGTCGAGACGGCCCTGCAGATAGTGCGAGCGGTCGATCCAGACATCGATATTGATTCCGGCGGGTAATGTCTCGGCCTTCTTCTCGACGTACTCACGCACTGCCGCGGCAGTTTTCAGTTCGTTCTGCTGACCGCCGGCGAGTACCCGCAGGATCGCCGTCGTTTCGCCGTCGAAACGGCCGTAACCGTCGGTTTCGACAAACCCGTCCTTGATGGTCGCGATATCGCCCAGGGTCAGCCGCGTTCCATCCGGATATGTGCGTAGCACAAGGCGGGAAAACTCCTGGCCGGTGTAGCGTTGCCCCTCGGTTCGCAGCAGGATGTCTCCGCCTTCGGTCTTGATCGTGCCACCCGGAAGATCCAGCGAGGAATCGCGGATCGCCTGGGAAACTTCGCTCATCGACAATCCGTATTGGCGCAACGTCTGCTCAGGCACCTCGACGCTTATTTCGTAATCCCGGTCTCCGAGAAACTCGACCTGGTTGACCTCCGGCAGGACCGTTAGCTCGTTTTGCACCTGTTGCGCGAGGGTCTTGCGGGCGAACGCATCCATCTCGCCGTAGATCGAAAGAAAAACGACATGGATTGGCACTTCCTGCTTGTAAATGACCGGCTTCTCGGTAAGTCCCGGAAAGGTCGAAATGGCATCGACGCGGGTCTTTATCTCGCTGAGAATTTCATTGATGTCTTCGCCGGTCGCGACTTCCGCCACTACCGAGCCCTCTCCCTCGCGGGCGACCGAATCGATCTGGGTAATGCCGTCGATGTCCTGAATCGCTTCCTCGATTTTGACGACGACTCCTTCCTCGACCTCCTGCGGCGCTGCGCCCAGATATGGCACCCGAACCTGAATAGTGTTGAGTTCGAAGTCCGGGGTCGTTTGTTTGCGTATTGTGAATGCCGAGACCACACCGAACGCGATAATCATCAGCATCAGCAGGTTTGCGGCAACATGGTTGCTGGCGAACCAGGCAATCAGGCCCGTTTCACTGGTGACTCCCGGCTGTCTTTTCATCGCCCGAACCTCTTATTCATCGCCCTGCGCGACAGTCTCTTCCGCCGCGTCATCCTTCGTCTCGTCCGCGGACTCTTCGTCTGCACTGACCTGCTCCTCGTCTCCGGTGCGCACGCGCATTCCGTTGATCGGGTTTTCAATAGCGGTCACCGCAATTCTCTCACCGGCCGCCACGCCGCCGCTCAGATAGGCGTGCATCGCATCCGAGCGCAGAATATCCACATCGCGTATCTCGAGCCGGCTCTCATCGTTGACGACCACGATCTGACCGTTACCGCGAATCACCGAACGCGGCACGCGGATTACATTCTCGGCGCTGTTTCCGGCGATTGAGGCCGAAACAAACGTGCCAACCGGCAATGCTGTCGAGTCGCCGCCTTCCACATGGCGCCGATACGGATCCTCGATCCGCACAACTGCATAGGTGACCCGAGTGTTCTCGTCGACCACGCCTTCGCTACGCACGATTTTCCCCGTCCACTGCTGCTTCTTGCCGCGCTGAACTGCAGACAGAGTCACTTCCGGACCGCTTGCGGCGCCCGACTTCTCAATCTGGCCCGCGCTCGGTAAATCGACGAATGCAAGATCCCGGTCGGTCAAAGGCAAGCGCACCTCGGCAAAGTCCGTGGCAAACGCAACGCCCAACCGGCTGCCGGCCGTCACGTACTGACCCAGATCTGCATCCTTGCTTCGCACCATGCCCTCGTACGGCAGGCGAATTGCAGTCAGTTCGAGATTTCGCCTGGCCCGCACCAGTTCGGCCTTTGCAGTCTCGAGCGCGGCTGCGGCCGACGCCAGTTCCGCCTCCGCACGGTAACCCTGCTTCCGCAGCTTGAGCGCACCATCGTATTCAATCTGGCGCTGGGCGAGCACCGCCTCGGCCTGGTCCACCGCGACCCGGTAGTTGGTCGGGTCGATTCGCATCAACACCTCGTTTTTCGCGAACACGCCGCCGGGAATGAACTTGGGGGATATTTCCACGATCGCGCCGGAGACCTCGGCACTCAGGACTGTCTCGGTGCGGGGCCGGACATTGCCCTGGCTTCGCACAGTGAAATTGACGGTTTCGGTACCGAGCGGCATCACCTGAACCAGCAGATCGACGTCGGTGTTCTCTTTTTTCTCCGGCGGCGGCTTCATCTTGGCGAGCATTCCCGCACCGCCCAAGGCAGCGACGAAAATCAACGCAATAAGCGCCCAACGAATCAGCTTCCGCTTCATATAAGTGTTCCCTAAAGTTCGATGCCGCTGCGGCCTTTCCCGATTCGAACATGCCCGCGGTGCAGAGTTCAACCAGATACCTTGGCATAACGGCAGCGACGGAGTCGAGCACGTGCACGGTTTCTCATGCGATACTAGTCGCCGGTCCGGCAGGTCCAAATGTCCGGCCGTGGGGTGGTTTGCCCGCGCTTCGATAAATCCTGCGCCCGACAGATCATCCGGGTGCTTAGGGAGTGGCAGTTAGAATAACGGACGAGAGCCCGCCGGATTTTGCTCCGGCCAGCCTGAAAAATGAATCGAATGGACCCTTTCCAATGAAAAAATTGTCATTGCTCGATCTCGCATTTTTCGTCACCGAGTCGGAAGACAGCCCGAAACACGTTGCCGGACTGATGATCTTCAAACGGCCCGCCAAAAGCCCGGCGCGATTTGTATCCGACCTGTTCGAGGAATTTATGGCGTTCGACGAACCGGGCGAACCGTTCGACCACGTAATCAATTTTACTGCGCTTGGCGGTCCGCAGTGGCAGAAGTGCACCGACTTCGACATCGATCAGCATCTGTTTTTTCACAAGCCAAAAAAGACGCTGGACGACAACGCGCTTTACGAACTCGTTGCGGAATTACACGGCCCCATGCTGGATCGCAGCATACCGTTATGGCAATTCCATATGATCGACCGGGTCGCCGGCGGCCGCTTCGCCGTCTATTTCAAGATTCACCACTCGTACGCCGACGGCATAACGCTGTCCAGCTGGACGGCGCACAGCCTGTCCGAATCGCCGCGATCGAAGCAGATCAAACCGGTCTGGGTGTCGCAAGGCAGGGAAAGAAAGCGCAGCCGGCGCAACAGTGCCGATGCAAGAACCTTGCTCGCAACGGTCTTGCGCGGTTCACTTGATCAGCTGAAAACAACCGCGGGCATCGCCAAACTGTCGATGCAGCTTGGGCTCGAGCAACTCGGCCTGACCAAGAACGCCGTATCTCTGCCTTTTCGCACCGACGGGCGCACGCCGCTAACCGGCCAGGTTACCCCGGCGCGTCAGTTCGCCAAGGCCAGCGTCACGATGGACCGGGTTCAGCGCATCCGGGATATGTGCAGGGCGACGCTCAACCACGTTGCTTTGACCTGTGTCGACGGGGCCCTGCACCGCTACCTGGCTGAGAGCGGCGCGGATTTGCAGCGCCCGATTTCGATCCAGATGCCGGTCAACCTGCGCGATGAAAACGATCCGAAAGGCGGTAACAAAATCGGAATCGTGACGGTCGAGCTCGCCAACCGGACGGACGATCCCTATCAGCGCCTGCGCGAAATCGGTTTCACGTTGCGTAACGTGCGCAATCAGATCGATGGTGTACCTCCCGCAGCCGTTGCGCAGTATTCGATCCTTCTTGGGGTCGCGGCGCAGCTGACCGAAATGCTCAGGCTCAATAACGTATTGCCACCAATCAGCGATACCCTCGTGTCCAATGTTCCGGGACCGCGCAAGCCACTCTATCTGAAGGGCGCACGCATGACCGAAATGTGCCCGGTCAGCACGCTGATGCCCGGCAATCACCTGAATATCACGCTTTACAGTTATGCCGGTACTTTGCACTTTGGCCTGCTGGCCACGCGCGAACTGCGCGATGTCGCAAAGCTGGCTACCTATATCGAAGACGCATTTGTCGAACTTGAGCAGGCAGTCTTCACGCCGCGCGAACGCAGCGCGAAATAGCGATCCGCCGGGGTGCAATCGCCGCTGCAACCGCGGGCGGTCTGGCGGCGCGAAGAGCCAGGCGAGAATGAGTGCAGTCTCGGCGAACAGATCCCACCATTGACAGGAGGCAGCAGCAAAAATGCTCGTAAAATTCGACAGCCATGTGGGTAGCTTCTCGATGTTCGGAGAAACCGCGGAAACTCTGCTTCACATGATGGGCCATAGCGGAACGATTCCGAGCGCGATTCTTGCCGAGGATATTCCCGCGGCGCTGGCCCGTCTCGAACAGGCCGTGGCCGTGGCGCCGGATCCCCCGGAGGCGGACGACGACGACGAGGACCCGGAAAAAAAATCACCGGTATCGCTGCGCCAGCGCGCCTTTCCGCTGATCGAGCTGCTCCGCCGTGCGGCAGAAGGTGGACACAGTGTCACCTGGAGCAAGGCCTGAGAGGGCCGGTCAAACGGTTGCGACCGGCCGCCGGAAGCACCCTCTGACGAATCGGCCGTTTGCCGTCCCGGCCACCGGAGCCTGCCTGCGATAGCAGGCCCAAACAAGGTAAAATGTCCCCGGTGCCCGGACAATCCGGAGCGCCTTTTTTCCACACTCTAACGGAGCGAAAAATGTCAAGCGGAACTGCCGATAAGATGCAAGGCAAACTCAAGGAAGCGGGCGGCGTGCTACTCGACGACGACAAGATGAAAGCCGAAGGCAAGGCGCAGCAGGCCACGGGCAGTGTCAAGGACGCGATCGAATCCATCAGCGATTCGGCCTCGGATCTGGTCGACAAGGCCGCCGACCTGCTTAAGGGCAAATAACCATCCCAATCAGCCAAACAGGCTCAAGATGACCCGGCGGGCATTCGGACAATGTTCCGAAATGCCCGCCGGCGATCTACTACTCAACCATTTCCACGCGATACGATTTGCCAACGCAGTACCGCTCCGATACGCGGTCTGAGTACGCCCCGCTCTCAGCCAAAAAGCCTGATCGTCACGTCCGACAGGTCCTAAATATAGTGGCGAGGGCAACAATTCTGGTCTACGTCTTAAACAGAATGAGTATTGAAACTCGCCTGGGACTAAGGCCATGAAAAAGAAATTTTTCAATTTATCAGTTCTTGCAGCCCTCGCAGCCTTGCCTGCCTATGCAGCGGCACCGGTACTCGACCAACGGAACCCCGGCGACCCGGCAGCGACGTTTACGTTTGCCATCGGTGGACCATCCGCGCAAACCGTCGCGCAGACCATCACGGCCGGTCTCGACGGCAGACTCACCGAAATTCGGGTTCCGGTTGGCTGTGCCTCTGGAAGATTGATCGCCGAGGTACGCGACGTCGATGCAAGTTCGGGACAGCCTGGAGCCACCGTGATCGCAACGCGCAGCTATCGCAGCGACCACTTCCCGGGGATCGTCAGCACGGATCTGACCCCGATTTCATTTGGCGGCCGGGTGCGGGTTACAGCCGGTGACCAGCTGGCCGTCGTGCTGAGCAACCCGACCGGATCCTGCGGCATTCTTCCGGGTTTCGTCGGCAATCCCTATCGCGCAGGCAGCGGCTGGGCACTGGACGATGTCAACACGATCTGGGTGCCGTTGTCGCTAAGCGGTACGGATGACTTAGGCTTCGAAAGCTATGTCAAAAGGCCCGGCGGGCCGTGATGCGCGTGCCAATGCGCCGCGGTCGACCGATGCGCAAGCGAAACCGGGAATCGCGAACAAAAAAAGGGGGGACATCCTGTCCCCCCGGGCGTTCCTGCAACATCCTTTAGGTCTGGAGGGGTGTGACCCGCTTGACGCCCTCAGATATAACCCGCGCAAGAATACAGAGGCCTCCGCGCAAATAGTGTCGGCATATCGACAACTGGCGATTTTTTTACCTGTTGCCTCGCTGCGAAAACGGGCAAAAAAAAGCGCCCGCGATTTTGTCGCGGGCGCCAGTTGATCAGGCAAGGCCTGGAATCGGTTATGGTCGGTCTCCTCCGGTAACCGGGTCGCCGTCCCAGCCAAGGCCAGTCCAGTCGATCTGGTCGCCGCCATGGCAATCACCGCAGTCGCCTTCGTAACCGAAGGCCTGTTCCTTCGGCGCCACTTCGTGGTTGACCGTCAGGTACATATAGGTCTCGACGAAATTGAACGCGCCGGAGTAAGTCTGGCCGGTGTACGCCGCGCCATCCTGCAGCGCGAGATCCCAGTCGAACTTCGCCCAATACGGGTTGGGTCCACCTTTCATGCCAAACAGGTGCGGCACCAGCATCGTGTTGTTGCCGGCGTCGGCGACCTGGTTGCCGATCATCTTCTTGAACGGATAGATCATTGCACCCGGCGTGTTGTAGTCGGCCGAGGGGGAACCGAGATCGACCGGCACGCTCGTATACTGCTCGTTGGTGTTGATCATCATTCGATTCCACTTGCCGTCGTAGTACAGAAGCTCGGGACGCACGTTCTTGGTCCAGACGAAGTTGCCCTTCTTCTTGTCGTACATGTTACGGCCGTCCTCGGACTTCGGAATATCTTCTTCCGGGATGTCCTGCCCCGCCGTTGCCCAGTACCACTCGGTCTTGGTCGACGTCTTACGGGCGATCGCCGGGATATGGCAGACCTGGCAGGCCAGCGTCGTGTGCTGCGCGACAATGCCTTCCACGGATTTTCCTGCATGGATGTTGTTGCGGTCGCCGTGGCAATCCCCACAGGTTTCCATGTCGCCGTCGTCAACCGAATGGAAGATCATCCCACCGATACCGTGATCCACCAGCGCCTTGTCGGCCGTGCGTTTGACCTTGTGGCAGGCCACGCAATCGAAGCCCTCGCCACCGGAGTCGATCGAACCCATGTGAACATCGTCATCCTTAGTGGCTTCGAGCAGCGCCATCGCCAGATCGCCGTGCTTGACGTTGTCACCGCCGCCGGCGTTCGCGTGGCAGACGATGCAATTCTTCATCGTCGGGATGCCGCCATTCTGCGCGACGCTCCGCGCCACTTTCTGCAGATCCACGCCATTTTCTACGTCCGGCAGACCGCCGTTGGTCAGGCCCTTCTTGTAGGTGCCGGATTGATCGTGGCAGATCAGGCAGTCGACGCTGTTGCGGTCGCCAAAATCGAACGTATCGTCCGTATAGCCGTAACCGGCATGACACTGCGCGCAGCGGCCTTCGTTGGTCGGGACCGCGATGCAGAAATTGTTGATGAGGTCGACCTTGCCGTGCTGTCCGGCCTCGAAACCCTCGATGCCGGCCGCGGTACCTTTCCAGGTAAAGTGCGCCTTGCCAATCATATCGTCGCCGATATCGCCATGGCAGGCCAGGCACGACTGCGTGCCCTCATAGGTCTTCTCGGTGAAATAGCCGGTGTGCAGGGCCTCGGCATCGTAGGCACCGCTCGCCAGCGCGTTGCAGTCGAGTACGTCTACGACGCCATCGCCGTTAAGGTCTTCGTCCGGAAGATCCCCGACACCGTTTTCGTTGAGGTCCCAACAGGCCACCCCATCAGAACCGGCTGGTCCGGGCGGCCCGTCATTACCATCGTCACCATCGTCGCAACCGGCCACGGCGAAAGCGAATATGGCAATGGAAATGAGCGTGGCAAGCCGGAATTTCCCTTGCCTCAGTGCGTTCATGCTAGTAACCCCCAAGATTGAGAAGTGTGCCAATGGGTAAGCCGGTGTTGCATCGATCCCGGCCAACCCGGATTTCTTCCTTTGCGTAAACCCGGACCATTTCGGCTGGCCCCTTTTCGCAGTTGGTATTCATTCAATTAATTGCGAACAATTCTTATTCAGTTCGAGCTAATTTAATTTTTACGCATATTCATTCGGGGTGTATTTTCCGCGCTGCACCAATCGTCTCAATACGAGGTAACTATTAGCCAATTACGGATTAGTACCTATGGCTTTCGGCGCAGCTACGGCAGCCCATCGCCGCGATCGGCAACCAGCAAACCGGGCCGAGTGGAACCGGCTCAGGGAATTTGGCTCAGGGAATTTGGCTCAGGGAATTTGGCTCAGGGAATTTGGCTCAGGGAATTTGGCTCAGGGAATTTGGCTCAGGGAATTCGGCTCAGGGAATTCGGC
>Ga0102956_1000384_pt1 | contig 15890 bp, 12 predicted proteins | sample SalPonF2_A_D2_MG_FD_84515 | JGI IMG/M metagenome (GOLD analysis project Ga0102956, IMG submission 84515) | Salt pond soil microbial communities from South San Francisco under conditions of wetland restoration - Salt Pond MetaG SF2_A_D2_MG ...
CGGCATGAAGCTCCCGACCGTCACGATCTACATGGACGGCTTCGTGGCTGGCGTGCGCTACTACGACCAGAAGATGAACAAGTCGGTCAAGGTGCTCGGTTGGGATCCCGAGAAGGCCTCGGGCACGTTCACCAACGACTTCACCAACCAGGCGAAGGGCAAGACCGTGACCGAGGCCCTGATGAATCAGGGCGCCGACGTCATCTTCCCCGTCGCCGGCTCGGTGGGCCTGGGCTCGGCCGCCGCGGTGCAGCAGCATGACAGCGCGTCCCCGGACAGCCCGGTGACCATGGAGTGGGTCGACACCGACGGCTGCGTGTCCGCTCCTCAGTACTGCAGTCTGTTCCTGACCAGCGTCACCAAGGGGATCGCCACGTCGGTGAAGGCGGCCGTCGGCGAGGTCCTCGACGGCAGCTTCAAGGGCGGCAACTACGTCGGCACGCTCGAGAACGGCGGCACCGGCCTCGCCCCCTTCCACGACTTCGAGAGCAAGATCCCCGACTCGGTGAAGGCGGAGCTGCAGACCATCAAGCAGGGCATCATCGACGGCTCGATCTCCGTCGACCCGAAGTCCTATCCGGCTCCGTGACGACGGTCGTAACCGCGCTTTCCGGACGCAATGCGCCTTGAGCTACGGGGCATAACCAAGCGGTTCGGCGATCTCGTCGCCAACGACCGCATCGACCTGACCGCCGAGGGGGGCGAGGTGCATGCCCTCCTCGGCGAGAACGGTGCCGGCAAGACGACATTGATGAACGTCCTCGACGGCCTGTACCGGCCGGACGAGGGCAGCATCCTCATCGACGGCGAGCCCGCCCGCTTCGAGGACCCCGGCGATGCCATCCGGGCGGGCATCGGGATGGTCCACCAGAACTTCATGCTCATCCCGGTGTTCACGGTCGCCGAGAACGTCATGCTCGGTTTCGAGCGCACACGACGCTTCGGCTTCCTCGATCGGCAACGGGCACGAGCGGAGATCCGAGAGCTGTCGGCGCGCTTCCGTCTGGAGGTCGACCCCGACGCGCTCGTCGGTGACCTGTCGGTCGGGCAGCAGCAGCGCGTCGAGATCGTCAAGGCGCTGGCGCGCGAAGCGCAGGTGCTCATCCTCGACGAGCCGACCGCGGTGCTCACGCCGCAGGAGATCGACGACCTGTTCCGGGTCGTCCGCTCCCTGCGCGAGTCGGGGAAGACGATCCTGTTCATCACCCACAAGCTCAAGGAGGTTCTGGCGGTGGCCGACCGGATCACCGTCATCCGCCTGGGGAAGGTGATCGGATCGACGCTGCCGAGCGAGACCGACGAGTCGCGGCTCGCCTCCATGATGGTCGGCCGCGGCGTCGAGCTGCAGGTGCACAAAGGTCCGTCCGAGCCCGGAGAGCCGGTGCTCGAGGTCGAGGACCTGGTGGCGCTCGACGACGCAGGCCAGGTCGCCGTGGAAGGGGTCTCTTTCCAGGTGCGGGCCGGCGAGATCCTGTCGATCGCCGGTGTGCAGGGCAACGGCCAGACGGAACTTGCAGAGGCCCTCACGGGCCTGGCGACGGTGGTCGCGGGGACGATCCGGATCGCGGGCAGGGACGTCACCGGAGCGCCCCCGAAGGACGTCCTCCGCTCCGGCGTGGGCAACGTTCCGGAGGACCGCCAGCGCGACGGCCTGGTCGGCAGTTTCTCGATCGCCGAGAATCTGATCCTCGATGTGTTCGATGAGCCCCCCTACTCCCGCCGAGGTGCGCTCGACTGGGACCGAATCCATTCCAGTGCCGAGGAGCGCATGAGGGAGTTCGACATCCGCGCGAGCAGTATCCACGCCGCCGCCGCGACGCTCTCGGGGGGCAACCAACAGAAGGTCATCGTCGCTCGCGAGCTCTCGCGGGACATCCGCCTCATCATCGTGGCGCAGCCTACGCGCGGCCTGGACGTGGCCTCGATCGAGTACGTGCACGGGCGGCTGGTGGCCGCACGTGACCGGGGCGCGGCGGTGCTGCTGATCTCGGCCGAGCTCGACGAGGCGATGCAGCTCGCCGACCGCATCGTCGTCATGTACCGCGGGAAGCTCGTCGGGCCCTACGACCAGACCGACGTGACGAGAGACCAGGTCGGGCTCTTGATGGCGGGCGGTCGCCCCGAGGAGATCATGGCCGGGGCGGCGCGATGAGCGACGATCCCGTTCGGCCCGGGGACGATGCGCGCGAAGGATCCTCCGTCGTCGCGAGGATCGGCCGGTTCTTCCTCAGCGGCAATGTCGTGATGGTCACCTTCCTCGCCTTCGTGAGCGCGCTCGTCATCGGGGCGATCATCATCATCCTCGCGAGCCCGGATGCCATGGCCGCGTGGGGCCACGTGACTCGGGCGCCGGGAGCGGCGCTCGCGCAGAGCTGGCACGCCATCGCGACCGCTTATTCGGCGCTCTTCATCGGCTCGATCGGGAGTCCCCGCGACATCGTGCAGGCACTCGCGAGCGGAGACGGCCAGAGGATCTCTACCGCCTTCTATCCGTTGTCCGAGACCCTGGTCTCGACCACGCCGCTGATGATGTCCGGCCTCGGCATCGCGCTCGCGTTCCGGGCCGGGCTGTTCGACATCGGGGGTCAGGGCCAGCTCATCCTCGGAGCCCTCGGGGCGACCCTGGCCGGCTTCCTCCTGCCCGGGTTGCCGATCTATCTCCACCTGCCTCTCGCGATCATCGTGGGCGCGGCGTTCGGTGCGGCCTGGGGCTTCATCCCCGGCATCCTGAAGGCACGGACGGGCGCGCACGAGGTGATCACCTCGATGATGCTCAACTACGTCGCGCTCAACCTTCTGACCTACCTGCTCACCACCGCGCTGTTCCAGAAGCCCCCGCGCTACCAGCCCGTTTCCAAGGCGGTTGCGGCCACGGCGCAGCTGCCCCACATCGCCGGACCGTCCTTGCGCGTGAACCTCGGCATCCTTCTCGCGGTCGTCGCCATGGTCGCGGTTGCCTGGCTGCTGCAGCGCAGCACGCTGGGGTTCAAGTTCCGCATGCTCGGAGCCAACCGCGAGGCCGCGCGCGTCGCCGGCGTGAACATCAGCCGGCAGTACGTGATCGCGATGAGCCTCGCCGGCGCGATCGTCGGGCTCGCCGGCACCTTCATGGTGCTCGGCGTCGATCACCAGGTCGCCGCGGGGTACGGAGGCACGATCGGTTTCGACGGCATCACGGTCGCCATCCTCGGTCAGGGGAATCCCTACGGTGTCGGCCTCTCGGCGCTGCTCTTCGGGGCGTTCGCGGCCGGCGGCCGGACGATGCAGCTCAACGCCGAGATCCCGCTTCAGCTGGTGCAGGTGTTGCAGGCGGTCCTGGTCCTGTTCGTCGCGGCGCCCGGCGTCATCCGCACCATCTTCCGGATCCGCGTGCGCGGAGCCGGCCGCGTCTTCGGAGGTTGGTCCGGATGAGCGACGCCGAGACGGCCACGCTCGAGAACCGCACCCTGCGCAAGGACCTGGCGGCCGTGCGCCGGCGAGGGCTGGCCGGCGCCCTGTGGGTATTGGCGGCGCTCAACCTGCTGGTGTTCGCCCGGACCGTCACTCCCGGGTCCATCACGATCTTCGAGCTCAACGCTGCACCCGCGATCCCGGTGCCCGCCATCCACATCCCGGTGTTCGGCACGCTCCTCGTGCTCGGCATCCTGTGCGCCCTGCTGGGCGTGGTGCAGTACCTGTGGAAGGGGAATCAGCGGACCTACCTCTTGCTCGGCATCGGGCTGGCGCTGACCGGCATCGCCTTCCTCGCGTGGGCGGGGAAGGGAGAGACGGTCGACGTCGAGGGGTTGCTGATGACCTCGCTCATCGAGGCGGTGCCCCTCACCCTCGGCGCCCTCTCCGGGCTGCTTTGCGAGCGTTCGGGCGTCATCAACATCGCCATCGAGGGGCAGTTCCTCATCGCGGCCTTCGTCGGCGCGGTGGTCGGAAGCGCCACGGGCAGCCTCTGGATCGGGCTGCTCTGCGGGGCCCTCGCCGGGGGGCTCGTCGGGCTGCTCCTGGCCGTCTTCACCATCACCTACCGGGCGGACCAGATCATCGTGGGCGTCGTCATCGACGCCTTCGCGTTGGGGCTCACGACGTTCTTCCTGCTGAGCCTGCTCGTGCCCAACCAGATGACGCTCAACAGCCCGGCGGTGTTCGGTCCCATCCCCATCCCGATCCTGGACAGGATCCCGATCGTGGGGCCGCTGCTGTTCAACCAGAACATCATGGTCTACCTCACCATCATCATCCTGGTGATCGTGCAGGTGGCGCTGTTCCAGACGCGCTGGGGCCTGAGGGTCCGGGCGGTCGGCGAGCACCCGCGGGCGGCCGAGACGGTCGGGATCAAGGTGTTGCGGGTGCGCTACCGCAACGTCATCCTCGGCGGGATCGTCGCCGGCATCGGCGGCGCCTCCTTCACCATCGGCTCCACCGGACAGTTCGCCCACAACATGACCGCGGGCCTGGGTTACATCGCGCTGGCGGCCATGATCTTCGGGCGTTGGCGCCCGCTCGGCGCTCTCGGCGCGGCCCTCCTGTTCGGCTTCTTCGACGCGCTGCAGTTCACCCTGTCGGCCCTGAATGCGCCGATCCCGTCGGACTTCCTGTCGATGTTCCCCTACCTCGCGACGATCCTCGCGGTGGCCGGGCTGGTAGGCCGGGTCGTGCCTCCTGCGGCGGACGGGCAGCCCTACGCACGTGAATGAGCGGAGGTAGGCCGGCCTCGACGAGCGGCTCACCGTCCGGTGCGGTCCAGATCGGTCACGTTCCGGCCCCGCCGCAGCTCCGCGCCTTCGCTGAAGGCGCGGAGGCGGCGGGCCGCCGGCTGGTCGTCGGCGGGCTGGTGCACGACGGCGCCGGCCGCCTCTTCGTGCAGCGACGCAGCGAGGACCGCGCGCTCTACCCGGGCTGCTGGGACGTGGTCGGCGGCCATGCCGAGGCGGGGGAGGGCGTGCTGGAGGCGTTGCGGCGCGAGATCGCGGAGGAGACGGGCTGGCGGCTCGCCTCCGTGGGCGAGGTGGTGGAGATCCTCGACTGGGAGGCCGGCGCCGAGGCCAAGCGCGAGATCGACCTGCTGGTGACGGTCCAGGGGGATCTGGGCGCGCCCCGGCTGGAGCGCGGCAAGCACACCGCGGCGCGCTGGCTGACGGCCGACGAGCTGCCGCTGCTGCTCGAGCGGCGCGATCCGGACGACGTCTTCATCCACGACATCGTGCGCCGCGCCTTCGTGCTGCTGGGGCTTCACCAGGACCGCTAGACGCGGCGTCGGACGGGAGAAGGGCGTCGCGCCACGGTCCTCCCACGCGGGTCTAACCGTCCGTTAACGAGGGTCCGGCATACTCCTCCCATGCCTGCCCACGAAGCCACTCTCCCATATCCGTGGTGCGCGCGGTGACCGCGCGCGAGCAAGGCACGGGGTCCCGTATCCGCGCCGAACTCCACCCCGGCGATCGAGCCGGCCTCCTTCTGTTGAGGCTGGGACTCGGCGGCGTGCTGGTGTGGTTCGGTGCGGCGGAGCTCCACGACCCGAGTTCCTGGGCGGTGTTCGTTCCCAAGATGTTCGACGCCGTGCAGGCGCCCCTGATGTTCGTCCACGCCACGGCACTGCTGGTGACCGGCGCGCTGCTGTTCGTCGGCATGTTCCACCGCCTGGCCGCCTGGCTGGGGGGGCTCATCCTCCTCGCCATCCTCGGCGCGCTCGCCATGACCGGCACCATCGACAGCGTCTTCGTGCGCGACGTGGGACTGGCCTGCGCCGCCTTCGCGCTGGCGCTCTCGCCCACCGCCGCGGAGATCCCCGGCGTCGATCGCTGGCTGGCGCAACGCCCGCACCGCGGTTACGCCGTGCCAGCCGTCTCGTACGCCGTTCTTCTGGCCGCCGTCGTGGGTCTTCTGGCGGCGACCGCGGCTCCGTCCGGCGGCTCGAGCAAGGCCCTCAACAATCTCGGCGGCATGAACGGCCTGTCCACGCTGGGCGGCTCGCCCTCCGGCGGCACAAGCGCGGGCGGCTCGGGCTCCGGGAGCGCTCCGTCGCTGGGTGGCGGGACCGCCCTCGGCGGCGCCTCGAACGGCGCCTCGAGCGCGGGCTCGAACCCAGCCCCCGACGGCGGCACGGCGGGCGGTTCGTCCGGCTCGTCCGCGTCGGGCGCGTCCGCGTCCGGCTCGTCCGGGTCCGGCGCCTCCGCCTCCTCGTCCGGCCTGGGTTCGCTCGGCGCGATGGCGCCGAGCTCCACCGGCCCCTGACCGACCCAAGTCCGCGCCGCGACCGGCGCCCCACGGAACGCACCGCGAGCGCGCCGCGCCGCGGCGTGCCAGGGGGCCGAGCGCTCCGGAAACCCGATCCCCGGTCGGCCCTCTGGCGCCGACACCCCTAGGAGACCTACCGTGAACGAACGCAACGCCACCGCCCCCCTCCCGGCCACCTCACGCCGCCTCCGGCTCGCCTTCGCGCCGCTCCTCGCGACCGTCTTCGCGGCCGCCCTCGTCGCGGGGCTCGTCGGCTCGGCCGCCTTCGCCCAGGGCAGCTCGAACAGCGCGAGCTCGTCATCGCAGTGCCGGAAGCTGAAGGACACGCAGTACTGGCAGGTGTCCTACCCCATCGCGCCGATGCCGAACCCGGTCCCCAGCCGCACCAAGGCGGCACTGGACGGCTTCGTCGTCAACACCCAGAAGAACGCCGACGGCACCATCACCGTCGACATCGAGCGCCAGGGGCGCTCGGACAATGAGACCAACGAGACCCCCGACCAGGACGACATCAAGGTCGACGTGTCGAAGGGCCAGCAGCTCTACTTCCTCGAAGGCCAGATGGGTGACGACGCCGTCGGCATCGACACGCACCTCAACGACGAAGCGGTCGTCCTCACGGACGCGAACGGCTGCATCCTGCACTGACGCGGGCGCACGCCGCACGTCCCACGCCCCCGATCGCACGCCCCGAGCGCGCTCCGTGCACGCTCGGGGCGTGCGCGTGGCGGGAGCGGTGTTCGGGAGGACGCACGGGAGGCCGGGAGGGCCGGCGGCACGCGCTCGACGCCTGCGGGCGACCGGTCGCCGCGCGCGGGCGTGCCGGCGGGCGTTCCGCTACGACCCCGGTGCGCCGAAGCGCCCCGGGTACAGCGCCCGGTACACGGCCACGTCGACCAGCACGCTCTGCATGTACTCTCGCGTCTCCAGGGAGTCGATGGCGCGGTAGAGGTCGTTCATGTTGCGCTTCACCTCGGGGCCGTCGAACAGGCGCCCGATGTAGCCCTGCCCCCGGTTGTACGACGACACCGACAGCGCCATGTCGCCGTGGAACTGGCGCATCAGGAAGCCCAGGTAGTAGGTGCCGTAGCGGATGTTGGCGGTCGGGTCGAAGGGATCGGCCGCGGGGGCGTCGCCCTGCAGCTGGCCGAGCCAGTCCCAGGTGGGGGGCGTGACCTGCATCAGGCCCATGGCGTCGGAGCGCGACACCGCCACCGGGCTGAACGCGGACTCCTTGCGCATCACCGACCACACCAGCGCCGGTGAGACGCCGGCCGTCGCGGCCTGGCGCTCCACGGTCGGGGCGTAGGCGGTCGGGTAGGCCAGCCGCCACACGGCGACCGAGCGGCTTCCCAGCGCGATCAGCTCGCGCGCGGCGTAGACGCTCTGGCGGTACTCGTCGAGGCTCTGTAACATCTGCGCCACCGACACGATGCGGGCCTCGTCGTCGAGGCTGGCCGGGGAGGGGGCGTCGGTGGTGCCGCCGAGCCCGCGCAGCTCGAACAGCAGCTCGCCCACCGCGGCGGAGGTGTCGTGCACGCTCACGAGCGCGCGCGCAAGCTGCAACGAGGCGGGGGCGTCGCCCGAGGCGGGCGTCGAGCCCAGCAGGGGCCCGGTGGCCGCGCCCGAGCCGGCCGCGCCCGAAACCCGACCGGTCGCCCCGCCCGCGGTCGCGCCGGCGGTCCCGGTCGCGCTCCCCGTGGCGGCCGCGGCCGCCGCCGGATCGGTGAGCAGGGCTCCGGCGGTCGTCGGCGTGGGCACGTCGAGGCCGCGGCCCAGCTTCAACGCGAAGAAGCTGTTGTCGGGCACGAGCGCGGCGGCGGTCCGCGCGGTTTCGGCCTCGCCCAGACGCTGCGCCAGCACGTAGGCGCGGTAGGCCGCGTCGTCGGCGTAGGGGCTGGTGCCGCGCGCCAGCCGCAGGTAGATGGGGATGGCGTCGGCGTAGCGCTGCTTGCCCTCGAGCAGGCTGGTGGCGCGCCACAGGTCGTCGGCTCGCTGCGTGCGCTCCAGCAGCGCCACGGCGGTATCGACGTCGCCCCGCCGGTTGGCGATGAGGGCCCGGCCGTACAGGGCGTTGGCGCCGGGGAGCGCGGCGAAGATGCGGGCGGCCTCGGCGTCCTGGCCGAGGTAGAACAGCGTCCAGGCGAGCCCGCCGCGGGCCGTGGCGTCGCCCGGCGCCTGGGCCACCCACTGGCGGTAGGCGGCCAGCGCCTTGTCGTAGTGATCGAGGTCGAGCTCGGCTCGTGCGCGGATCGGCGCGTCCTGGACGTCGCCCAGGGCATCGAGGGCGTCCTGGTAGAGACGGGCGTCCAGCAGGTCGCGGGCCAGCGCCAGGGGGTCGGGCTCGAGCCGCTTCAGCCCGGCGAGCGCCCCCTTCAGGGGTAGCGCCTGGCGGTAGTAGGCGAGCGCCGCGTCGCGGGCGCCGGCCTGCTCGGCCGTCGTCCCCGCCTCCAGGTGGAGCGCGCGCGCCTCGTCGCGCGCCAGCGGGTCGTCGATGCGCAGGCGGAGGGCGCGCCGGTAGTAGGCGAGCCGGGTCGCCGCATCGATCGTCTTCCAGCGCGCCAGCTCGAGCGCCGCGCGGTAGGCGAGGAAGCCGTCCGATCCGGCGGCGAGGCGCTGCAGCGTCAGTGCGTCGCCGGAGCGGACCGCCTCGCGGAAGCTGCCGTAGGGCTTCAACGGCGCCGCCGCGTAGGGGTCGAAGATGGCCGCGAGGCTCGCGTCGGCGACGCTCCGGTGGGGAACGGACAGCGCTCCGAGGAGCAGTCCGCAACCCACTGCGAGGGATACGAGGAGGAGGCGGCGGTGGCGCATGGCCCAGTCTACGGGGGTGGGCCGCGGGCTTCTGCGAGGTCGTTCCCACGCCCCGGAAATCCCCCGCCTGGACAGGGGATTGAGTGCCTTACACTCATGGATTCTGCGGCCGCAGTGAGAAATGTGATACACTACTCGGCGGTCAGCTTGACCCAAGCGCCAGTCCGCCCGCCCAAGCATCGGGAGACCCTTTCCGTTCTACGTGCCCGTCACGCAGGAGGTACCTGTGAAACGACTGACCATCTTCGCGCTTCTCGCAGCCATGCTCGTCGGAGGCCTCGCCTTCGCGCAGCAGTACAAGAACGATGCACCCATCCGCGTCGGTTCCAAGCAGTTCACCGAGCAGATCGTGCTCGGCAAGGTCATCGTCGAAGCGCTGCGCGCCAACGGCTACCAGGTCACCGACAAGACCAACCTGGGGGGCACCGCCGTCGTGCGCAAGGCCCTGACCAACGGTGAGATCGACGTCTACCCCAACTACACCGGCACCGCCATCAGCAACTGGTACCGCGACACCAAGTGGGCGCAAGATTCCATCCCGGCCGGTGCGTCGGGCAACGCCTACCAGTCCTACTCCATCGTGAGCTCGCTCGATGCCGCCCTGAACGATCTGGTATGGCTCGAGCCGGCGCCGGCCAACAACACCTACGCCCTGGCCGTGACCGCCGCGTTCGCCAAGGAGCACAACCTGGCCACCGTGGCCGACCTCGCCAAGTACATCAACGACGGCGGACAGGTGAAGCTCGCCACGGGTGACGAGTTCGCGCAGCGGCCCGACGGCGTCGCCTCCTTCGAGAAGACCTACGGCTTCAAGTTCAAGGAGAGCCAGATGCTCGTCATCGCCGGCGCCACGCCCGCGCAGACGGAGCAGGCGCTGAACAACGGCTCCAACGGCGTCAACATCGCGATGGCCTACGGCACCGACGGCGCGCTCAAGGCCTACAACTTCGTGGTCTTGAAGGACCCCAACGGCGCGCAGCCGGTGTTCCAGCCCACCCCGGTGTTCCGCGGCGCCGTCATCCGGAAGTACCCGGAGATCGCCGGCATCCTGAACCCCATCTGGGCCAAGTTCACCACCGAAGAGCTCCAGAACCTCAATGCCAAGGTCGAGGTCGACGGTCAGAACCCCGACCAGGTGGCCAAGGACTTCCTGACGCAGAACGGCTTCATCAAGTAGGAGCCGTGCGCATGGCGAGGGGCCGACCGGCCCCTCGCCGCTGTTCTATCTTGTGTTCCCGCGAACCGCGCGCAGACACCCTGCCGCGCCCTCGACCGTGACGGCACCGCGGGTCGCGCGTCATGCGCGGCCGTTGGCAAGCCGGGCGGGAGGCGCGGCGTAGCGGCGCCCCCCGGGGACGGGGGCGCCTCGCATTCTGGAGGTGAGCGCCATTCCGAATCGCATCGCCATGCTGGGCAGCGTCGTGGCAGGCCTCGGCTTCTTCTTCCTGCCGATCGTGTCGCTCAAGCCCAACCGCCTCGCCGCGGGCGTGCCTTTCAACCTGCTGCAGCTCCAAGGCGACTACCGCTACATGCTGCTCTTCGCGCTGGCGCTGCTGCCGTTCATCGTGGCGTTCCGCAAGGACGTCGGCATGCGCGGCTGGTTGCTGGTAGGGGTGGGCAACATGCTGCTCCTGCTCACCCTCTTGCTCCCCGCGATGGCGGGCCAGCACCTGCTGGCGAACGCCACGCAGTTCCTCGGACAGAACGCCTTCGTGCGCAACCCGCGCGTGCTGCCCAGCGGCGGCCTGGCGCTCGGCCTGGCCGGCGGTTACATGGCCCTGTTCGGCGGCCTGCGCGACCTCGAGCGCGCCGGCGTGCAACGCTGGATCCGCGGCGTCGCCGCGTGGAGCGGGCTGGGCCTCATCGTCGTCCTGCTGGCCGCCGGCACCTTCGACGTCTACTCGATCATGGTGGAGTTCCACACCAACGGCGCGCTGCTGCAGCAGAAGTTCGTCGAGCACCTGATGTTCGTCATCGTCTCGCTGGTGGTGGGCTTCGTCATCGGCGTCGGCCTCGGCCTGTGGGCCTCGCGCGACGAGCGCATGGCCAATATCATCCTCTACGTCGTCGGCATCATCCAGACCGTTCCCAGCCTGGCGCTCTTCGGCGTCCTGCTGGTACCGCTGGCCCGCCTGGGCGACGCGCGCTTCGTTCCGGTCGCGGTCTTCCTGGGGGTCTCGGTGGTGATCGCGGTCGGCGTGAGCCTTGCCTACCGTTTCGTGGCGTCACGCTTGCCCGGGCGCCTGCGTACGCTGGCCCTCATCGTCACGGCCGTCGTCGCCGCGGTGCCGCTGGTGCTGTTCACCGGTATCTTCGTGAGCTTCGTCTACCGGGGTGCGCGCATCGGCTTCGGCGGGGGCGCCTTCGGCGGCATCGACGCCGGCATCGGGTGGTTCGTCGTGGTCGGGCTGGTGCTGTGGATGGGCCGGCGCTGGGTCTTCAAGCGTGAGGGCGCCTTCAACACGGTGCTCCGCTACGGCTATCTCCTGTCCTACCTGGGTGCGGTGGTGACCTTCGTGATCCTGATGGTGCGGGCGGCCGGCACCGACCAGTTCCTGGGCAGCGTTCCCAGCTTCGGCGCCCTGACGGTGCGCAACCTCGGGGTGTCGGGGATCGGCGTCGCACCGGCGCTCGTCGCGCTGACGCTGTACTCGTTGCTGCCGCTGGTGCGCAACACCTACGCCGGCCTGGAGAACGTGGACAACGCCATCATCGACTCCGGGCGCGGCATGGGGATGACGCCGGCGCAGATCTTCTTCCAGATCGAGCTGCCCCTGGCCTTCCCCGTGATCATGGCCGGCGTGCGCAACGCCGGCGTGGCCCTGGTCGGCATCGGGACCGTCGCCACCGTCATCGGCGCCGGCGGGCTCGGCGATTTCGTCATCCAGGGCATCGTCAACACTTCGATCGACCAGATCCTGCTGGGCACCCTGCCCGCCATCGCGCTGGCGATGGTCCTCGACGCGCTGCTCAGGTTCGTCGAGGGGCTCCTCACCTCGCCCGGCATCCGCCATGTCCAGAATGTCTAGGAGGGACCCGTGATCGAGTTCCAGAACGTCGTCAAGCAGTTCCCGGACGGCTTCCGGGCCGTGAACGGGCTGTCGCTCACCATCCACGATGGTGAGATCACCGTCCTGATCGGACCGTCCGGCTGCGGCAAGACCACCTCCATGCGCATGGTGAACCGGCTGCTGTCGATCACCGAGGGCAAGATCTTGGTGGAGGGCCGCGACAACCGCGACTTCCGGGTGGAGGAGTTGCGGCGCAAGATCGGCTACGCCATCCAGCAGATCGGCCTGTTCCCGCACATGACGGTGCTCGAGAACATCGCCGTGGTGCCGCGGCTCCTCAGCTGGGAGGAGGACCGCATCCGCAAGCGCGCCGACGATCTGCTCGAGCTGGTCGGCCTCGACCCCGACGTCAACCGGGACAAGTACCCGCGGCAGCTCTCGGGCGGCCAGCAGCAGCGCGTCGGGGTGGCGCGCGCGCTCAGCGCCGACCCGCCCATCATGCTGATGGACGAGCCCTTCGGTGCCATCGACCCCATCACGCGCGAGGTGCTGCAGGACGAGTTCCTGGAGATCCAGAAGCGCATCAGCAAGACGATCATCTTCGTCACGCACGACATCGACGAGGCGATCAAGATGGGCGACCGCATCGCCATCCTGCGCGAGGGGGCGCTGGTGCAGTACGACACCCCCGACACGCTCCTCGCCAGGCCCAGGAACCGCTTCGTACGCGACTTCGTCGGAGCCGACCGGCAGCTCAAGCGGCTCGGCCTGCTGAGGGTGCGCGAGCTCATGGTCAAGGACTCGCCGGTGGTCAACCTCCGCCAGAGCGCCGACGACGCCCGGCGGGCGATCGAGACGGCCGGCGGGAAGAGCGCCTTCGTGGTCGACGAGGACGGCGTCCTGCGCGGATGGGTCGACCGCGAGGGCCTGCGCGAGAACCCCGATTCGTTGCTCGATGCCATGAACGAGGGCGATTTCCGCGAGATCGGCGTGCGGCAGAGCGCAACGGCGCGTGAGGCGCTGTCGGCCATGGTCGCCCGCGGCTTCCGCATCACCCCCGTCGTGAACGAGAAGGGCGTTCTGGTGGGCAACATCACCCTGCGTGCCCTGCAGGAGCTGGCCGACCAGGGTTGGGTCGAAGGCGAGCAGGCGTCATGAGCGGGCTGCGCCGCTTCCTCACGCCGGCGGCGCTGGTCTGGCTCGGGATCGCCGCGCTCCTGTTCGTCCTGCTGACGGTGCGCGAGCCCATCCACGACCCGCAGCTCCGCGACGCCGGCGTCACGAACGCGACGATCGTGCCCGACCTGTGGCTGCCGGTGTTCAAGTTCAACGGCAGCACCTTCCTCGACATCAAGGGGAGCGACGACCTGCGGGTGCTCACGTTCGGCATCTTGCCGGCCGTGGTGACCGACAGCCCCAACCCGGCCGCCGGCGACGGCCAGGCGGGGCCCCCGGCGCGGGTGAACCTGGGGTGGTTCGCGCTGTTCATGGTGCTGGTCGAGGGGTTGCTCGGGCTGCGCTACGCCGACAAGGACGAGAAGCTGGTGAGGCCCCTGGTGCGCGCCGCCGGGATCTTCCTGGTCATCTGGTCGTTCTACGGCCACGAGCCGTTCTGGGACTGGATGCTCCACGGCATCTTCCCGACCAGCCCCGATCTGCTGTACAACTCCAACACCGTCATCAGCCTGGCGGGGCAGCACCTCACGCTGGTGGTGATCTCGTCGGTGATCACCGTGGCGATCGGCCTCCTGCTGGGCATCATGGTCACGCGCGCGGAGTTCCGGGAGTTCCTGCCGCTGGTGTCCGACATCGTCAACTCCGGTCAGACCGTGCCCACGTTGGGCATCGTGGCGATCATGGCCCCGATCATCGGGTTCGGCTTCTGGCCGGCCATCGTCGCTCTGATCCTCTACGGCCTGCTGCCGGTGGTGCGCAACACCATCGTCGGCCTGGAGGGGGTCGACCCCTCCATGATCGACGCCGCCAAGGGGATGGGCATGACGCCGAGCCAGATCCTGTGGAAGATCGAGGTGCCCAACGCCAGCCGCATCATCCTGGCGGGCGTGCGCACCAGCGTCGTCATCAACGTGGGGACCGCGGCGCTGGGCGCCTACGTGGGCTCCGGAGGCTTCGGCAACCCGATCGCCTCGGGCCTCAACCAGGCGATCCAGCCCTGGGTGCTGCTGGGCGCGCTGTCCGCGGCCCTGCTGGCCATCCTGCTCGACTACATCCTCGGCCGCGTGGAGTACGTCATGACGCCGAAGGGATTGATCATCGAGAGCTGAGGCGCGCTGAAGCCCGGCACACGCGCCCTTGCGGGGGCTCATGCTAGGGTCCCATCGTCTTCCGCGGGCGTTCCCGGGACACGCCCTCCCGAGAGGGAGGCGTGCCGCCGGGCGTTCGTGCCCGCTACCGCAAGCCCATGGCTTTCGCCTTGTCCTGAAAGGGTTGGTTGGACACGTGATTCGAGCCGAAGGCGTCACCAAGATCTTCGGTCCGGACCCGGATGCCGCCTTGCGGCTCCTCGAACAGGGGCGCAGCAAGGACGACATCCGGGCCGAGACCGGCCATACGGTGGGCGTCAACAACGTCAGTTTCTCCCTCGAGCCCGGCGAGTTCTTCGTCATCATGGGGCTCTCCGGCAGCGGCAAGTCGACGCTCCTGCGGTGCATCAACCGCCTCATCGAGCCGACCGCCGGGCACGTCTACCTGCAGACCGAGGACGAGGGCGAGGTGGACATCACCTCCCTCGATCCGGCGGGTCTGAGGCAGCTCCGGAAGATCCGCATGAGCATGGTCTTCCAGCGCTTCTCGCTGTTCCCGCACCGCACCATCCTCGACAACGTCACCTACGGCCTCGAGATCCAGCGCCGCAAGCGCGACCGCGCGCGGGAGATCGGCGAGGAGATGATCGGGCTGGTGGGCCTCGCGGGGTACGAGGCGTCGTACCCGTCGGAGCTCTCCGGCGGCATGCAGCAGCGTGTGGGGCTGGCCCGTGCTCTCGCCACAGAGGCGCACGTGCTGCTCATGGACGAGCCCTTCAGCGCGCTCGACCCGCTCATCAAGATGCAGATGCAAGACGAGCTGCTCAAGATCGAGCGGCAGCTCGCGCGCACCATCCTGTTCATCACCCACGACCTGAACGAGGCGTTGCGCCTCGGCGACCGCATCGCCATCATGGAGTCGGGCGAGGTGGTGCAGATCGGCACGCCCGAGGAGATCATCGTCAACCCGCGCACCGATTACGTGGCCGACTTCGTCGAGCACGCCGACCCGACCGGAGTCATCACCGCGCAGACCGTGGCGTTGCCGCTCGAGCACGACCGCTTCGTGCTCGACCACCGCGAGGGCGACGTGCGCTTCTACCGCCACAAGGCGGAGGAGGACGTTCTCATCGGCGTCGACGACGACGACGTGTTCACGCAGATGCGGGTCGCCGGCGAGCCGGTCGCCGGCCGGCCGCTGCTGGAGGTCCTCGAGGAGGAGCCGCCCGACGCGCGCCGGCGCGACATGGTGCTCACCTGCGCCCCGGACGTGACCCTGCGCAAGCTCCTTCGGGGGCGCACCTACGTGGCGCTCCCGGCGATGGTGCTCGACGGCGGCGGCCGCGTGCGCGGCGTGGTCACCGAGCGCGAGCTGGTGGAGGGCATCCTCGAGAAGCGCGGCAACCAGGACCTGGGGTCGCTGGAGGCGGCGCAGCCGCAAGGCGCGCCCGTCGCGGAGGCGCGCTAGATGCTCTCCGAACTGTTCGGCTACCAGCTCTTCGACAACCACACCATCCCGCTGCGGGACTGGATCGCCGCGGCCGTCAACTGGCTCTACACCAACCACCGCCCCTTC
>Ga0102956_1000385_pt1 | contig 15889 bp, 15 predicted proteins | sample SalPonF2_A_D2_MG_FD_84515 | JGI IMG/M metagenome (GOLD analysis project Ga0102956, IMG submission 84515) | Salt pond soil microbial communities from South San Francisco under conditions of wetland restoration - Salt Pond MetaG SF2_A_D2_MG ...
ATTGAATCCCGCACCCTGCAGAATCTCCTGTGCCACCTGCTGATTGATTTCATTATCCTCTACTAAAAGGACCTGAGCCCCCTGGATGTTCTTCAGATCTTCAATTTCTTCATGTCTTTCTGAAATCCGGGAGGCCCTGGTTTCCCCTTCCCCAAACGCCTGCATAATCGTGTCAAAAAGAACCGATGGAGCAATTGGTTTTATCAGAAAACCGTCCAGCCCTATTTGTTCGGACTGCCGCATGATTTCCTCGCGACCGTAAGCGGTCACCAGGATAATGGCCGGGATCTTGCTCAGGGTCCGGAGATTTTTGATTTGTTCGGAAGCTTCGAGACCATCTATATCTGGCATTTTCCAGTCCATAAGCACCAGCTCGTACGGCTGATCCGAATCGGCTCTCTGAATTTCCTCCAGGCCCTCCTCTGCTGAAGCCGCCAGAGTGACATCAAAGGAAAACGATTCCAACATATCCTGCAGGATGTTCCGTGAAGTGGCATTGTCGTCTACCACCAGGACCTTCAGACCTCGCAGGTCCGACGATGGCACTAAACGCTTTTTAACTTTTGCCGTTCCCAGGCCGAAGTTGGCCGTAAAGCTGAAGGTCGTTCCCTGCCCGGGTTCACTTTCCACCCAGATCTCACCGCCCATCATATTGACCAGTCGTTTGCTGATGGTAAGTCCCAGGCCCGTTCCGCCGAATTTGCGGGTTGTGGATGTGTCCGCCTGGCTGAAGGATTGAAACAATTTGCCGATCTGGTCCTTGGTTAGCCCAATGCCGGTGTCTCTGACGGAAAACTTTATCCTTAATCCTGCCTCATCCTGCTCTAACAATTCCGTCGAAACCACGATTTCACCGGACTCTGTAAATTTCACGGCATTGTTTGCCAGGTTAATCAGCACCTGCCCGAGTCGCAACGAATCTCCCACCAAAAACCGCGGGACGTCCTTGTCTGTGGCAAAAAGGACCTCCAGGTCTTCTTTTTCCTGGGCCTTCACTGCTACCAGATTCGCCAGGTTATTCAATACATCGTCCAGATTGAATTCCGTGGATTCCATATCCAGTTTGCCGGCTTCGATTTTGGAGAAATCCAGAATGTCGTTGATGATGCCCAACAGCGAATTGGCTGAGGATTGAATCTTATCCAGATAATCCTGCTGCTTGGGCGACAGCTTGGTTTTAAGCGCCAGGTGGGACATACCGATTACCGCATTCATCGGGGTGCGGATTTCGTGACTCATGTTGGCCAGAAAATCACTTTTGGCCCGGGTGGCTTCTTCGGCCTTTTCTTTGGCGGTTAAGATTTCCTGCTCCATGCGCCTGCGTTCGGTGATATCCATAAAGGTAACAACCGAACCGACGACCTGTCCATTTTTCTTTATCGGCATGCTGGAGTATTCGACGGGAAATGAGGAGCCGTCTTTTCGCCAGAGCACTTCGTCGGCAATGTGATGATCCGTGCCGTCCGCATAAGTTAAATACATGGGGCATTCGTTTTGCGGATACGCCGATCCGTTCGCATATGAATGGTGAATTTTGGAGTGGACATCATCCCCGATAAGCTCATCGGGGCCGTAGCCCAGCATCCTGTTAGCCGCCGGATTAATAAAGGCCAATTTTCCATTCAAATCCACGCCGAAAATACCCTCGCCGACGGATTCCAATAACAAACGGGACTTTTCCTCGGATTCGCGCAGCTCGACGGTGCGGGCATCCACCTTCTCCTGGAGCAGAAGGCGCTGACGCTCCGACGAACTTAGGCGCCAGCGCTCAATCCCGAAAAAGAGCAGGCCACCGGTCAGTGCATACAGCATCCAGGCCCACCATCTCAGCCAGGGGGGTGATTGAACGTTGACCTCCAGCCGCACCTCCTGCTCGGGTGTGTTCCAGACCCCGTCGTTGTTGGTACCGTTGATCCGCAAGGTATAGGTTCCGCCCCGCAGTCCGGAGTAACGCCCCGAGCGCTGTTTACCTGCCTGTACCCACTCACGATCAAGGCCCTCGAGCTTGTAGCGATAGCGGTTCTTACCGGCAATAGTGTAATTGAGTGCGACGTACTCAAACTCGAAGTAGTTGTTCCGCCAACCCAGGTTAATCTCACGCAGATGCTCGAAGGCGACCGGTGATTTGAGCGACTCCACGCCCTGTTTGATTTCGGTGAGATAGATCTGCGGTGGAGTGGTGTTCTCCTGGAGATTTTCCGGATTGAAACGGTTGAGTCCATTGAACCCCCCGAACCACAGCTGCCCATCGCTTGTCCTACCGCGTGCAGTGGGGAAAAAGTCGTGACTGTGCAGGCCGTCTTCGGTGGTATAGACCTTGACGACCTGTTCGCGATCGATGTCAAACACCACCAATCCGATATTGGTCCCGATCCACATACGACCGCTGCGGTCCTCCAGCATATTGTGGGCAATCTTAGCGTCGAACCCGACGCTCTTGTCGAATCGTTTGAACTTTCCGGTCTGCTTATCGAATTTGTTGAGCCCCTTGTCGGTGCTGACCCAAATATTGCCCCTGGAATCTTCCATAACATCATAGACGGTGTTGGAACTGATGCTTTGCGGGTCTTCAGGGTTGTGCTGGTGGTGGGTGAAGGTTTCCTGACGGCGGTCGAACTTCTCAAGGCCACCACCCCAGGTGGCGATCCAGAAGATGTCAGGATTGTCGCGATCGCGAATGAAACGCACCGCGGTAACGGCCGCGAAACTGTTTGGATCCTGGGGATCGTGGCGATAGACCTTGCGTTCCCTGGTACGCAGGTTGAAGCGGTTCAGACTCTGTTCCCAGCCCACGGCCCAGATGACATCGGGATCCTCGTCATCTTCGATCATGGTGTAAAACCAGGTGTCATTTGTGATCTTCTCCGTCACTTTGCCCTTGAAAGGATCGAAATATACCATACCCGCAGCGGTTGAGACGATGAACTTTCCGCGGTGGGTCTCGAAGAAACCCGCAGGATAGCCGTGGGGCAGGCTGGTGGGGTCTTTGGAATCAGGCTTATGATGAATGAAGTCGTCGGTGTCGGGGTTATAACGGTCCAGTCCCGAGCCGAAGTGGCCCACCCAGACATGGCCATGACGGTCCTGATAAATGGGTACGGCCGCATCACTTGCCAGGCTGCGCTTATCAAGTGGGTTGTGGCGATAGAGGGTGAACTTCTGTGCGCTGGGATCTACCTTATCGACTTTGCCGTTGTTATGCATGATCCATAGCGTGCCGTCGCGATCCTCGAATGCCCCGTGCACCGTGTCCGTGGAAAGGCTGAAGGGGTCGCCCGGCTTTTTCCGGTACTGACGGTGTTTTCCCGTACGTGGATCGAACAGCACCAGTCCAACGGCGGAAGAGTCACTGATCAGGGCGATCTCCCCGCTGTTCAACAGCACCAGATCCCAGATGCTCATCCGGGGTAAGCTTTCAGAATCGTCTGGGTCGTGTTCGAAACGGCTGAAACGGCCGCTGTCGCGGTCGCGGCGAATCAGCCCATATTCGCGGGTGGCGAACCAGAGGTGTCCATCCCGGTCCTGGAGGATGGACTGGATAGCGTTGTCAGGTAAGCTGGCGGGATCGTTAGGGTCATGGGCGAAGCGGGTGAATAGCGCGGTCTTCGGGTCGAAGCGATTAACACCATGGTTTTTGGTCGCCACCCAGATGAAACCCTCGCTGTCCTCGAACAGGCCGAAAATATCGTTATCAGACAACGAATGGGGATCGACTGGATCGTGTTGATAATTGTTGAAGCGGCCTGTTGACGGGTCGTAACGAGACAGGCCGGACTGGGTGCCAAACCACAGATAACCCTGTCGGTCCTGAATGATTGTGCGCGAGGAAAGGTTGAAGACATTGCCCGCCAGGCTTGATTCCGGCCGGGTGGGGTCTTTGAGAAACCGGGTGATGGTATTCGTCCGTTTATTATAGCGGTTGAGACCATGATTGGTGCCTGCCCAGATATGGCCGTCCCGGTCTTCGAACAATTGCGTAACGAAGTCATTGGAAATGCCGTCCGGCCCTTCACGGATCATCCATTTACTGGAACCGTCAAAGCGCAGCATGCCATTGTAAAACGAGCTGAACCAGAGGAAACCGTCGCGATCCTGAATAATGGCGAAGCCCGGCTCGCCACCGATGTCGAATACATACTCGAATTTCATCGGCGTTGCCGGTGTTTCCGCGATAGACACAACGGGCGGCCATACAAGAAGGAACAGCAGCGCCAGACAAAAGACCTGCCGGTATAGGCAAAGCCAGCATGCTAGCCGGTTTTTCGGGAGATTCATGTAGATTACCTTTCCCAAGCTAATTGTGAGCTATCGCTCAAAATCTAAGATCAAATTCTTTTATCTCAATCCAAAACCTGGCATACAGGGCTCCACCCTAACAAAATGCCCCAAAAAAGCAAAACAGAGTTCTTCCTTGACACCTATCCGGACATAGTCAAACATAATTTTAAGTATGGAATAATAATAGGTTTCGTTAGTGAACAAAAGCTTCTATATCAATCTAAAATTATTATATATTTGTAACACTTCATTCCGTGAATCCATGTTCTCTCATTGATACACTTTTCTTAAAATGGGCCATGCCCGTTTTCATCTTACGGAAACCGTGTTTTTGATAGAACCCTTCTTTCCCGGGGGATGCGTATAGGATGACGTTGCAGTGCGAGATCCGGGGCAAGATGTTCTTCATGATTGTCGTTCCGATCCCCTTCCCTTGAAATTCAGGGAGAACAGCGCAATCATAGATGGCCGCTTGGTAGACGCCATCGGAAATCGCTCGACCAAAACCGATCAAGCGGTCAGCATGATAGACAAAAACGGTTGTATGGCTGGCTTCAAACGCTCTTCTATGCACATCGGGTTCGTGGTACGCCATTCCGACGCATTTCAATGCTTCCGATACTGCCGTCCAGTCCACTCCGGCACAATCTTTCTGAATGTCAATTTTCATTAAAGACCAAGTTGGGTTGAGTTTATGGAATTACGGTAAATGATGCCAACTAATGAGAAATAATTTCAATTTGCATTAGTTCAAAGTTTTTAATGGGTTTTCAATGCGAACACCTCGAATCAACTGGCCGTCATTTAAGTCCTCTGACCAAAGTTTTTCACATTTTGCACCTTCAGCTGCAGTGACAATGAGTGCATCCCAAAAAGATAACTTATTTATGATGCTACAATCGATGGCTTCTTTAATGATTTGGGGGGTAATAATAATCGTTTCGAATCGTTCAAATGAATGCAGGATATCTTTTACGATCAGAACATCAGCGCCAAGTTTTGTAGTTGATGCAACAAAAAATTCTTGCGTTACTTGAGTCGATATGACGCCCCGCAAGTCACCGTTCAACGTTTTTAGGAGTTCGCGACATTTTTTTTGTTTTTTTAGCTCAAACTGATCCAGGCTGTAAACCAGAATATTGGTATCAATGAAGATCTTAGGCATTGAAGATTATCTGTCAATATGCCGACCAAAAATTGTCAGCAGGCTATAAGGATTTTGTAGATCAATTCCATAATTTATTATATATTTTTATAATGGCTTTCTTGCTATGCCATGTGAATTCCTGTTGAGCACAGAGTCCTGTGACAGATTAGAATTTAAGGAGTATTTCATGAGTCGATTTTTAATGGTGGATATTGGGGCCGGTACCATGGATGTGCTCTGGTATGATACACACACCGACCTTCATTACAAAGCGGTGGTGAAGTCTCCGGTGAGATATCTGGCTGAAAAAGCAGCAGAATTACCCGGAGATCTGGTGATTACAGGTTCTGAAATGGGAGGCGGGCCGATTACGCAAATTTTAAAGCAGCGCGCAAAAGAAGCTGAGGTCGTCATGTCCGCATCGGCCGCCGCCACGCTTCACCACAATCCGGAAACGGTTCGTTCCTGGGGGATCGACATCGTTGAAGATGAAAAAGCAAGAACTTTATGTGAGAATAAAAAATATTCTTCCCTGGTACTGACCGATCTCGACCTTGGACGACTGCGACAGATAGTGGAGAGCTTCGGCGTTCCGTTTTCTTTTGATGCCGTGGCGATTTGTGCCCAGGATCATGGTGTGCCGCCGGCGGGTGTATCACACCTGGATTTTCGCCATAACCTGTTTAAAGCCCACCTCGAAGGGAATCCGCAGCCCCATGTTTTGCTTTATAAAAGCGATGAGGTTCCGGTTGTGATGAATCGTCTGAGATCGATCGCCATAAGTGCCGGCGCCATTGCCACGGAAGAGATCTTTGTCATGGACAGTGGCATGGCGGCCATTCTCGGTGGATCCATGGATATTCTCGCGCGCAACAGGGATCGAATCGTGATTCTGGATGTGGCCACTTCACACACGGTCGGTGCCGCCATGCTGGGTGATGAAATTGCCGGTTTTTTTGAATACCACACCCACGATATTACCCTTGAACGCCTCGAGGATTTAATTGTGGCGTTGTGCGATGGGAACCTGGAGCATCGCCGGGTGCTGGCAGAAGGGGGGCATGGCGCGTATCTGCGCAAGGCCGTGGGCATCCAAGCCGTTGATATTATCATTGCCACCGGTCCCAAAAGACGATTGGTGGAACCATCGAAATTGCAGATCACATTCGGCGCCCCTTGGGGAGACAATATGATGACGGGAACGGTGGGCCTTTTGGAAGCCTTGCGAAGACGTAAGGGGCTTGAGCCGATTGAGTATTTATAAAAACTCTTATATGAAACTTCATTCAAAATTACAATTGTGCTACCAAGGCACGAAGACACAAAGGGATGATATTTCAGAACACCACATTATGGGTTGCATCAAACGCTTAAAAATAATTCCTTGCGCCCTAACAATAACTTGCAATCCAGTCCTAAGAACTGGGATGGATGATCTCACAAGTTTTTTGGGCCTTTCAAAATTACAGATTTGTTGGGCCTATCTGCAATTCTGAAAGTGTTTATCTCTTGCAGATATATATTACCACTGCAGGCTACCTTGATTATCATATAATAGCCACCTCCCAATTACCATTCCAGCAATGCTCGCAAAAATCATTCTAGCCTGGAATTATCTTGTAATGGTCTGCCTTGCAAAAGATATGCTGATTGTCGGTTTCGATAGGGGTATCCAGAGACGATAATCCGCCTGAGTTTTTCATCGATCTGCTCAAGTTTGGATTCTCTTTCAACAATCAGGTAATGATTGGGATTTTCAAGAAATTTGTTGGCGTTTGCAATTTCGATGTATTCCACGGGCCATCCGAGGTGGAATAGAAGGGCATTATGATCGTCAAGGGTACCTAACCGGGTGTTGTCGGGCACCGTATGTGCTACCTTTTCAGCAAACTTCCGGGAGAGGTATATGTTACCCGCACGCTGATAAATATCACCCACAAAAAATGCAAGCGCAATGATGCAGCTTATCCAGGCGGTTATCCAAGATGTCCTTCGTCGGCCGGCACGCAACATAACCCAGGACCAAGTCACGATGCCCACCAGAATTGCCAGCATTCTCCATTCCCGAAAGGCACCTTCAAGACGCATCTGAGCGGGTGCTGTAAAAATCCAGATCAGTATGATCAGCGGATTAAGCGTTTATACCACCACAAGGACAGACAAAGACTCACCGGCAAAGTGACAATGAAACTGACCCACTTTATATTACGCCAGCACCGCGAGTATAAGACATAGGCTGCCAGCGAGCAGAAAATGTTGATGACGACAGCCGGTCCCTTCATGAGCACGCCAAATCCCAGAAAGACATAAGTGATCGATATTTTCATAACCAGCCTGGGATTAGGCTGATTCGGCGAACATTTGCATTAAGGTTCGCTGCATTTTTTGTGTCACTGTCTTGCGATCATGACCGTTTCGCAACCGTTCACCCAGTTGTTTGCCTGCGGCAGCGGCGGCTTCCATCACTTCCGGTTGCTTAGTGACCCTTGGAATCATGTCTTCGGTTATTTTTACCCCTTCCCCATAAAGCAGATTGGGTACCCCGACCTTGCATGTCTCGCCGAAACCGCAGGAAAAACATGAGGCGGCTCCCTGGCCGGTAACTTTGGCAACGGTTTCGATAAAACTATACAGGAAGAATTTCTCAATATCATCAGCGGGGAAAGCTCCGGATGTGCCCCCCACTCCCACAGCAACACCCAGTTTACCCCACAAGGTATCACCCTCCTGGTGGCGAAATTGGTACCAGCGTTCTAAAAAAGCATGTGTTATGGCATTCAAGGTGGAATAATAATTGGGGGCACCAATGACATAAGCATCGGCTTCGGCAATCAACGGCCGTATTTCCGTCATGTCGTCTTTGACTTTACAAATGTTGTCTTTGACACAACCCAGACAGGCAATGCATCCGCTTATCTTTTTGCCCCGCAATGAGACTAACTCATATTCATAGTCGGTGTTTTCCAAAACCGTTGTTACCAGCTGATGAACACCGGAAACGCCCTCTTTTCTGCTACTTCCAACAATACCTAAAATCTTCATGCGCTACTCCTCGATAATAGTTTGTTAAGAAAAAACAGCGGACCTAATTTAAAGCCATTCCAACAAAATATGATTGCAGTCCTGTGCGATACTATTATGCTGGTGATCATGTACCAATATTTAAATCTCGTATATCTCACGGTTTTCAATGATGTCAAGACCTGAGAGATATTGCAGTGCATGCAATCCAACCCCAGGCAAACTGTGAGCTACGTTCAATTGACCAAAAGATTCACCATCCATACAAAAATGTGCATTGACAACCAAAGGTCTCTCCGATTATGTAATATTAATAATTTTCGCTCATTGTAAGTTTCTATTTGTTGGAATGTCCCCGGATATGGCACTCAACTCATTATTTTTACTTAATCATCTCTCAAAAAGCGACTTCGTATTATTTCATTTTCAGACATAGTTATGATTAAAAGAATTTTCATGATAATTGTGTTGATCGCTGTTGTTGATTTGATTCTTTTCCAAGTGGAAGCTGAAGCCTCGGATTCAAAAAAAAGCTTCAGCAATAGCTCAACTCCTGTAGTTGCTCCTGGCACGGTGAAATTAAATCCAAATGAGCCCGCGGGGGAGCCAATAGGAGAATACTCCAAAGGCCATCGTAAGTGGCAGACCTATGTATCCGCCGCAGGGTTCGATAAGGGAAAAGGGGAGATGTATGCCTTGCATTTGGGCTATGGATATTTTTTTATGGACGACTTTTCGGTCAATATTGATGTGCTGGGTAGCTATATCCACTCCGGAATCGACGATAACGGTGTTGCGGTCGGCCTGGATGTCATATTTCGACGTCATCTTATCAAAGGCCATGACAACCTGTGGTCTCTTTATTTAGAACTAGGTGCCGGTCTTCAGCAGCAATCTACCAATTTTGCAGGCAATCGTCGGTTTAATTTTCGGCTTCTGGGCGGTGGTGGCGCAACTTTTCGGGTGACAAAAAACGCTCGACTCATGACGGGCATCCGTTATTTGCACATTTCCGATGCCGGTATAGAGGGTGGTGGCGGCGGTTTCGACGGATTACAGTTTTACGCCGGCAGCATGTTTCCTTTCTAAACCCCCTTTGAATCACTATTGACAAAACCAGATTGATCTAATGTCATGTCTTGTTAAACAGGAAATTAAGCTTATACTCAATAAGACAATAAATTAGAGCCAGACAGGAGGTTATTTACGAATGATAAAAGTCAAAACATTTGCCAGTCCGTTAAAAATATTTGAAACCCGAAAAGAACTCGAAAAGCTGGATGCGATGGTCAACCGGTTCATCGACGAAAACAAGGTCCAAAAGGTGATTTCCGTCAGTGACGCCTGCACCGAGGATCAAAGCGGCAGCATCGGTGTGATTCGTGTTATGGCCTATGAATAGAGGACAGAAGACAGATGACAGAGGACAGAAGCCAGATGACAGAGGTCAGAGGACAGAAGACAGATGACAGAGGTCCGAGGTGGGCTGGTGAAAATTATTCGTAACATGTCTTATAAATCTTATCCCAGTTTTATTCCAATCTACAGGTATATGGTTTCAGTTGTTCAGCCGGCCGATCAGGATTCAACTCCGTGGCGTCTCCGTCCTGATCCGCCGTTGCTTTCAACGTGCATCCCAGGTTTTCATTCATATCCTCCCTTTACCCGCCAAAGAATGAATAGGCAGCACCGCAGCCGGTGCTGCCCGTTGACGGAAATTTCTCTCCAAAATCCCCTTTGCGGTAAAAGCGGTGGCTCCTGAATTTTGAATTGACAATCAAACTTTTTTATATATACTCCAAATAGTCGGAATTTTCATTGTTGAATTTATGGCCCGATATTCTGTATTTTTCACATCTTAATAAAAGGAGGTATTATGTCAAAGAGAACCCTATTTGTCTTAGTTGTTGCTATGGCGGCCGTTCTTGCGGTTTCAGGGACAGCACTGGCTAAAACCTATAAAATCGGCGTTACCGTAATCGTCAGCCATCCGGCCTTGGAATCAGACCAGAAAGGCTTCGAAAAAGCCATCGCTGAGGCGGGTCTGGAGGCAGAGTATGATTATCAGAATGCTCAAGGCGACATGGCCAATGCCACAACCATTGCTCAAAAGTTTAAGAATGATGATTTGGATTTGGTTCATGCCATTGCCACGCCGACGTCGCAAGCCGCAGTCAAAGTGATTAAAAATCATCCGATTGTTTACTCTTCCGTAACAGATCCTGTCGATGCCGGACTTGTAAAGACCATGGGACCTTCCGGAACCAATGTCACCGGCATCTCCGACGCCTGGCCCATTGAGCGCCAAATCGAATTGTACCATCAAATGGTCCCTTCCGCCAAAAAATGGGGAACCATTTATAACGCCGGAGACGCAAATTCCGTCAAAAGCATCAGCTGGACCCGCGATGCCATGAAAAAATTCGGTCTGGAATTGGTTGAGGTCACCATCTCAAATTCCGCCGAAGTTTATACCGGGGCACAAACCCTGGTGGGAAGGGTCGATGCGATTTATATCACTTCGGACAACACCGTCGTCTCAGCCCTGGATTCGGTGGTAAAAGTTTGCAATAATAAAAAGATTCCCCTGTTTGGCGGCGATACAACCACCGTGGAGAAAGGGATGATTGCCGCATACGGGCTCAATTACTTTCAGGTAGGATATTCGGCCGGTAAAAAAGCGGTCCTGGTGCTCAAGGGACAGGATCCCGGTACGGTTCCATCCGGACTGACGGAAAACCTCAACCTTTGGGTAAATTTAAAAGCCGCCAAGGACCAAAACGTGACCGTTTCCGAAAAATTCATCAAAATGGCAGAAAAAGTTTTTCGTTGAAGCCGTCAATTTAGTCTATTTCAGGGCTTAATTCCCCGCAGCCTGCTGCCCTAAAGCAGAAATTCTTCCTACAGCCGGTTACCCCGCGGCTTGCCGCGGGGTGTGGCTTCATTTTAAAAGCCTTGCACTTCGTGAGGATTCCAATCCGAAAAAAAAGGCTTTTTCACGGGGGACAAGACATGTTCAATATTATCCCCATATCGCTTGAGCAAGGATTTGCCTATGCACTGGCCGCTCTTGGAATTGCATTTGCTTTTCGCATCCTCTCCTTTCCTGATTTAACAGTCGACGGCAGCTTCCCTTTGGGGGGCGCGGTCGCCGCCCGGCTGATCCTTGAAGGCGCCGACCCCATGGTTGCCACTTCGGCGGCAATTGTGGCCGGTTTCATTGCCGGCTGCTGTACCGGATTTTTCGCGACAAAGCTCAAAATCAACTCGCTGCTGTCCGGGATTTTGATGATGACGATGCTTTATTCCATTAACCTGAGAGTTATGGGGCGGGCGAATATTCCCCTGATTACCGCGCCAACGGTTTTTACCCCCATGGAAAATATGGATATATCCCGCGATATACCGGTCATCATCTTCTTTTTCCTGATGGCGCTTCTCTGCAAAATCGGGATGGATCTCTTTTTGCATACGGAGTACGGCCTGGCCCTGAGAGCCACGGGAGATAACGAACAAATGATTCGCTCCCTGGGGGTGAATACCGATACGGCCACCATTTTCGGGCTTGGTTTGTCCAACGGCCTGATTGCGTTATCGGGCGCTCTGATTGCTCAGGATCAGGGATTTTCCGATGTTGGCATGGGCATCGGATTGATTGTTGCCGGTCTGGCATCGATCATCATTGGTGAAGCGCTGATCAAGCCCAGGAGCGTTGTGCGGTTGACGCTGGCGGTGGTGGTCGGATCGATTATTTATCGGCTCATTATTGCTTTTGGAATGCGGATAGGACTGGCCCCAACTGACCTGAAGATCGCCACCGGCTTGATGGTCTTGATTGCCCTCGCCATCCCGGCCATTCGCGGTGTCAAGGAGAAGAAGTTGAAATTGAGAGGAATATAAAAAATGGCCGCACCGATGTTGGAGCTAAAGAACCTGGTAAAAATATTCAATGCCGGTACCCAGGATGAAAAACGCGCCATGGACGCTGTCAATCTTACGGTCGAAAAAGGAGAGTTTGTGACGATTATCGGTTCCAACGGCGCCGGGAAAACAACCTTGCTCAATCTCGTTGCCGGAACCTATCCGCCCGATGAAGGCGCCGTTCGAATCAATGATGAGGATGTCACCCGGCAACCGGATTATAAGAGAGCATCCCATTTGGCCCGTGTTTTCCAGAATACCACAATGGGAACGGCAGGGGAGATGAGCATTGTAGAGAATCTCTGTATGGCCGAACTCAGAGGCAAAAAACGGGGGATAGGCTGGGGTGTCACCAAAAGCAGGCGTGCCCGTTATAGTAAAATTTTAAAAATGTTGGACCTGGGGCTGGAAGATCGTTTAACCCAGTCCGTTGGCTTGCTTTCCGGTGGTCAACGCCAATCTTTGACCCTGCTGATGACGACCTTAATGATGCCCGAGTTGCTTTTGCTCGATGAACATACCGCCGCGCTCGATCCAAAAACAGCTGCCAAGGTGTTGGAATTGACCGATACCGTTGTGCGGGAAAATAAACTGACCACCCTGATGATTACCCATAACATGCAACAGGCGATCCAGTACGGCAACCGGATGATTATGTTACACCAGGGGAAGATTCAACTTGATATCAGGGGGGAAGAGAAGGCAAGATTGACGGTCAATGATGTGGTGGCTAAATTCGGCCATAGCTTGAAAGATGAAGCCCTGCTCGCGGTTTGAGATGTAGGTCAACATTCTCTGCGAGGTGTAGGCGAGCCGGAGACCACCATCCCATCATTTCATTCGGCTTATCAAGACGATGTCCATGCTCTAGGCGCTATGCTCTCCGCCCCCGGCCTTCTCCCTGACCTTTGCCTTCAGCCACTCAATCCATGGCTGGAAGCCTTCCTCGGTTTTCGCTGAAATTTCAAAAACCGGCATGTCCGGGTGGATCTGATGAATAAAATTAATGGCCTTTTGCTTGTCATAATCCAGATAGGGCAACAAATCGACTTTGTTCAACAGGGCCACCTCACATTCCCTGAACATCAAGGGATACTTCGCCGGTTTGTCTTCGCCTTCCGTGACACTTAACACCACTACCCGGGTATCTTCGCCGATGTCAAATTCAGCCGGACAGACCAGGTTGCCCACATTTTCTATAATCAGCAAATCGATGTCATCCAGATCGAGTCCCCCCACCGCTTTTTCGATCACATGGGCGGCCAGGTGGCAATCGCCCCCGAATTCGTCGGTATTGATTTGCACTACCGGGACACCGGTGACGGCAAGCCTGTCAGCATCATTGGTGGTGCAGATGTCACCGACGATTACGGCACTCTTAATCTCCGATGCGATCTGAGCCAGGGTCTTCTCCAGCGTGGTGGTCTTGCCGGAACCCGGCGAGCTCATCACATTGAGAACGAAAATTCCTTTGGCGGCAAATATGCTGCGGTTCTGCTGGGCCATTTTCTCGTTGATGTCAAGAACCCTGCGGACCACTTTGATCTCCCGGGTACCGCTTTTTTTAATGCTTATCCCGCTGCCTCCTCTGTCCGGATGAAGGTGTGGATGGGAATGGCGCGAACCGTCATGATGGCAATATTTTTGGGTCTTAAAAAACGTTTCAAGAAACATGGCTATCCTCTTGGGCTATTTCGATGGATTCGATATCCAGCTCCCGACCGGAAAGAATCTCCAGAGAGCCGCTATTACAATTTTCGCAGGTAAATGCCGGGCTGCTGATGGTCCATTGGGTGTCGCAATCCCTGCACCGGGCCACCACGGGTAGTTCTTGGATAACAAGTTTTGCGCCGTCAAGGGGTGTGTCCTTGACGGCAACATCAAAACAAAACCGCAGGCTGTCCGGCACCACGGCGGCCAGTTTACCGATTTTTAAATTAATCTTTTCAATCCGTACATCGCCGGCATCCGGTGGTATGGATTCGGTGGCAATCTCGATAATCTGTAGCGCTATGCCCATTTCGTGCATTTATATATTTCCGAATAGGGAGATTGGATCATAAAATTAAACACAAAATACCTGCCCGATAAAACGGAAATAACAAATTACAAGCACCACCTGATCTTAAAAATGGGCCAAATAAATCCCAAATTACAATATCCAAATATCAAATAATACCAAACCCTAGTTGTTTGGAATTTTGAATTTCGGTCATTGTGATTTGTTTGGTATTTGTGATTTGTTATTTGAAATTTTTAATTGCTGAACACCTGCCTACCCGCGCCGTAGTCAGGAGGAAGAAGGAGGGAAATCTGGAACCCTACGTTCCTTACAACATGTTGTCAGATAAAACCCAATAAAAGCTTAGTCAAAACACTTCGGTGCAAAGCTCCCCAAGTGAACCAAGGTTCTCACAAACATGGATCCCGGCGGCTTCCATGGCGTCAATTTTCGCTTTAGCGGTGCCGCTGCCGCCGCTGATGATGGCACCGGCATGCCCCATACGCCGTCCCGGCGGTGCGGTTAAACCGGAGATAAAACCAACCACCGGCTTGCTCATTTCTTCAGACACAAATGCCGAAGCCTCTTCCTCGGCGGTGCCGCCGATTTCACCGACCATCACGATCCCCTTGGTATCCGGATCCTTTTCAAAGGCATCAAGGCAGTCAATGAAATCGGAGCCGATGATCGGATCGCCGCCGATGCCGATACAGGTACTCTGCCCGATGCCCTGCAGTGATAATTGATTGACGACCTCGTAGGTCAAGGTCCCGGAACGCGAAATCACTCCGACAGGGCCGAAGGGTTTATGAATGGGGCCCGGCATAATTCCGATTTTGGCCTCACCGGGCGTAATGATGCCCGGGCAATTGGGGCCAATCAGACGCGTTGGTTTGCCTTCCAGGTAGTTCATGACCTTCATCATGTCCAAGACCGGAATTCCTTCGGTAATCGCTACAATGACGCCGATGTCGGCATCGGCGGCTTCCATAATGGCATCGGCGGCAAAGGCCGGCGGTACAAAAATCAAACTGCAGTTTGCACCGGCGGCAGCCACGGCAGCCTTAACCGTATTAAACACAGGGACATCGTCCATTTTCTGCCCGGCTTTTCCCGGCGTGACCCCTGCCACCACATGGGTGCCATAGGCGACACACTGACGGGTATGAAACTGACCCTCTCTGCCGGTAATGCCCTGAACCACTACGCGTGAATTTTTGTCAACAAAGATGCTCATTTATCGGCCTCAATATTTTACAAGCTACGCTTGTACAATTTCTGCAACTTTTTGCGCGGCATCCTTTAAATCGGTAGCCGTGGTTAATTTAAGACCCGATTCGGCCAGTATTCGACGGCCTTCTTCGATATTGGTTCCTTCCATACGAACCACCACCGGAACGTTGATATTGGTTTTTTGGGCCGCCTTCACAACGCCTTCGGCCAGCACATCGCATCGCAGGATGCCGCCGAAAATATTAATCAGAATGCCCTTCACGTTCGGGTCGCTTAAAATGATCCTG
>Ga0102956_1000386_pt1 | contig 15833 bp, 8 predicted proteins | sample SalPonF2_A_D2_MG_FD_84515 | JGI IMG/M metagenome (GOLD analysis project Ga0102956, IMG submission 84515) | Salt pond soil microbial communities from South San Francisco under conditions of wetland restoration - Salt Pond MetaG SF2_A_D2_MG ...
AGGTAATGTCGAAGTGGCTGGTAAAAGCTATTTTGAAGATGGCATCAGTATCAAACAATTACTTGGGATATTACCCGAAGAGAGTCCGGTTAATTTGGAACTGACCGCTTATGAACAGTTATGGCTCACCGGGTTGATGTATCATATCCCCAAAAACGAGCTTTCGGATCGAATCGACAGTCTATATTCATTCTTTTTTGATGATATGGACAGCTTGAAAAAAGAATGTTCTTCGTTTTCAACCGGAATGACTCAGAAGCTGAAACTTGTTGCGGCTTTAATGCATAAACCCAAAATTCTGATATTAGACGAGCCTTTTGCCGGACTCGATCCCTCTTCATCGCACCAATTGATCGATTTCTTGAGCAGCTATTTGAATGATGACCGTCTTATTTTATTGTCATCACATAATTTGTCATATGTTGAGAAAATCGCGAACCGTGTTGGTATCCTCAATGATCATCATTTTGTCTATGATGGATCGATGGAAGAACTAACCGAGAAAGGGACGAAGATTATTGAGAATTCCTTGTTTGAATTGATCAAACCACAACGCAAGGATGAGGGAGGTATTCAATGGCTGATGGATTAGAGAAACTGCGAATTACAGAATTATTGTGGTTTACTATAAAAACCAAATTCCGCATTGCTTTTCTCTCGGATGAATCGCCGGTTAAAAATATTCTTAGAATTTTATATTTCCTGTTTTTAGCAGCAACAGGTTTGTTATATGGATATCTCTACAATGTGATCCTGACGAAAAGTCAAATGCCCGGAATCGATGCAAAAGTAAAAGTTGTCGTCATTCTGACGTCTCTGTTCGTAATCATCATCCGAAATTATTTTCCGACGTTTAGTACACCATCCAATATTATATCCCGAATCTATCCGGTCAGGAAAGTGCATAAAACGATCGTCAATATTAGTTCTGACCTGGTTACCAGTGTTACTATTTTCTTTGCCGGTTTTATCATTCCGTTTACTATAGTGGCTTCTCATTATAGCATCACCGACCTATTATTATTAGTGATCATTATGCTAAGCGCCATTTTATTTGATCGCGGCATTCGAATGATGATGGAATACGGTGTGAAAAACGACAAATTATTGTTGGTGGGAACAGTGATTATCTTAGTCGGTTTCATTGCATTTCTAACTCAACTTTACTGGTTTTACAATCAGTCATCGGTCTATATCTGGGGTGTGGCATTGCTGTTGTTGATGGTCTGTTTTGAATACAGTTTTTGGGTTGACCTATCTATGGAAAGAAAAGCACAAAAACATAAAGTGCGCAAGGTTTCCATGAAAGAAATGTCTCTCCAAAAAGTGTTTCGTCATATTTATCTGAGAGACAAGAAATTTCGAAGATTGGCGTTGACGCTGTTAGTTAAAGGACTGTTTTTATTTGAAATTTTTCAAAATAGTTATCATCAATCACATTTAATGGTGATGACCGCTTTTTTTGCAGCAATATTGACGAGTCCGGCTCTGATCTTCAGTTATATAAGTAATAACTTTTTTGGACATTTTAGAGAAATGTGGTTTGCGAACAGAGTCTATTCAAATGATAGTAATGAGTTGTTTAACCTGTATTTACAATCTTTGCTATTGCCAGTATCATTAGATTTCGTATTGTCAGTAATCCTGTTGGGAGTGGCTGTTTATTACCATATTCTGACTCCGGTTTGGGTTCTCTGCTATTTTGCTCAGTTGATTTTGTTTGTTTATATGGGATTTGTCATTTCGATATTAAAACCCATAAAAATCACTGAAAGTATGGGAAGCAGCTTTAAGCGAACGACTTCACAATTATACAGCTCATTGATGTTACTTGTCGTCGCGATAAGCGGTGGGATTATGGTGATGCACTGGTATTGGGCATTCCTCGCCGTTATTCCAATAGCAGCATTCATCCATATAAAACTGATGTCATTTTACGAAAATAACAGGCACAAAATTTATCAGATCCTGTTTTAAAAATCCTGGTTACCATGTTGAGGATTATAATTTGTTAATTGGGAGTTTCTGAAAATCAGCGGTTGTGTTTGAAAAGATACATCATCTGTTCTGAGATATACTGTTCACTGCTTGTCGGGTAAATATTTTCTTCTTTTCGAACGTGAACTTTTTCGGGTCTGGCAAATTCCGCACTGTCATAATGGTAAATTTGCCATTTCCCTTCATTATATTCCAGGGAAGTCAGGTTTTCAATCCAATCGCCCGAATTCAGATAGGTGACAGATCCAGCATTATTATTGTATTTCCGAATATTGGGATGATGAATGTGTCCGCAAATAACGTATTCGTATCCATTTTCGATGGCTAAATCGGTAGCGGTCTTCTCAAAATCGTGAATATATTTTATAGCTGTTTTAACGCTGTCTTTAATTTTTTTTGATATGGATATGCGCCCTCTCCCCAATAATGTCGACCAGAAATTGACAAATTGATTCAAAATAATCAGGAAATCGTAACCAATCGCTCCAAGCTTGGCTAACCATTTGGAATATTGCATGGTCACATCGAAAATATCCCCATGAAAGAACCAGGCCTTTTTTCCGTCCAGATTTAGAACAATTTTATCCTTCAGATGAAAATTGGCAAGCTTTAAGCCTGAAAATTTACGCAGCATCTCATCATGATTTCCAGTCAGGTAGTAGACGGGAATATCAGAAGTAATAAAATCGAGAATCCGCTTAATAACTTTTCGATGGGCTTCCGGCCAATAATTTTTCTTAAATTGCCAAATATCGATGATATCCCCATTCATTATTAATATTTCGGGTTCAATACTATTCAGGTAATTAAGCAACTCCTCGGCATGACAACCATGTGTCCCAAGATGAATATCGGACAAGACAGCGACTTTTATTTTCCTTTTATATGCCATAAATAGTTTTTTTGACTTTAATAAAGTCATTGTGTGTAAAAGTAATATTGCTATAGTATTATCTTTATGTTAAGTGATGATTATAATTGAACTTATCCTTATTCGGCGCCTAATTTTTAGGGTAAACATATTTATTGTTGCAATAATTTTTAGGAATACCTAAATTTTACGAAGCAATTTTGATATAAATTTTGAATAGAACTATTGCTTGTAAGCATCTTATGTCTTGCAAACCGTATAAGAGGTACATATGAATTGGCGTCCTAATATCGAATCATCACACCTTTCGCTTGAAGATGTTCATTCGACCGTAGACACGATTAACCAAAAGAGCAACTGGAAGCGGATATTGGCGTTTTTAGGTCCGGCTTACCTGGTAAGTGTGGGGTACATGGATCCGGGAAACTGGGCTACCGATATCGCGGGTGGCAGTCGCTTTGCATATGATTTGATCTGGGTGCTCCTCCTCTCAAATATGATGGCCGTTCTGTTACAATATTTGAGTGCGAAGCTGGGATTGGTACGGGGGCGTGATTTGGCTCAGGCTTCTCGTGAGACGTATCCGCCGGTTGTAAATTTTATTCTTTACTTACTGGCGGAAATTGCCATTGCTGCTACGGATCTGGCCGAAGTTCTCGGTATGGCCATAGGACTCAATCTATTATTCGGGCTTCCTTTATTGATTGGGGTTTCGATTACCGTATTGGATACGTTTTTACTTTTAGTTTTCCAGCGCTACGGCATGAGAAAAATGGAGGCCTTTATCGTTGGCTTAATATCGATTATTGGTATCTCGTTTCTCATCAATTTAATCATGGCTAAACCGGATATGGGTCAGGTTGTAACGGGTTTTATTCCTACACTTGCCAATTCGCAAGCTTTATATATCGCGATCGGAATCATCGGGGCCACGGTGATGCCTCACAATCTCTATTTGCATTCAGCACTGGTGCAAACACGTAAGATTGATCCCTCTACATCTGGCTTAAAAAAGGCCATCAAATATAATCTTTTCGATTCGGTCATTGCCCTGAATCTCGCATTTTTTGTGAATGCCGCCATTTTGGTGTTGGCGGCAGCTACGTTTTATACCTCCGGCCATTTTCATGTGGCAGGCATTCAACAAGCCCATCATTTGCTTCAACCATTGTTGGGGTCAACTTTAGCTCCAATACTTTTTGCAATCGCATTGATCGCGGCTGGACAAAGTTCAACGATAACGGGTACAATGGCTGGTCAGATTGTTATGGAGGGATATCTTCACTTGCGTATTCAGCCCTGGATGAGGCGGTTAATCACCCGGTTATTAGCCATCATTCCGGCATTTTTGACTATATTATACATGGGACCTAAAGCGTCTGATGAATTACTTATTCTGAGTCAAGTGATTCTTAGTCTCCAACTGGGTTTCGCTATTATACCGCTCATCCATTTTGTCAGTGATAAAGAAAAGATGAAAGGAGAGAATATTGGATTATGGGTTAAAATAGCATCCTGGGTAACAGCGATCATAATTATCGCGCTTAATGTAAAACTGGTGCTTAACACTTTCTCCGAGTGGATGACGAGTACACAAATGTTGTGGATTCAAATACCGGTTCTGGTTATAGCTATTGGTTCTGGTTTTTTACTGTTATACATAACATTTCGTCCGCTGATATCCAGACGGAAATTCTTCCTGAGCACTCCCCATCCAAATGCCGAGATACCACTTGGCCATTTAATAGAGGCCAAACCTTTTAAACGGATTGCCGTCACCGTCGATTTTTCGAAAAGTGATTTAAATGCTATCAGCAGATCCATATCGCAGGGACATAGCGATGCGGAATATATAATCATTCATGTTGTGGATTCTGCCGGTGCACGTATGATTGGTGGCGAGATTTCTGATTTTGAATCGGAAATGGATCGTAAAAAACTGGAAGAATACGTGGAAACGTTAAAAGTTAAAGGATACAAGACATCATATAAAATAGGATTTGGGGATCCGAAAAAGGAGATCCCTGCACTTGTAAAATCTGCTAAAGCCGACATGTTAGTTATGGGGGCGCATGGCCACCGAAAAGTGAAAGATCTCATATTAGGTGAGACGGTAGATACCGTTCGGCATAATGTTGATATTCCGGTTCTAATTGTGTAATGATTTGGTAATGGGAAAAAAATGAACAGCATAGAACGTACAAATTTAACAGAAGCTCAGGAAGATTATTTGAAACATATCTTCCTCATTGAGGAACTCAGGGAGTCTGTTCCCACACAACTGCTTTCTGAAAAATTAGGTGTGAAACCCGGGTCCGTAACCGGAATGCTCAAAAAACTCTCGGAATTAAATCTGGTAACTTACCAACGCTACAAAGGCGTGCGGCTCACCGAAACCGGTAAGAAAATGGCACTTGAGATTATACGCCATCATCGGCTGATCGAACTTTATCTCTCGGAAGCACTCGGTTACACCTGGGATGAAGTGCACGAAGAAGCCGATAAACTGGAACATGTCATCAGTGAAGACTTTGAAGCAAGAATCTCGGAATTCTTAGGAAACCCGACGCATGATCCACATGGTGATCCCATTCCATCGGTGGAATTAAAATTGCCGCCGGCTATGGATCTTATTCCCCTTACCGAAATACAAGAACAACGCACCGGTATCATCAAGCGGGTAAGAACACAGGACCGGGATGAACTGAACATGTTAGCACATCTTAACCTTGTACTGGAGTCATTAATTCAGGTAATCTCAACAGATAAAAGTGGGGTGCGGATTTCTGTTGGTGGTGAGCGTTTTTTAATCCCTACCAGTTTGGCCAATCACATCTGGCTGATTTTGGTGGATTGAACCGTAACCTCAGATATTAAATATTATAACAGAATGCACGATTTAGCCTCCGCCCGTGCGATCCATTCCCTAAGCCTATCGTTGTAATCGAAGAAGATTCGTAGTTTTTCCAGCCCAATACCCGTAATGGAATGATTAGGCAATGTTTCCACTTTTATTGCTATAAAGGCCTGGTTTTTTGTTGGTAATTTTGGCAAAGCCTTATATAATTAAAAAATCATCACTATAATATTAATTCGTCATTCTTTTCCATAACCCGAATTATTCACATATTTATTAAGAAATATTACATATCATATTGTAAATAAAAGAATATATAAAAAATAACTCATTCCTCATTTTTGAGAATGCTAATAAAAAGCTACGAAATTTTGTCGTGCTCTGCGTTGAAGATTAAAATGCTTAATCAACGTAATCTTGTACGATTCATGCACATTTTTATCTTCGCCTTGATCACAACAAAATTTTTTGGTGAATAAACCGGGTTAATAATTCAGTAAATAGAGATATTTATTTCAAATTATTTTGAAGCCAACTTATCGTAAGCCATTGTCTGTATATTCAGTTGCTATTATTTGGATTATCTTATTATCCTTCTGGAATCCTAAAGATGCCAGATGTAATACTATGGATGTGCGAAGTGTGGGTCCCTCACGCATTCGCAGCCTTAGCAAACCCAAATTGCCGCAAGTTTGGAATGTGGATATTACCGGGAACAAGACATTTTCTGATGTTGTACTGCAGAATGTGATTGCTACGGAAGCCCCTACTTTTCTCCAAAAATTGAAATTTTGGAAACAAAAAGGGCATGAATTTTCAGAAACAGAAGTAAAGAAAGATGTAATCCGCCTGGAAAGATTTTACCATCGAAGGGGATTTCCAAACGTGTCGGTTACATCTAAAGTAAAAAAAGGCAAGCCTTCATGGAAAAGAGAGGTGTCCTTTCATATTAAAGAGGGAAAACCCATAATCATAGATTCTGTTGATTATGAGATTCAAGATAAAAATCGTTATGCCGAAACTATCGAGAATAGCCGGGGTTATCATCGTGCTCAAAGGAAACAAGCGTTTCAAAAAGGGAAACGGTATCAGGAAATCATGTTACCGGAAGTTAAAGGTCAATTTATCACCGTTTTGAAAAATATGGGTTTTGCTTTTGCTGAGGTATCCATCGCTACAAAAATAGATACCGCACAGTTAAAAGCGGATATTCACATCATCATGAAACCTGGATCTATCGGTTATTTGAGTCATATTGAAGTGGAAGGGGAGAAAACCGTCTCTAAAAAACTTGTGATTCGGGAATCGGGTTTGAAGGTCGGACAACGTTTTAGTCAGAAAAAACTGGGATCGGCACAACAAACGATTTTTAATCAGCCTATTTTCCGTTTTGTAACCATCGACATTCCTGATCAGCCTGAAGATTCAACGGTGAATATTAAAATTAATGTCAGGGAACATAAGTTGCGGTCGTTGGAAATTAGAGGAGGTTTCGGTACGGCTGAATATCTCCGTGGACAAGTTTCCTGGACCAATCGAAATCCATTTGGGAATGCGAATAATATCACCATATCGGGAAGGGCTTCTTTTATCGAGCAGCGTGCCGGAGTCGATTACTTAATACCGTATGTCGTGAATAATAAAAGCAGTTTTGTGGTGTCTCCCTTCTTTACTCATCGCTTAGAGCCTGGTTTTGAGCTGGTAAGCTCGGGTATCAATAATTCCTTTGTTTATCAGCATACCTCAAATCTGACAACCTCGATTTCTTATGAATACACCCGTAATAATGTGATGCAGAAAGACATCAACATTAACTTAAGTGATAGTACACAGTTGTACGATATCTCATCATTGCAGTTCGCGGGTTTTTATCATCAGAATTTTGTCGGTGGCAACAGTGGTTGGATCATTAATCCATACCTGGAGTTTTCCGGGTTATTTCATACCGGTTCATTCGAATATGAAAAAGCGAGTTTAGATGTACGCCACATGATCGCGCTGACACCGAAAATGGATTTCGTGTTTCGACTGAATGGCGGTTTGATATTTTCTCCTCAAAAAGATACGCTGCCACCCAGTATTCGTTATTTCGCGGGTGGATACGGATCAGTTCGTGGTTGGTACCGACAGCAGCTTGGTCCCAAAAGGCCCAGGTTGAATCAGCAGGGGGTGTTTAAAGGTTATGCGCCGGTTGGCGGACGTGTTGATTTCTCGTTTAACCTTGAGTTGCGGCATCAACTCGATTTTTTGATTCATGGTTTAGGTATAGCCGCCTTTATTGATGGCGGACAGGTATGGCGAAATTTTTCGGATGTTCATTTTTTTAGCTCAAATACTTTTAGCAGCAGAATCCGCCAGATCAACTACAATGGCTTGCAATTTGGCGTGGGTGGCGGTTTTAGTTATCGTTCTCCAATCGGACCGGTAAGGCTGGATATTGGTTATAAAGTAAATCCGACATATGGAGATCTCAACTATTATGATGGGGTCTATCATGGTTCTCAAACCTGGCATCGGATCGCATTTCATTTTAGTATAGGTGATGTTTTTTAAAAATTTATGTCTGAAGAAGAACCAACATATAACACTTTCATAAGCTGGCTTAAATCCAGAAGTAAATGGTGGTACGTATTACTATCGTTTCTGGTTTTGCTGGGCGTTCTGCGTCTGTCGATGAGATCCCAATACGTTCTTAATTACCTAAAATCGAAAATTGAATCTACAGCCAATAAATCATTACAGGGTCGTTTGGAAATCGGATCGTTAAAAGGCGATCTGTGGGATGGGATAACGGCGAGTAACATCAATGTCATTGCTAAAGACACGCTCCTTCGACTCGATACGCTTCACATATCCTATAATTTTATACAACTGATTAAGGCTCCGCATACTATTCAAAAAATATCGCTAAATGGATTACAAGCGAATGTGGTTCAGGAAGCGGACCGTTCGTGGAATATTTTGAATCTGCTTCCACAGGATACCACAGCCCAGACATCCAGCAAAGGTAATATTCCTGTAACTTGCGATCATGTTGTAATGAGGAATAGTTCATTGGGCGTTTTTGCTCCAAAAATGATTCCGGATTCGACGGTTCGTATCGATCAAATATCGATGAATTCCGCTTTTAAATTAAAAAAGGCAGGATATCAATTTGATTTAAATAACCTTTCTCTGAATATTCACTATCGATCCCTTGAAAATCCGGTTACCATAAAAACGAGCGGTAAAGCAGATGAAAACAGTTATAATCTTGAGCAGCTTCTGATTGCGACCGGACAGACCGTAATTCGGGCCGGTGGAAATTTTAAGAGAGATTCTGCCGGTACTGCCTACCAATTTAATCTCACAGGAAATCCCATATCCTGGAAAAATGTTAAGGCGATAATGAAATCCTATCCAGTCGCCGAAGATGCCAAAGTCACGTTATCATTAGAAGGAGATTATGAAGATACCGGACTTAATATTCATATCACAAGTAACTATTTGGGAAATCTGAAAGTAGAAAGTCATTTCAAAATTAAACCGACGGCTGCACTGACGGGCTTGGAAATATCGGCAGACAGGGTGAATCTGGCGGGACTCATGAAAAACCCTCAGTATCCCCGTTTTCAAAACGCCCGTTTGGCATTGAAAGGAACGGTTCCGTTGGAAAATTATCAGGATGCACAATTTAAAGGTCGTGCCGAGATTAACGATTTTAAAATGGCTCCTTATCAATTGAAACGGGCCGAAATGAATATTCAGGCCCAGAAAGATTCGGTACGACTGGTGTTAAATGCGGAACAAGGCAGGGAAAAAGTGCACCTTAATGGGGATCTTGTTTCGCCCTGGTCCGAAGATCCGAATTGGCAGGTACAGGCAACTGCCCGGAATATAAATCCGGCTTATTGGCTGGCGGATAGTTCTCAAACGGGAGATCTCAATGTAAATGTGGATGCCTCCGGAAAAGGTTTTAAACCGGGCAAAGCACCCTGGAAATTACAGGCCCATATTTTGAAAAGTCGCTACCGAAATATTCCGGTATCAAAAGGCAACTTACAGGCCAATATGACGGATCAGTTAATCAGCAGTAAATCAACACTCAATATATCCCAAAGTCGATTAAACCTGGATTTTGATAGTCATTGGTCCTTGAAAAAACCAACTTATACCTTTGACCTGAAAACGCATAAATTGAATCTGGTAGAACTTGGGAGCATGGATAAATATCCGACAGCTTTGAATATTAATGTTAAGGGTTCAGGTAAGAATTTTAGTCTCAAAGGAATTGAGTTAAAAGCACATTTGAATGCCGATTCCTCAGTTGTAAATAACGAGTTTATAAGTAAGATGAATGCGGATGTGAGTGTTCAGGATTCTATCCTTCATTTAAAAAATGCCGTTCTTAAAAGCAGTATCGCTGATGGATCATTTAAAGCGAGACAGGATATTTATCATTATGATGATCCTCAGAATAAACTGGAATACGATCTTTCGATAAAAAATATACAATCCCTGGCGCCTTTATTTGGTGTTAAAACATTACAAACCAAAGGCGATCTGCTGGGTGATATCAAAATGAAAGATCAAAAACCAACGTTTATCGCGGATTTGTATTTGCATGACATCCGGTACGATACACTTGGTATCAATAAAGTTAAAGGACAAATGGAGGTTAAACTGACGAAAAATCCGGATTATCAGGCTTATCTTGAATTAACGGAACCTCGTGTTGGAACCCTTCAACTTCAGGACTTTACATTGCATTCTTCTGGTGCTATAAAAGATTCCACGGCCCTTGGGGGCTACGCCATTAATATAAATATTCGAAATAAGACTGGTTCTGATCAAAAAGGGCAATATTTTTATTCACCTGATTCCATTGCCGTATCAGTAGACAGTCTTATGTGCCGAACGACCCGTCATAAACTTAAATTGACCAAACCAGGCCGGATTTATTATGCTAATAATACGCTCCGAACCGATACCCTTCAGCTTGATGACGGCGATAATACGTTGTTCCGGTTTTACATCGCAAAAATCAATAATAAGGTACAAGATGGCTTTTTTGATGCCCGGAATCTTAATTTCGGTGCGATACAAAATATTTTCCTTCAAAACAGTAAATATGGCGGACTGGTATCGGGACATGCCGATTTTGATATAGTAAATAAAAAGGTCAGTCTTCATTCCAATTTATCCTTTGCCGATTTGTCATACGAGGATGTTAAAATGGATTCCGTAAGTATGAATATGAATATTGATAACGGTCAGCTCAAGGCAAACGGTTTCGTAGAAGATAAAGGGAATAAACTGCTGGTTGCTGAAGCCAATCTCCCTTTCCGATTGGGTAATCCCACATCATTTGACACAACCTTTTTTAGCAATCCGATTTCCGGCTATTTAAGGATGAAACCGGTTAAACTGACCGAGTATAAAGACCTTTTAAATAAGCTGGGCTGGAAAAATGCATCCGGGGAGATACAGTTCAATGGAAAACTAACCGGAGAAGCCGGATCGCCTCAAATTACCGGAGAATTCTCGTTGAGTAATACGGAATTCTCAAAAGTATCGATAGATACGGCAGGTGTTAATTTTCAGTACAATCAAAGTCAAAAACAGCTTGCCTTTCATGGTCAATTGGTTTCATTAAAACAAACGGCAGCTGAAATAAAGGGAAGCATTCCATTTAGTCTGGATTTAAAACAGTTTAATGTCGAGCTACCGCAAAAGACCGATGCCATCAATGCTACGATTACAACCAATAATTTCAATTTAGCTGCTTTAAATGAGTTTGTAAATCCGGAACAAATGAATCAACTGCAGGGAATGATGAATGGTCAGATAAAAGTGAGCGGAACCATCGGGAAGCCTATCATGAATGGAGATATGAAACTTACGAATGGGGCTGTTGGCATAACTCCTGCCGGTATTGATTTGAAAAAAATATCCGCGAATATGGAATTTGAACCTAATAAAATCGTTTTGAAAGAATTCAATGTGAAAAGTGGTGGATCGTTTAAAGCAACCGGTGATATCACACTGAATGGTTTTGAAACAAGAAAACTTAATTTAAAAATGACCGCGGATCATTTTCGCATCATGGACACACGAAATTATAAGGGAGCTGTTAGTTTGAATACCGATTTAACCGGCTCGTTAATGCATCCCAAACTCAAAGGAGAGCTCACGGTAGATAATGGCACTGTCTATCTGGATAATTTTGGTACCAAGAGCGTAGAAACGGTACAATTAAATCAGAAGAAATCATATAGCGATATTTCGTTGTACGATTCTCTTGAAGTGGATATGAATTTAAGTATTAATCGTAATTTTTGGCTGCGTAATCGCAATTCACCGGAAATGGCATTCGAATTAAACGGGAAGGTCGATATCTCTAAAAAAGCAGGTAAAGATATGAAAATGTTCGGTACATTCAATTCTAATCAGGGATATGCCACCCAATTTGGTAAACGTTTCGAGCTTCAAAAAGGTCAGATTACGTTTAGTGGAGATCCGACAAATCCATCTTTGGATATTAAAACGCTATATCAGTTGCGTCAGCCCAACGATATTTCGATCTATTATTTGATAACCGGAACAGTCAACGAACCCAAGTTTAATTACGATAGCGATCCCAAGATGGATTTGAAAAACATAATCAGTTATACCCTGTTTGGGCGTCCCTTCAATGCGTTATTATCCTGGGAGCAATCCTTTTCCGGTGGCGGTGGAGCCAGCGGACGGCAGATAGCACAAAGTGCCCTCATGAATTTATTAATCGACCGGGTAGAATCGTTAGCCACCAATAAGCTTGGTATTGATTTGATTCAAATTGATAATTCCAATCAGGCTTCTGGAAATGGAACCACAATAAAGGCAGGTAAATATATTACCAATAAAATATTTTTAGCAGTTTTGCAGCAATTAGGCGGTAATAATCCTGTAAGTCAGGTGATACTTGAATATTATCTGAGGAAGAATCTGGAACTGATTCTGACACAGAGCGAAAATTCAAGAACCGGTATCGATGTACTCTGGAAATACGATTATTAAGTTAGAAGCGTCTGATAGTTAAAAATAGTTCGTAAAAATTTTCAGACCAGAGTTTTATTATCCTCCCATTTTAGATAGGAATAAGGATTATGAGTTACGCCACCCTCCGGAAGCCAATCCCATAATGGTCCCATAGCCTCTTTAATCTGATTTACCAGGAACGGTGGCACTTCATCGGTCTCCCCTTCATAAAATTTTCTGAAAGCAATATCCTCATCAAGTCGTCGTCGGACATTCTGAAAATATTGAATTTTTCCCCATCCTTCGCTACTCATGGCGCGCACAATATTCATTGTTTTAGGGATCCATCCTCCGTTAACTTTGAACCTGCGATAAATCGCCATTTTAGAGAACGAATATTCATGCAAACTAATCATCTTATCAAAAAAATCGGGCCATTCATAGTTTTTCGGTATTACATTCATGGCACCGGAATTATTTAGGAACTGGAAAGGAAATCCCAAAACCCTATCCTCCTTTTGATATTCCAGGTTGAGTGGTGCACTGCGTCCAAAAGCGGTAAGCATGGAATAAGCCGGAAAAGTTCCGGGTGACATATCCAGGAATTTTTTAGTCAGTTCAAAGGGTTCGTCGCCCTCATCCGTATCGAGACCGAGAACAAAATTTCCCTGAAGATAGGGAAGGTAGCTTAAAATCATGTTGACTTGCTCTGACACGCGTTCTACCTTTTCCAAGCCATAGGTGTGTCGTGTTTTTGATTTATTACCAAGATCAAACCAGGATTCAATGCCTGGAAGGATAGCTTTAAAACCATTCTTTTTAAGTCTTATAACATTTTTCTCGGATAACAAAGCCAAGGAACTTTCAGCGATAAAATCGATACTATCAGGCGGAACCGCTTCTTCGATAACCGATAGATAATCATTAAACCGGATTCCAAAATTTGGATCATGCCAGGCAACTCGTGGACGTTTCAATTTTTTTAGAAGAAATCGAAGATCCTGTTTAATGGCTTCAAAATCCAGGGGCTGATAATCGACGATCGAATCGACACAAAAGCTACAAGAATAGGGACATCCCAAGCTGCCGAGCATTGGTACAATTTTGACAACCGGAGCCTCCTTTAAAAGTCGCTCGATGTATTTCCAGCGCTGACGAACGCCTGGCAATGATTCCGGCTGTTGCAGTGCTGAGAGATAAACGCCGTTGGGACGATGATGGGAATGGTCACTAAGGATGTCACGAACAACTTGTTTATCAGTAAATCCTACTACATAATCAAAATATTTTTGTGCATCAATAGGATAAGCCCTGGCATGAGGTCCCCCGAGAACGGTAACCGTACCTTCTGAACGGAATTTGTTACTGAGTGCGTAGGCAACATGGGCGGAGGTCGTAAAAGCACCTATAAAAACGACATCCAGATTGTCCGGCAAAGGGTCGACCATATTTTCATATCCGGAATAATATGCGAGGCTTACATCGTGGCCCTCTTCTTCACACCAGACTGCGATGACTTGTCCCATTATACTTGCCAAATTTGCCCTCATAAAACGGGCATAAGCAGAGCGGCTTGGTCTGTTGGCGACTATATCGATAACACCAATTCTCAGTTTTCGCATAAGTAGAATAGTTTAGATTAGATAAAGAGTCGTAAAGCTAGATGATAATAGTCTCCTTCCAGCCATTATAAAAGTACTGCTTATTATTAGACGTATCTGCTAACTTAATTTAACACAATAAAATAAATGTGCCAGTAATTTAACAGAAAATATTAAATTATATGAATGAGTCTTCTCTAAAAAGGTGTTTTTTGCCTAATAAAAGTGTTGAATATGGCTCAAAATTAAGGCCTAAAAATCAATTTTGGGACTTTTTAGAGCGAACTCATGATTATAATAGATAAACGCCAGTTTGGTATAACATGATGGGGAAATGATGATGAAAGGAAAGAATCCAAACTTGATTTTTGTGGAATATCAGGCCTCACGGGACAATAAACACTAATTTTAAAATGTCATTAATTAACGTGAATTCGATATAATTATAGACTTATTTTGTTTCATATTCACGGTTGGAAGATCTCTCACCCAAAAAGCGGGTTCGAGATGATGCTTTTGCGTGATGTTTTTTAACCATCAACCTCATCTTCGCCCATTCGCGTTATTTCGACCGGAGGGAGAAATCTTCAAAGTAAAATAGTCATTTCAAGACGCTATTTTGAGAAGATTTTATTTCGAACTCATGATAATTATGTTGCGCTTTCCGGCAACATTCGTCGATATTGATTTTGCAATATTGGTATGGTCCGTGACTATGAACTCAATACGATATTAGTCAATCGATCACAGTAGCAACAACGAACTTTATTTCCGTTATTGTCAGGATTTTTTGAGCGCGTCGTAGGTTAGTCCGAGATTATATGACAGACTGAAATGTTCGCCATATGATTTAAAATCTTCAAATCCTTTCAGCGTTTTCAAACTGGTTATCTGATCTCTCGACAGGCTTTTTTGCATCCCTTGCGTTACATGTTCCTGCAAAGCTTCAAAATAATCGCGGAGAACATGGACATCTTTTTTACCTCCGGTAACCCCGTATTTTTCATTCCCATGACCAAAGATGAAAATCGTATCGTCATCAAATTTGTTTAGGGTATGATCCAAAATCTCTCTCCAGTGTAAAATAGATCCTTCAGCACTGATATCGATAAAAGGGTGTATCCTGTTGAAAATAAGATCTCCCATATGAACAACGTTTGCATTCTCGAAGTGAGTGATAGAATCGCCATTGGTATGTGCCGGACCCTGATAGGTAAGCGTGATTATTTCATCCCCAATTCTTTTTGACCAGTCGGTATCGAAAAGAGTGTTGGCATAGACTTGTTTTTGAAGCGTGCCTTGTTTCTTAGCAGCTTCGCTGTAAACGAGGTACATTTTTATGAGCTACTGTTAAGGCAGATTCCGGTTTCAGAACAGGATTCCCGCCCGTATGGTCCCGGTGATGATGCGTGTTGATGAGGAGATCGATTTTTCGTTCCGAATGTTTTTTAATACCGGTGAGAAAATCGGCAGCGGTGTCCGGAAATTGCGTGTCCACGACTATCAG
>Ga0102956_1000387_pt1 | contig 15830 bp, 6 predicted proteins | sample SalPonF2_A_D2_MG_FD_84515 | JGI IMG/M metagenome (GOLD analysis project Ga0102956, IMG submission 84515) | Salt pond soil microbial communities from South San Francisco under conditions of wetland restoration - Salt Pond MetaG SF2_A_D2_MG ...
AGACAAACCCAGTTTATTCAAAAACTGATATGATTGATCACGATCCGGCCCATTTCCGAGATCAAGTGTAAAGGCCTTTAACCGGCCCGGATTCATACCCATCTTCTGCATCAGGTGATAGGTGACTAAAAATACCGACCCGCTATCGATCCCACCTGAAAAGCTGACACCAACCGGTACGTCTTCCGGAAGATGCTTAAGCCATTTCTGAATTTCATTGGCCAGTTTTCCAATATAAAGACGACCTATTTCATCCAAATCGGTAGGCAAGGTTCCACTTGGCGGATCAAAGAAACGGGTATAAACCGGATTAGGATCAGGACAACCCAATAGTTGAATTTCTACTACAAAATGGGCCGGAACCATCCGTGTATAACTGGGATGAAACTGATCATCGAAATTATTTTCTTTCAACCAATCATATATGGTATCAATCCGGTCGGCAACAACCAGCGCAGGGCCTTCCGAACGTTTAGCCAGGAAATATCGCAGAGGATGATCCAAAGACCTGGCCATCCTGACCATTTTTCCTTTCTTGGCAATAAGAGCAAAGGAACCATCAATTTCTCTTACTTCTTCCGGGGTACCGTTCAAAATACGTCTTTGAGCCTCCTCATCAGACATATTGTAAATCTTATTACTATCGGGATCCGTTAAATCGACTAAACGTTCTACATATTGATGCATAATCCGGGAATATCACTTTAAAGGTTAGAATGTTGTCTATTAAAAAAGCTCTTATTCTATATATGGCTATAATTTGATCCTTTTCTCTTCAATAATCAAACAGAGTATGAGTTTGAATTAATAACATTCACCTGCATCATGATATTGCCTAAAATTACATACTCCTTATCAATTCTAATCTTACCTTATTTCATACGCTTAAAAACGGCTGCCTCCCATGGCCGCAAGTTCACATTTCCTTCGCTATTGATCGCAGTATCAGAATAGTTTCCTATCTGGAAATCCCAATTGTCTGATTTTATTTCAGACGGTAATTTATAATCCATTTTTTTATCAGACATATTTAGGATAACCAGGTCCTTTTTATCACCCAGAGTTCTCGTATAAATAAAAATATCCGGATTGTTCCGTTCATAAACCGTGAAATCACCATAAACCAATATTGGATGTTCATGCCGGTATTGGATCATCTTCTTATAATAGTTGAATACAGAATTTGGATTATTCTGTTCCGTCTTAACATTTATCGTTTTATAGTTAGGATTAACCATGATCCATGGCTTACCTGTTGTGAATCCGGCATTCTTCTTATCATTCCACTGAATGGGTGTTCTCGCATTGTCGCGGCCAAATTCCCTTTGACTCTGAAGGTAAGCTTTAAGATCACCACCTCTTGCTTTTACAGCTTTGTAACCGTTATAAGTTGCCACATCCCGGAAATCGTGGATGGTTTTAAAGGGGACATTTGTCATACCCAATTCATCGCCCTGAAAAATATAGGGTGTCCCCCTCATCGTCAGCAGTAACGTAGCAAATAACTTTGCCGAAGGAACACGGTATTCCTTATCATTACCAAAACGGGAAATCAGCCGGGGGAAATCATGATTCCCCAGAAAAATACTGTTCCATCCCTTGCCTTGCTTAGCCAGGGCGCTGTCCCACCGAATAAAAATATTTTTGAATTCCGGTAACGTCCACTTCTTTTTATGTACGATATCATTTTTCTCATAATGATCGATTCCCATCAGTTCAAACTGAAAAATCATGTCCAGTTCGTTGCGCGACGGGTCTACATAAAGGGGGGCTTCATTTAAATGAACGCCGGAAGCTTCTCCAACCGTCATTATATTATAATGACTTAAAACACGCCTGTTCATTTCTTTCAGATATTTGTGTTCATTCGGACCATTAGCATAGAAATGAGCGAAATCACCATTAAAATTCTTTGGGAAATTCGGAAACGTGGTATCTTTAGAATACAATGATACCACATCCATACGAAATCCGTCGATACCTTTATCCAGCCAATAATGCATCATTTTGAAGATGCTATCCCTTACAGCCGTATTATCCCAATTTAAATCAGGTTGCTCAGTGGCGAACAGATGCAGGTAATACTGTCCCGTCTTTTTATCAAATTTCCAGGCACTTCCACCGAAATATGAAACCCAGTTATTTGGTGGTCCGCCATTTGGCCCCGGATCTCTCCAGAAATAAAAATTACGGTACGGATTATCCTTCGATTTTTTTGATTCCTGAAACCAATGATGTTGATCGGATGTGTGGTTGACTACCAGGTCGAGTATTACTTTCATATTCCTTCGTTTCGCACCAGCTAACAGGCTGTCGAAGTCGGCCATGGTGCCGAAATCTTTCATAATGTGATAATAATCACTGATATCATATCCATTATCAACATTAGGAGACCGATAAATCGGGCACAGCCAAATTACATCAACACCCAAATCTTTTAAATAATCCAGTTTATGTGTGACCCCCTTAAGATCTCCTATTCCATCACCGTTGCTGTCCTTAAAACTTCTTGGATAAACTTCATATACCACACTCTCCTTCCACCATTTATGTGAAGCAGTATATTTCTGATTATCCATTTTTTTCTCAGATCTATTACAGGACAAACTCACCAATCCTACAAGAAAGAAAATGACGAATGATTTCATAAATCCCTTTTCATTAGTTATTTATCGTTTAAAAATAATTAAGATTAACCGGTTAAATTCTTTGTGCATTTGTTTAATTATTTTATATACAATTATATGTATTTACTTTCAAAATTATTTTTCCATACGTGATTTAAGAAATTCCCTCTCCTTAATCTATCAATGAATATAATTTTAGTAGTTGTCTATTTGAATATGAACAAAATTTTGTTATCGTTAACACAATTAGTTGTAAATCAATCCCCTACAATAATTGTCATATATCCGACTGACACGCTTGATACCGAAACAGGAATGTAAATTCTATAATTTTTGATTCAATGAGTAGTGAACCCAACAAGAAAAAGAATGAATCCGGCCAACAACTGAACAGAAGAAAATTTTTGAAATCCATACCTTTTGCTATCGGATTACCCTATGCTATCAGCCGAAGTGTAAAAGCTGAAGACATGCATGTTAATGATTCGGAAAGAACGGATAATCCCAATGCTAAAAAACTGCTTACCACTGTACCGGACCCGGTAATACCATCCCGGCCTGATCTAATCAAAATGTATCATAAATGCTGGGAATTGGGCAACCAAAACTCTGTACATGGTACTCCTCAAAATGGTTTTGTGGACTGGTATATAGATGCTTCTTTTGATAACCGCATTTTTCAGTGGGATACTTGTTTTTGTATAGCATGGGCCAAATATTCACAAGGGGCCCTGCCCAATATACAAAGCATGGATAATTTTTACCGCAAACAACATCCTGATGGTGCTATTTCCGGGGTGATCAGGAAAAAAGATGGTACCGACGATCAGCCTGAAAGTTCTCCATGGTTTACACGAAATAATCTGTTCTCATGGATTGAATATGAATATTATCTAACCACCGGAGATTCCTCCCGGTTTAATCGGGTTGTACCCATATTGGTAAAGTATGCACATTGGATCCAAAAAAACAGGAGACACCCCAACGGACATTATTTCTGGTCGGGTTGGAGCAGCGGGATGGATAACTCTCCTCGTTCCCGAGCCGATAAGTTCTATCCACCCTATTCCTGGGTGGATTATGATGCCAATGAAGCATTGGCGGCCTATTATTTAGTTGAAATGGCCAAAGTAATCGGTGATACAAAAACCGTCATAGAATTCAGTCAGCTGCACGATCAGATTAAAAAACTCGTCAACCGGGACATGTGGAGTAAGAAAGATCACTTTTATTGGGATCTGGATAAAGACAACTCTTTCGTGAAAGTCATGACGGTTGCCTCGTTCTGGACATTATGGGGACGTATAGCTAATGATCATCAGGTACAAGGTCTGGTTGATCATTTGAATGACACAAATACATTTAACCGTCCGCACCGCGTACCGACTCTGTCCGCCAGCGAAAATAAATATGCCCCTTCCGGGAAATACTGGAGAGGTAGTGTCTGGGCTCCGACCAATCATATGATTGTAAAAGGGTTGATGGCCAATGGTCATTATAAACTGGCACGTGATATTGTGCTGAATCACCTGAACAACGTAGCAGCTATTTTCAGTGGAACCAATACGGTGTGGGAAAATTATGCACCCGAGTTTGATAAACCCGGCGCACCCGCTCAGGATAATTTTGTAGGCTGGAGCGGTGTCGGGCCAATTGCCCAGTTAATTGAAAATTATATCGGGATTAATCTAAATGTCCCGAAAAATGAGATAAACTGGTATTTATTAAGCACCGAATCATTAGGTATAAAAAACCTTAATTTTGGGAAAGGCAAAATATCATTGATTGCGCATGCACGTAAGCATATCGAAAATCCTGTTAAAATAACAGTAGACGCCCCGCAAGCCTTTACTTTGAATGTGAATGACGGGAAAAAAGTTTATAAGAAATCCGTACAAAAGGGGAAATCTGAGATCACTATTACTCCATAAATAAATGCCATGACCGCATTCAAACAAAACTCAACCCAAAAAAGGACGGCTTCTAAACCGTCCTTTTTTATTTAAGTGAATTAGCTACTTTCTATCGGTTCAGTATAACCGGGAATTCGGCTATTCTAAGCGAGGTACTTCCATAAGGAATGAGGGTGATATTTTCTTTCTTTTGATATGAACGAGCCGGACTATGAGGCAATGGGCCGGCATAGTTATCATATAATTTCCATTTGGCTATGCGTTTACCTTCCGCTTGTAGCTCAACCGGTGCTGTATCGATCGTCCATGGATAATCAGGCATTTTATCTGCCACTTTAACTTTAAAGGAAGAAGGTATATCCTTGTGATTGATCAATAAACCATAATTCCATGGTTTTTGTGGTTTGATTCCCCAAACTGGGACAGAATCGACTTCGCCCAACTTATCCCATTTCCCCGGTATTTTAAGAGCAAATACCAGCGGACCACGTTCAATTCCAAGCGAATTCTGGTACCAACGATCGGTCCGTATTTTAAGCGGTAGATCGAGTACTACCGTATCACCGTCTTTCCAGGTTCTTTTTATCATAGCGACCCGATCTCCTTTGGGATTAGAATAAGTTTTGCCGTTAATTGTTATTTCGGCATTTTTCTCCCACCCCGGAATTCTTAAATGAAGAGGGAATGTAACCGGTGTATCATGATGAAAAGTAAACTCGATTTTTCCTTTAAACGGATAATCTGTTTTTTCTTCAAACGTAACCTTTTGTCCATCAGCAACTTTTGCAGTAACTGTATTCGGAGCATATAACATGGCAACCAATCCATTATCAGGTGTAGCCATCCAGAGATTTCTGACGAACTTCGGCCATCCCTGATGCATGTTAACAGTACAACAGGGGTAACCTGTCAATAAACCGTAACAAACAGCATTTTTATATGCTGTTGTAAAATTACGATCTCCTTCGCTTATGGTAGGTTGATTTGCTTCCTGGAAATACTGACGGCCTGAATAGGCTGCCGTTATCTGAGCCGGTAAGGCATTGTAAGCTACTCGTTCGATAGCATCAGCATAGTCGACACGACCGGTTATCCGAACAAGATTTTCCAGGCTGAACATGGTTTCAACAACCGTACATAATTCTGTTCCATTGGTTGGATTTTTACCATGTAACAATTCATCACTTGTAAAGACTCCCTGAACAACACCATCATTTTTCATCAAATCATTCCAGCCTTTGTACGAGGCTTTAAGGTCCGTGGAGTCTTTTGTTTGCAGGTAATTAAGAGCCGGTGCTTTCAATGCCATGGCAACATTAACACCATGTGTTGAAGGAAGATTACCGGTAAGGAACCCATCAGTCCAATCAAGGGTTTGTTTGTTAATCAGTGGAGCCAGGTTCAATAAAAACTTGTCGCCTGTTTTGTTATATAACCAATAAACAGCTTCCTGATTTGTTTCCCCACGTGCTTTGGCCCACCATGTCCAGTGATCTAACGGTTTTTGTGGTAAGGATTTTAATTCGTATTTGAAATATTTCGTCATGAAAGGAATAACACGCTTATCCTTAGTAGCTGAATAGTATGATTCAAAAGCCTTTAACATCACCATACGAGGCCACCAATCCGCTTTATTGGCTATCTGAATGTGTGGAACCGTATCTTTAACACCCGGATTTGGCTTCGGACCAAAATACCCATTGGATTGCTGACTATTTAAACTCCAGTTGATCCATTTGTCAGCTTGTTTGATCAAATCTTCATCTTTAAGGATATAAGCTAACGGGACCAGTCCATCCAAATAATAAGGTCCACGTTCCCAGCTATCACCATTGCCCCCAATCCAGGCATTATTCGGACCAACATCGGGATAAAGCTGACCTAATTTACCAGCTAATCCATGGGCCATTTTCTCCAATTGGACATGTAGCCAGCCCTGAGGTTCTACTGCTCCTATAGGTAATTCGGCGTAATGATTTTGAGCCAATGGCGCCCTGTTGAAATCATAATTTGCATTGGATCCTTTTTGTCCGGATGAAGTATTCTTCTTACATCCCCCTATCAAAAATAATACGAGAAGTATATTAACCATCCAGGTTATTTTTTTACATACACTTTTTTTCATCTTCATTTATGACTATTTATTTTAATTAACACTAACCTTAGTATGTGATACGCTTTTCCCCTGGCTTAACCAGTAAAATGAATATATATTCAGATAATAATTAACCACTTTTAATACGCGTGGCCCAAAATAATTAATTGGTAATTTAGACAACAATAATATGTTATCGTTAACAGAATCTTAACTATTTTAATATTCTTAGACGAAAAATCAAACTAAAAAATCATTTTATATATCTGCTTTCATAAAAATTCATATCTCAATATTTATTGAGAGTCTTAATGTCTTCTCTAAATTGGAAATTTTGTATTAATAATCATTGTTGCCCGGTAAAATAAATTGTAACCTTAATTGTAGGCCTTATCAGTAATAATCCGGTATTTAGAATCAAATAGTACTCTGAAGTTACCTGGCCCACTGGAGCAATACGATTTGTAATCCTGAATTTAGCATTGTTTTATTTCATTTTTACAAATAAGACTTTTTCTTCGGTCAGCTGATTGTGACATGTTTTTTATAGAAAACTGTAGCATTACTTTTAAAAATTATGAAATAAAACGCCCATCATGCGATCAAGAGGTAACTTTTTTCTTAAAATGATTTTTTAACTGTTCAACAGTGATATAAATCGAAGATTTATATAAGTCAGCCAACTCATTATGATATTCACTTTGAATTAATTATATCAGTGACAAAAAAAGCCCGGTTGAATTATAAAACCGGGCTTTGATATAATAAAAAGCTTTCTTTATCGCTAAAAATCTATTCCGATACTAATATAATTGATCGGATGTCCAAAATGATGACCATCATATGGCCATCCAATATCCCAGCGTAAAGGCAATCCCAGAAGAATAGTTCTCAATCCAAAACCGGATCCAATGAGAATATCACCCCTTAACGATGTCCGGGTAAAAGTTTGTCCATTTTGTTGAACCGTTTCTGTAACCGGTTTGGCGATATGAAAATTCAGTTTTGCTTCATTGACGTTTGGTGTAGTCAGATCGTCCAATCCCCAGGCGGTACCTACATCAGTAAACAATACACCTGTTAAATTATATAGTGGCAATATCGGAATTGGTCCCGGTAAGATGGCAGCAAATAAAGGAAACCGGAATTCTGCATTGATTAAGCTGAATCGATCTCCAAAAATGGCATTGTACTCATAACCACGCATCGGAATAGCCGGCATTGTAAGAAATATATCACTTAGATTATCCAATGGTATCTGATTATTCGACCAGCGATAGTTAATCCACCCTGCCATACCACCTACGAAGAATGATTGGGCATCGCGCCCAAAAGAAGCACCACCGGAATAACGGAATGCGAAACTGTAACCGGCACCCAAACCGACATACTTCCGGAAATCACCGATTAAACTAACGAATTGTACGGTTTTTTGTGTTACCGGTGGACTTGCTGTCAGGCTCAATGCATATCTGAAACCACCCTCCGGATGTACATAACCTGCTTTGGATTTATCTTTAGTAAATGTGATTTCTGGATAAACGAAAGCCGAGGTCTGGCTAGACCGGTCATTGAAATAAACATCACTGAAATCACGGGAAATAGCCAATACGGAAGCGCCATAGTCTATCCGCGTAAACCGGTCTATCGGGTATTGAAAATTAACACCACCACCATATGTCCGGTACCGGACTAACTGTCCATAGAATGTTTGATACTGTTGAGCGCTATGGAAATAATTAACCATATAATTTGTACGGTGTTCATAATTTCCATAGCTGATTAAATAATCACTATTTCTAAGATCCGAGACCAGGTTACTGGCAATAGTAATGTTCTGATTACCCAAAACATCACTAAATCTCATTTGCACAAGACCATAAGTACCATAATAGGTTGAAAGATTTCCACTGTAATATGTGAAATCGGGTGAGAAACTTAATCTGTATTTATGAGGACGAAATTTATCATCTTTCGTTACATTGTCACTCGGTTTAAAAACATCCTTTTCAGATTTCTTTTTTGCCTCTTCTTCGAATGACTTTCCAAATACGTAGTTATGGTAATCGATATAACCATTATTGGTCGTATCTTTTTTAGTAGAGTCAACTTTAGCAGTATCTTTCGCAGCTTCCCGACCGAGGCCTTGTAAATCTCTGCCATTTGCCTGAGCTAATTTTGGTTTTGTTGTATCGGCAACCTGCATTCCATTAGCTTTTTCTTCCACCGCATATTGTGTCCCATTAGTGCCAAACATTTCCCTGGCATATCTCAATGCCGGCACCCGTACGTCATGCGGCTCATTAGCTCTTCGTTTAGCCCAATAATTAGGTTTCAAAGGAGCCTTTACCTGCTTCGTTAATGGAGAGTTAATTAAATAAATATCTACATATCCGCCATTATAAGCACTTATAGCCATTTTACTACCATCAGCGCTGACCGACATCTGTAAGATACCCGAAATCAGATTCGTAAGAGGTTTACTCGTACGAGTAGCAATATTCATCTCGTAGGCATTCGGGATACCGCTTTTATCGGAAGTATATATCAGATGACCATTCCGGGTCATAATAGGCTGTGTCTCATCCCAGCCGGGTGTTTTAGTTAACCTGACAGCCCTGTCGGATCCGACTTTAACGCTATAAATATCCATATTATAGAGATCAGGATTCATCAACTCGTCATAATTGACTCCATACTTGTTAAGCTCAACTTTATTTCCCCTGTCGGAAGCAAAATAAATCGTTTGAGAATCGGCTCCCCATGAAGGTTGCTTATCCGTAAAAATATCGTGGGTGACATCAATGATTTTGCGGCTTTCAAGATTAAACACAAATATATCAGGAAAGGGCCCGGAAGATCCTGCGAATGCTATTTTCTTACCATCAGGCGACCATGATAGAGCACCTATGGCATCGATATCCGGGAAATTATACTTTTGGGCCTGACCCGTTTGGTAATCAATTACAGCCAGTTCATCACTTCCCCTGGATCTGACAGATAATGCTATTTTACTTCCATCCGGCGACCAGGTGAGGTTATCATTTAATAAATTAAAGTCTTCAAAATTTACATTACCCTGACCCTTAACGAGCGTTTTTATCTTCTTTCCAGTCAACGTATTTACAACAACGATATCAAGATTACCGCTTTGATTGGTAATCATAGCCAGACGGTCGCCCTGGGGTGACAGAGCGGGACTTGTATTATAAGAACCCGAACCTGTAGGTTGACGTTTGGTTATTTGAGTACCGGCCTCATCAAGGGAATTTCTATTGGCAATTTCAGGTAAATAACGTTTTTTCAAAAAGGCATGCCAACGTTTGGACAACTCTTCTATCGAAAGGCCCAAAGCTTGTTTGAAACCTTCCTCCACATTGCGGGAATTCTTTATATCATGAAATATTTCACCAATTTTTTCCCGGCCGTACTCTTCAACTATATAATCCCAAACCGATTGGCCACCGCGATACCAAAAATATCCGTATAATTGATTTATGGGAGGCATATAATCATTCAGTATGGCATCACGAAGAAAATCATCCTCATTTGTATCAAAACCGACAGATGAATATTCAGCCATACCTTCATTAAACCAGTTTGGTATCTGGAGCTGGATATTGTTCTGTATGATTGACTGAACAGATCCACCATAAAACATTTCATTAACGACTGCGTGGACCAACTCGTGGTGTAAAGTATGACGAAAATCACTATATGATCCCATAAATGGTAATGTAATCCTGTTTTTAAACGGTTCCGTGACACCACCAATACCAGAAGCTCCAATCGGTAACTGTGTTACATTCGTTTGAGAAAAATCGTTATGGGAATCATAGACAATGACTTTGATCCGGCTTGTGATCTTATAATTAAAATCATTTTCAATCTCTTTCAAAGCCGATTCAAGACTTTGAGCCGCAAAAACTGCCAGGTAATAGTTTTTATCCTGATAATAATAGATATCGAAGTGCTGAGACTGAATATATTTCCAGTTAAAATCCTTGTATTGAACTTTATTTTGTCCAAATGCAAAGTACTGGGCTTGTGCGTTTTTAATTGGCACAAAAATAAATACGAGTAATACTAAAGGGATTAGTCCAAATATCTTTATTATCTTTCTCATCATACTACCTGTAAGATATTATTATTAAATATCAGGAATTTAAATGCTACTATATATCAATATAGTACAAAATCACTGTGGTTAAATAATTTAATTTAAAGCGACTTCCATCAACTTATTATTAGTAAATCGACTGTTCTCTGTTCCAAATTAGTCTCTACTACTTTTATTTTAACCAAGTTACCCATCTGGTATTTTCTACCATGAGATCGGCCGTAGAGACAATATCGTTTTCTGTCATATATATAATAGTCGTCATTCATATTACTGATATGAACCATACCTTCACAATGAATATCCTTCAAATCAACATATAATCCGTTTTCGGTTACACCGCTGATGACACCTATAAATTCGTCACCTATATGTTTATTTAGATATTCAACTTGTTTTAATTTCACGGAATCACGTTCAGCATCGACGGCCATTTTCTCCCGTTCACTGCATTGAACACCCATTTCACGTAATTTTTCATATCGGTAAGCAGGCCGCCCAACAGCATAGTTTTTCAGTAATCTATGAACAATAACATCAGGATAACGTCGGATGGGGCTGGTAAAGTGCGTGTAATGTGAAAAATTTAATCCGAAATGCCCAATATTTTTAGGACCATATTCCGCCTTAGCCATAGCCCTCAAAGTCAAATTATTGATGATATATTCCAGTGATGTATCTTCAACTTCACTTAATAACTTGTTTATCTTCTGTGGAGTTACCTTCCCGTCGTGTATATTAAATTGCAGGCCAATCGGTTTTACATGCTCGGCAATGTCAGCTAATTTCTCCTGGTCCGGTTTATCATGTACACGATAAAAAAACGGATATAAGTCCTTTGATTTTTTCTTATTCGTTTCCTTTCTCAAGTTATCAACATGAATTGCCACCATTTTATTGGCTAAAAGCATACATTCTTCAATCAGGCGATGTGTTAACAGCCGTTCCTTTATGATGACATCAACCGGTGTTCCGTCTTTATCAAGTACAAATCTGGGTTCCGGAGTATCAAAATTTATGGAACCTTTTCTAAAACGATTCTTTGTGAGCGTTTGTGTAAGTTCTGCCAGAATATTCAGTTTTTCTGCATAAGGATTATCTTTTTTACCATCTATAACATCCTGAGCCTTTTCATAGGTAAACCGGTATTTTGAATTTATAACCGTCTCTTCGATCGAATAATCAACTACTTTCCCTTCCGGTGTTACTTCCATAAAACAGCTGTATGTCAGTTTGTCTTCATTCGGACGAAGACTGCATACTCCATTACTTAGTTCTTCCGGTAACATTGGTATTACCCTGTCAACCAGATAGACGCTTGTACCTCTTTTATGCGCTTCCTTATCGAGCACGGTATCCGGTTGCATATAATAGCTAACGTCGGCTATATGAACCCCCAGGTTGAAGTTCCCATTCTCGAGAACATCTAAACTGATCGCGTCGTCAAAATCTTTTGCATCCTCCGGATCAATGGTAAATACATCCTTATCACGAATATCATGACGTCTCGTATATTCACTCTCAGGAATTGCACGGGCTATACTTGAGGCAAATTTATTAACTTCATCCGGGAACGATGCACGCATCTGATTTTCTGCCAAAATGGAAAGAACTAATGCGTCATTTGTTCCTTTTTCACCAAGCGATTCTAAAATTTTAGCTTCCGGCAACGATTTGGGATGTGCCCATTCCAATAATTGAAATATCACTTTTTCGTTATGTGACGCACCATTAATATTTTGCGGTAACACAAAGAAATCCGTTTGAGCTGATTTGTCATCCGATTCAATATAATAAGTGCCCGAGCCATGCTTTATCAATGTACCAACAAAAATTTGACGGCCTCTTTCGACGACTTCCACCACTTTGCCTTCCAGCCTTTTCTGTCGACCATTTTTAAAGATCTCAATTTTGACAATATCATCAGGTAAGGCGGTTCCTAACCTTTTAGATGGTATTCTTATGTCTACTTCATAACCCTCAACAGTCACGAATCCTACGCCGTATCGGTTGACGCTTATTTTGCCTTCATACAGTTTATGGTGATTTCCTTTACGGGCGACACTCAATAAATCTCCTCTTGATCGGTTAATTTTCTTTTTACTTACAAGTTTATTTATCGTTTTTCTAAGTTTCTTCTGATCTTGCTTTTTATCCATTTGCAGAGCTGCAGCTACTGCGTTAGCCGGTACTTTTGTCTCCGAATGACTCTTCAGAAAATCGAGCACCAGTTTTTCAAGTCCGGATAATTTCTTTTTTTTACTCATTATAAATATGTGGAATCAAAAATATGAACTACTAATAAATTTATTTGAAATATTATTTATTTAGCAGGAAGTTATTATTAATTAATTCAACCTTGATAAATACATTTATATTGCATCTTTTTACTAAATATTCAGGTTAATAATATTGTTAAACAATATCATGTATTATAAAATGTTGATGTATGATTAGTTATTAATCACGTTTTTCTGCTTGTGATTTTACTGTAGTGGTATCGGCAGGAGCATTTGTTTTAGCCTTTTTCTTTTTCTTGAAAATACTGATTATTGATCTCGCTATTTTTTTAGGCAGTTCCTTCCATGTATTAAATTGAACCTGATATTTTAAACCTACACCATTAACACTTGGCAATGGTGTTGTGGTTCCAACAGCATAACTTGAACTTAGCGTAGGATCTTGCCGGTGAAAAACTTCCACGGATAAGGAAGGATTAATTTGATATTCAGCTCCAAGGTCGCCAATATTATCATACTGCGGCCCTCCGCCAATCACACCTTCGCGCCTTAATACCAATCGATCATTAAATAATCGTAAGGCTATACCCAGATCAGCCTGGTCAAAACCCGTCATATTCAAGTCGATATTTAAATCACTCAAACTACTATTCAGTAACGTATTGATTTGATTCGACAATAATTGGCTGAGGCCGACTTGCGTTACTTTACTCTGAAGGTTAGTTCCCAATCTTTGGCTTTCGGACCCATTCTGAATATTCACATTGCTAAAACTACCCGTCAATAGTAAACTTGTTGCCTGTAATAATTTTTGGTCTTCGCTATTTAATAAACTTAAAATTGTAGAACTCTGGGTAACATCCGGAGAGTTGGGAAATTGAAAATAGAACTGGTTTTGAACACTTTTTATATTACCCGTTAGCTTCAGTATCAGATTAATCGGCACCCTTCTGTCTTCATTGGTGATGGGTTTGATATTTGGTCGTGCCCGATAAACTGAGGTAACATTGATACGGGGATTTTTAGGGTCACCTTCCCATATGATATTACCACCATTCTCTAAATAAAATTTCCTGCTGAATACGCCACCACCGACAAAGAGATAATTACCACCGGTAATGTTAAACTGCCCGAACATTTGAAGGTTTTGATCTTGTAATGTGATATTGACATTACCACCACCCTGGGCTGTAAGAACTTCACCGGTAACAGGATCAAAAATAAATTTAACTGTCGAATTATCCGGTGCCGAAAATTGTAAATCCAGTTGAAATAATTCCGTAAATGATTCCTGACTTGGCGACACCTGTTCCGCCTGTTTTTGTTGATCCTGGGATTGTGAAGTACCGGAACCGGATTTAGTTCCTTTTTTACCGGCGGTTGAGAATTCTTTAACAAATTCTATAGATTTACTCTGATCCTGAACACTCGTTTCATCAAGTAATGGTATTGATAGAACAGAGCTTGAAGATGTCTGTAATGGTGTTACAGTTTGAAGAAATGGATTCAGATTAGATCCGGTCAAACGTACTTCCCCTGTCCCGATTACATCCCCATAAAATGGGACATCCGGATTAAAATCATTATTCAAAAATTTCAACCTGTTAAGATCGAGTGTCAGATTCAGTTTCTTCCTGACCTGAAAATTGTTGAGATCCACATTTCCATATAATAACCCCGTTCCCCCCTGATTATCATGTATTCTTACACTATCGATAGTTACCCCCTTATAGCGGTCGAGATCAACGGGTCCTGTCAAATAAAAATTCGAATTCATGAAGACAGGTACTGCGTGAACATCATCGACATTAAAATGGGCGTGAAAATTATAATTTTTCGTATTACCTGCAATATATCCCTTTCCGTTAGCCGGCCCTTCCAGTTTGTTGAAAATACCCGGAATTATATATCGCAGAACCCACATATCTATTTGTTTAAAATTGATATTAAAATCATATAAGGTATCAGCATTGGCGGCAGCATCGGGAGGTTGAAAATACCCCTTCATTTGTATGTCGGTAGCAACACTGTCATTCCTGACATAGTAATCATGGTATTTTGAGGTATCTGCTTTTACACTTATTTCGGTATCAAATCTTTTTTCCACCGGGTTAAATTTACTATGAAACTTAAAATCGCCAACCGGTCGATTATCAAGTGCAAATCGGTCAACAAAAATATTCCCCTGGATCTGCGGTAGTTTGGATAGTGACTTTGTATAAAAACTGGCATTCAACGTACCTTCAAAATTTATCCGGCCATTGATAAGATCAGATACCCTTTGCAAATTAATATTTTGCAGGGAATAAATAACAGAATCGCTCTTGTCCGAGCTAAAAGCACCAACAAGATTTATTTTTTGAGTACCGTTCACAAAGTCAAAATTCTGAAAATTTACCTTATGGCTTTTATCAAATATTAGTCCCGGTTTCCCTTTATTTTCCCATTGATACTCATTATTACCCAGGTTAAACTGATTAACATTCAATACAATGGCCGTATCCAATACTTCAGCAGCCAGTTTCATTTTCAATGAAGCATTCTTACCAATGGTGCCGATGTTACCACTTGTCTTAATGGAATCATTTTTCATAGAAAATTCCATATCCAAACCGGCAAATGATAAATCACGCATCGAAAGACTATCTATTTTAGCGCTGACATCCAGGTTTGCAAATTGTTTAAAATCCTGACTGTGATTAAAACTTGCCGTTATCATCAACCGGGAGTCGTTGACCCGGATTTTATTTATATCTGTTGTCGGATCATTCAGGCCCCCGGTAATAAGCAATCGTTGTGAGTCCGCTTTTACATTAGCTTTCAGACGGCCTTTTG
>Ga0102956_1000389_pt1 | contig 15797 bp, 13 predicted proteins | sample SalPonF2_A_D2_MG_FD_84515 | JGI IMG/M metagenome (GOLD analysis project Ga0102956, IMG submission 84515) | Salt pond soil microbial communities from South San Francisco under conditions of wetland restoration - Salt Pond MetaG SF2_A_D2_MG ...
CCAGATCGTAGCGTCCCGTGTACAGGGGCTCGCGGTGCACGGGCACCGGGTCGGGGAACTGCCATACCACGGTGCGCGCCTTGGCGTTGCCGAACGGTGCGCAGCCATGCTTGATGGCGACCCGCTGTATGCCGCCGGAAAGGTCCGTCTTCCAGTTGCGACCCGCGGCCTGCTGCTGTTCGTCCGGGGTCAGCTCGTCCCACCAGCCCAGCTGCTTGAGCATGTCGGCGGTGAACTCCGGGTAGCCGTCCTTGATGTCGGACCCCTTGCTGTAGACGCCGTCGGCCAGCAGGCTCACGCCGTTATGCTCCACGCCGAAGCGGGCCCGGAACGTCAGGCCTCCATCGGCCACCGGCTGGCTCGGATCGTAGAGAATCGGCGTGCCCGGGTGTTTGAGCTCCGGGGTACCCCAGCAGGGCCAGGGCAGGCCGTAGTAGTCACCGTCCACCGGACCGCCTTCGGCGCGCAGGGTGGTGGTGTTGAACGTGCCGCGGTGCTTGGCGTGGAGCTTGAGCCGTTCGGGACTCTGACCGGTGTAGCCGATGGTCCAGGTGCCCCGGTTGACTTCCCGGAGAATGTCCTCGATGAGCGGTTGATCGTTGGTGACCTTGATGTGCTTGAACATCTGATCCGCGAAGCCCAGCTTCTTGGCCAGCAGATACAGGATTTCGTGGTCCGGCTTGGACTCGAACAACGGCTCGATGACCTGCTCGCGCCACTGTAGGGTACGGTTCGATGCCGTCACCGACCCGTAGGTCTCGAACTGGGTGCAGGTGGGCAGCAGGTAGGTGTTGTTCTTGCGGTTGCCCATCACCCCCAACACCGTCGGATGGGGATCGGACACCACCACCAGATCGACCTTTTCCAGCGCCTTGGTCATCTCCACACCGCGGGTCTGGCTGTTCACCGCATGACCCTGGAAGAAGATGGCGTGGAAATTGTCCTTCTGCTGGACGTTGTCCCGTTCCACCAGGATGCCGTCGATCCAGCGCGATACCGGGATGCCCGGTATGTTCATGGTGTAGGCCTGCTTGCCGCCGCCGGCATCGTACTTCTTGGACATGTCGAAGCGGCCTTTCAGCCACTCGTAGTCCACATCCCAGACCCTGGACCAGTGCTTCCAGGCGCCTTCCGACAGCCCGTAGTAGCCCGGCAGGGTGTGGGAGTTGGGCCCGATGTCGGTCGCGCCCTGTACGTTGTCATGGCCGCGGAAAATGTTGGCTCCGCCGCCGGCGACACCGATGTTGCCCAGGGCCAGCTGGAAGATGCAGTAGGCGCGCGTGTTGTTGTTGCCGATATGGTGCTGGGTGCCGCCCATGCACCAGACGATGGTCCCCGGCCGGTTTTCGGCCATGGTCTTGGCGCACTGGTGCATTTCCGCCTCCGGCACGCCGGTGACGTCCTGCACCGTCTTGGGATCCCACTTCTTCACTTCCTGGCGGACTTCGTCCATACCGTACACCCGCTGGCGGATGTACTCCTTGTCCTCCCAGCCGTTTTGGAAAATGTGCCACAGCAGGCCCCACATGAACGGCACGTCGGAGCCCGGGCGCAGCCGGATATACTGGTCCGCATGGGCCGCGGTACGCGTGAAACGCGGGTCCACCACGATCATCCGGGCGCCGTTTTCCTTGCCCCGCAGGATATGCTGCATGGCCACCGGATGGGCCTCGGCCGCGTTGCTGCCCACGAACAGCATGGCCTTGCTGTTGTGCATGTCGTTGAAGGAATTGGTCATCGCCCCATAGCCCCAGGTGTTGGCGACGCCCGCGACCGTGGTGGAATGACAGATGCGCGCCTGGTGGTCCATGTTGTTGCTACCCCAGAAGGCGGCGAACTTGCGCTGCAGATAGGACCCTTCGTTGCTGGCTTTGGAAGAGCCGGCCCAGAACACGGCGTCCGGACCGGATTTCTCGCGGATATTCAGCAGTTGGTCGCCGATCTCGTTGATGGCCTGATCCCAGCTGATGCGCTTCCACTTGCCGTCGGTCAGCTTCATGGGATAACGCACGCGCTTGCCGCCGGAGCCGATCTCCCGCACCGAGGCGCCCTTGGCACAATGGGATCCCAGATTGATCGGCGACTCGAAATCCGGCTCCTGGTCCGTCCATACGCCGTTCTGCACGCCGGCCATGACGCCGCAGCCGACCGCACAATGACTGCAGATGCTGCGCTTGTGCTCCATCTTCACGCCTTCCTTGCGCGTGATGTCCACCGCCCGTGCCTTGCGCATCATGCCCAGGGGCAGCATGTTGGCCAGTGCCGCCCCGCCCAGAGTCAGGCCCGAACGACGCAGGAAGGTGCGCCTGTCCACGCCGGCACCGGGCTCGACCCCCGTGGCCGGACTCTGGCCGCCCTGCACCTGCGTCATGGAATCTGGTTTGCGGATAAGCTTCATCGCTCGATCTCCCTGCCGGCCGGACGGATCGTAAAACTGGACCGCGCCGCCATCAGAACCGTGCCTTTTCGTAATAGGTGCGTATGTGGTCGGTCACGTGATAACCGGTACTGTCCGCCTGCGGGGCTGGCGCATCCTCGCGTTCCACGGTTTCGTTGACCACGACTCCCCGGCCGAAGGCCAGGACGGTTGCCGCACCGCCCGCCATGCCCAGCACTCGAAGGAATGCCCGACGGGACCGGTGCAACAGTTTCGCCTTGGTGCTCATGGACCCTTCTCCCCTTGATGGACTGATCTGTCGTCTCCGCCAGCACCGGGCGCCTATTCCGGCGTGGCCAGGTACTGGCGTTCGAAGTTGATGAAAGCCTCGCCCAACCGGCCGACCGCCTGGTAGAAGCAGGCCGACGGCGCCTTCTGCAGATCCCGGAAGAACAAAGCCATCCACGGCGCAATATGGTCGCCGAAGAACTCCCGCTGCATGGCCGGGGTGAACTCCCCGGGCTCGGAGCACAGCAGGGCCATGGTCTCGCACAGGGCACCGGCGTGGTCTTCGGGCTCATGCACGTCGGCGCGCCGCTCTATGCCCAGGTACTCCAGATCCTGGCGCAGGCGCACCAGTGGTTTGTCCATCAGCACCCCGCTGAGGTACCAGCAGCCGTAGGGCACGACCTCGCCCATGGTGATACCGACGAACAACGCGTGATACTCGTCGTCCAGTGCACTCAGGCCCACCCGGGCACCGGCGAGCTTGAGCATGGCCCAACTGCCCGCCATGGAACCCTGCGCGCCATCGTCCACGTCGATGCTGGCGAGCAACTCGAGCGTCTGAGCGCTGGGCGGAGCGTTGAGCAGCAGCGCCAGCAGGCTGTAGGTATGGGCCCGGAGCTGTTCGTCCCGTTCGGACCGGGACCCGGCGTCCATGGACGGTACTGTTCCGGTCATCCGTTCCGCACTACCCCGTGACTCCATCAGCCCAAACTCCTCGCAGGTCGCGTGTTACCACCACCGATAGCAAGCCATATGCCGGCATCGCCCGGAACAGAACTTCATTTCCCGCCCCCGGGACCCAGGAAACACGGCCACACCCCGGGTTGCCGCCCGCGTCTGCGTCAGACTGACCCAGCAGGTGCGTCGCGCTGTCCACTCAGGAGTCCCGCGGCCGGTCATAGACATCCACCGCACCGCCGGCAGCGAACATATCCTGTACCCGACAGTCCTCGCACATCTGCAAACGGCGCAGCGCCTCCGGTGTGCGGAACATCCAGTGGTCGGCGAGCTTCGCATTCATCTTTTCGATCATCGCCCTGGTGGCGAACGGCTTGCCGCACACCACGCAGTTGAACGGCTCCTCCTCGTACAGTACGCGCGCCACTCCGGCCTCGTGCTGGTCATAGTTGATGCGCGCATGCAGATCGATGGCCCCCTCCGGACAGGCTGCGGAACACAGGCCGCACTGCAGGCAGTTGGCCTCCACAAAGCGCACCTGGGGACGGTCGGCTCCGTCCGCCAGCGCCGAGGCAGGGCACACCGAGACGCAGGACATGCACAGCGTGCAGAGCTGCCCGTTGACCCGGACCTCCCCGAACGGCGCGCCGGCCGGTAATTCCGCCCGCGCCGGCCGCCGGGGTGCATGCTCATGGAGGTGGCCGATGGCCAGACGCAGGGTGGTGCGCTTTTCGCTGAGGCCGGCGAAGCCGGCCGGCGGGCAGCTCAGCGGGTCTGTCTGCTCCATGGCGGCCCGCGCGGCCTGCTCGCTGTCCACCATCGCCACCGACTCGGGCGGGTACCCCATGGTCTCCAGAATGGCGTGGGCATAGGCGATCTGGGTCTGCAGGGCCCGCCTGTCGCCGCCGGGTGTACCCCACGGCGCGAGCACCAGGACCCGCCCCGCCCCATAGGCCAGGGCGGACATCCACAGGTCCATGCCCGCCGAAGCGACACCTTCCAGTTCCATCGGCACGAGCCACTCGGGCAGCGTCTCCAGAACGCCATTCAGCAACGCCGCCCCGCTCTCGCCGTCGTGCAACATCACGGCGGGCACATGCTCGCCGCCGGCGTCCCGGTACGCCTTCAGGGAGCGTCGCAGGGCGTTCAACAGGTCTTCCACGGGCGGATAGGCGTAGCTGATGGCGCCGCTGGGACATACGGTGGAACAGCTCCCGGCGCCCTGGCACAGGTAGGGGTCGACATCGATGCGTTCCCCCAGCGAAGAGATGGCGCCCGTCGGACAGGCCTGGATGCAGCGGGTGCAGCCGCGGATTCCGCTGCGCCCGTGAGCGCAGATGTCGGGGTCGTAGTTGAAGAACCTGGGCTTCTGGAACTCCCCCACCAGCTCGGGGAGCTCGTCCAGACACCGTTCCAGCGCCTTGGCGTCGCCCCGGGGCGCAAAGTACCCGAGGGGTGGAATTTCCCGGTCGACGAGAGGGGGCTCGGAGAGGTCCAGCACCAGATCGAAGCAGTCCCGGGCCGGCTCCGCGAGGCGGGCCGGATTCAGTTCCCGGCCCCCGACCTCGGCGGTCACCTCAAAGGCGCCCAGGTGCCCGGACAGCGCCAACGGGCTGCCCTGAATCGTGGTGATGGCCGGCGCCGTCTCCCCCGCGCCGGGGTTCGTGGCCAGCACCATACACTGGAGCCGGTCAGCCAACCGGGTCGCGAGCGCCTGCGCCCGGGCGCGTTCACCGACGATCAGCAGCATCCCGGTCGAGCGGTAGTCCACCAGCCCGGCCGGCTCCCTTTGCACGCGGCTGAGGGCGGCCAACGCCGCCACGCGGGCACGGCCGTCCGCGGTACGGGCCGGCAGTTGCTTACCGAACAGCGACTCCATGGAAAGGTTACTCCCCCTCAGCGCAGTGATGATCGTGAGTCATGAGGACGCCGGACCTTCCTCCGGCTCGTCCGCCGGGTCCGGATTCGACGTCGCCGGCGGTTGGGCTTCGGTACCCTGCTCTCCGTCCTGAGCGGCCGGGGTCGCGTCGCCCGAGCCCAGGGTTCTGCGGGCCGAACCGGCTACCCGCTCGTGAATCGCAGTGCCCAGGGTCGATGCGACAACCCCGATGGCGCGATAGTCGTCGTCATAGTCGTCGAGGCCGTCACGGATATTGAACTTGGGCATGTGGAACAGCTTTCGCAGGGCCAGCCGGCGCAATTTCTCCTCCACCTTGGGTCCCAGGAACGCGCTGACATCGCTGCTCTCGGAAAGGGTTTCGAGCGCGGGCGGCGGTGCGGCGGCAACCGATTCCCCGGAACCGGCGGTGGCTATCGGCGGCGCATCCCCGGCAGCGGGCTCCGGAATACGGGACCCGGCTTGCTTGCGCCGGGACCAGCGTCTGACAAAGGCGGCCGGGTCGTCGGCCGGCCCATCCGAAAGGCGCCGGGCTTTCCAGGCATCACCGCTGCCCTCGCTCATCGTGCATCTCCTCGATCCAGGGCTTGCGCTTGCGTTTCTTGGCGGGTTGGGGGCGGTAGTTCTCGCGGACGTACCGTTCGAGCCAGCCATAGATGGACGCCGACATGGGCACCGACAGCACCGTGTCATCGCCCTCCAGGTGCGCGCCGGCCTCGTCGTAGTTGGCGGTGACCGCCACCGGGACCAACGCATCGTCGTCGTCCTGCTGAAGGACCACGAACAGGGATGGGGTATTGCCGACAAGGTTGTACCAATAGCTCTCGGCGCTGTCGCGGTACAGGCGCAGGGACAAACCGCCCCACACCACCCGGTCCGCGGCATCGCGTTCAGCCGCTTCTCCCGGGCCGGCGGCAATGCCTTCCCCCGCCACCACGTCCAGCAGCTTCCAGCGCGGCACACGCCAACGGCCGCTGACGGCCACCTCCCGCTGGAGGACCACCGCAACGGGCAACTCGGTCAGAGATTCGGCCTGCGTGGAATCGACGCTCAACATTCGCCTCCCTATCACCTGGACCAATGAGCAAATGGCGTACCAGCGCAGCAGGGAAACCAGGACGGGAAAGCGACCCGGAAGGGAGAAACCCGGAGCGCCCGGACACCCGCCTGGATAACGGTGTCCCCAAAGGCGGGTCAGTTTGACCCACTCTGGTCCATGCCGGGGAGGTTCAGGCAACCGGGGGCTCAGGCGACAGGCTGCCGTCGAAGGGCATTACCAAGGTAGTGGCGGCCCCTGTCGAGCCGGCAGGACTCAGCTCGGGCGACGGGGCTGTCAACGACGCCACCTTGGCAGGCGGGCCTGACGGCGCGACGGCCGACACGCCGGTGCCGGCCTGTCCCGCCGTACAGGCCACCGATGAATGCACCGGGCACGGTCCGCCCAACGCGGACCACCGGGCGCGCGGGCGGACTATTCCAGAGCGATCTCGTCGTCGATTTCAACGGTGAGGTCCAACTCCGGCACATGCAGGGTCATACGGGCCTGCAGGGCACCGGGGTCGGAAAGTTGCCGAGCCGCGATGCGTTCGCGGACCGCCTTTTCAATTTCCCGTTGGGAGGTGATCCCGACCTTCTTGAGAAACTTTCTTATCTGCTGATTGAAGACCTCTTCATTCATCGTCATCTCCACGAAACTGCCAGACATCGGAGCACATCCGTTGTGCCCGGCGTCCACCGATGCTCAGCCGTCGACGTAACGTTCCATGAGCGCTTCCTCATCGTCAGTGTAGACCGGCTCGCGATGCAGCCAGATCTCGAAACGGGTCCATTTTCCCTCCTCAGAGGCGACCGTCAGCTGGCCTCCATACCGTCGTATCAGGCCGAAACTGACCGACAGACCCAGACCGGAACCCTGACGCCGGGTGGTATAGAAGGGGTCGAACACCCGGTCCAGCAGCGCCGGCGGGATACCCTCGCCGTCGTCCTCCACCCCGATGACCACGCCGCCCCGCGACCACTCGCGGGTGCTCAGACGAATGGTTCCGCCTCGCTCAATCGCATGGGCCGCGTTGACGAGCAGGTTCACCAGCACCTGCTGCAGCTCCTGGGCGTTGATGCGCACCCGGCTGGCCGCCTCCAGGCGGCGCTCCACGTGGGCGGCCCTGGCCGCCAGTTCGTGGCGGACCAGCACCAGGGTGTTCTCGATGACCTCATTGACGTCCACCTCCTGCACGGCCCCGGGATGACCGGTGGGCCGGGAGTAGCGCAGCAGCTGGTCGACGATGGCGCGGATGCGGTAGACCTGCTGCACGATGAGATCGATCTCGGTGCGCACCGGCCCGGCCTGCTCGCCGAGCTCGCTGGCGATGATGTCCATGTTGCCCAGAATGACGGCCGTGGGGTTGTTGATCTCGTGGGCCACACCGGCGGTCAATTCCCCGAGGGCGGCCAGCTTTTCGGCGATCACCAGTTGCTGGCGGGTCTGGCGCAACAGGTCGATGGTGCGTTCCAGCCGGACATTCTGCTCCCGGAGCTCGCGGGTGCGCTGCTCCACCTTGTGTTCCAGGGAGTCCGCCGCGGCCCGGACCTGCTCGTTGCGCGCCTGCAGCAGATCCAGCATGGTGTCGAACTGGCGCGCCAGCTCGCCGATTTCGTCCCGGGACTTCACGGGGCCGATGCGACGCCATTCCCCCGCTTGCTCGGCCCTTACCACCGCGGTCATCTTTTCTATGGGACGGAAAATGGACTCGGCGCCACGAACCGCCACCACCCCGCCGAGTACGATGGTCAGCAGCAGGGTGACGAACAGCACCGACAGGGCGTGATCGTAGGGGGTGCGGAACGGCGCCTCCAGCACTTCGGTATTGAGCATGCCCACCCGCTGTCCGTTGACGTCGGAAATGGGCTCGTAGGCCGAAATGTACCAATGGTTGGCCACGAAGGTGCGGCCGATCCACTTGTGGCCCTCCCCCAGCACCCGTTCGCGCACATCCTTGGGTACCCGCGTGCCGAGGGCCCGCTCGCCCTGGCTCTCCTTATGGGGCAGGTTGGTACTGACACGCACGTCCCCCAGAAAGACGGTCACCGCACCCCAACCTCCGGGCGGCACGCTGCCGGGGCCGTATACCAGATCGCGGATGGCGTCGACGAAGCCGAAGTTGCGGTTCAGCAGCATGCCCCCGTCCAGCAACGCCACCACGCCCATGCCCGCGATCTTTACCGGATAGATCATGCGCAACATCAGGCCGCGGTTCTCCACCGGCGCATCGGCCGACGCCGAGCCCTTGGGACGCACCAGCCACATCTGTGCCTTCTGGGCCAGCAGGGGGCTTTCCCGTTGCAGCTGCCGGTGACTGAAGACCTCCACGCCCTCGGCCGGCGTGCCGGTGCTGACCGCGGTGCTGCGCAGAGGAGAGAGCTTGGTGGTCAGCCCCGGTTGGTCGGTGCCGAGGAACAGGCAGCGCCCCTTGAGATCGGTCAGATGCAGAAAGGCGAAGCCGCCCTTGCGGCGCACCGCCCGCAACTGGTCGCGAATGAGCTCGCCGCTGTCGTCCGTGAAGGCCGTTCGGAACCGATAGGACTGGGCCAGGGACGCGAGCCGTGACAGGTGTTCCTGCTGCAGACGCGCGAACTCGCTGTTCGCCACCGCCAGGTCGGTGTTGACCTTGCGGTACAACTGCTCGTCGGTGAAATGGTCGGTCCAGGAAACCGCCAGCCACAGGGCCAGCGGCATGACCAGCAGAATCGGGAACAGCACCAACAGCAGCAGCTTGTAGCGCAGGCTGCCGGCGATACCCCGTCGGATCCGTGCCAGCATACCCGCTGCCCGCCAGCCGCGGGCAGCCGAGCTACTCGTCCTCCACGCCCGCCGCCCAGGCACTGAGCTTGCGTTCCAGCGTCTTGCGGGAGATCCCGAGCCGGCGGGCCGCCTCGGACTTGTTGCCGCCGGCGCCTTCCAGGGTCCTCAGGATATGGTGCTTGTGCACCTGATGGAGCGTCCAATCCGCCGCCGGAGCTTCGGCGTCTTCGCCATCAGCGCTGTCGACGGCTTCGGAAACCGCGTGCCGGCAGCAGTCCGCGGGCAGCTCGCCCAGCAGCAGCGAACGCTCGATCACGTTGCGGAACTCGCGCACATTGCCGGGCCAGTCGTAGCCCTGCAGGCGGGCAATGTCGTGATGGGTCAGGTTAATGGGCGGCACCCGCAACGCGCTGGCCAGGGTGGACATGAAATGCCTGGCCAGCAGCGGAATATCTTCCAGGCGCTCGCGCAGCGGCGGCATGGTGATGGCCAGCACGTTGAGGCGATAGTACAGGTCCTCCCGGAAGCGGCCTTCCTTAGCCTTCTCGTAGAGGGGCTGATTGGTGGCGGCGATCACGCGGCTGTCCACCGGCATTTCCCGATCTGCGCCCACCGGGCGGACCGCCCGCTCCTCCAGGGCCCGCAACAGCTTGGCCTGCATGGCCAGGGGCATTTCGCCGATCTCGTCCAGAAACAAGGTGCCCGTGTGGGCAAAACTGAACAGCCCCTCCCGGGCCGACTGGGCACCGGTAAAGGCGCCCTTGGTGTGTCCGAACAATTCGCTTTCCAGCAGATCCGGCGAAATGGCGCCGCAGTCCACCGCCACGAAGGGCCCCGATCTGCCGCTCAACCGGTGAATGGCGCGGGCCACCAGTTCCTTGCCGGTACCGGTTTCGCCGTCGATGAGCACGGTCGAGGCCGTGGGAGCCACGCGCCCGGCAATGCGGGCCACTTCCCCGATCGCGGCGCTCTCCCCGACGATACCGTCGAGACTGGGCAGGCCCTCCACTTCCCGGCGCAGGACCACGTTTTCCCGTTCCATGCGACGGCGTTCCAGGCAGCGGTCCACGGCCGCCGACATCTGGTCCACCCGGAAGGGCTTGAGGAGAAAATCCGCCGCGCCCGCTCTCAGGGCCTGGATGGCGATGTCCATGTCCGCAAAAGCGGTCATGAAGATCACGTCGGTGCGGTCGCCCTGGTCGCGGATGCTGCGCAGCCATTCCAGACCGGACAGCCCGGGCAGCCGGATATCGACGATCAGCAGGTCGAAGTGGCAGCGTCGGCGCAGAGCTTCAGCCGCTTCGGCGTCTTCGGCCACCTCCACCAGTGCATGGGAGCGCGCCAGGGCGCGGTAAAGAAAGTTGCGCATGCCGGGCTCGTCGTCCACCACCAGAATGGCGGCCGCCTGCGGGCTCAACGCGCGTCCCCCCGGCGCGTCGCCCGACAGCGGGTCTTCGAGACTCATGGCCATGCGTTCACCTTCCTGCGCCGGCTCACGACGATGGAGCTGGAAAGACGGGGCAATGCGACAAATGGATACACTCTTCTATAGCACACCGGGTCAGTATGAACCAGCTCTGTACCTTTCCGGCGGAGCGTCGGGGATCGGAGAGGGCTGTGCAGCGTGCGGTTGCAGCCGTGCTCTCCGGCGGCAAAACCGCGCAGCCACTAGAGTGCAACAGACTCCGCCAAAATCAACACTGCTCCTGACCCGGAAATGGTCCGGCCGTGGCACCCAACTTGCTAACGTCGCCTTACCAATTCGTACCGGCGGACCCGCCGGTTCCGGTATGGGAGGAGACCATGAAAAGAACACCCCGCTCGCTGTTCGCACTCGTACTGCTGCTGATTCCGGCCATCGCCTGGTGCGCGCCGGCCCTGCTGCGCCTGGCCACCACCACCAGCACCGACAACTCCGGACTGCTCGGTGACATACTGCCCGCCTTTACCAACAGCACCGGCATCCAGGTTCAGGTGATCGCCGTCGGCACCGGCAAGGCCCTGCGCCTGGGCGCCAATGGGGATGTGGATGTGGTGCTGGTCCATGCGCCGCCCTCGGAGGAGAAATGGATGGCGGCGGGCAACGGCGTCAACCGGCGCTACGTCATGTACAACGACTTCGTCATCGTCGGGCCGCCCGATGACCCGGCGGGGATCGCCGGCACGAAGGACGCGGCCGCCGCGTTCAAGAGGATCGCCGAACACAAGAGCCTGTTCATCTCCCGGGGCGACGATTCGGGGACCAACAAGAAAGAGTTGATCCTCTGGAAGGACGCCGGCATCCAGCCCGCGGGCCACTGGTACCGGGCCGCGGGCCAGGGCATGGGGAAGGTGCTGGCCATGGCCGGCGAGCTGGACGCCTACACCCTCACCGACCGGGGGACCTGGCTGGCCTACCAGTCCAAGCTGCCCCTGAAGATCCTGGTCCAGGGGGACAAACGGCTGTTCAATCCCTACCATGTCATGGCGGTCAATCCCGACAAGTACCCGGACGCGCGCTACACCGACGCCATGCAGTTCATCGCCTGGCTCACTTCGGTGAAGGGCCAACACATGATCGGCGCCTACCGGGTCAAGAACCAGCAGCTGTTCGTGCCCACCGCCGTCACGCACCACTGAGTCATGGAACTGGTGCAGGCATGCAAGCAGGCTCTCGTTCTGTTGTTCAGCGGCAATGGGGATCTATGGACGATCATCGGCATCTCGTTCGCGGTGTCGGTGAAGGCGATCGCCATCGCCACCCCCATCGCCCTGGCGACCGCCTTCGTGCTGGCCTTCTTCCGGTTTCCCGGCCGGGGGCTGGCCCTGTCCACCGTCAACACCCTGCTGTCGCTGCCGGCGGTGGTGGTGGGCCTGACCCTCTACCTGCTGCTGTCGCGCAGCGGCCCGCTGGGGGATCTGCGCCTGCTGTTCACCCAGAAGGCCATGATGATCGGCCAGATCGTGCTGTGCTTCCCCTTGCTGGTGGCGTGGAGCCATGCCGCCATCGAAGCCGCCGAACGCTCGGCCTGGGAAACCGCCATCACCCTGGGAGCACCGCCCTGGCGGGCGGTGCTCACCCTGCTGCATGAAGTACGCTTCGGTCTGATTGCGGCGGTCATCGCCGGCTTCGGACGCATCATCTCCGAGGTGGGCAGCTCCATGATGGTGGGCGGAAACATCCTGAACTACACCCGCAACATTCCCACCGCCATCGCCCTGGAGACCAGCAAGGGGAGTTTCGCCCAGGGCATCGCGCTGGGCTTCGTATTGCTGTTCCTCGCCTTCGGGCTGAACCTGGGGCTGTCATTCTTCCAGCGCCGGGTCACGCCGGCATCATGACCCCCTGGGCCCTGCAGGCGCGCGACCTGCGCAAGCATTTCGGGCCGCGGCCGGTGCTCGATATCCCCACGCTGCGCCTCGAGGCCGGCCGTTGCATCCTGCTCAGCGGGCGCAACGGCGCCGGCAAGAGCACCTTGCTGCGCATCCTCGCCGGGCTGGAACGGCCCGACCCACAAACCCAGGTGGACACGGACGGGACCTGGCGGCCCTGGCATCGCGCCCGACGGGCCCTGCGCCGGGACGTCACCTATCTGCACCAGCACGCCTATCTATTCGATGCCACCGTCGAGGCCAATGCCGCCTATGGGCTGCGGGTCGCCTGGACCCCGTCCCGACAATGGCGGGCCCGGGTTCGGGAGGCCCTGCGACTGGTGGATCTGGACCATCTGGCCGGTGCCCGGGCCGGCACCCTCTCGGGCGGCGAACGTCAGCGCCTGGCCCTGGCCCGCGCCTGGGTGCTGAAACCACGCCTGCTGTTGCTGGACGAACCCACCGCCAGCATGGACCGGGAAGCCCGGGACCGCACCGCCCGATTGCTGGCCCGGCTCAAATCCGACAAGCTATGTATGGTGATCACCAGCCACGAACCCCATACACTGGCGTCATTGCCCGACGACCATCTCCGATTGGTCGACGGTCGACTCCACGCCGCACCGCTGCCCGAGAGACCGCCTCTTTGGGAAGTCAGCGGTGCCGATCACGCTGCCGAAGATCCCGCCTCCTCACCGGAGCCGCGCTCGGCGGCTTTGCCAACACTATGGGAACTGCGCGGATGAGTCCGGAAGACAGGCAGCTGCTTTGCGGAGTGGTACTGGCCGGTGGCCTGGCCCGCCGCATGGGCGGTCAGGACAAGGGCCTTGTCAAGCTCGGGTCCCACCCCATGGTGAGCTATGTGCTGGCACGCCTGGCGCCCCAGGTCGGCGACCTGGTCATCAACGCCAATCGCAGCCGCGACCGGTACCAGGCCTTTGGCTATCCGGTGATCGCCGACAGCGTCGGCGACTACAGTGGACCGCTGGCCGGGATGGCGAGCGCCATGGCGCACACCGACCGACCCCTGCTGCTCACCGCGCCCTGCGACACACCGCTGTTGTCCGAACAGCTGGCCGAACGACTGCTGGCCGCGCTGCGGGAGCAGGATGGCGAAATCGCCGTCGCCCACGACGGCAGCCGTCTGCAGCCGGTGTTCGCGCTGCTGGACGTCACGCTGCTGTCCAGCCTGCAGGAGTACCTGGCCGCCGGCGAACGCAAGATCGACCGGTGGTACGCCGACCATCGACTGGCCACCGCGGATTTCTCCGACCAGCGGGACGCGTTCCTCAACGTCAACACCGTGGAAGAGCGGGACAGTCTGCTGGCCCGCCTGGAGGGACTCGCACCGTGCCCGTAAAACAGGGCCGCGGGTCCGGATCCGCTTCCACCGGGAGGATACACATGTCCACCAAACCACTCCCCCTGCAGGCCGGCTGCCAGGATCCCCGGGATCCCGGCACCCTGAGCGTGGAAGCGGCCCGTCAGCGCATCATCGACAATCTCGAGCCCATCAGCGCGACGCTGACCCTCGCCCTGCGCGACGCCCTCGGCTATACCCTGGGCGAAGACCTGATATCGCCGGTGGACGTGCCGGCCCACACCAATTCGGCCGTGGACGGCTATGCCCTGCGCGGCGCCGAGCTGCCCTCCGACGAAGAACGCGCCTTCGACTGCATCGCCAGCGCGTTTGCCGGTCACCCCAGCGACACCCCGGTTGGCGCCGGCCAGTGCATCCGCATCATGACGGGTGCGCCCCTGCCCGCGGGCGCCGACACGGTGGTCATGCAGGAGCAGACCCGGGTGGAGGACGACCGCGTCCGGGTGGGCGGCGGCCATCGCGTCGGCCAGAACGTGCGCCATGCCGGCGAGGATCTGACCCGCGGCCGCCCCGCCCTGCGCGCCGGCACCGCACTGCTGCCGGCGCACCTGGGCCTGGTGGCCTCCCTGGGAATCGGGGAAGTGCGGGTCCAGAGGCCGCCGCGGGTCGCCTTCTTCTCCACCGGCGATGAGTTGCGCTCCATCGGCGAACCGTTGGGCGCCGGCGAGATCTACGACAGCAACCGCTATACCCTCCATGGCATGCTGCGACGCCTGGGCGTGTCGATACTGGATCTCGGCGTGGTGAGGGACCGCCCCCAGGCCCTGCGGGACGCCTTCCAGCGGGCTTCGGAAGACGCGGACGTGCTGATCACCTCCGGGGGTGTGTCGGTCGGCGAGTCCGACTTCGTCAAGGACATCCTCGACGAACTGGGCACGGTGGATTTCTGGAAGATCGCCATGAAACCCGGACGGCCGTTTGCATTCGGACGGCTCGGCGACTGCGCCTTCTTCGGGCTGCCGGGCAATCCCGTCGCCGTCATGGTCACCTTCTACCAGTTCGTGCGCCCCGCCCTGCTGCACCTGGCCGGGCGAACGCCGCCGCCCATGGAGCCGCTGTTCAAGGCGCGCTGCACATCCGAGATCCGCAAGAAACCCGGCCGCACCGAGTTCTATCGGGGCATCCTGGAACCCGACGGGGACGGCACCCTCACGGTGCGAAGCGCCGGTGCCCAGGGCTCGGGGGTGCTGCGCTCCATGGCCGAAGCCAACTGTTTCGTTGTCCTGCCCCCGGACAGCGCCGGCATCTCCCCAGGAACGCTGGTGGACGTACAGCCGTTCGAAGGATTGGTCTGAAGGGGATGGCAGTGGGTCAAATCGACCCAACCACTACCGCCGGTGGCCCATTGGGACGCGGCCGGCCAGGGGGGAGGGCTATTCTCTTGGTATCGCAACGGTCGTATTGGCAGGGGCAAACGCGGTACGCTCTTTGCTAGCCTGCATAAATGGGTTAACCGGTCGCGGGCTGTGTGGAAGCAACCGACAGTGCTCGTGAACTTAATCAATGATTGCCGGCGTGTCGGGTCTGCAGTCTGTCTGCGGCCTGCGCCGGAATCCCGGATGCCGGCGCAACAGGCGGGCCGGCACTGTGCGGCAACGACGAAGGTAGAGGGATGGACGAACGGCGAAAAACCGATTCCCGAGACGAACGCCATGTGCCGGCGGCCAACGGAGCTGCGGCCGACGCCCTGATCGACCGTTTCGGGCGCCGGGTGACTTACCTGCGTATCTCGGTCACCGACCGGTGCGATTTCCGCTGTGTGTACTGCATGAGCGAGGACATGACCTTCGTGCCGCGCAGCCAGGTGCTTACCCTGGAGGAAATCGCGGCCGTCGCCCGTGCCGCCACCGAGCTGGGGGTCACCAAGCTGCGCATCACCGGCGGCGAACCCCTGGTGCGCCGCAATGTCATCTGGCTGTTCCGCACCCTGGGCGCCCTGCCCGGGCTCAAGGAGCTCACCCTGACCACCAACGGCTCCCAGCTGGCCCGCTGGGCGGCACCGCTGCAGGCCGCCGGCGTGGCCCGC
>Ga0102956_1000390_pt1 | contig 15796 bp, 12 predicted proteins | sample SalPonF2_A_D2_MG_FD_84515 | JGI IMG/M metagenome (GOLD analysis project Ga0102956, IMG submission 84515) | Salt pond soil microbial communities from South San Francisco under conditions of wetland restoration - Salt Pond MetaG SF2_A_D2_MG ...
CGCATCCCCGGAACGCCGGACTACGCGCTGGCACTGGAACAGAACGTCCAGGCCGCCATCACCGGCCAGATGAGCCCGCAGGCCGCCCTCGATCAGGTCGCCAAACGCTGGAACACGACCACCGATCAGATCGGCCGTCAGGACCAGATCAACGTCTTCCAGGAATCGCTGAAGTAACGGAGACTCCGCGCGTGAGCCGCTTCGGCGGCTCACGCGCCTCGCCATGACACGGTGCAAGCACACGCACACGGTTGGGCGCCGACGCCCGTGCCGCTTCGTACCTCCGGGGGCCGTTCGCCGATGAGCGCCCGCGCCACGGCGAAGCGCGGCCGGCGCGTGAGTCTCGGGACGGCCCGCACCTGGTTCATCCTGCCCGCGGCATTGTGGACGCTGGCCTTCACGCTCTACCCGCTGATCCACGCGCTGATCCTGAGCTTCCAACGGGCGCGGCTGGGACAGCCGGTGCGGTTCACCGGCTTCAGCAACTACGCCGGCGCCTTCCAGGACGCGCAGTTCTGGTCCGCGCTGTCGTTCACCGCCATCCTCGTGGTCGTCACGGTCGTTGCTTCGCTGGCCGTCGGGCTCGGCCTGGCCACCCTCGTGAGCCAGCGGCTGGCAGGCCGCAACGTCTTCCGTATGTTGTTCATGATCCCGCTGTTCGCCACCCCGGTGGGCATCGGCTATCTCGCCGTCATCCTGTTCGCACAGAACGGCCCCATCAACGGACTCCTGGGGTGGGCGCAGAGCCTCCTCCACCTGTTCGGGTCGAACGCGTCGCTGGCGGTCAACTGGGGCTCCAACCCGAGCGGCGCAGCCGTGGCCGTGACCCTCCTGGAGATCTGGCGCTGGACGCCTTTCTCGTTCCTCGTCCTGCTGGCCGGCATGCAGGGGATCCCCGAGGAGGTCTACGAGGCCGCCAGCCTCGAGACCAACAACGGCTGGGACGTATTCCGTTTCGTGACCCTGCCGCTTCTCAGGCCCATGATCGCCCTGGCCCTGCTCCTGACCACGGTGGAGGCCTTCAAGATCATCGACGTCCCGTTCGCGTTCACCAAGGGCGGGCCCGGCATCGCCACGCAGACCTACACCATGCTGGTGTGGCGCGTGGCGTTCAACTCGTTCGCCCTAGGTTCGGCCGCCTCGTACGGCTTCCTGCTGCTCATCCTTGTGTTGATCGTGGTCAACGTCCTGCTGTTCGCAGGCAGGCTGCGCATCAGCATCTTCGGGGAGGACTAGTGTGATCCGCCGTCGATCCCCCCTCCAGATCACGCTGTTCGTCGTCCTGTTGCTACTGGGCACCATCTGGTCGATCTTCCCGTTCGTATGGGCGTTACGGAACTCGATCATGCGCCTGCAGGACACCTACAAGCCCTGGTTCATCCCCTGGGTGCAGTTCGAGCCCACGCTGGCGACCTGGCGCTCGGAGCTGTCGGGACAGAGCGGACTCGTCTCCGCCGCCAGCAACAGCCTGATCGTGGCGGTCGTCAGTACCGTGCTGGCACTGCTTCTCGGCACGCTCGCGGGGTACGCCCTGGCGCGCTTCCGGTACTACGTCCCGGACAACCTGAACCTGTCCATCTGGTTCCTGTCGCAGCGGTTCCTCCCGCCGGCCGTGGTCATCGTGCCGTTCCTGCTGATGATGCGCGCGGGGTGCCAACCGCTCGACCTGTGGGGCCTCCATCTCCCCCAACCCCTCCAACTGGCGTGCGTGGCCACGGGCAGCCGGACGCTCCTCAACAACCTCACTTCGGTGGTCATCGCGCACACCACCTTCAACATGCCGTTCGTCGTGCTGATCATGCGGTCGATCTTCCGCGAGCTCCCCTTCGAGCTCGAGGAGGCGGCTCTGGTCGACGGCGCCAACCGGATGCAGACGTTCTGGCTGGTGGCGATGCCCCTGGCCGCGGCCGGACTGGTGGCCGCCGGCCTCATCTGCTTCGCCTTCAGCTGGAACGAGTTCCTGTTCGCCCTCATCCTGACGGGCCCCACGAGCCAGACCCTTCCCCTCCTCATCGGGTCGGGCACCGGCGTGCAAGGCATCCAGTTCAACGTCATCAGCGTGCGGACGCTGGTGGCGATCCTGCCGCCGGTGGTCGCCGCCTTGCTAGCGCAGCGCTACGTGGTGCGGGGCCTGACGTTCGGGGCCGTCAAGGGGTGAGGGGGCGTCGCGCCCGCGCGCGCGTGTCGACCTCGCCGGCTTCGGCGGACCTGTCGGGGGTGTCCATGGATCTCTACCCGCTCAAGCTCAGCTTCCACGTCCGCACGTACGCCTTCGGGGGGCGCGCGATCGCCGCGCGCCTCGGGAAGGCGGGGCTACCGGACGGCGACGTGGCCGAGACCTGGGAGGTGAGCGACCACCGCGACGCCCGGGCGACGGTCGGCAACGGCCCGCTCGCCGGGACCAGCCTCCACGACCTCGTCCGGGAGCGCCCCGACGAGGTCGTCGGGCGGGGCTGGCGCGGGCCGCACTTCCCCCTGCTCGGGAAGTTGCTCGACGCCAGCCGTCCCCTACCCGTGCACCTGCACGCCGACGACGCCACCGCCCGGCGCAAGTACGGCGAGCCAAACGGCAAGACGGAGGCCTGGCACATCCTGTGGGCGGCGGAGGGCGCGAGCGTCCTGGCGGGCGTGCGGCCCGGCCTGAGCGATGAGGAGCTGACGGCAGGATTCCTGGCGCAGGACTACGACCTCCTGATGTACCGCTACCCCGTCCGCGCCGGAGACACCGTCTATGTCCCCGGCGGCGTGCTGCACGCTTTCGGCCCGGACACCCTGATCTTCGAGGTGCAGCAGACCTCCGACCTGGGGCAAAGCGTCATGCCCACCGACCTCTACGGCCGGGAGGTCGGCGAGGAGGGCTGGCGCGCCAACATCGCCGAGACGCTCGACGAGCTCCGTCGCGACCTCTTCCCACGCCCGAACCCGGGCCTGGTCTTGGAGGACGGCGCGAACCGGCGCACGGTTGGTTGCGCGGGCCCGCACTTCGCGCTCGAGCGCTGGGCGCTGGAGGACGTGCACGTGGTGGACGCCGGCCCACGGCGCTTCACGACGCTGACCAACCTGGGCGATCCCGTCGTGCTGCGCTTCGAAGGAGGGCGCGAGCACCTTGGGCGCGCCGAGTCCTGCCTCCTGCCTGCCGGTCTGGAGCGCGTACACGTCGAGCCCGGAGGGACGGCCGACCTGATCGCGTGTTACCTGCCCGATCTCCAACGCGACGTCGTCGAACCCCTGCTGGCGCAGGGGCACGCACCCGAAGCCGTCGCTGCGCTGGGCGCCGTGCCGGTGGGCCTGCGGACGTGACGGCGCACGAAACACGGTGCGGGATTCACTCGGTGCGGGGCCCTTCACCCTGCCTCACGCCCTGGAGGTTCGTTCGATGCCCTTCATCTCCGACGGACGCTCGCTGATTCGCGAGGCCTTCTCAGGTCGCTACGCCCTGCCGGCGTTCAACGTCTCCAACCTCGAGATGGGACGCGCTTGCATCGAGGCAGCGGAGGAAGAACGCGCGCCCATCATCCTGCAGACCTATCCCGGCGACCTGGAGCAGGCGACTCCCCGGGTGTTCGCCGGCATGGTGCGGGCCCTGGCCGACGAGGCCAGCGTCCCCGTCATGCTGCACCTCGACCACGGCGACGGCCTGGACCGGGCCGTGGCCTGCCTGCGGGCCGGCTACTCGTCGGTGATGTTCGACGGCGACGAGCTACCCTTGGAGGAGAACATCGCCGCCTCGAAGACCATCGCGGCCGTCGCACACGCGGCAGGGGCCTCCATGGAAACGGCAGCCGGCGGCTTCGGCGGCGGCGAGGGCGCGAGCGGCGTCCACCTGACCGACCCCGCCGCGGCTGCCACCCTCATGCGCGAGACGGAAGCCGACATGGTCGCGTGCTCCGTCGGCTCGCGCCACGGGCAGCCGAGCACGCTCGACCTGGGCCGGCTCGAGGCGATCGCTCAAGCCGTCCGCGGGCCGCTGGTGCTGCACGGCGGGTCGGGCATACCGGCCGACGACCTCGCCCGGGCCACCGAACTCGGCGTCGTCAAGGTGAACATCGGGGCCGCACTCTTCCGGGCCCTGGTGGGAGCATGGCGTGAGGCGGCGCCGGGAGCGGCCGTGCACTACGAGGTGCTCCCGGTGGCGAGGGAAGCGCTGAAGCGGGTGGCGCGCGCGAAGATCAGGCTGCTGCGCACGCATGTGAGAGCGTGAGCGCGCCCGCGAGGCGGGGCCTCATGGTGTGGCGCCGCCGGTGAGACCGTCCTCGACAGGGCGGCGCGCCGGCCATCATGCGGACGAGGCTGGTCCGGTCGATGCGGACGAGGCTGGTCCGGTGGATGTGGTCGTGGCCGGGCACGTCTGTCTGGACCTCGTGTGCAGCGTTGCCGGCGAGCGGCTGTCACTCGAGCCGGGAGCGCTGGCGGAGGTCCGCGACACACGGCTCGCCACCGGGGGTGCCGTCGCGAACACCGGCCTGGCGCTGCTGCGGCTGGGCGTCCGCACGCGGCTCGTGGGAACGGTCGGGGATGACGCGCTGGGCCACGCGCTGCGCGACGCGCTGGCCCGCGGCGGCGCCGGCGACACCCGCGGCATCGCCACGGTGGCCGGCGCGTCCACGTCCTACACGCTCGTTCTGACGCCCCCCGGCGGAGAGCGAATGTTCCTGCACGAGCCCGGCACCTACGCAGCATTCGACGCCGATGCCGTCGACTTCGACCTCGTCGATGGAGCGCGCCTCTTCCACTTCGGCTACCCGCCCCTGATGCCGCGCCTCTACGCGGACGGCGGTCGCCCGCTGGCGTCGCTTCTGCGGACCGTGCGGGAACGAGGGGTGACGGTGTCGGTGGACATGGCGATGCCCGATCCAGCGTCGCCCTCGGGGCGGGTCGACTGGCGCGGGGTCCTGGAGCGCAGCCTGCCGCACACGGACCTGTTCATGCCGAGCTTCGACGAGACGGTGGTGCTGCTGCGCGACACCGAGCACGAGGGGGAGGCAGCGGAAACGCCGGCGGCCACGCGAGGCGGGAGAAGCGCGCACGCCGCCCGCGTCTCCCGTCTAGCGGGGGAGCTCCTCGCCATGGGGGCCAGGATGGTGCTCTTCAAGATGGGCTCGGACGGCGTCTACCTTCGCACGGCGGCGGCCGGCGCGCTGCGCGCCATGGGGCCCGCCGCACCAAGGGAGCCGGACGCCTGGGCCGATCGCGAGCTGTGGAGCCCGAGCATGCGGACCCGCGTCGTCAACACGGTGGGGGCCGGGGACGCTACCTGCGCGGGTTTCATCGCCGCCCTCCTGCGCGGACTCTCGCCCGAGGAGGCGGTGACGGTCGCCGCGGCGGTGGGCGCCTACTGCGTCGAGGCGCCGGACGCGTCGGGCGGAGGGCCGAGTTGGGAGGCGTGCCGGGCGCGGCTCGATGCAGGGTGGCCCCGCAATCCGCTTCCGATGCGCGCGGCGGGTTGGCGCCGGGACGAGGGCGCGGCGCTCTGGCGTGGTCCGCACGACCGATCCGGCTAGTGCGGCGCCGAACGCTAGCTGGACGGGCCCTTGCAGGCAACCGCACGCCACGGCGCTCTCAGGCGCCCGCCACCTCCACCATCACCTTGTTCACGCCTTGTTCGTAGCGCGCGTTCGCCGCGAAGGCCTCGGCCGTCGCGTCGAGCGCGAACCGGTGGGAGACCAGCTCATCCAGGGGTACGGCGCCCGAGACCGCCAGCTCCACGGCCCTCGGATAGGTGTGCTGCATGCGCCGGACCAGCCGCAGGGTGAGCCCCTTGCGGCGGGCCGTGGAGTGCTTCATCGCGAGCCGGTCGTCGCCCGGGATGCCGGCGAGAACGACGCGGCCGCCCAAGCGGGCGACCTCGGCCGCCACGGCCACGCTCTCGTCGGCCCAGGCGGCCTCGATGGCGACGTCCACGCCGCGGCCGCCCGTGGCGCGCTCGATCTCGCCGACGGGATCGAACGCATCCTCCACCTGGTGGGCCTCCGTCGCGCCCCATCGGCGGGCGAGATCCACGCGCCAAGAGAAGCGGTCGAAGGCGTACACCGCGCCGGCCCCCGCCAGGCGCGCCAGGCGCTGCACCAGCAGGCCGATGGGCCCGCTGCCCAGCACCGCCACGCTGTCGCCGAGCTCGAGGTGCGCCAGGCGCACCGTGTGCAGGGCGACGCCGAGGGGTTCCAAGAGCGCCGCCGCATCGTCCGATAGCGCGTCCGGCACCGGCACGCAGGACCTCGCCGGCACGCGCATCCGCTCCTGCAGGCCGCCGTCGTCCGGGAAGAGCCCGAGGAACGCTTTCACCGCCAGGTTGGGGTTGCCGTGCTCAAACTGCTCGTGGGTGACGTCGGGGATGTTGGGGTCCACCGCCACGCGCGCCCCGACCGCCAGCGGTCGGTGAAAGGCATCGTGGGCGCCCTCGCCGACGGCCAGAACGCGCCCCATGAACTCGTGTCCCATCACCGCCGGCCTGGCGACCTCGGTATCCCCGATGCGCCCGTCCAGGTAGGTGTGCAGGTCCGAGCCGCAGACCCCCACGCAGCCCACCGCCAACAGCGCCTCTCCGGGTTCGGGCGGGTCCGGGTCCGGCACGTCCTCCACCCGGATGTCGCGGGCTCCGTACAGGCGGGCGGCCTTCATGACGCCGCCAGCCGCAAGCCCGCCCGCGCCGCCGCCGGATGCTCGCTCATCGGTTCCCATGCTACCGCCGGGAGCGCGACGGCGCGGCCTACCTCGGCCGGCGCATCAGCAACGCGTAGATCGACACCGAGATGGTGATGATCGCGCCGTAGATGAGCTGCGTCCAGAAGCCGGTCAACCCGATAGCCACGATGCCGGCCTCCAACGAGCCGATGATGAGCGCCCCCAGGAAGGTGCCGAGGACGGTGCCCATGCCGCCGAAGACCGAGGTGCCGCCGACGAACACCGCGGCCAGCGCCGTCAGCAGGTAGCCCGTGCCCTGGTTCGGCCAGAAGTAGGTCACCTCGAGCGTGGACAAGATGCCCACCAGCGCGGCGAAGAAGCCGACCTGGATGAAGGCGATGGACTTCACCCGCTCCACGTTGATACCCATCATCCGAGCGCTCTCGGGGTTGTCGCCGACGAAGAGCAGGTGACCGCCGAAGCGGTGGCGGTTCAAGATGAGCCAGAAGCCGACCCCCAGCACCACCATCCATATGGCCTGCGCCGGGATGACGCCGAACAGGCGCCCGACCGCGACCTCGTACAGGAAGTGGCCGCGCGCGGCGGACAGCGCGATGCCGCTGCCGGCCGCGGCGACGTTGGTAAGGCCGCGGAACAGGAACATGGTGCCGATGGTGGCGACCAGCGAAGGGATGCCGATGTTTACGACCAGGATGGCGTTCACCCAGCCACAGGCGATGCCGGCGGCGAACGCGGCGATGGCCGACAGCAGTAGGTTGTGGGTGGCCGCGAACGTCGTCGCGAAGACCCACGAGGTGATGCCCAGCACCGAGGGGAAGGAGAGGTCCATCTCCCCGAGGACCACCACGAAGGTGACCGAGAGCGCCAGAATGCCGATGAAGGGGACCGTCGACATCAGCGAGTAGTAGATATGGGAACCCGTGAAGACGCGCGGGTTGCCGATCAGGAAGATGGCCCACACCAAGATGAACACCACGAAGATGCCGGTCTCCAGCGTGGTGCGGATGCGGAAGCGCGGCCTCACCGGACTGGCATCGGTCACGTCCGAGGCTGGCTCGGGGGCGTCAGACATGGCGTTCTCCTGGGTGCCGGGTCACGTGAGGCTCCCCGTCCGGGCGAGCCGCACCATGCGTTCGGTCAGCTCCTCCTGCGTGACCTCGGACTTCGGGAAGTTGGCGGCGATCTCTCCGCGGTCGAGGACGACGAAGCGATCGACGACCGGGTAGACCTGCAGCATGTTGTGGCTGATGACGATCGCGGACTTGCCTTGGCCCTTGATATCGCCCACGAAGTCCAGGACCTTCTGCGTCTCGGAAAGCGAGAGCCCCATGGTGGGCTCGTCGAGGATGATGAGGTCGGCGTTGAAGTGCAGCGCGCGGCCGATCGCGATGCCCTGCTTCTCCCCGCCGGAGAGGAACATCACGGTGGAGTCGGTGTCGATCGCCTTCGACGTGAAGCCCATGTGCTCGCGCAGGAGCCGCTCCGTCTCGCGCTTCTCCTTCTTCACGTCGACGAAGCCGAGCCAGTTGGCGATCTCCCGGCCGACGAACATGTTGCGCCACAGGGTCTGCTGATCGCCCAGGGCGCGCTCCTGGTAGACCGTCTCGATGCCGAGCTCGCGCGAGCGCCTGACCGAGTGGATGGTGATGCGCTCGCCCTTGTAGAAGATCTCGCCGCTGCTGGGTCGGTGGACGCCGGTGATCAGCTTGATGAGCGTCGACTTGCCGGCGCCGTTGTCGCCCACCAGGCCCACGATCTCGTTGCTGCCGACATCGAAGTCGATGCCGCGGAGGACCTTCACGCGTCCGAACGATTTGTGAACGCCTCTGAGCTTCAGAAGCTCAGAGGCGTTCATGGTGGCCGTGTCGGTCATGCGGTTCCCGTCCGGTTGGCCGGCTGGGCGATCAGCGGATGCCCTGGTCGACGAGCGACGCGATCTTGTCGATGTTGTCCTTGGTGACGAGAGCGCCGCCGGTATCGATGTGCAGGCCCGAGAAGCCGTACTGCTTGCTGAGGCAGATCTGCATGATCGGCAGGAAGCCCTGGAGCCACGGCTGCTGGTCGAGGACGACGCTGATGTAGCCGTCCTTGATACCGCTGACCGTAGCAGGCGTCATATCGAAACCCGCCATGGTGATCTGGCCGGGCTTGACGCCGGCGGCCTGCAGATAGGTGGGGATGGTGGCGGTGAGCGCGCCGTGGTCGACGACGATCAGTTTCACGTCGGGGTGGGCGGCGATGTAGCCGCCGATCACCGAGGTGCCCTGCGACGGGTCGCTGTTCACCGCGTCGGAGATCTCGATGTAGTCGACCTGCATCCCCATCTTCTTGAGGGTATCGACGGCGCCGGCGGTGCGCTGGCCACGCGTGCCCTGGCTGAGCAGACCCCAGACCATGACGCCCGACTGGTAGAGCTCCTGGCCCACGTAGCCGAAGCCGGCCGCCTTGTACTCGGCCTCCGCCTTGGGCAACGTCGTGTTCTGGGACGTGACGATGATCCCGGCCTTCTCGGCGTCCGCGATGAGCGGATCGAGCGCGGCGTCACCGGGGTGACCCATCACCGCGATGCCATCCGGTTGCCGGGCGACGGCGTTCTTGAACTGCGCCACCATGGTGCTCGGGATCCAGTTCGACCACACGTACGTGACGCTGGCGCCGGTCAGGTCCTGAGCCGCCTTCGCCCCGCGGTAGACGGTGGAGGCGAAGGGGCCACCCTCCGGCCCGCCCGGGAAGAACGTGATGTTCACGCCCTTGCAGAACTGCTGGCCGACCGGCGCCTTGGTCTGCGCGCCTGCGATCGACATCCCGGTGATGAGAAGACCGAGTGCGGCAACGACGACTAGCTTCCTCATGGAACCAACCCCCTATGAGAGCATCCTGTCGTCCAGTGCCCCGACGCGAACCCGATGCCCGCGCCCGGGACGGTCCGACACGCCAAGACTCTTCCTGAAGGCGTATGTTAACGTTAAAATAGCATCCTGGCCTAGGCTCGTCAAGAAGTTCGCGCAAGGTCGTGCTGGCCACGAATCGTGGCGCTCGGCAACCCCAGGACCGTTCACATCCGGGGCCACGAGGCCGCCCCCGGGGCTCTCCGTGCCACGTCGCCCCCCGCCGCGCCCCGGAGAGCCAGGACGTCGGCGCCCGATGCGTGCACGGCGACGACACGACAACGATCCCCTGCTGAACCGCATCCCTTGCCCGCCATGCCGGGGAACGGGGCCCCACGCGCGCGAGGCTCGCGTCACCCCGGGGGTGATGCGAGCCTCGCGCCTCCTCGCGCACCGTCGTGCTTCGCGAGCGAGCCGCTGCGCGGTGCTCGGATGTCCGAGCACCGCGCGCGCTGGACCATCTCAGGCCAGGTCGAAGCGGTCCGCGTTCATCACCTTGTTCCAGGCCGCCACGAAGTCTCGCACGAACTTCTCCTGCGCGTCGTCCTGCCCGTAGACCTCCGCGATGGCGCGGAGCTGCGAGTTCGAGCCGAAGACGAGGTCGACGCGGGTGGCGGTCCACTTCAACGCGCCCGTGGCCCGGTCGCGGCCCTCGTAGGTCTCCGCGTCGTCCGAGGTCGGCTTCCACTCGGTGCCCATGTCGAGCAAATTGACGAAGAAATCGTTGGTGAGCGCCCCGGGGCGGTCGGTGAAGACGCCGTGCGCGGACTGCCCGACGTTCGCGTTCAACATGCGCATGCCGCCGACGAGAACCGTCATCTCGGGCGCGGTCAGCGTCAGGAGCTGCGCCCGGTCGACGAGGAGCTCCTCGGGCCGCACGGCGAATCTGGCCTTCTGGTAGTTGCGGAAGCCGTCCGCGGCCGGCTCGAGCGGCTCGAAGGCCTCGACGTCGGTCTGCTCCTGCGTGGCGTCGGTGCGCCCCGGCTCGAAGGGAACCTCCACGTCGTGGCCGGCGTTCTTCGCCGCTTGCTCGACCGCCGCGCAACCGCCGAGGACGATCGTGTCGGCGAGCGAGATCATCTTGCCGCCGGGCTGCGCGTCGTTGAACGCCTTCCGGACGCCCTCGAGCGTCTCGAGCGCCTTCGTCAGCCGAGCGGGCTGGTTGACCTCCCAGTCCTTCTGCGGCGCAAGCCGGATGCGCGCTCCGTTGGCGCCACCGCGCTTGTCGGAGCCGCGGAAAGTCGAGGCCGAGGCCCAGGCGGTCGAGACCAGTTCGGGGACGCTCAGGCCCGAAGCGAGGAGCTTCGCTTTGAGGTCGGCGATGTCGGCCGGCCCCACCAGCTCGTGGTCGACCGCCGGCACGGGGTCCTGCCAGATCAGCTCCTCGTCCGGCACTTCGGGGCCCAGGTAGCGCGAACGCGGACCCATGTCGCGGTGGGTCAGCTTGAACCAGGCGCGGGCGAAGGCGTCGGCCAGCTCCTCGGGGTGCTCGTAAAAGTGCCGCGCGATGGGCTCGTAGATCGGGTCCACCTTCATCGCCATGTCGGCGTCGGTCATCATGATCGGGACCCGTTTCGACGGGTCGTCGGGGGCGGGCGCCGTGTTGCTCTCCGTTTCCACCTTCGGCGTCCACTGCCAGGCCCCCGCCGGGCTCTTCACGGACTCCCACTCGTTGCCGAACAGCATGTCCAGGAAGCTGTTGTCCCACTGCGTCGGGGTCGGGTTCCAGGCGCCTTCGAGGCCGCTTCCGATGGTGTCGGCGCCCTTGCCGCTGCCGTAGCTGCTCGTCCACCCGAGCCCCTGCTCCTCGATGGGGGCGCCCTCGGGCGGGGGCCCGACCAGCGCCGGGTCGCCGGCGCCGTGGGTCTTGCCGAAGGTGTGGCCGCCGACGGTGAGGGCCACGGTCTCGTAGTCGTTCATCGCCATGCGCGCGAACGTCTCCCGCACGTCCTTGCCGGACGTGAGCGGATCCGGCGTGCCGTCCGGGCCCTCCGGGTTCACGTAGATGAGGCCCATCTGGACCGCGGCGAGCGGGTTCTCGAGCTCCCGGTCGCCGGAATGCCGGGTGTCATCGAGCCACTCGGTCTCGGACCCCCAGTACACGCTCTCGTCGGGCTCATAGACGTCCTCGCGCCCGCCCCCGAAACCGAACGTCTTGAAGCCCATCGACTCCAGCGCGCAGTTGCCCGCGAGGATGTAGAGGTCTGCCCAGGAGATGTTGTTGCCGTACTTGCGCTTGATGGGCCACAGCAGCCGGCGCGCCTTGTCGAGGAGCACGTTGTCCGGCCAGCTGTTGAGCGGGGCGAAGCGCTGCTGCCCCGAGCCGGCGCCGCCGCGGCCGTCGCCGATGCGGTAGGTGCCCGCGCCGTGCCACGCCATGCGGATGAACAGCGGCCCGTAGTGGCCGTAGTCCGCCGGCCACCAGTCCTGCGAATCGTTCATGAGCGCGTAGAGGTCGTTCTTCACCGCCTGGAGGTCGAGCTGCGCAAAAGCCTCGGCGTAATCGAACGCGTCGCCCATCGGGTCGGGCCGCGGGCCGTTCTGCCGGAGCATGTGCAGGTTCAGCTCGTCCGGCCACCAATCGCGGTTCGACCTCATCTCGGTGCCCGTGTGCACGACGGGGCACGTGCCCTGGTCCGTGTCAGGTCTGTCCGACATCCTTTCCTCCCATCTCCGGCCGCGACCTGGTCGGCGACAAGCCGCCGACGCCAGGTTGCGGCGAATGCGAGCAACGAACCGCCCCCTCGGGAACGGGGACGGCGCGCATCAGCACCGTGTTCCGCCGGGGGACCTTCTTCGGCCAACCGATGAGGCGCCGCCCCCGCAGCGGCTAGTGCGTCGAAGTCTACCGCGCCTCGATCGGCGTTGCTGTAGGGCTCCGGGACGTGGGGGGTGTATCTCGGCGATTCTGTGTCGGTGAGGGGGCGGGCGGTGGGGCGCTGGACGATGACATCCAGTGTCGACGGCCGCGAAATCCCGGCTCTCCCCCCAATGCGGTGGTAGGTTCGCCTCAGTCGCTGGTGGGTTGCCGGTTTGCCCGTCCGCCGGCTCGTGGGCGTTCCTCGAAGGCGGCGAGGCGCTCGTGGTGGAAGCGCTCGCCCCAGCGGGTCACGAGCTGCACGGGCAGATTGCCGCTGTGCGGCGGCCTGTCGCGGCGGGGGCACAGCCACTACCGACGATCGGTGAAGGACCCGCCCATCCAGGGGCAGCGCGCGGTGGTCGTTCTCGAGGCGAGGAAGTTCTTGTGCGACGAATCCGGTTGTTCGCGGCGCATCTTCTGCGAGCGTTTCCCCGATAGCCTGGTGGCGTACGTTGGTCGCACCGGCCGTCTGGACGAGATCGTGACGGCGATGGGCCTGGTGGGTCAGCGTCACCGTGGTGTCGGACCGCTGGCACCTCCTGCGCAACCACACCGACGCCTTCGAGCGCTTCGTCGCGCAGAACCGCCGCGCCGTGCTCGACACGCTATGAGACCAGCGGCGCACGTGCCGGAGGCAGGCGGTTCGTCGGCCCCCCGCAGCTCCATGACGAACGGCTCGGGCGTGCAGGGCTCCGCGTTCGTCGGGACGTCCTCATCCCCCCTTCTTCGCGCGCGGCGCATGATGTCGTTCGAGGGCGCAGTCAGGACGCTCGCGCCCGAACCCGCCCACCCGTCGGATCAGGAGGACACCCATGGCCCGCTCCATCACGACCCAGCTCATGTTCCAGGGACGCCAGGCCGAAGCGGCGATGGACTTCTACGTCTCGCTCTTCGAGGACGCCCAGATCACCGAGCTCGAACGCTACGACGCCAGCGAGCCCGAGCGCGAGGGCACCGTCAAGCACGCAACCTTCACGCTGGCCGGGACCACCTTCACGTGCATCGACAGCCCTCCGGTGCACGACTTCACGTTCACGCCGTCCATCTCGCTCTTCGTCGAGTGCGCCGACGCAGGGGAGCTCGAGCGCCTCTACGACGCTCTCGGCAAGGACGGCACCACCCTCATGCCGCCCGACGACTACGGGTTCAGCCGCCGGTTCGCGTGGGTGAACGACCGCTTCGGCGTCTCCTGGCAACTGAACCTCGCGTGAGCCGGGGGCGAGCGCCGCGGCCGAGGGCGCGCGCCGACCAGGCTCCAAGGCTGGAGCGCGAGCCACCCGCGTCCTCGTGACGCACTTCCGACCTCGCAAGCCAACGTCGCCCGAGTCTGGCCCCGTGACACCGCCCTAACGGTCGACCAACAGCGGGAAGGGGTCGAGGGCGCGCCACGCGCACGTGTCGGCCGGGCCCTCGTACACGCCGAAGTGCAGGTGCGGCGGGGTGGTCGCGGCGTCGCCGGTGTTGCCGACGTAGCCGAGCACGGTGTCGGTGGTGACGTGCTGCCCCTCGCGAAGGTCCTCGGCGAAGGCGCTCATGTGGGTGTAGAAGTAGCGGCGTCCTCCGCCCCCCACGACGGTGACGGAGTTGCCGCCCAGACTCAAGCTCTCGATGCTGTAGACGAAGCCCGGCGCGGCGGCCCGGATCGGCGTGCCGGACGGCGCGAAGATGTCGACCCCTTCGTGCGGACGTCCCCCTGCGCGAGCGGCCCCCCAGGTGTCGCTCACCTGCCGCACGCGCACCCCGTCGACCGGCATGCGCAGGGCCGCATCCACCTCCGCCCCCACCTTGGCGAAGAAACGCGGCAACACGGCGGCGTACCGGGCGCGCATCTCGAAGCGCAACCGCTCCGCCTCGCTCGCGACAGTGCGCTCGCGGGTCGGGCACACCAGGTTCGTCAACGCGGGGCGCAGGTCGGGATAGGCGGGGTCGGGCAACGATTGCCCACGGGCGAGCCCGCTCCACACGGCGCATCCCAGCGCGAGGGCGCATCCGAGGACGACTCGAGGGGCAGACCGGACGGTCACAGTCCTAGACATAGCACCGCGGAGCCCGCTGGGGCGGTGCGTGCTGCTGGGTTGCCGAAGGTTGCCGCGGCGCGACGCGCACGCCGCGCATCGACGCGGCCGCGGAGGACCGACGCTACGGATGCCGGAACCGCGTTCACGCGGGCCTGCGCATGGCGACAGGGTGCCGGACGGTCGGAGCGCGGATCGCGACGCCCGGGGCACCTTATTTGGTAAGGTAGCTAACCATGCCGCCGAAGCGTCCGGGTCGTCCGCCGCGCCGCAACGGCGCTCGGACCCGATGGCTTCCACAGGACGTCCTTCCCGCAGGGGGTCGCTTGCCGGTGCTCACCACGTGCACGACGCGACGTACGGCGCATGCCCGGTAGGCAGGCGTTGGGGCGGCCCTTCGGCCTCCTCTGGGCCGCCTTCGCGGTAAGCACCTTCGGCACCTACCTGGCGTTCGACGCCTTCCCGCTGGTCGCGATCCTGGTGCTGCACGCCGGTTCGGCAGCCGTGTCGGCGCTCGCCGCGGCGGGCCTGGCGGCGGGTGCAGCGGTCGCCGTGCCGCTCGGACCGTGGGTGGCGTTTCGGCGCAAGCGGTCCGTCATGATCGCGATGGACCTGGTCCGCTTCGGCGTCCTGCTGAGCGTCCCGATCGCCTACGCGTTCGGCGGGCTCACGTTCCTCCAGCTCCTCGTCGTCACCGTGGTCGTCACCGCCGCGAGCATCGCCTTCAGGGCCGCCAGCGGCTCGTTCCTCACGACCGTCGTGCACCGCGATCACCTGCTGGCCGCGAACGCGCGCTTCGAATCCACCACCTGGCTGAGCATCGTGGCCGGCCCGCCGCTCGGTGGAGCCGCGATCGGACTGTTCGGACCGGTCGTCACGATCCTCGCCGACGCGGCCAGCTACCTGCTCTCGGCCGCAGGCATCGGCGCGATCCGAGCGGCGGAGCCCTCCGCCGAGCCCTCCGCGCAGACGCGACCTCCTCGGCGGTTCCGCGCCACGGAGCTGCTCGACGGCTGGCGGCACATCCTGGCCCACCCGGGGCTCCGACCCCTGTTCCTCAACACGGTGCTCGTCAACGCGCTGATCATGGCCGTCGCGCCCCTCCTCGCCGTGCTCATGCTGGGTCGCCTGGGGTTCGCCCCCTGGCAGTACGGACTGGCGTTCGCCGCCCCGAGCCTCGGGGGGCTGCTCGGGGCGCGCGCAGCACAACCGCTCGCCACGCGCTTCGGCCGGCACAGGGTGATGCTGCTGTTCGGAGCGCTGCGTGCCTGCTGGCCGGTCGGCCTGGCGTTCATCCGCGCCGGGACCGCAGGGCTCGCTCTCGTCATCGTGCTCGAGCTCGGGCTGATCACGAGCGTCGGCGTGTTCAACCCCATCTTCGCGACCTACCG
>Ga0102956_1000391_pt1 | contig 15784 bp, 13 predicted proteins | sample SalPonF2_A_D2_MG_FD_84515 | JGI IMG/M metagenome (GOLD analysis project Ga0102956, IMG submission 84515) | Salt pond soil microbial communities from South San Francisco under conditions of wetland restoration - Salt Pond MetaG SF2_A_D2_MG ...
TATATGCCTGCTTTGATATGCTTAGGGGCCGAACACGGAGCTTCCAGGCAAGAAGCGCTTTCCCTTCGTTGGCAGGATATTAACTTCGAATTTGGTGAATATGGCATGATCAGATTATTCCGCACCAAGAATCAACGGATGCGGACTGAATATCTGATGCCCCGATCAAAGAAGGCGTTATTGTCCTGGAAGGAACATCAGGAGTGGATGCGAAAAAAAAGAAAATTTACCCTAACCAATCAGATCTGGTGTTTAGCCACTTAGACGGCTCCCCAATCAAAAGTATACGAAATTCCTGGAAGGCAATCTGCAAAATCACAGGTTTTTCTGACCTGCATTTTCATGACCTGCGTCATACTTTCTGTTCGAACTTGATCCTTTCAGGTGCTGACTTGAAAGAAGTTAAGGAGATGATCGGCCATTCCGATATCGCCATGACAGACCGTTATTCCCACCTGACGTCAGAGCATAAGCTGCACAGACAAAAAAGGCTGGCTGAGTATTATGCTCAGAATGATGCGAGTCAAGTGGGGTAGACATAGGGGTCACAGACCCAAAATATGGCCCTGTGAGCACCTTGCTAAAAAAGATAAAAAAGCCGCTTGCATGGATCGCATAACAAGCGGCTGTAGGGATTCGTTGGATCGCAACGAACAAAAACTATGTGGTGGAGCTAAGCGGGATCGAACCGCTGACCTCTTGAATGCCATTCAAGCGCTCTCCCAGCTGAGCTATAGCCCCACATTCCCGTTGCCGCAAAAGGCCTGGTTGGAAAGAGGTGTTTGGATACCATGCCAGGGAAGAATGTGTCAAGTTTTTTCTGGTTTGACAAAGGCTCGCACTCCGATATCTCTCTTGCCAAGCGCAAGAGACTTTGTTAGATTACGTCGTTTCTCGTGGACTTATGCTATTCAGCATGCTAGAGCATAGTTCAGGATAGATTTACCCATGCATAACAACTGTCAAACAAAAAAGGACTATTTCAATGTTTTCTCCTTTAAATTCAATACTTGGCTGGTTATCAAACGACCTGGCCATAGATCTCGGTACAGCAAATACCCTTGTTTACATGAAAGGCAAAGGCATAGTGCTGCGTGAGCCCTCTGTTGTGGCGATCCGCAAGGACGCCAGGGCAAACAAGGTCTTGGCCGTGGGCAAAGAGGCCAAGATGATGGTTGGGCGGACGCCGGGCAACATCGTGGCTACCCGCCCCATAAAAGACGGTGTCATTGCTGATTTTGAAGTTACAGAGGCCATGCTGCGCTATTTCATTAAAAAGGTGCACAACCGGCGTACACTGGTGCATCCCAGGATAATCATCAGCGTGCCCTCAGGGATTACCCAGGTTGAGAAGCGTGCTGTCAAGGAATCGGCGGAATCGGCCGGTGCCCGGGAAATATACCTGATAGAAGAACCGATGGCCGCAGCCATAGGCGCCGGGCTGCCGATCACGGAACCAACCGCGAACATGATAGTTGACATCGGCGGCGGCACCACTGAGGTTGCTGTTATTTCGCTTGCCGGCATCGTTTATTCCAAGTCGGTGCGTGTCGCCGGCGACAAGATGGATGATGCTATTCTGCAGTATATCAAGCGCAAGCATAACCTTGCCATTGGTGAGCGCACGGCGGAGCTCATCAAGACCACCATCGGCGATGTCATGCCCGAGGAGCCCTATGAGACCATGGATATAAAGGGCCGTGACCTGGTTTCAGGGGTACCGAAAACCCTGACCGTCAACTCGGCAGAAATCAAGTCCGCCATCTCCGAACAGGTGGATGCCATACTCGATGCGGTAAAAATGGCCCTGGAACTCACCCCGCCGGAACTGTCCGCCGATATTGTTGATTCGGGTATAGTGCTGACCGGCGGCGGAGCACTGCTGCGCAATCTTGATCAGCGCCTTAACAAGGAAACGGGTCTGCCCATAATAATAGCCGAAGATCCACTCTCCTCTGTAGTGCTTGGCTCTGGAGCCGCACTCGACAACATCGATATCCTGAAAGAGGTTAAGATCAACTGGTGACCGGTAGAGCCGATCAGGTAACATATCCCGCAATAATGGAGTTGTAACAACCATTCGGCAAGAAGAGGTTTTCCGGTTTTGGACAACACGATACGTAAGAGGAGCAAGCGGTCAAGTCATTTACGGGTTTTTCTGCTTTTCGGCTGCCTCTTTACCGCGATTCTCATACTCTTTATTTCCATGGCAGGCCGCAAGGAATTCACGGTCCCCCACAAGTTAGGCCTGGAACTCATCGGTCCCTTCCAAACCGCAATTTCCAAAGTTTCCAACTACACGGGGAGTGTCTGGGGCAAATACACAGCCCTGTTGAACGTGCGCGAGGAAAATGAGCAGCTCCGGCAGGAATTGCTGCAATATAAAGCTGCCAATATTGAATACAGGGAAGCCGTGGCAACGAATGTACGGCTGCAAAAGCTGCTGGAACTGAAAGAATCCCTTCCGCCACCCACCCTGTCAGCAGAAATTGTCGGCAAGGATCCGTCAATATGGTTCCGCACATTCACCATCAATCGCGGCTCCAGTGATGGCGTCCAGAAAGGCATGCCGGTTGTGACCGTTGAAGGTGTGGTTGGCCAGGTTCTGACCTCTTCGCCCAATTATTCCAAGGTACTCCTGGCTACAGACCCAAACAGCGCCATTGAGGTTATCACCCAGAACACAAGGGTCCAAGGCATTGTCAAGGGCCAGGGACCCGAAGCCTTTGCTTTGCATTACGTTTTAAAAAGCGCTGAGGTTGAAAAGGGAGACTATGTGATGACCTCGGGCCTGGGAGGTGTCTTTCCCAAGGGGCTTATGGTCGGCACCATTTCAGAGATCACGAAAACCAGGCGCGGCATGTTTCAGAATATTGAAATCAAGCCGGCAGTTGATTTTTCTCAATTGGAGTACCTCATAATCATCATGAAAAAATATTCGCTGACAGAGGACTAGAAGCAGTCTGTCATGTTTATCGCAATTTTTCTCATCCTCGGTATCCTTATCCTTGTGCTGCAGACAACCTTTCTGCAGTTGTTGCCTGTGTGGCTGGGAAAACCTGATATCCTCTTTTTACTGATAGTCCACATCTCCTGCCAGTCTGAAATTTTCCGGGGAGCGCTGGTCGTCCTCCTGCTTGGATTGCTCATGGATGTTTTTTCAGGAGTTTTTCTTGGGCTCTATCCGGTTATTTATCTCCTGGTATTTGCTTTTATCAAGGGAATTTCCAGGAGGGTTGCCATAAATGAATTCGCCTACCAGGTCCCTCTGGCGCTAATCAGTTATCTGTTTGTCAGCATCGGCACTTTTCTGTTTTCTTATTCACTGGCACCGGATACGCCGCCCCAATGGTTATGGGGGGCAATAGTCCTGCAATTGCTGATGCTGGCTGTGATAGGAGGCCCGGTTGTTGTACTCTTTGACGCAATCACGAATTTTTACAGAAGAACTTCGGCATCCGGACGCCTGCCCGGAACAAGAAGCGTAAACCGTTTCAAATAATAATTTTCCGATGAATCCCCAGAAACAGGTCTTTACAAAGATAAGAAAAATCGATGCCGATGAGCTGAATCAGCTGAAAAAGCGAACCGATGCAGCCACATTAATCATCATTTTTTTTATCGCGGTGATCATAACCCGGTTGTGGTTTCTGCAGATACACAACGGCTCGAAATACAGCGAGAAGGCGGACAACAACCGGGTCCGCAAGCTCGACGTTATTGCACCCCGGGGAAATATTATGGACGCCGAGGGCCGGACCATCATCACCAACCGCCCAAGTTTCAATATAGTCTGGGTGAAAGAGGATTCCCCTGATCCGGATGAAATCATCAAGAAACTTTCCCTGATCCTGGATGAGGACATTGCAGACCTGCTGAAAAAAGTGCGCGAATCAACGGATAATCCCCGGCATATCCCAATTTTGCTGAAAGAGGATATCGACTGGAAAACTTTGGTGTATATTGAAAATAACCACTACGACCTGCCAGGTGTCAGAATCGAAGTCCTGCCAAGGCGTAATTACCTGTTCGAGGATTTTGGCTCACACATGATCGGCTATACCGGCGAGATCAATCAGGAAGAGCTTGATGCGTGGCAAAGGGGGAATTACCAGGGCGGTGACCAGATAGGCAAGAGAGGCTTTGAAAAGCTTTACGAAGATGAGTTGCGGGGCGAGAAAGGAACTATGTACATGGAGGTAGATGCCCATGGGTTTGAGCAGCGGCAGCTGAAGGGTAAAGAACCTCTTCCCGGTAATGATCTGCAGCTCACCATTGACCTGGATTTGCAGCTTGAGGCTGAAAATGCCATGGCCGACAAGGCCGGTGCCGTTATAGCCATGGATGTGAACTCGGGCCGTATCCTTGCCTTTGCCAGTGCGCCTCCTGTGCACCTGGAAGATTTTGTCGGGGGCATTTCGACAAAAAACTGGCAGGCCCTGCTCAATAATATCAAACGGCCCCTGGTGCATAAAACCATACAGGGTCAATATCCTCCCGGTTCTACCTACAAGATTATCACAGCCCTGGTCGGGCTTTCAAAAGGGGTGATAAACGCAAATACGGTTTTTTACTGTTCCGGGTCCATGGTTTTCGGCAACCGCAGGTACGGGTGCTGGAAGCAGGGCGGGCACGGCCCTGTAAATTTGCATCGTGCCCTGGCTGAATCGTGTGATGTTTATTTTTATCAGGTAGGTATAAGGGTAGGGGTCGACAGCCTGGCGGAATATGCCAACCGCATGGGGCTGGGGCAGAAAACAGGTATCGAGTTTGAATATGAGAAGTCCGGCCTTATCCCAACCTCCAACTGGAAGAAGCTGGCCAAAGGGGAGCGCTGGCAGGAGGGCGAAACTCTCTCCATTGCCATAGGCCAGGGGTTTAATCTCGTGACACCGTTGCAGGTCTGCCAGATGACAGCCGCCCTTGCCAATGGCGGCATACTCTACAAGCCCTTTCTGGTTGAAAAAATCTTTGACCCCGAAGGTCTGGTTGTAAAGGAGTTTGCACCAACAGTTGAAGTGGAACTCGTAGGCATGGATAAATTCCTGCGGCTGATCAGGGACGGGCTTGTCGGTGCTGTGAATGACAAACACGGCACCGGAGGGGAAGCCCGCCTAAAGGATATCAAAGTGGGGGGCAAGACGGGGACGGCCCAGGTTGTAACAATGGAGAAGTTTAAGGAGGTTGACGAAGAAGATGTGGCGTACAAGCATCGGGATCATGCCTGGTTTACCAGTTTTGCGCCGGCTGAAAATCCTGAGATTGCTGTTACTGTCCTGGTGGAACATGGCGGTCACGGAGGATCTGCAGCAGCTCCGGTGGCAAAGAAAGTTCTGGAAAAGTATTTTGCCAAGAAAAATGAATTGCAGACTGAAGATGTAAAGGCAGGGAAGACAGCAGATTTATGAACAGTAAAATAATTAACAGCTGAACGAGGAAAGAATATGATCGTCGGTCTCTTAAAAAAGTCTAGCCCGGCTTTGATGTCATTTCGAGAAGCGTGCGACGAGAAATCTAAAAAAAGATCTCTCCGGCCTTACGGCCGTTCGAGATGACATGGAGGAAGGGGCCTTACGGCCGTTCGAGATGACAAGGAGGAAAAAAAGTATCCCCAAATAATAAGCTGAGGAGTTGAGAAGAGATAAATTGTCAAAGGGGAAAGCCGTTCGAAATTTCATATTAAACCACGCATTTGTCATTTCGACCGAAGGGAGAAATCTTAAATTTATCACATACAGATGACTGATAGAACATATTACGTCTACCTACTTACTAACTGGAATAATAAAGTCATATATGTGGGCATTACTAATGACCTTGAACGTCGGATTTATGAACATAAGGAGAAGTTTGTGAAGGGCTTTACCGAAAAATATAATGTAAACAAGTTAGTCTATTATGAACAAACTCCAGATATAAACGCAGCCCTGAATCGGGAGAAAGAAATTAAGAAATGGCGCAGAGAGAAGAAAAATAGACTGGTGGTAAATACTAATCCACTATGGCGTGATTTAAGCGAAGATTTTTAATAAAATTTTTAGAGCTTCAGAAGATAAGAAGAATTTAAAATTGAGATGAAATATGTTTCGGATTGACAGGCAGCTCATAAAAGATTTTGACTGGATAATGCTTGCTGCCGTGCTGCTCATAGCGGCCATGGGACTGGTGAATCTTTACAGTGCAACATATGCAAGCGGATCAGTCGGCAATCTGATCTTTCTGCGGCAGCTTTTCTTTTTCCTCGCCGGCATCTCATTCATCATTATTATCCACTTATTTGACTACCGGCTGCTGTTGAAATGGAATTATCCACTCTATGCAGTAATTGTCGGCCTGCTCCTTGCCGCCCTGCTCATGGGAGACAGTATTGCCGGCACCCAGCGCTGGATCAACTTCGGGTTTTTCCGGTTGCAGCCATCGGAACCGGCCAAGCTGATGCTGGTCATCTCGCTGGCCAGTTATTATTACCGCAAGGATACCGGGGGCGGTTTTACCTTCAAGGACATGCTTGTTCCCATTGGGTTGACAGGCGTTCTTTTCTTATTGGTTCTCAAGCAGCCGGACCTGGGGACAGCGCTCATGTTTGTAGGCATCTTCGGGTCCATGATCCTGTTCGTGAAACTGAGATGGTCGACCATAGGCATAATTTTCGGGTTGGGCGCTACTATAATCCCGATTGGCTGGATGTTTTTCTTAAAGCCTTACCAGAGGCTGCGCATAGAAACCTTTCTGAACCCGGAGAGCGATCCTACCAACAGCGGCTATCATATCCTGCAGTCGAAAATCGCTGTGGGCAGCGGGCTTAAGTTCGGCAAAGGGTACCTGAAAGGCACCCAGGGGCATCTGCATTTCCTGCCGGAACGCCATACAGATTTTGCCTTTTCCGTCTGGGCAGAGGAATGGGGTTTTGCCGGCTCTCTTTTCTTTCTTGCCGTTTATTTTTTCATGATTCTCTGGGGGGTGAATGTCTGTATCGCTTCACGGGACAAATTCGGCGTGCTGCTGGCTTTTGGCATTGTTTCCCTCATCTTCTGGCAGGCGATCATCAATCTGCTCATGGTCATGGGATTTCTGCCGGTGGTGGGGATCCCGCTGCCCCTGTTCAGTTACGGCGGTTCATCACTCATGACCACCCTTATCGGCATCGGCCTGCTCATGAATATCCGCATGCGCAAGAACCAGGTCTCGAAGCTCGAGCCAAGAGAGTATATGAGCATTTCTGATATAGTGTAATATCCTTGCTTCAGGAGATCCCTCCTGGCTTACCACGGGAGCTGCGATTGTTATGCTGCTTTTTATGTTTTCACTTCTTCAGGTAGGCGATCAGCAAGGCGGCCCTCTTCAACATCAAGATCATAGTCCATTTCAGGAGCGTCAAGCTTTATGGCGCCTGGTGAAGTGATTTGTTAGCTCCTGGAATTTTCAGATGTGGTTACTGACTTACGCAATACATTAATGCAAAAACTATTGAGACTCTCTCCGGACTGCAAAGCTCTTATCGTTAAAGCTTTATGAAGCTCACTTCCTGTTCGGAGTTGAAACTTACCCGAATATTTCTTGTAGATTGTTGAGGGAGGTAAAGGCTTTCCGTCTTTTTTATATATCGCAATCCAATCATCTACTATCAGGCAAAGTTGATGGTAAACGTTTTCTTCGTTGTCTCCGTGGCAACATGGACCAATCCAGCCTGGTACTGAACCGACATAGCATTTGTCCTCATCTGACCACTCGACAATTTTTAAATAACGGTCTCTATCCTTCATTATTTGACCTCCTCAATCTTCTGACTAATTAATTTCTCTTGATATGGTTTTGCATCATCGCCAAGTTTACCGGATAAAGTTATAGCAACGCCCTTTTCATGTAAGAAGTTGCGATGGCTTCCCTTACCGCCACGGTTTACAAAACCAGCATCTTCAAGCTCTTTAATGAGTTCACGTATTTTTCTCGGCATACTTATATGGTACTACTTTGGTACCAAATAGTCAAATTGTATGTCTTGTGAAAAGAGAGGTCCTAATGTTTGAACTTACCAGGCCAGATTTCATTGCGTCTGGTGGACTGATTTATTATCTTCTTGAATATTGTAACTTTAGGTCTTTTGCTGCAGCTTTAAGTCTATTATCTGCAGTCCAAATGGGTACGTTGGATAGTTGGGCAGATGCTAAAAGGTGAATATCTACGAAGCCGGCACCTCGTCCCATAAACTGTAAATCGGATATTGATAAGAAGAAAATAACGGTTGAACTCTTCAGGCTGGTCCATGGCGTTTGGTGGGGTGATTTGTTCGCTTTCGCAATAAATGCCTTTCCTGTGCTCTACTTTTACTCTGTTTTAAAACCATGATTTTTATCGGTAAATAGACGGGATGTGGTAAGACTGTTTACAACCAACCGCTTTGTTTGGCCTTTTCCAGGACAAGTTCTTGCAGAGCATTTATGAACTCGGGTTCGAGGTTGAGCGAAGGGCTTCTTTCCAGGCGTATACCTAAATCGTGCGCCATGTCACGGTAGAGCATGTCAATTTCGTAGAGAGTTTCCACGTGGTCGGAGACAAAGGAGATCGGCACCATCAGGACATTTTTACACCCTTCTTTCGCAAGTTCCGCAAGGGTTTCAGGCGGGGATGGGGAGAGCCATTCCACCGGGCCGCTGCGGCTCTGGTAGCACAATCTGCCCCCCATGCCTGTGACGGTTTCAACAGCTGCAATGGTCTGTTTCAGTTGCTCCACATAGGGATCACCCTCCCGGATGAATTTCACCGGCAGGGAATGGGCGCTGTAGACCACCTGGGATTTTTCTCCGCCAAACAACTCTGCCCCTTTTTTAATAGTTTTTGCCAGGGCCTCGATGTATTGGGGCTGGACAGGCCAGGACCCGATGGCTTCAATCCTGAAGGCAGGAGCAAACGATTGGCCGGCCGTCATAAGATCAGCCACAGAGGAGCCGGTGGTGGCAATGGAATAGTGCGGGTAAAGGGGCAGTGCAATGATGCGCTGCACGCCTTCATTCTGCAAAGCTCTCAGGGTTTCCCGGGCCCTGGGATGCCAGTAGCGCATGGCCATAGAAACCGTGAAATTGCCGAAAGCGGAAAGCTCTTTTTCAAGGGCCTGCGCCTGATCTGCTGTGATTCTTCCCAGGGGCGAGCCGCCACCGATCTTGGCATAGGACTTGGCACTCTTGGGAGCACGGCGCCTGGCAATGAACCTGGCAATGGTTTTCTGCATGAAAGCCGGACCAAGGCGGATAATCATCCTGTCCGAGAAGAGGTTGAAAAGAAACGGTTCAACATCCTCCAGCCGTTCCGGTCCGCCGAGGTTAAGAAGAACAACACCAATATTATTTTTAGATTCTTTTTTCTGCTTCAAGCTTCTTTTTCTTCTTCCGTATTTGTATCCTGTGCAATGTCTTCTTTTGCTGCGCCAACCAGTTCCATGAATTCTTCACTTTCCAGGGTCTCTTTTTCCAGCAGGGCTGAGGCGACCTTTTCGAGCAAGTCCTTCTTGGTGGCGAGCAGACTTCTGACTATTGCCATGCGTTCATCCAGGATGGTCCGTACTTCATCGTCAATGAGTTTTGCCGTCTCGTCGCTTATCTCTCTCTGTTGTAATATGCCCTGCTGCAAGAATTGATTACCAGGTTCATTGTACGTGGCATGACCGAGCTTTTCATTCATGCCGTACATGGTGACCATGCTGCGGGCAATGTTTGTCGCCTTCTGCAGATCATTCTGGGCCCCGGTGGTGATCTCGCCAAAGGTCATCTCTTCAGCACCCCGCCCGCCAAGCAAAACGTCAATTTTTTCCAGCAGCTCGGTTTTGGACATAAGGTACCGGTCCTCTGTGGGCAGTTGCATGGTGAAACCGAGAGAACCGATGCCCCGCGGTACAATGCTAATCTTGTGCACTTTTTCCGCAGTTGCTGTAAAGGCTGCAACCAGGGCGTGCCCGGTTTCATGGTAGGCCACAAATTTTTTCTCAGTGTCATTCATGACCCGGTTCTTTTTTTCAAGACCGGCAACGATGCGGTCAATGGCCTGCTCAAATTCTTCATTATCGACGTCATCCTTACCCTTGCGTACTGCAAGCAGGGTGGCTTCGTTCACCAGGTTTGCCAGGTCAGCCCCGGTAAAACCCGGGGTGCGTCGCGCAATCACGTCCAGATCGACAGAATCAGCGATGGTGACACCCTTGCAGTGTACCTTGAGAATGGCAACCCGTTCCTTGAGATCCGGGCGGTCCACCAGGATCTGGCGGTCGAAGCGGCCAGGGCGCAGAAGGGCCGGGTCAAGGATTTCCGGCCTGTTGGTGGCTGCAAGGATAATAACACCCTTGTTGGTTTCAAAACCGTCCATTTCCGTTAGGAGTTGGTTCAGGGTCTGTTCACGTTCGTCGTGGCCCCCGCTGATGCCGCCGATGCCGCGGGCCTTGCCCAGGGCATCAAGTTCATCGATGAAGACAATGCAGGGAGCTGTTTTGCCGGCCTGGTCAAAGAGGTCCCGCACACGGGCAGCACCAAGCCCCACAAACATTTCAATAAATTCAGAGCCTGAGATGGAAAAGAAAGGAACGCCAGATTCACCGGCAACAGCCTTGGCCATAAGTGTCTTGCCAGTCCCTGGTGGACCGACCAACAGGATGCCTTTGGGGATTTTTGCTCCCAGGCGGGTGAATTTTTCCGGCGTTTTGAGAAACTCAATGACCTCTTGAAGCTCCTGCTTGGCCTCGTCCTGGCCTGCAACAGAGGAAAAATCAACACCCAGGTCGGTCTGGGCCACGATTTTCGCCTTGTGTTTTCCAAGGGTCATCATGCCGGGACCTGCCTGGCCCATCTTCTTGATGGCGAACATCCAGATACCTACAAAAATGAGTGCCGGCACGACCCATGAAAGGAGCATTTTCAGAAATGTGTTCTCGTTTTCCGCGATGATATCAACATTATTGTCTTCCAGGAATTCAACGAGGTTTCTGTCATCAACCCTGGGGGTGCGGTAGATCATTTCCGGGAACAGGGGTTCCTGCTTTCCATCCTGCCTGGTTTCAAATCCTTTCAATTCATTGGTGGAGATAACAACCGAGTTGATCTTGAATTCCTTCACCAGGTTCTTGAACTGTGTATAGGAGACGTTGTTGACTTTAGGCGATAACCAGTACTGGAACAGGATGAGTGCCGCGAGCGCTACAAATAAATAGCTGGCTGAAAAGGAGATTTTTTTCTGGCGCATGTTTGCTTTCTGTCCTTAACAGGGATAATTTTAGATTATGTTTGGCGCCAGCAATTACTTTAGTGTTTACGTCCTGAAGAATTTTCAGGAGGGAGTAATTGCCGGCGCTTAGTGAACAGTATTGCTCCATTTGTTACATGTCAAATACATGAGATGAAAGGATGACATATTACAGAGCAGCGCGTCAAGCTAAATGCTTGATACCGTTAGCAAGACAGGGTCATTATTGGGACAGGAGCTCTTTGCTTTATCCGGAGGCTTCATCCCAGGGACTTTTTACCAATGCATCATAATTCATTGAAATTATATGCTAAGGAACATAGTATAAAAAACTTGAAAAGTGCAGTTACGTTGTTGTTCCGCTGACGGCTCAAAAGGAATAAAAGCAATTATGGCATTACGTCTCCTGGAAATAGTGGTCCCGGAAGAGGTTACCGGTGAAGTCCTCGCAATCGTCGAAGAGGAAAAGGTGACAAATTTCTGGCTCACTTGCAGCTGTGAAAACAGGAATATCTTCAAAATGATAGTAACTGCTGAGAAGACTGAAAGCCTGCTGGATACCTTTGAGAAAAAATACGGTGGTGTAGCAGATTTCCACATGGTGCTTCTGCCCCTGGAAGCATCGTACCCGAGCACGAAAGAGATCGAGGAAAAAGCTGAAGAAAGCAATAAAGAGGAGGAAGGGGAAAAGAAAAAAGAACGACTCAGAGTCAGCAGACAGGAATTGTACCATGATGTTTTTGACAGTTCAAAATTGACCAACATCTATATGATCATGATTGTACTCTCTGCCATTGTTGCGGCAATCGGACTTATTAAAGATAATGTAGCCGTGATTATCGGCGCCATGGTTATTGCCCCGCTTCTGGGGCCAAATGTGGCACTTTCTTTTGCAATTACAGTCGGCGATGGCGCACTTGGCCGAAATGCCCTTAAAACAAATGTTATCGGCATATTAATAGCCTTTGCCGTGTCATTGGCTCTGGGATACTTTCTTTTCATAGATCTGGGAATTCGTGCAATTGCCTCAAGGACTGTTGTGAGTTATGCGGATATCATTCTGGCACTCGCATCCGGGGTTGCCGCAGCCTTATCCATTACAAGCGGTGTGCCTTCGGTCCTGATCGGGGTCATGGTCTCGGTTGCCCTGATCCCACCTCTGGTTGTTTTTGGTCTGCTGCTTGGTTCGGGTAATGTCATGCTGGCACTTCAGGCCCTGGAGCTGTTAGCTATTAATATGATCTGTATCAATCTGGCCGGGGTCTTCACCTTTCTTCTTCAGGGTGTCAGGCCGCTTAACTGGTGGGAGGCCTCAAAGGCAAAAAAAGCCACGCTCTATGCCATAATAATATGGGTTTCTCTGCTCCTGCTGTTGATATTGCTGTTGAAGCTCTCCCAGTCATAACAGATAAATATAGTAGAATTAACCCGTTATGCAGGAAAAATATACTACCAGTTCAATAAAAGATGTTGTACCGAAGCCATGGGCGCTTTCCGTTGAGGACACGCTTATTGCATTGGACAGTGACCCACAGCAGGGACTTACCACACAGGAAGCAGCCAGAAGAACCAGACAGTATGGTCCCAATACTCTGCGCGAGGTAAAGCCCCGGAGTTCCTGGGAGATTTTCATCAATCAGTTCAAGAACCTCATCGTCTATTTTCTGGTTGCGGCCGCACTCCTTTCCTTTGTCCTCGGCGATCATGTAGAGGGGCTGGCTATTGTGGCGGTGATTCTGATAAATGCAGCTATCGGTTTTATTACCGAATTGAAAGGGGTGCGTTCCATTGAAGCGCTGCGCAAGCTCGGCATTGTCAATTCCAGGGTGCGGCGCAACGGTGCGGTTTCAGAAATACCGGCTCAGGATCTTGTCCCGGGTGATATCATCATCCTGGAGGGCGGAGACATTATAACGGCAGACCTGCGCATCCTGTCTGCCTCAAAACTGCAGGCCGATGAATCACCACTGACCGGTGAATCTCTCCCGGTTGCAAAATCAACGGATATCCTGCCGGATGAGGTGCCCCTGGCTGAACGGGCCAACATGCTTTTCAAGGGCACTGCTGTTACCAGGGGATCAGGCGAGGCGGTGGTTACCGGGACCGGGATGGCTACGGAGCTTGGCACAATCTCTTCCCTGGTTCATGAAACAGTGGACGAGACAACCCCACTGGAAAAAAGGCTCAACCAACTGGGACACTGGCTTATCTGGGTGAGCCTGGGAATAGCAGCCCTGGTTGGGGTCACAGGTATAGCGGCTGGCCGGGATATCTTTTTGATGATTGAAACAGGCATAGCCCTGGCAGTTGCCTCCATACCCGAAGGGTTGCCCATTGTTGCCACCATTGCCATGGCGCGGGGCGTATGGCGTATGGCCAAACGTAATGCCCTGGTTAAGGATCTGGCAGCAGTCGAAACCCTGGGGGCGACAACCGTTATCTGTACTGACAAGACCGGGACCCTGACAGAAAACCGCCTTGCAGCAGCAGCTCTTGCTTTCAGTGATGTGTATGTGAAAATAAATATGAATGCCAGGGATGATGCCAGGGTTTTTATCTCTAAAGATGGTACGGGGTTACTGCCTGCTGCGCATCTGCCGCTGCTCCATGCCCTTGAAGTCTGTGTCCTGTGTAATAATGCCGAGCTGCCCGTGACAGAGGACGGCAGGATTGTGCAGGTGGTTGGTGATCCCCTTGAGGTGGCTCTGCTTTCATTGGGGGCAAGGTTCGGGCTGACCCGCAAAGGTCTGAATGAACATTTCCCAGAAGAAAGGGAGGATGCCTTTGACTCTGAAACGAAGATGATGGCCACCTATCATCGCCTGGAGAAAGGGTACAGGGTTGCTGTCAAGGGCGCCCCGGAAACTGTTATCGCCGGTTGCGGCAAAATTCTGACCCCGGATGGGAAGCAGGAATTATCAGACGCGGACCGGAATTACTGGCTGAACAAGAATGACGAAATGGCAGCAGCAGGTCTGCGGGTCCTGGCACTGGCAGAGAAAGAGGAAGAGAAGCTCGAAGCACCGGCATATAACGACCTGGTTTTCCTGGGACTCATCGGACTCATCGATCCGCCCCGGGAAGATGTACGGCAGGTCCTGCAGGAATGCAGGGAAGCGGGGATCAGGGTCATAATGGCAACGGGAGACCAGCCGGTAACGGCACAGGCCATTGGCTATGCGGTCGGGCTGGTGGATGATGCCAAGGCGCCGGTTATACACGGCAGTGATCTCAAGGCTGCTGAACTGCTTACCCCGGAAGAGAAGGAAAAACTGCTAGCTGCCAGTCTTTTTGCCAGGGTCAGCCCGAAGCAGAAACTTGATATCATTGCATTGCATAAGGATAACGGGGCCATTGTGGCCATGACTGGAGACGGGGTGAACGATGCCCCGGCTTTAAAGAAAGCGGATATCGGCATCGCCATGGGATTGCGCGGCACCCAGGTGGCCCGCGAGGCCTCAGACATAATTCTCAAGGACGATTCATTCGCATCCATCGTCCATGCCGTTAAACAGGGCAGGATTATATTCAAGAACATCAAGAGTTTTGTAGTTTATCTGCTTTCCTGCAACTTCAGTGAAATCATGACAGTAGGGTTAGCAGCCTTTGCCAATGCACCTCTGCCGCTTCTACCCCTGCAGATCCTTTTCCTCAATCTTGTCACGGATGTGTTTCCTGCCCTGGCTTTGGCAGCAAGCGAGGCTTCTCCTGATATCATGAAAGAGGAGCCGCGCAAAAAGGGCGATCCCATCATGAATACCGAGCGCTGGTTTATTGTTGGAATCTACGGTTTTGTAATAACTGTAGCGGTTCTCGGCGCCATGGCCATCGCTCTTTTTTATTTTGACATGGACGAAAAAACGGCGGTCACGATCTCCTTCCTCACCCTGGCTTTTGCCCAGCTCTGGCATGTTTTTAACATGCGGGATAAAAGCAGCGGCTTTTTCAATAACGCGATTGTGCGCAATCCATTTGTCTGGGGGGCATTACTCCTGTGTACACTGCTGCTGGCAGCAACGGTTTATGTGCCCCTGCTGGCTGAGGTATTGAATGTTGCCAACCCGGGTGTAAACGGCTGGCTGCTGGTGTTTATCATGAGTCTGCTGCCCTTGTTTGTGGGGCAGATCGCGTTGACGGTTTTGAAAAGAAGGGTAAAGGATTAAGAAAGGTTTCAAGGTCTCAAGGGGGCAAGGGGAAAAGAGAAATTTAAATGCAGAATGTAGAATTTAGAACTTAGAATGCAGAATGCAGAATGTAGAATGGAGAATGAAACTCAAGAAGAAAGGAACAAAAAATGGCAGATAAGCTCTGAGGTGCCCGTTGTTTTTTTTATGCCATTTCACGCTGCCGAGCAGCCTACTTAAGATGGGGAAAAATTAAAATTAAAAATTCTGCATTCTGCATTCTGAATTCTACATTGGAGGACCAACCGAATAATTGCCAATTAAGAATCCACTTGGTAGTATCATCCCATGCCAGAAAAATCCCCTGTATATCTCATTGACGGCTCCGCTTATTTCTACCGGGCCTATCATGCCATTACACCCCTGACCACGGCAAA
>Ga0102956_1000392_pt1 | contig 15780 bp, 11 predicted proteins | sample SalPonF2_A_D2_MG_FD_84515 | JGI IMG/M metagenome (GOLD analysis project Ga0102956, IMG submission 84515) | Salt pond soil microbial communities from South San Francisco under conditions of wetland restoration - Salt Pond MetaG SF2_A_D2_MG ...
GAGAACGCCACCTATAAAAAACATCGGGAAGATGAACCCGCCACGAAAACCGGAATGAAGAGTAAACCCAACGGCTGTCATTTTGATAATTGCCAGGAGAAGCAACAGTCCAACACCTATCAAAATTCCATAATGCTGAGAAATGATATTGCGGCTATGGACGATCGTGTTTAACTGCATTTCTCCCCAAAAAAGTGAAGTAATTGGGAAGTTCTTGGGTAATATCTTTTGAAGTAAGCCGATTCCGAGTCCGCCCGACATGGCCAATAACATATAATGATTTCGAAAAACCGTAGAAAATTTTTCAATGGATCGGAAAATAAATACAAATAAAGTGGCTGCAAAGGCACCTAAAACGCCTATGAATACACTCCAAATTAAATTTGGCATTGAAAAAGCTGGTAAATGTAGAAATTTTATCAAACGTCCGTTATAGCCTAAAATTAATCTACAAACTCCAAAACTCACAATACTGGATGTAATAGTCGGTAGAATGGCTTCATAATATTCCAATCCGCGTTGATGGGGAACTTCCAATGCAAAAATAGCTCCGCCGACCGGAGAACCGAATAAGGCACTCAAAGCGGCACCCATCCCACAAAAAGTAAATGTCCGGATTTGATTACTATTCAATTTCAATTTCTCACCAAACCGGCTGGCAAAACTTCCGACAATCTGAACAAGAGGGGCCTCGGGTCCTGCACTTCCGCCAAAAGCGATCGATACCAATGAAGTTGCCGTCATGGCCGGCGTCTGATTAATATTGATACGGCCTTTCTTCATGTTGATATTATTGACGACCGTGGAAATCTCCCCACATTTCCCAAAAATTTTAATGGTGATTCCGACACAGAATCCGCCAATTAAAGTTATGATCCAGACAGGATTCATACTCTGTAACCAATGGGGAAGTATCCCATAAACCAAATTTTTACCAGAATGCCATACGGCGTGAACCAATCCGTCCATGATATATAAATAACCCGATACGGTAACACCACCGATTAATCCGATAATTATAGACCATATGATCGTCTGTTTAAAGTGAAGACTTCTGAAATCGTGTTCGTTAATTTCAGTGAGAAACCATTGAATAATATTCCTAGCCATCCGTAAATAAATTGACTTTTTAGTACAACAATGTATCTTCTGAAGATATATCGTATTACGATATATTACAACGTTTAATTACGTTTATGATGACGGACGATTGGGACCGATACGCTATAATATTTATAACTTTATGATTTCTGATATCTAACCATTTTTTTGATAGAATTATGGATGAAAAAAAGCCGACAATTACTAAAAATGAGTATGAATTGCTTTCTGAGTTTCGCTACGCACTACGGAAATTTCTGTCATTCAGTAAAGAAGAAGCTTTAAATGTCGGATTAACTCCGCAACAGCATCAGGCATTATTGACGATTAAAGGGAGTGAAGATCTTTCGGATAGTGTAACTATCGGTCAACTGGCTGAGCGCTTGCAAATTCATCATAACAGTGCCGTTGGGTTGGTTGACCGACTTGTGGAGCGTGGTTTGGTTGAACGATCTCACAAGGAAGATGACCGGCGTAAAGTATATATCTCATTGACTGACAAAGGGAATGAACTCCTTCAAAAATTAACAGAGGTGCATAAAAAAGAATTAAAACGTATCGGACCTGAATTGAATCATTTAATACAGCATATCACAAACGAGTAGATTTTGGGTGCTCTTTTAAGTAATCAGTATTCCGTTCACAGTTTTCAGTTTGCTCATTGATGATGCCTAAACTGTGAATCGTCTACTGTATACTTCCTATCTTTATTTATGCTTTCACTCGTGCTAATACGCATAGTCACTCTTTTCATTGCTAATTGTACATTATTAATTGATCATTGAATCCCGGCAAGTTGGATTATTTTAATAAGCCCAATTTCTAAAAGAGTATTTAGTAACATATAAGTAAGAGTATTTTAATCGGGCTATTCATCAAGGAGATCCTTCCATGATTGTCATTTTAAGTGGCATCGTACTATTGTTGCATTCCGTCCTAATCCAACCTGTTCAAAACGATTCTATCCAAAATATATCACGATTTGGGGTTAAAGATGCCGTTTCAATTGCCATGAAGAATAATCCGGAAATCAATCAATTAGAGACACGGATCAAAGCTGAGGGGAAATCACGTTGGTCGGCGGTCGGACTCTCATCACCGGATTTATTTTATTTCAGGGAAGGCATTCCGGAAGGAAGCGCCCATACAACTTCTCCGGATTTTGTAGAACAGCGATATGGTATCAGTCAATCTCTCCAATTTCCTTTAACAAGTTATTATCAGTACCAAAAAATCAATTATAACTTCGAATCCTTAAAAAAAGAACTTCAGGCCAAACAGGCGCTTTTAAAAGCTAATGTGAAGAAATATTATACGAATATCGCGTTAGCCATCAAATTATATCAATTATCGACCGTACAGGTTAATCTGGCTAAACAGATCAGGGATGCCGTAACCACGCGCTATCAGGTTGGAGAAACAGGACAGATCGATGTGTTAAAAGCGGAAATACAGCTGGCCGAAGCTAATAATGATCTGGATGATGCCAATAAACAATTGCATGATGCCCGTTACAGTTTGTTTTTCCTGATCGGACTGGATCCAAGCCGGCAATCTTACGACATCGAATTTACCGATACCTTACGTTATTTCGAATACGATCTCAATCAACAAACTATTCTGAATTCCATCGAGCACCAACCGGAGTTAAGAAGTCTCGATGATCAACTAAAATCGGCCCGTTCGGCTATCCGGCAATACCGAAGTTCTTATCTGCCGGATTTGGGGGTTTCCTATTACAAACAGGATTATGGAAATGGATACGATTTTTATGGCGTTCAGGTCAGTTTGAAAATTCCATTATGGTTTCTGTTCAATCAAAATGTATCTACTCAAATAGCCAAAACAAGGTATAATGAAATTGGCTGGGCACGTAGATCCATATTGCTCAGTTTAAAGAAAAATGTGGAAACGACCTGGCACAGTTATTCCAACAGCTTGCAAACGATCAGGAGATATCATCAAAAAATCAGAAGTCAATCTGAAAATATGCTGCAACTGACCCTGGAGGGCTACCGAGAAGGCGAACTGGATTTATTAACGCTTTTGGATACCCAACGAACGTATCTGAACAGTCAGAGAAGATACTATGAGGCGCTACATACCTATTATATGCGACTTATCGAAATCGAAAAATTTCTGCATAAAGATATTGTATACAATGAATAAGCTAATGTTCATATCACCCGGAAAGAAATCTGTTCTAATCCTGATCAGTATTATTATGTTCGGAATGACCTGGATTGGTTGTAACAGGCAGGATGGAAATCAGACAGAGATGAAAGAGGCTCCGCCACCGCCATCACTTGCAACCACCAAAACCGGTGAAAACGCGGATACCACGATTGTACAATTAACCGATAAACAAGTGCAAGAATTAGGTATCCGCACATACAAGGTTCAGAAACGGAAATTTCGATATCCGATTACGGCTCCAGGTGTTGTTCAGGGAGCTCCTGGGCATATTTCTATTGTGAGTGCTCCTGTAAACGGACGTGTTGTCAAAATCTATGCGCATGAAGGCGAATCGGTTAAAGAAGGTGACGTATTGCTGGAACTTGAGAGTCTTGAATTCGCCAATTTAGGTGCCGACTATCTGCAGGCTTACGCTGAATCACGCTTTCAGGAACAGCAGATGAAGCGGATCAAATTATTGGTTGAGAAAAAGATAAGTCCGCAGCGTACACTGGAAAAAACGGAAATGGATTATGCAAGGGCCATTGCCATGGAACGATCGGCATTAGCCCGGTTAAAAGCATTGGGCGTTCCTGATCAGCAGATCAAGAACTGGCAATCCGGGTTGGAATCAAAACCGGTGCTAAAATTAATGGCGCCTATCAGTGGGACCATCAATGAGCATTTGATAGAATTGGGACAATCGGTAAATGCATACGATAAGATGCTTAGCATCATCAACACAAAACGGGTGCTGGTTCGAGGTTTTGTTCCGCCGGATGACGCTACCTACCTGAAACCCGGAGATTCGTTAATCATTTATCCTAAACTCAACAGATATATTTTCGTTAAAGCGGCCATCACTACGATCAATCCCGCTCTTGATGAGAAAAATAAATCGAAAGTCGTCAATATTATTACCGAATCGAATAAAAGCTGGCCGATTCCCGGACAAAATGTTCAGCTCGATATCATGACGGAATATCCGATGGAATTGATGGTCATCCCGTTAAGTGCTGTTGAATATGAGGAAAAGCAACCGGCTGTATTTGTGCGGCTTGATCCCAAAAGATATGAAAAACGCATCATTCATATCCGCAAAATGACAGCAAATGAGGCGGTCGTGGATAGCGGACTCGTCGGAAATGAAGAAATCGCCGCCAATCAGGTATTTTCTCTCAAAGCTTTGAGCCGTTTAAGTGAATTTTCTGACTAATTAGGATAAGACTATGTTGCTCAGTAGAATCATCGATTTCAGCTTGCGTCAGAAATTTGTAGCTTTGGCTCTTATTGTTTTAATGGCCGCCGCCGGATTTGACGCATTGCGAAGCATCCCGATCAATTCCCTGCCCGATGTAACACCGGTTCAGGTTCTTGTCATAACCAAAGCGGGACGTTATTCGCCCTATGATGTTGAAAAACTGGTGAGTTTCCCTATTGAGCAATCCATGAACGGTTTGCCGGAAGTCAAGCACGTGCGATCTATTTCACAATTCGGATTGTCGATAGTCAATGTTCAGTTTGAGGAAAACACGGATATTTATTTTGCCCGTCAGCTGGTGAGTCAGCGATTGCAAAGTATTCGTAATGAATTGCCTGTAGGCGTTTCCGCTCCGACTTTGGGTCCCATTTCGACAGCTTTAGGTGAGATTTATCAATATGTTGTGAAGGGAGATGGATATTCACTCACCGAGCTCAGAACCATTCAGGACTGGATGATCGCACCACAGCTTAAAACGGTTAAAGGCGTAACGGAGATCAATTCGTTTGGTGGGTTTGTCAAACAATACACCGTTAATGTGGAACCGGAAAAACTCCGGGCCTTTAATATCGGATTAAAATCTGTATTTGATGCCATTGCAAATAATAATAGCGTCTCAGGTGGTAACTATTTGGAACACAATCGGGAACAATACATCATCCGGGGGTTTGGTCAGATCAGGAATCAAAAAGATATCGAAGAGATCATCATAACGAATATTGACGGACGTCCCGTTTATTTGCGTGATCTTGCTACCGTAATGATTGGAAAGCAATTGCGCCAGGGTGGTGTGACTCAAAATGGCAGAGGCGAGATCGTCACCGGAATTGTTATGATGTTAAGGGGCGGAAACGGGAGAGAGGTGATACAGGCCATCAATAAAAAGGTTGCGAATATCAATAAAAACCTTCCGGAAGGTGTAAAAATCGAAAAATTTTACGATCAATCGGATTTGGTGGATCGAACGACACATACAATCACAACCAATCTTGTGGAAGGCGGATTTTTCGTAATTGCTGTTTTGTTATTACTGCTTGGAGAAATTACCGGGGCACTCATCGTGGCATCGGTCATCCCATTATCCATGCTATTCGCATTTATCGGTATGAGAGAAGTTGGTTTAGCCGCCAATCTTATGAGTCTGGGTGCCATAGACTTTGGTATGGTTGTCGATGGGCCTGTAGTGATGATAGAAAACATTGTCCACAAGCTTCAGCATAATAAAGAACAGCCGGTAATGCTCACGATCCGCAGAGCCGCTCACGAGGTCGCCCGTCCTATTTTCTTCGGAGTCTTAATTATCCTAATGGTTTATGTCCCGATAATGACCTTTTCAGGTATGGAAGGTATTTTGTTTCGACCTATGGCGATAACAGTTGCCACCGCTGTATTTGGATCTTTGATTTTTGCATTGGTCTATGTGCCGGCCATTTCGGCGATTATTTTCAGAAAAGGTGTCAAAGTTAGAAAAAATTATGTGATTAACTGGCTGATTCCGCGATACCGGAATTTCTTGAGGAGATGTATAAAGTACCGATGGGCTACCATTATAGTGGCATTGATCGTTTTTACCATTTCAATCATAATGCTGCCGTTTCTGGGAACAGAATTTTTACCCGAATTAGATGAAGGATCCATTTTAATTGAAGAAGTGCGCCTGCCGTCCGTCACACTCAACGAATCCATGCAAAATGCCAACTGGCTGGCCGGTCAGTTAGTAGAAAATATAACGGAAATCAAAACAATCGTACCAAAAACAGGGCGTTCCGATTTGGCCAATGATTGGATGGGTGTGCATCAAACTGATGTGTGGGTGATTCTCAAACCACGTAAAGAATGGCGAAAAGGCATGACCAAAGAGAAAATTATTGAGAATATTCGTCCGTATTTGGAATCCGAACCAGGGTTATCCTACAACTTTACGCAGCCTATCGCCATGCGGGTCGATGAATTGACAAGTGGTGTAAAATCAGACATCGCAGTTAAAGTTTTTGGCGAAGATCTGGATGTATTAAATAATATCGGAACTCAAATTACCAGGCTTTTGCCTAAAATCGAAGGAACCGATAATTATTTCATGGAACACACTTCTGGTCAGCCATATCTGAATATCTCAATAGACCGTGATGCGGTAGCGGCTTATGGATTAAATGTGGATGATGTACAGCGTGTCATTGAAGTGGGTATAGGCGGACAGGTTGCCGGACAGGTTTTTGAAGGGCAGAGGCGCTTCGATATTTTGATCCGTTATCCCGAGAATATTCGAAAGAGTTTTCAGGACATCATGCAGATTCCGGTTCATCTCTCAACAGGTGGGAATATTCCCTTAAAAGAAGTTGCCCAAATCGTTCCGCAGGAAGGTCCGCGTGAAATTGTGCGGGAAAACGGCTGGAGACGCGTCATTGTTGGTATAAATATTAAAGGAATAGATATCGGGACCTATGTTGCGAATCTTCAAAATGCCATAGATCAAAATATCGCCATTCCGGCAGGTAATTTTGTAGAATACGGTGGAGCTTTTGAAAACCAACAACGGGCAATGAACCATCTGCTCATTGTCGTCCCGTTATCCCTTTTTATTATTTTGGGATTGATGTACATCATGTTCGGAGAAATTCGTTATACCTTTCTGATATTTCTAAACTTACCATTCGCCTTATCCGGAGGAATATTCTTTTTATGGTTGCGGGGTTTGTATTTATCTGTTTCCGCAAGTATCGGATTTGTAGCATTATTTGGGGTTGCCGTATTAAACGGGATTGTACTCATTGCACACCTTAACGATTTGCGTGCCAAAGGACACACCGTGCGTGAATCGGTCATAAGCGGTTCAGCAGATCGTTTACGTCCCGTTTTAATGACGGCACTTGTTGCGAGTATGGGATTCATTCCCATGGCTTTTAATGTTGGTCCGGGTTCGGAAGTGCAGCGTCCGTTAGCAACCGTTGTTATCGGCGGACTCATCACATCAACTTTATTGACGCTTTTGGTGTTACCAACCATATACGACTGGATCGAAAAAGACAGCTATGTCCCGGGCAGACAAGACGAATTCGAAGAAGCCCTAAAATACGAAGCAGAATTCGGAAATGGCGAAAACAAGAGTTAAAATGCTAAATTATAAAAACACCGTGTCCCAGTAAAATCTCTGTGCTCGTAGGGGTTAAATCTTTTATATTTGTTTCTTGCTTTATTTATTCGGAATTTTCAACAACAATCATCATAAGTTCAATACTACAATAATCTTATCCCGATTATGGCATCATTTTATATTTTAATGCAAGACAAAAAAGGTCAAAGTCCATTAACCCACGGTATTCTGGCAATTCTTGTAGGAATATTTACTTTAGTGTTCCCAAATTGGTTATATATACTGGTAGGAGGCTTTTTTCTGTTGTGGGCACTTATGACTGTCTATTTTAGAGGAAATTCCTTTTTAGCAGCGTCGTCAGCTGTTGCAGGGATCTTTATTATGATCTATCCCGAGCTTATTCCCGTAACATTTGCCATATTCATGGTCATTTTCGGAATAATCTCCATTCTTACGGCATATTTAACCTGGCTTGGTGTATTTGCCTTGCTGGTAGCCGTAATATTATTTGTTCATCCCCAAAGTATCGCGTATATGTCCGGAATCTTTCTGATTATTTATGGTGTACGACATTTATTCGAATTATATCAGGAATACCGATCGGATGATACAGAGTTTCCTTTTGATGGGTGATTTATTAGCCGCGGATTATAACGTATTATTATTGACCACAGAGCTATCATAAAGCTTTTTTACACTGAGAAGCACGGAGTTAAACGTATTTATATGTCATTTCTATTTTTTAATACGGTTGATAGCATTGATCATCTTTAACAACTAACTAACCACCACAAACCACCATCATTAATATCCTGACATAAGGTTTCGGGAGATTGGTTACCAATTTATTTTTTCTAATCTCGAGCTGTTTACTATTAGAACTATAAGATTGTCGTATAATTTATATTATGTAAAGTTATAATATTTTCGATTCAAATATTTCTTCCTAAATATTCTCTGCTATCTTCCCTATTGAAATTTATCACCCATAAAAAAAGCGTATGATCTGTTTAGACCATACGCTAAATTACTACTGCTAATACTTCAAGTATATTTAATACCAGAAATGGATTCTCCTGATATTAAGCTTTGCCATTTAAGGAATTTTGAATGGCGTTAAAATCTGGTAATTTGCCGGCGTCTTCTAAAACTTCAGCATATTTTATGTTTCCATCTTTACCGACAACAAAAGCGGAACGTTTGGCAACTCCGTGTAAACCTAAAAAGTTATCGTACAGAGCTCCGTATTCTTCAGCTGTTTCTTTATTAAAGTCGCTCAGGAGATTAAAATTCAGATTATTGGCTTTTTTGAACTCTTTCAATGTGAACTGACTGTCTACACTTATGGAAAGGATTTCAGCATCCAGATTTTCGTAAACTTTAAGGTTATCGCGCGTACTGCACATTTCTTTAGTACAAACCCCTGTAAATGCCAGTGGGAAAAATAGAACAACTACATTTTTATTCTCGGTAAAATCTGATAATGATATCTCTTCGCCTTCTGTATTTTTTAATGTAAAATCGGGTGCTTGATCACCTTTACTTAATGCCATATTAATACTCCTTTAATTAATAATTTTATGTTAGATGAAGTAATCAGACGGTCCTAATACGACTCCAAATTTTCTTCTCTTACAGTCGTTTCGATCCTGGTATATCCCTGGATGATAACAATCACGCCTATGATCATAACTGCTTGCCATAACAAATTTTTTAAATTGAACATTTCCCAAGGCAACCAATAAAATAGATAAGCTAAAATAAATAACCCAATTCCCGATAATACAATCAAATGTGCTGCATTTCTTTTACTTAATACGGAATGCATCATTAAGGCTACCAATAATGCACAAGCTTCATAAATCTCTAAAAGCCAATATTTTAAAATGATTGTGCTGGAAATAAAAGGGAATGAAATAATCACTAAAATAGGCAGACCAACAAAAACTTCCGGAAATCTTGCAAATTCAGGTTTTGAATTTCTTATAAGGACCATCAGTCCGCATAGTACAAAAGATATGGAAACGACACTCCCCCAAATGCTTATGCTCTCCTGACTAATATTGAATTTGATTAAGTAATTTACAGATAAATTGATTAGGGTGGTTACAATAAGTGCCGCTGAGGCCAAACTGTAAAAAACGTATACTAACTCTTTCTTTTCTATGAATAATTTGATAAATGTTATTGCAGCATAGATAAAGGCTATTAGCAAAACAAAAGATAAAAAGTGGGATACATTAGTCACGGATAATCGATTCTTTTGGTGATTTTATTTTTGCTGTTTTTCCTTACCCAAAGCCATAACCCGGTCAGCAACTTTTTTTAGCTGTGCCCTTTCAAACTGAATCATTTCCTGCATAATCTGAAATAAAGATTTATCCCTATGATTAATGGTCACTTTTTTTTGCCAGGTAATTACAGGGATACTATTAGCAATATTAATTAGTGCAGCTCTATGTTTAATAATTCTATCTAATACTTTTTCGACCGATTCTCCTTCTTTCATTTCAAACTCAAAAGTGTTTTTAAAATCAGGATTAATTTTTTTGAAATCGGGTCGATTATTTGATTTTATTTCTTCCAAAATCGGACGATAGAACTGCAGCTGCGCATGATCAATTAATGCAATCATCTCTATAATGGACTCTACTCCACCAGGTTTTTCATCAAAAGGGACCTCCTGGATAACGTATTTTAACGCTTCTATCTCATCCTGAAGATAGGTGGCATCTTCAAGTACGTATTCCAAGTTCTTTTTATTAAAGTCCATAGAATCCCATCAATGGATATTAAATTGTTTCAAACTTTTTAATAGCCTTTGTCCAATAGATAATTATCAAAATATGAATTTAAAAAGGTTATGCTGGTGTACCTTCTTCTTTCTCACGTTTAGCTTCCAGCATCTCAACCAAAGAAAGACTCGTTTCCCAACGTTTGTCTCTGTTACGAACCGAGTGAATATTGTTTTCTTCCTGAAAATCCCAGAATTGGCCAAATTGTCTGTTTTTGTATTCTCTGAGAAAATCCAATCTTTCCTTTAAATCCTCTTTAGGAACCAGTAACCGCTCTTTATCATAGATAGCATCTTCTCTTGATTCGAATACAAGATCAAAATCTTTACTCATCACAATAGCTTCTTCCGGACATACTTCTTCGCAGTATCCGCAATAAATGCAACGTAGCATATTGATTTCAAAAAAGTCCGGATACCGTTCTTTGGGATCATCGGAATCTTCATTTGCTTGCATGCTGATGGCCAAAGGCGGGCAGGCACGGGCGCACAAACCACATGCGACACAACGTTCTCTACCCTGATCTTCTACCAGAACCGGACGCCCCCGGAATATTGCCGGCGGATCCCATTGCTCTTCCGGATACTGCATGGTAAATGTCGGCTGAAACATTTGTTTAATACTATACCAAAGCCCCTTAACAATTTCCGGGAGATAAATTCTTTCAAGAAAGTTTAGTTTGCGTTCTTTCTTATAATCCTTATTTAAGGCGTTTAATACTGGTTTTTCTAAATTCTGTGGCATCGTTTACCTTTAAAATCTTTCAAAATTTTTGGTTTTTGCCTATATATTTTCAATGTACTAAAATAAATCTTATTGTACTTTCAATCAAAGACAATATTCAGTTCTCTTACGATTTCTGTTTGAACGTTAAGGTAACAGGAACACCTTCGAAGATAAAGCGTTCCCGAATTTTACTCTCGATATATTTTCTGTAATTAGCGGGCAGATCCTTTGGCTGATTCATAAAGAAAATAAAAACAGGAGGATTGGCTTTAACCTGCGTTCCATAATTAATTTTCAGCTGATGTCCTCTTTTATATGGAAGAGGTCGTTCTTTTATGATTTCCCCTAAAAATTTATTGAACACCGCGGTCGGAATTTTTTTCTTTCGCTCTTCAATAACATGATCGATCAGATCGATTATCTTATTCACACGTTTTCCGGTCAATGCTGAAATTGATAAGATGGGGATATATTTCATAGATGGAATCCGGGCATAAATGGCATCGACATACTCTTTGAAAAGTTTGTGATCACTTTCGACCAAATCCCATTTATTGATAATTAAAATTATTCCCTTATTAAATTTTTCAGCTTCTCTGAGGACTTTAATATCCTGAGCTTCAAAGCCTTGAATGGCGTCTATTAATAATAATGCTACATCGCATTCCCGTATCGCTTTGAAAGATCGTAATGTGCTATAAAATTCGATACTCTCTTTTACTCGTGTTCTTCTTCTGAGTCCGGCGGTATCAACCAACAAATAATCACGACCTCCGAAATTTAAAATACTGTTGATAGAATCGCGTGTCGTACCCGCTATTTCAGATACGATGCTTCGCTCATCTTTTAATAAGGAATTTATCAGGCTGCTTTTCCCCACGTTGGGCCGGCCAATAATAGCAATCCTGGGAGTATCCGGCAGCGGTTCTTCTTCCTTTTTTTCCTCTGGCAGATTTTCAACAACTCTATCCAACAGATCTCCGGTTCCTGTTCCGCTCATTGAGGATACTACCATAACCTCATCAAAACCAAGTTCATAAAATTCGGAAGCATGTAACGCTTTTTGGGCATTATCCGCTTTATTGGCTACCAGTATTACCGGTTTCTTTAATCTACGGAGCAATGCCGTCACCGATTTGTCCAATGCGGTGACGCCGCTTTCTACATCGACCAGAAATAAAATGACATCTGACTCTTCGATAGCGTAATCAACCTGATCACGAATACCCGCAACCATCAAATCCGGATCATCCGGTATATAGCCGCCCGTATCTACAATTTTAAAATCTCGGCCATTCCAGAACACATCACCATAATGGCGATCTCTTGTAACGCCCGATGAATCGTGCACAATGGCTTTTCTCTGACCTATTAAACGATTGAATAAGGTCGATTTTCCGACATTTGGTCTTCCAACTATGGATACTACAGGTAACATTTATGATGAAAAGGATACTATAAAGGTTTATCTTATATTTTTAGGAAGCTTTAAATCTACGTAATTATTTAATCTGAAATGTATATTATTTTATGTTAAAGTGGTCATATTTTCATTTCGGTTTTGCCGGAACTATAATTCTTGCATTTATTCTTTTTGTGTTTTTCATTTTCTACGTTGCGGGACTCGCCGGAATTATCGAACAGCCGAATGATACATCAAAAAACGCAAAGATCATTCTCGCTATTATAGTTCCTCCTTATCCAATCATATGGCTTTTTTATGATATGTATAAACAAGGAAAGGCTCTAAAATCGTGATGATCACTCCTGATCTTTATGCTCTTCGAGTGCCTGTTTTTCTTCCGCCCCATCAAGAACATCTGTTTCAGACTCTTCCACCAAAACCCAGGGTTCCAATAAATTTTCTTCAATATCATTTATAAAACGTGAAGGATTCGAAAAATATTCCCCGTAACTTGTATTCTGAATGACCGGATATGAGATATAAAGATTGCTTTTTGCTCGCGTACAAGCCACATATAATAATCTCAGCTCTTCATCCAACTCTTCTTCATTTTTGATGGAATACCCTGATGGTATCACGCCATCAAGACACTGAATGATGAAAACACTTTTCCATTCCAGTCCTTTTGCTGAGTGAATCGTACTGAGTATCAATGGACTCTCATCTCTTTTGGATGCTTCCGTATCAATCGCTGTCGCCTCAATGGGATCTAATGCCAAATCTTCCAACATCTTACGAAACGTAGAATAATTTTCGGAAATGCCAATAAAGGCTTCCAGATCTTTCAGTCGTTTTGGATAATCATCAAACTTATTTTCACAGAATGATTTATAGTAAGTTACAATATGCTCCACTCCTTTTGAAACGGGATAATCATTCTTCTTCAGATCCTGCAATAAGGAACTCAAAGCATGTATCTGCTGTAAGTAACGCTCACTGACCAAATCGGAAGCTCCTATCTCATAAGGATTATCCTGCGTTTTTAACCAATCAATCAGGTCCGTCGCCGTTTTGGGACCAATACCTTCCAGTAATGTCAAAATACGATTCCAGGCAATGGTATCTTGTGGATTTACAAGCACACGGATGTATGAAAGCACATCTTTTATATGAGCCGCTTCCGAAAATTTTTGTCCGCCGTATTTTATAAAAGGTATTTTCTTCTGATTCAACTCGATTTCCAAATCAAATGAATCACGTCCATTTCTGAAAAGCACAGCAATATCGCTGAGTTCATGACCCTGTTCCCGAAGCTGCAAAATCATTTGGGAGATAAAACGTGACTGATCTCTTTCATCAGGAGCTTTGATCAATGCCGGAAGTTCACCGATATCATTTTGCGTAAAAAGTCTCTTATCATACTTCTTCGAAGCTCGTTCCAGAACCTTATTGGTTAAATTGAGGATTCGTTTCGTAGAACGGTAATTTTCTTCCAGCTTAATAATTTTAGTATCCGAAAACTGATTCGGGAATTGCATGATATTTTCGTGATCAGCACCCCGAAATGAATAAATGCTTTGGGCATCATCTCCAACAGCCATCACATTATGATGCGTTGCAGAAAACAACCTAATCAATTCGGATTGTAAAGCATTGGTATCCTGATATTCATCCACCATCAGGTATTGATTACGATAAGATACTTTGTAGCGGACCTCTTCATTCTCCTGTAAGAGATCCCGTGTGTTGATCAGTAAATCGTCAAAATCCATTACATTATTGGCCACCTTATACTTATGATATTCTTCTGATAATTTTTCTATGCGATCAAGATGATTCAGAAATTGAGAATACTCCTGATCGACAACTTCGTGCAAACTCATTTGCTTATTGATCGATGTGCTTATCATCGAGTATAGTGTGTTTTTTCTGGGAAATCGTTTTTGGAGTTTATTGAACTTCAATTCCGCTCGCAACATCTGTATGATTTCCATCGCATCTGAAGCATCTATAATCGTAAAATTTTCCGGAAAACCGATTAATCCGGCATATTTATGTAATATCTGACTGCAATAGAAATGAAAGGTTCCTCCCCTGACTTTTGTACAGCGTTCGTCCAATAATTTTGACGCGCGTGTCAACATTTCCCGTGAAGCCCGTCGGGTAAACGTCAATAATAAAATTCGGCTTGGATCTACGCCGCTTTCCACCAGGCGGGCAACCCGGTAAACCAATGTTCGGGTCTTTCCCGTACCGGCTCCGGCAATCACCAAAGCGGATCCGCCATTAAACATTACGGCCTCATATTGCCGCTCATTTAATACTTCTTTATAGGGAATTTTAAAATCTTCCGGTTTAGGAGAAGACTGATCTTTCTGTAGTATGAACTTTTTCATATCACAAAAGTAAGAAACAAGCGGCTATATGTAAAAGATATGTTTGTGAGATTTTTTTCGTACATACGTATTCATTTATAAAGACGACCGACCATAGAGGCTGTGAAAAAATAACTTTGCTATAAGAAGATTACCTTAATTTTTTAGGTGTTATTCCATTATTTATACTTAATATCTAAGCGAAAAACAAATTATGTACGCTTATAAAGTCGATGAACAAATGTCCTCCCTATTGTTAGGGAGAGCTTGTCCCGCAAACTTCCGGGAATTAAGGGGGGGAAGATCGTGTAAAAGACTATTATGCTGAAGTTATTAGCCTTACGATTAATCAACAAAGTATCGCAATGATTTTTACGAATCCTAAATTTTTTAATCATAATTATTCAAATTTATACTTTTTGAACAGCCTCAAAAGACAGACTGGAAGCTTTGCGTCATAGAAGACTTTGCAAAAAAGTTCTTTTGCCTAATCCCCGCCCCAATAGACGTCATTCCTCACTACTATCGACGTCATTCCGGGCCCCGACCCGGAATCTCCCGGTTAAAGGCTATAAACGTTGTTTCCTCTTTAATTGGGTGGAATGTTTGGGGGGTAAAACCACGGTTTGTAAACAATACAATGCTTTGTCTGGATTCTGAATCAAGTTCAGACTGACGTCGTTTAGGGGTTGGGTTTGGCTAGGAGGTTAATTATCTGGCTCCCAAACATTTCCGCACCGACGTCATTCCGGGCCCCGACCCGGAATCTCCCGGTTAAAGGCTCTGAGCGTTGTTTAGTTTTTAATTGGAAGGAACGCTTTTAGTTTAAAACCACGGTTTGTAAACGGTGC
>Ga0102956_1000393_pt1 | contig 15741 bp, 11 predicted proteins | sample SalPonF2_A_D2_MG_FD_84515 | JGI IMG/M metagenome (GOLD analysis project Ga0102956, IMG submission 84515) | Salt pond soil microbial communities from South San Francisco under conditions of wetland restoration - Salt Pond MetaG SF2_A_D2_MG ...
GTACGTCTTTTCGACGCAGCTCGTCGAAATTGTGCAAGGTCGCATTACTGACTGTTACACCACCAACGAAAACGGGCTCAAGTCGGGCAACGGGAGTTACTGCACCAGTGCGGCCAACCTGCCAATTGACATCGCGAACAACAGTGATCTCCTCCTCGGCGGGAAATTTGTGGGCGATCGCCCAGCGTGGAGCCCTGGAAACGAAGCCGAGCTGTTCCTGCCAGTCGAGCCTGTTCACCTTATAAACTACGCCGTCGATCTCATACGCCAGTTCACCACGGCGACGACCCAGTCCCGCGTAATACTCGACGCATCCGGAAACACCACGCACAACACGGGCTTCAGAGCACACACGCAGGCCGAAGTCGCGCAGCCTGGCAAGAACGTCCGCATGGGTATCCGGCAACTGCCAGCCCTCGGCGTACCCAACGCCGTAAAAGAAAATATCGAGGGGCCGCTGCGCGGTGATACTCGGATCGAGTTGGCGCAAACTACCTGCGGCTGCGTTCCGGGGGTTTACGAAGGGTTTGCCTCCCTCTGCGCTGATTCGCCTGTTCAATTCCGCAAACCCAGTCTTGGGCATGAATACTTCACCACGCACATCGAGAACCTCGGGCAAATTTTTGCCCCGAAGCCGCAATGGAATGCTGGCAATAGTGCGAATATTGTGCGTGATGTCCTCACCTCTCACACCGTCGCCGCGCGTCGCGCCCGTAGTCAGTCTTCCCTTCTCGTAACGGATGCTGACAGCGAGCCCGTCAAGCTTGGGCTCCGCGGCATATTCAACCTCTGCCTCGATTTCAAGGCGATTGCGAACCCTTTGGTCGAAATCCAAAAGCTCGGCATCGGCAAACGCATTGTCGAGAGACAGCATTGGAACCGCATGAATCACCTGACCAAACGCCGCCAGTGGCTCAGCGCCTACGCGCTGGGTCGGAGAATCAGGTTGGACAAACTGGGGATAGTGCTCTTCCAGAGACTGGAGTTCACGCATCAGGCGATCGTACTCGGCATCCGGAATGATCGGGTCGTCCAGCACGTAGTAACGATAGTTATGGTCTGTAATCTCTTTCCGAAGAGATTCAATTTTCGCCTTGGCGCGGCCGACATCCATATCCAGGGGTTCCCTCCTTGGCGGTGTGGGTTACCAGATCAGAGTTGGAGACGCCGCTGATGCTCATAGGAAATAACATCATCACGAAGATAGCCAATACGCTGCACACTGAGTTTGTTGCCGGACTCGTCGAGCAGACGGCCACCAAGCGAAGATACCAGTTGTTGTGCAGTATCCAGCATTTTCTCGAATGCGTTGACTGCATTTATCGGGCCCGGCAACGCCATGAAGAACGTAACACCGGGCAACCGGTCCGATGCGTCATCAAGGTCAAAGGTGCCTGGCTCCACCATGCTGGCAACGCTGAATATCGCGGTGCCCCGTATATCGGGAGGATGATAATGAAAAATATCGAATTGGCCGAACCGCATGCCTGCCGATTCGAACAATTCGGCTACCTTACCGAGTTCGACTCCGCCGCCAGAGTCAAATGCCACGCGAATAGAGACAATCTTGTCGGTCGTCGCGGGGACCTCAGACGCCTGCTCCTGCGGCTCCGAAATCGTATCGGTGGGCATCGCGCGAGCGTCTTCGGCTTCGAGAGCGTGATCGCCAATTTTGGGTTCTTGCCGCGGCTGCAGCCCGGCGTCCTCTCTCCGCTGCCTTGCCGTTCGCCTGGTCCACAGGTACACCAATGCCAGTACCGCGACACCGACTACCAAAAGGATCGTTCGCAGTTGCTCGTCCATGCACGCTAACCCGCGGCCATGCGTACCGCTTCGTCCACGTCGACAACTACGAGACGCGACACACCTGGCTCTTGCATGGTGACGCCGGTCAACTGATGCGCCATCTCCATCGTGACTTTGTTGTGAGTAATAAAGACGAACTGGACCTTTTCCGACATCTCCTTGACGATTTCGCAATAGCGTCCGACGTTGGCATCGTCAAGCGGAGCATCGACCTCATCGAGTAAACAAAACGGCGCGGGATTAAGCTGGAAAATCGCAAACACCAGCGCGACCGCTGTTAGCGCCTTCTCACCGCCCGAAAGAAGATGGATGCTGCTGTTACGCTTGCCCGGAGGCCTTGCCATGATCGTTACACCGGCTTCCAGAATATCTTCGCCGGTGAGTTCCAGGTAAGCATGGCCGCCACCAAACAGGCGCGGGAAGTTCTCTTTCAACCCGGCATTTACCTTGTCATACGTTTCACGGAACCGGGTTCGGGTCTCCTTGTCGATCTTGCGGATTGCATTCTCGAGCGTATCGAGCGCCTGAGTAAGATCCTCAAACTGAGAATCCAGGTATTCCTTGCGCTCCGACTGTTCCTTGAACTCGTCAATGGCCGCCAGATTGATCGGACCGAGCCTGCCGATCCGTCCCCGCAACTTCTCGAGTTTCTCGTCCCAGTTCCCGGTCGTTGCTTCCTCGGGCATTTCCCGTTGCAGCAATTCCAGTTCGAATCCGGTCTCGGTCAACTGTTCATTTAGCGCTTCGCCGCGAACCCTGATTTCCTGAGCAGCAAGCTTCGCCGCATCGAGTGCCGTGCGCGCCTGGTCCACTGTATTCTCGCGCTCGCCGCGAAGAGTATTGAGTTCGCGCAGCCGTTCATCGACGTCGCCAAGCCTGCGCCGAGCCTCATTCAGTCCCGCCTCGACCGCACTTCTTTCCTCTAGCTTGCCAGCGAGATCCTTCTCCTGAATCTCCAACGGCGTCTCGCCCTCACTCAACTGCAGGCCGAGCTGTTCCTTACGACTACTGAACCGCAATAACTGGGACTGCATCCGCTCAAGATTCTGCGTCGCAGAGAGCTTTGAGGAACGCCTCGATTCGACCCGGATCTGTACCTCCCTGGCATGCTCCCGGTCCTGTTCGGCCTTCTTTTTCGCCAGCTCGACTTCGCTGTTCAAATGCTCGCGCTCACCGCGCAATTTCTCGGAAAGCTCCTCGAGATTGGCGAGTTCCTTCCCGGATTGCTCACGGTTCGTGTGTGCGGTCTGCAGTAACAACTCGATCTCGCGGCTATGATCCGCGACTTCGGCAGCTTCGTTTTGAAGCGCCGTACGTTTGGATTCCAGCTGATTCAATCTGTCGGTAGCGCTGTGTTTTCGCGCCTGGGCTTCGGTGTATTCCCGATGTGCTGCATTTACGTTGCCCTGGCACGCCTCGCGCTCCGACTCGAGATCGCGCAAGCGCTGCCGGTCCTGCGCCAGTGCAGAGGTCAGGTCACGGACGACATTTTCGAGGCTGGCGACCGCCGGTCGCAAAGTTCGAAGCTCGGACTCACGTGCGAGCACGCCCGCATGATCGTCCTGGTCTCGCGATACACGCAGCCAATTTTTTCCCACCCATGTCCCGTCTTCTGTAATCACGGACTGGGACGGCTCCAGGCGCTCGCGCAAGCGCAGTGCCGAATCAATGTCGGGGGCAACGAAAATGCCGTCCAGCAGGCACCCGGTTATGCCATCGCCCGAGACCTTGTCCAACAGACGATCCAAACCGAAACTGGCGAGATCTGACGATTTTCCTGCGCTCTCTTCAATCAGTGTCAGTGCACCGGCTTCCAGGGTCTGCAGAGCACGTCCGAAATTATCGAGTCCCGGCACACAGACTGCCTCGAGATAATCGCCCAGCGCGGTTTCGACCGCTCGCTCCCATCCCGGCTCTACGGACAGGCGTTCGGCGAGACGCGCGCTCTGGTCCAGCGAATTACGTTCCAACCAGCCCTGGGGGGCATCCGAGTCGCGCCCGAGCGCGGTTGTCTGCAGAGCTTCGAGGGATGCAAGGCGCGCGCCGGCCCGCTCCAGCTCGAGTTTTTTCTCATCGAGCTGGCGCACACAGTCCGACTCACTGACTCGCTGCTCCTCGAGCGTACGCACCAGTTGTTGTTGTTGCCCTTCCAATTCAGCAAGGCGATTTTGGTATTCCTGCTCAAGCGCCTCCAGGTTGGCAAGCTCACGGCGCTCGCCATCCAGTGAAATTCCAGCGGTCTCTGTATCGAGGCGCTCTTTCTGCGCAATCATTCGGGCCTGTTGCTTGAGCAACTGCTCGATCCGCGCCTCCTCGACCTGCACCGACTGCCTGCAGACGCCGATACGCCCTGAGTGCTGCCCCCAGTTCTCCTGCCACTGTGAGAGCGCTTCCTCGGCCTGCCGCAGCTGCAACATCGAGCGTTCCTCGGCCGACCCGGCTTCAACCAGTTCGGGCTCCAATCGCTCGAGCGCGCGATCGAGTTCCTGCAACTCAGTGGCATCCTTGTCGATATGCGCCTGTATATCGGCGAGCGCATGCTCCGCCTCGATGAGTTCCTTCGACTGCCGCTCGCGCATTTCGCGGTTGTGCTGGATGCTTTGTTCGAGACGGGCAATTTCGGCCCCGACCCTGTAATAGTTGCTCTGGACTTCGTTGAAAGAGTCAGTCGCCTCGACATGTGAATTGCGCAGTGACTCGATATCCGCCTCGATCGATCGCTGCGCGGCGATCGCGGCCTGCAGCGCGGTGTCGCGTTCGGCACTGGCTTTCTCGCGGGTCTCAAGCAATCCACCCAGGTCGCCCAGCCGCAACGCGAGCAATTCCGCTTCTGTACGCCGCTCCTGTTGCTTCAGGTCCTTGTATCGTTCAGCGGTACGGGCCTGGCGCTGCAGGTGACGAATCTGTTTTTCGACTTCCTCGCGCAGGTCATTGAGACGCTCGAGGTTCTCACGGGTGTGGCGAATCCGGGTCTCGGTTTCGCGACGCCGATCCTTGTATTTCGAGATTCCCGCGGCCTCTTCCAGATGCGAGCGCATCTCTTCCGGTTTGGCCTCGATCATCCGCGAAATCATTCCCTGCTCGATAATCGCGTAACTGCGCGATCCGAGTCCGGTCCCGAGGAAGATATGGGTAATGTCCTTGCGCCGGCAGCGAGTGCCGTTCAGGTAGTACTGGGAAGTACCGTCGCGCGACACGGATCGCTTGATCGCAATTTCAGAATATTGCGCGTATTGCCCGCCGACAACGCCATCGGAATTATCGAAAACCAGTTCAATCGACGCAGTACCCACTGGCTTGCGGGTGCTCGAACCGTTGAAAATCACGTCCGCCATTGAATCGCCGCGGAGATGCTTGGCGGAACTCTCCCCCATAACCCAGCGAATTGCGTCAATAATGTTCGACTTTCCGCAACCGTTCGGCCCAACGACTCCCATAAGATTACTTGGCAGCGTGATCGTTGTCGGATCGACAAAGGACTTGAATCCGGCGAGCTTGATTTTATTCAGGCGCATGTGTGAGCTACTGGTGACGCAACAAATCGGCGTAGTGTAAATTAATCCGCCACCTTTGACGATGCATTGACAACCCCGATTTCTTCAAGGAATACAAATGAGCCTACCTGACCCCACCAGAGACGGTGCCGAGCCGCGCACCCATCTCGAAACGTTCGAAAATCCGAATCCGGATACCGACTACACGGTCCGGATCTCGATTCCGGAATTCACCTGTCTGTGCCCCAAAACCGGCCAGCCTGATTTCGCTACGCTGGAAATCGAATACGTCCCCGATTCCAGGTGTGTCGAACTGAAGTCCTTGAAAATCTACGTCTGGGCATATCGCAATCTCGGCGCCTTTCACGAAGCCGTGACCAATCAGATCAGGGACGACCTGGCGGAACTGCTGGATCCGAGATTCCTGCGCCTGACCGCCGAGTTCAACGTCCGCGGCGGCATCTACACCAGCATCGTCGCCGAGCACCGCAAGAGCGGTTGGGAGCCAGAATTGCCCGTGGATCTGCCGTAGCGTGCTGTTGCATAAAAGCTCGGTTCGCAGCTTCACCTTACCCGGCATTTTCGATATATAATAGCCGGTTTGACAGATTAGCCCCGGAGACCACAGATGCCGGCAAAGAAAAAACGACCCGCGACGAAACGTAAGACCGTCGGCGCAAAAAAGACCGCGGCTAAAAAAGCGGTAGCGAAGAAAACGCGCAAGACCGCCTCGACCGCGGCGAAAAAGACCACGACGCGCAAAAAAACAACGCGCGCCGCGAGTAAACCGACCGCACGCAAGAAAACTGCGAAAAAAACCGTGAAGAAAAAGGCAACTGTGAAAAAGAAACCAGCAACCCGGAAGGCCACCGCGAGCAAAAAGAAGCCTGCGGCAGTGAAAAAGGCCGCAGCGAAGAAAAAGCCTGCGGCAAAAAAGAAAGCCGTGACCAAGAAGAAAGCTGCCGCGCGGAAGAAGCCCGTTGCGAAGAAGAAACCTGCGGCAAAGAAAAAAGCCGCAGCCAGCAAACCTGCGGCAAAGAAAAAGACCGCAGCCAGAAAGAAGGCGCCCGTCAAGGCCGCCGCAACCAAGAAAACCCCAGCGAAACGCAGGCGCCGGCCCTCCACTGCGAAACGCCGGGCCCAGTTGTTGACCGGCCCGATTCACGGCGTTGCGCCCTACAAGAGAGGCGCCGGTGAGATCTACATGAGCGACGAACAGCTCGAGCATTTCCAGAATATTCTGCTCAATTGGAAACGCGAGCTGATGGAAGAAGTCGACCGCACCGTTCATCACATGAAAGACGAGGCGGCCAATTTCCCCGACCCGAATGACCGCGCGACCCAGGAGTCCGAGTTCGGCCTTGAACTTCGCACCCGCGACCGGGAACGGAAATTGCTTCGCAAAATCGACTCCGCGCTGGCCCGGATCGACGATGGAAGCTATGGCTTCTGCGAGGAAACCGGGGAAGAGATCGGCCTCAAACGCCTTGAAGCGCGCCCGGTTGCGACGCTTTGCCTCGAGGCGCAGGAGCGGCGCGAGCTGGCGGAGAGACAATTCCGCGATCGTGACGACCGCTACCGCTAGATACAATTCTCGCGGCCGTCCGACCAGCCATGCCCGGTCGGACGGCCCACCCAGTGCGCCGGGTAACGTACAGGTGTGACTGCACAGTACCGCGGTAGATTTGCTCCCTCCCCGACCGGTCCGTTGCATTTCGGCTCGCTCGTTGCCGCGGTGGGCAGCTACCTGCAGGCACGCAGCCACGACGGTGCCTGGCTGGTACGCATCGAAAACCTCGATCCGCCGCGTGAATCTCCGACCGCCAGCGATCAGATACTCAGTACCCTGGAGTACTTTGGGCTGTGCTGGGACGAGGATGTCCTTTACCAGTCTGATCGGTACTCGGCCTACGAGGCAGCACTGGACCGCTTGCGCGAACATGAGCTTCTTTTCTATTGCACCTGCAGTCGCAAGGATTTGCGGGACGCGCAACCGAAATCCCCTGCGGACTCAGGCTCAGAACCGGTTTATCCTGGCACCTGCCGCTGGCGCCGGACAGCCCCCCCGCAGCCGCATAGCGTCCGGATTCTCACCAGCGCTGCCCCGATAGTTTTCGAGGATGCATTACAGGGACAATGCGAGCAGATCGTCGAACAGGTCTCTGGCGATTTCGTGCTCAAGCGCCGGGACGGCCTTTATAGTTACCAGTTAGCGGTAGTTGTCGACGATGCGGCACAAGGCATCAGCGAAGTGGTTCGCGGTGCCGACCTACTCGGTCAGACGGCCCGTCAGATTTTTCTGCAAAAAAAGCTGGATTTACCGATGCCGGCATATGCGCACCTGCCGATTGTCATCGACAACGCGGGAAACAAGCTCAGTAAACAGACCGGCGCCGTGGACGTTCGCTCCGGCACAGGGTATACACCGCTGTGGCACGCCTTGAATTTTCTGCGCCAGGATCCCCCACCGGAACTGTATCGGGCGTCGGCTGCGGAGATGCTGGAGTGGGCTGTCCCGCACTGGAAAATCGAGCATTTGGCAGGCGAGCTGCGGCGAACCCTGCACAGTATTAACGAGAATCCATCTTATGATGTATAGTTGAAACCACGCTAAAAAATGCCGGCGCCAAAATTTTGGCATTGGGTTGGCGCAATGGTTTTAGCTGTATAAGCGCCGTCGGAACCGGCCCAGGCGCGGACAGACAAAAGAGGGGGTTTCGCCTTCTATGAGCGAAGCACGAGTAATCAAGAAGTACCCTAATCGCCGACTGTACGATACGGAAGAAAGCCGCTACATCACGCTTTCCGACATTCGCAGACTGGTCCTGGATAAAGTCGATTTCGTTGTCATTGACAAGAAGTCGCAGGCGGACATAACAAGCAGCATCCTGTTGCAGGTGATCAGCGAACAAGAACAAAGCGGCGAGCCGATTATGAGCCGGGATTTTCTATCGCAGATTATTCGCTCGTATGGCGGAACCATGCAGGGAATGGTGAGCAGCTATCTCGAACAGAGCATGAAGCTGTTTCTCACCCAGCAGCAACAGGTTCGGGAGCGGGTCAAGAGCGTTGTTGGTATCGATCCCGTAGGAATAGTCGCCGACCTCACTACAAAGAACTACCAGCGTTGGCGCGCGGTGCAGGAAGAAATTTTCCGAACCTTGACCGGCGGCGGTCGTGCCGACGAAAGCAAACGGGAATCAAAGAAGCAGGAAGCGGCAACCGAGGAAAGAAAGGGCTAGCGCAGACGACGTCTCCGGCCTCGCGCCGGCGCCAGCCAACTCTTGCCGCGATCACCGGGTTTCTCGTTGACGACTCAGAACACCAGCCACGGATCGCTGGCCGCCAGTGACTTTCGGCCTGCGCCTGTGCTGCGCGGACCACATTTCCAGACAATTCTGGCGAATGGTCCTTTCAGTCGCTGCCCCGTTATTGAACTTCAGCGCGAGCGAATCGAACTCCCGGACGGAGATTTTCTGGATCTCGACTGGCTGGTTCAAGATGACGACCCGGCCGATGCTCCGATTGTCTTTTTGCTGCACGGCCTGACAGGCTCAGCACAGTCGCGCTATGCGCAGGATCTTTTTACTCGGATCCGAAGCAAAGGGTGGCGCGCCGTGTTAATGAATTTTCGCGGTTGCAGCGGTTATCCCAACCGACTGCCGCGCACATACCACGCCGGCGAGACCACCGACTTCGAGTACATTCTGCGTCTGCTACAGCAACGCGAACCAGGCCGACCAATAGTGGCAGTCGGCTATTCGCTGGGCGGCAACGTTCTGCTCAAACATCTGGGCGTCATGCAGTCGCAGAGTCCCCTCAGCGCCGGCGTTGCTGTTTCGGTACCCTTCGACCTCGAAATTGCGGCGCGCTCGCTCGGTTCCGGGCTGTCCCGTATTTATCAAATCAACCTCTTGCAACAATTGCGCAAGAGTATCCTCGCGAAATACCAGCATGGAGGCAGTCCGTTCGATTGGGAGCGCGCGATGAGCGCCCGCGATTTCTTCGAATTCGACGACGCAGTGACCGCTCCTTTGCACGGCTTTGAGGGTGTGTCCGACTACTACTCCAGATCCAGCAGCAGACAGTATCTGGGCGCTATTACGGTTCCCACGTTAATCCTGCATGCCGAAGACGATCCATTCGTACATCGAAGCGCGATTCCCAGCGCGCGCGAACTCGGGACGTCCGTAACGCTCGAACTATCGCGCCATGGCGGGCATGTCGGGTTTCTGCAAGGTTTCCCGGGCGAAACTCGAAATCGCTGGCTGCCGCAAAGAATCATCGCTCATCTGGCAGGAATTTTTGCCGTAAGCTGAGAGCAGAACGGATCGAAGGCGCAACAAAAAAGGGCTGCATTTGCAGCCCTTTCTCGTTCCGTTCAACCGCAGTTGCTAATCAGGCGGCATCGTCACCCAGATCACGCATGCTGAGTCGAATTCGGCCCTGGCGATCAACCTCCAGCACCTTGACCTTGATAATATCGCCCTCGTTCAACTCGTCGCTGACTTTCTCGACGCGCTTGTCGGAAATCTGCGAAATGTGAACGAGACCGTCCTTCCCGGGCAAAATCTGGACGAAAGCGCCGAAGTCCATCAAGCGCACGACCTTGCCTTCATAGATCTGCCCAACCTCGACTTCAGCCGTAATCAGGTCGATGCGACGCCGTGCTTCCTGACCCGATGCGCCATCGACCGAGGCAATTTTCACGGTGCCATCATTTTCGATGTCGATCGTTGCACCGGTAGTCTCTGTGATCTCGCGAATCACCGACCCGCCCTTGCCGATCACATCACGAATCTTCTCGGGATCGATCTTGAAGGTTTGAATGGTTGGTGCCCAATCAGACATGGTCTCGCGCGGCGAACCAAGCACGGAATTCATCTCTCCGAGGATATGCAATCGCCCGTCCTTCGCCTGCGCAAGCGCATCCTCCATGATCTGCCTGGTTATGCCATCGATCTTGATGTCCATCTGCAAAGCAGTGACACCGGTTTCGGTTCCGGCGACCTTGAAATCCATGTCGCCGAGATGATCCTCGTCGCCGAGAATATCGGTGAGAACCGCGAATTTGTCGGCCTCTTTGACCAGCCCCATCGCCACACCGGCTACCGGTGCCTTGATCGGCACGCCGGCATCCATCAGGGACAGGCTGGTACCGCAAACACTCGCCATCGAACTCGAGCCATTCGATTCAGTAACTTCCGATACAACCCGTATCACATACGGAAATTCCTCATGAGTTGGCATCACAGCCATGATGCCGCGTTTGGCCAGTTTACCGTGGCCGATTTCGCGTCGTTTCGGCGAGCCCATAAAGCCGGTTTCGCCTACGCAGAATGGCGGGAAGTTGTAATGCAGCATGAAGGCTTCTTTGCGTTCTCCTTCCAGCGCATCGATTATCTGGGCGTCCCGGCCGGTACCCAACGTGGTGACCACAATCGCCTGGGTTTCGCCGCGGGTGAAAATAGCGGACCCATGCGTGCGCGGAAGAAATCCGGCTCGAACAGCGATCGGCCGTACCGTCCGGGTATCGCGGCCATCGATCCGGGGCTCGCCCTCGAGAATCCGTCCACGGACGATCTCTCGCTCCAGTTTGCTGAGCTGCTGAGAGACAGCGCCGCTGTCCCACTCGCTGCCTTCGCCACACAAAGCTTCAACCGCCGCTTGTTTCGCGGCACCGACCATTTCCTGGCGGGTCTGTTTCTCAGCCACGACGTAGGCCGCGGTAAGGGCATCAGCAGCGGCATCGCGCACCGCACTCTGCAACGCCGGATCGACCTCGGCAGCGGTCCGGGTCCACGCGGGCTTGCCAGCTTCGGCGGCAAGCTCATTGATGGCGGATATTGCGACCTGCATCTGCTCGTGTCCGAACATGACCGCATCGAGCATGACCGACTCAGCAAGACAATTTGCCTCTGACTCGACCATCAGAACCGCTTTATCAGTACCGGCGACCACCAGGTCGAGCGCTGAGGACTCAAGCTGCGAATTGGTCGGGTTCAGCACAAACTGATTGTCGATGTAGCCCACCCGGGCCGCCCCGATCGGGCCGGCGAACGGCATACCCGACAGAGCCAGCGCCGCGGAGGCGCCGATAAGAGACGGGATATCCGGATCGATGTCGGGGTTCATCGAAATGACGGTCGCAACAACCTGCACTTCGTTGTGAAAACCCTTCGGGAAAAGCGGCCTGACCGGCCGGTCGATCAGGCGAGAAACAAGCGTTTCCTTCTCGCTGGGTCGACCTTCACGCTTGAAAAAACCGCCAGGGATCTTGCCCGCGGCATAAGTCTTTTCTACGTAATTGACCGTAAGCGGAAAAAAATCGCGCCCTTCCTGCGATTCTTTGCGCCCTACTGCGGTAACCAAAACGACGGTGTCGGCTATGTTGACCAATACGGCGCCGTCCGCCTGACGTGCAACCTCACCGGTCTCCAGGGTTACGGTGTGCTCACCGAACTGGAAACTCTTTTTTACGAGTGCCACGCTGAACTCCTAGGAAAAAATCGGGATGTAGATAAAGCGGAAAGGGGCCACACGGGCCCCCTAGTGAAATCAGCGGCGCAGACCGAGACGACCAATAAGGTCCTGGTAACGTTGCTGGTCCCTGGACTTAACGTAGTCCAACAGCTTTCGACGCTGGTTGACCAGCCTCAGAAGCCCGCGACGGGAATGATGATCCTTTTTGTGATTTGCGAAATGCTCGGATAGTTCATTGATACGGGCCGACAGCAAAGCAACCTGTACTTCCGGCGAACCGGTATCCGCGTCACCGCGCGCGTAATCTTTGATCACCCCGAGCTTCTGCTCATTGGTAAGAGGCATTTCCAATAACTCCAAGTCTTTTTGTGCAAGCCGCCTATTTTACCTGCGGATGCACCAATTCAACAAGTGCCGGGCCCTTTTGCCGCCCCGGCTCCCGTTCCGTTCCCATCCGGCTGGGCACACAACACCTTCAGAGGTGCTATCCGCCCGCCCGGCTGGCCTTCGCCGATACCGACAAACTCTCCATCGCCGTCATACAGGCGCAGCTGCCCGATATGATTGAAACCCTCGGGAGCCGTGACCCGACCGTGCGCAATGTCGCGCACGCCAGCCTCATTTAGCGCGGCCGCGGGCAGGTGTCCTACGATCGTATCCATCGGCAAAACACGCGAATCCAACGCGCTCAGCCCCTCTCCTGCCAGCTCCTGGAGCTCCTGCAAATTCAGCATGCGTTCCGATGGCAGCTCGCCGACGCCTATCCGCCGCAATTGCCCAACGTGCCCCGCCGTACCCAGCGTTTTGCAGATATCTTCGACAAGAGTCCGGATGTAAGTGCCCTTGCTGCATGTCACGGCCAGGTCTATGTGACGCTCGCCACGCCCCAGCAGTTCGATGGAGTGAATGATCACCCTGCGCGGCGCCCGAGCGACTTCGATCCCCTGGCGCGCCAGCTCGTACAGCCGCGTGCCCTGATGCTTAAGCGCCGAATACATGGGTGGAATCTGCTCGATTTCACCGCTGAACCGTTCGAGAGTCTCGGCCAGAAAGTCGGGCTCGAGCTCCGGCACCGGCAATTCCTCGACAACCTCGCCTTCTGCGTCACCCGTGGTTGTGCTGTGACCCAGCAGCGCGCGCGTGACGTACCGCTTGCTCGCGTCGAGCAGAAATGCCGAGAGCCGGGTGGCGCGCCCGAAACAGACCGGCAACATGCCGCTGGCCAATGGATCGAGACTGCCCGTGTGTCCGGCTTTCTGCGCGCCAAACAATGACTTGACCTGCTGCAGCGCCTGATTCGACGACATACCCTTGGGTTTATCGAGAAGAACGACGCCATCCACCGGCCGCCGCCGCGGCGCTTTGACCCCGGTCAATTTTGCTTTTTTGGCAGGCATCAAAAAGACCGCTTCAGTCGTCTTCCTGACGTTGCCGATCGGACTCTATCGCGTCGTCAATAAGGCGGGTAAGCCGCGCCCCTTCGGCAAGGCTCTCGTCATGGGAAAAGTGCAGCTCCGGAACCCGCCGTATCCGCATTTCGCGCCCGAGCTGGCGGCGCAAATGTCCTCGTGCCGCAGCCAGGGCTGTTGCGGTTTCGCTGCTATCGGCATCCGGATCCAGCATGCTGAAAAACGCGGTGGCATGCGACAAATCGCGACTGACGTTTACCGCGGTAAAGCTCACGCCATCGAGGCGCGGGTCCTTGAGATCACGACGGACAAGCTCGCTGAGGACGCGAAGTATCTGCTCCCCAACGCGCTGGCTACGATAAAATTCTCTTGCCATGATTCAAGCCTCACGTCAGATCGTGCGCGCAACCTCGATCCTTTCGTAGCACTCGATCTGATCACCGACTTTGACGTCGTTGTAGTTGCGCACCGCAATCCCGCATTCCGTACCGGATTTGACCTCGTTGACGTCGTCTTTGAAGCGCCGCAGCGATTCCAACTCGCCTTCGTAAATCACAACGTTGTCGCGCAGCACTCGAATCGGCGCATGCCGCTTCACGGTACCCTCGGAAACGATACAACCTGCAACCGCACCGAATTTCGGCGAACGGAAGATATCGCGTACCTCGGCAACACCAACGATTTGCTCGCGCACCTCCGGCGAAAGCAGGCCATTGATGGCGGCCTTGACGTCGTCGATCGCCTCGTAGATCACGCTGTAGTAGCGGACGTCTACTCCCGTCTCCTTCATCGCATTGCGGGCCGCACTGTCAGCACGCACATTGAAAGCAATCAAAACCGCGTTGGACGCAGCCGCCAGGTTTATATCCGATTCGGTGATTCCGCCAACGCCGCTACTGACAACCCGAACCTTGACCTCGTCACCGCTCATCTTCAACAGCGCATCCTGAAGTGCCTCGGCGCTCCCCTGGGCGTCGGCTTTCAAAAGGATGTCGACCGTCTTGGCCTCACCTTCTTTCATCTGCGAGAACACGTCCTCGAGCTTGGCCGCCTGCTGCCTGGCGAGCTTGACGTCGCGCGTCTTGCCCTGCCGAAGTTCAGCCACTTCGCGCGCTTTTCGTTCATCAGCCAGAACCAGGAAATCATCGCCGGCATTCGGGGTACCCGACAACCCAAGCACTACTGCCGGCATTGAAGGGCCAGCTTCGGTTATCGACTGGCCGTCTTCATCGAACATCGCGCGAATACGTCCATGCTGCTGCCCGGCAAGCAAGGCATCGCCGACCCGCAAGGTTCCGGACTTTACCAACAGTGTAGCAACGGCGCCGCGCCCCTTTTCAAGGCTCGACTCGACGACCACACCATTGGCTGCGCTATCGAAGGAGGCCTTCAGCTCCAGCACTTCGGCCTGCAACACAATATTGTCGAGCAGTTCTTCGACGCCCTGCCCGGTGATGGCAGAAACATCGACAAATATATTCTCACCACCCCAGGATTCAGGAATCACCTCGTGTTGCGACAATTCGTTGCGCACACGCTCAGGGTCTGCGTCGGCCTTGTCTATCTTGTTAACAGCCACCACGATCGGCACGCCCGCGGCTTTCGCATGCTTGATCGCCTCGACGGTTTGCGGCATCACACCATCGTCCGCCGCGACCACCAGAATGACGATATCCGTTGTCTGCGCGCCACGCGCACGCATTGCGGTAAACGCAGCGTGTCCCGGCGTATCGAGAAACGTAACGATTCCCCTCGAGGTCTTCACATGATAGGCGCCGATGTGCTGGGTAATGCCACCCGCTTCCTTGGCCGTAACACGTGTGCTGCGAATAAAATCGAGCAGCGACGTTTTACCATGATCGACATGACCCATAACCGTAACGACCGGCGGGCGCGGCCTTTCCTCGCCCTTCGGCTGCACGAATTGGTCGAGGATCGCGTCCTCACGTGCCTCTTCCGATACCGGCTTGGCATGGTGTCCCATTTCTTCCACCACGAGTGTCGCGGTGTCCTGGTCGACAGGCTGGTTGATCGTTGCCATCACGCCAAGGTTCATCAGGGCGCGGATGACCTCAGGCGCCTTGACCGCCATACGATTTGCAAGTTCGCCGACCGTGATTGTTTCCGGAATATTGACTTCCCGGATTACCGGCGCGGTTGGCCTCTCAAAACCGTGCTTGGCATCAACATTCACATTGACCGAACGCCGCGAACCGCCGCGACGTTTCTTGCGTTTGCGTACATCGGCAGTCACATGTAATTCGGCGCGACCATAACGCGTAGGTGCGCCTTTCGCGCGGGCCGCACGTTTTTCGCGCGCAACCCGTTCCGCTTCCTGACGCTTGCGTTCTTGCTCGGCGCGCTCGCGAGCCTGAACTTCGGCGAGCTGACGGGCCTCTTCGTCCGCCTTGCGTTTGGCTTCTTCCGCAGCCTGCTGCTCGCGCTGCATTTCCTGCTGCTTGCGTTGCTCAGCCTCCTGAAGTTCCTTCTCTGCACGCTCCTTGGCGAGCAAGGCTTCTTCTTCGGCGCGCCTGGCTTCATCCAATTCA
>Ga0102956_1000395_pt1 | contig 15725 bp, 23 predicted proteins | sample SalPonF2_A_D2_MG_FD_84515 | JGI IMG/M metagenome (GOLD analysis project Ga0102956, IMG submission 84515) | Salt pond soil microbial communities from South San Francisco under conditions of wetland restoration - Salt Pond MetaG SF2_A_D2_MG ...
GGGCGGGTTGTTCATCCACGATCTGGTGGGGCTGGTGGTGACGCCCATGGCCACGGCGATCATCTACTACTTCCTGCCCCTCATGGTGCGAAGACCGATCTATTCCCACTCGCTGTCCCTGGTCGGCTTCTGGAGCCTCGCATTCTTCTATCCGCTGGTGGGGATACATCACTACTACTACAGCCCCATTCCGTTCTGGGCGCAGATTGTCGCCCAGGGGGCATCGCTGATGCTGCTGCTGACGGTCTACACGGTCGTCTACAACGTGTTCATGACCATGCGCGGGCGCTGGCACATGGTGGCCAGCAACATCCCTCTGCGCTGGCTGCTTGCCGGCGTGGTGTTCTATCTGATGGTGTGTACCCAGGGCCCTCTGCAGGCCATGCTGGTGGAGCAACCCCTTATCCATTTCAGCGACTGGGTGATCGGCCATTCGCACATGGCCTTGCTGGGCTTCGCCACCTTCGTCTGCATGGGCTTTATCCACTACGCCTGGCCGCGCCTTACCGGCAGGGAGCTCAACCGGAGCCTGTCCGAGTGGTCCTTCTGGCTGTCGTTCGTCGGTGCCAGTTGGATGTTCATCGATCTGTGGATAGGCGGATTGATGGAGGGGTACTACTGGGGCTACGGCTTTCCCTGGCTGACTTCCATCACCCACCTGGAGTCGGTCTGGATGCAGCGCATTCTGAGCGGCGTCGTCACGGTGGCCGGGTTCATTCTGGTGCTGGTGAACCTGCTGGTGTCCCATCTGCGCGAGACGGTCCCTGTGGAAGCGCCCGGCATGGCGCCGGCGAAAGGGTAACGGAGTCCGAGCGTGAAGACGGTCAACATCGAACGAGCGACCTTCGTACTGCTGGTGGCCGGGGTGGCCTTTTTCCTGCTGGCCTTCGTGGGGCTGGGCCTGACGCCCTGGGCCCAGGTCGACAGAAAGGATGTGACCAAGGCGCCGAAACAGCTGGTGCCGCTGACTGCATTGCAGATCCAGGGGCGGAAACTGTATATGCAGAACGGCTGCGACTACTGCCACTCCCAGTTCGTCCGGCCGGTCGGCGACGATCCACTGCGCTACGGGCCGGTGTCCAAGACGTGGGAGTACAGTCGGCAGTATCCCCATCTGTTCGGGACGCGGCGCATCGGCCCCGATCTGACCCGAGAAGGCGGCGTGCACTCCGACGACTGGCAGTATGTGCACCTGTACGACCCGCGCCTGATCGTGCCCTGGTCCATCATGCCCAGCTTCCCGTGGCTGTTCAAAGGTTCGCCCGGTAAACCATCCCACCAGGCTAAGGCGCTGGTGGCCTATCTCCAGACTCTGGGCCTGGCGCGCAAAAAGCACATGCTCGCCGACGGCAACGCCCACAAACAGTTCATCCCGGGCATTGGTAAGGTGGTGCAGTACAAGTACCACGGCGGAAAGCTCAGTGATCCCGGTTACGACAAGGTCATCTACTTCCAGAAGGCGCAACCGCCTGAAAATACCCCTGAGCTGCGCGCCCGCGGGGCCAGCCTGTACCATGCCGAGTGCATGCAGTGCCACGGTGCGGAGGGTAGCGGCAAGGGTCCCGCCGCCAAGTATCTGCAGCCCACGCCCGTGCGCCTGGCAGCATTCCGGTTCAACAAGCAATTTCTGTATAAGGTGCTCTACTACGGCCGCCCGGACTCCGCGATGCCCTCCTGGGTGCACGCATTCGACGGGTTCCTGAGTCCCAGGGACCTGTGGGCAATCGCGGATTACCTGACCAGTTCCCACTTCTACGAGGGCGACCATGGTGTCAGCCATTCCGAGGCGCCGCCGGCGCCCAAGAAAACCAGCGCTCTGATGACCCTCGGAGAGAAGACTTTCAAGGCCAGCTGCTTTGCCTGCCACGGCATGCAGGGCGGCGGTGACGGCCCGGCGGCCAAGGCTCTGGCGCCCGCGCCGGTCGACTTCCAGGGTATGCAGCCCAGTGTGCGGTGGGCTTTCCATATCATCACCAAGGGACGTCCGGGCACGGCCATGAGCGGCTTCGCCTCCATGCCCGCCAAGAAGCGCTGGGCGCTTGCCTACTACGTGGACTCGCTGTTCAAACCCGGCGCAGCCGCCAGGAGCGCCCGCTCGGGCGGCGACCAAGGCTCCGATTCACAGGCGTCCGCGGTGGGGAGGCCCCGGCCGCCCTCGGGGCGTTTGATAACCCTCAGCGAGCAGAGGAGTAAGAACCCATGATCTGGGCGCATTCCATCAACCCCATCGCCATGATCGCGGCGATCGCGGTGACCGTCTACGCAGTGCTATCCATATCCGCCTTCGCGGTCTGGGTGCTCTACACCCTGTGGCTGGAACGCATCGGCGAGCAGCCGGACTATGCGCTGCGCCTGTTGCGTCGGCTGGTGGCGCGACCGGTGGGTGCCGCGGGCGCGTCCGGACCCGTGCCGGCAACCGCCGTGGGTTACCGGTCCGGCGTTTCGCGCGCCCATGGAAAGGAGACAGACTGATGCATGACATGATACCCCATGGGGTCGGCATGGATTTCACCTGGGCCCTGACCGTCGGTGTGGTGGTTTACTCCGCCATCGCCTTTGTCGGGTACTTTCTGTACAACGTGGTCGCCAAGCGTCGCCGGCGACGCGGGCAGCACCACGATGAGGGTCGTGCCGCGTGACTGCACACAGAGCGGACAGTCCGCCCGCGGTAGACGACGAGAGCGTGCCGGAACCCGGGCATGCGCCCATGCCTCAGGTGCTGAAGGTGGCGTGGATGATCGGTTTCGCGTTCCTGCTGGCATCTGTGGTTTATGCCTTCTGGCGGTACTGAGGGAAGTCGGTCATGAACAAGGACATCAAAGGCGGTTTCGTGTTGTACGTGGTCGTGATGCTGGTGCTGACAGGCATCTATCTGGGTCTGCAGGCGACCTCATGGGGCCGCCACGTGTGGCAGATCCTGAGCACCCAGCCCTCCAACTGGCATATTTGAACGGGGCACGCTCATGCACGATCTGGCGGACCTTCGGATCCACTACATGCTGGCCTCGTTCGTCAGCGTGTTGTTCGTGGGCGTGGTGCTGCTCCTGAAGCTGTTTCTGGTCAGCAACTACCGGCACTGGAAGCAGAGCAGGGATTTCCGCGAGTCCATAGAGCAGCCCAAGTACGACTACATGGACCGCGAGCTGGGAGAAGGTTGGCGGGACCGGTAGGCGCGGACAAAAAAAATGCTGGGGAGCCGTTGCGCAACCCCAGCCAAGGAGGAGTACAGCCGTCGGAAAGCATTGCGAACCGTGCACCGGCCGGTAGGACCGGTCCCCGCGGCTAGCTGCATGGACCGTGCCAAGGCCTCGTCCGCAATGATCATGCGGGCCGGGGACTGTCCATGAGGGCGCCTGGCGGGGGCGTTGGCCGAATTTGCTACACCCGGCTGTTCAAAACGGGCCAGCGGTAAAGACGCTTGCGGGACGGAACCGGACCGACCGAAGCGGCTCCACTGTCGTCCCGTACAGTCTTACCTTCACCCTGGCGATCCGGCTTTCTGTGCAGGCGGACGCAGGTGCCCTGCGGCCCCGAGGCAGTCGGTCGCTGATGCCTGTCTGGCCCGCCGGGGCGCGGGCCGGTCGGTTGATTCATTTTGAATACAGGGCTGATTCATAATAGATCACTCCTTCACGGCGCAGCCCGCCGGTCAACGATAATCCATTGTCTTAGAAGGTATAAAATTGCTGGCACGGCAAGTGCAACCAATGCGCTGACAGCGACACTCAGCGCAGGAGTTTGCCGTGGAGATACTAAAAAAGAGCCTGGATCCCGTTGTGGCGATGGTCATCGTCGGCGTCCTGGACATCTTTCTGTTTCTGGTGGTGGGCGCATGGACCGTCGGGGGCGGTGAAACCATGATCACCGGCCTGCTGGCCAAGGCCGCCATCGGGGACAAGCTGCACCGTCTGCCATTCTGGGTCTACGTGTTCAAGCCCTCCTTCTACTACTGGAAGATGTACATCAGCCTGGGAATGCTGTTCGGCGCATTCGTGGGCGCTGTGCTCAGCAAGGAATTCTACTGGCGTGTGCCGCGCCGTATGGACGAGTGGGTGATGATCACCGTGGGCGGCCTGCTCATGGGCATCGGCATCCGCCTCGCCTTCATATGCAACGTCAGCACGTTCTTTGCCATCACCCCTCAGATGAACCTGGGCGGCTATCTGGCCGTGACCGGCATCATCGCCGGCGCCTGGGTGGGTTCGCTCATCTACAAGAAAGTGCTGGAGTCCTGATATGCACCACAACTCCCTGACGCAATGCCTGGCATCGTTCTTTTTCGCGGCCGTGGTCGGCTTTCTGATGCAGCGCTCGCGGTTCTGCAACACCGCCGCTCTGCGGGACGCCATGCTGTTCAAGAGCTACCGCAACACCAAGGCCATGCTGGCGCTGATGATCGTCACCACGCTGGGCTTCACGGCCTTCATGAGCGTGGGCGGCGGCCATCCCATCGAGTTCGAGGTGGGGGTCAACCAGCTGGTGGGACTGTTCCTGTTCGGCATCGGCATGGTGTTGGCCGGCGCCTGCACGGTGTCCACCTGGGTGAAGACCGGCGAGGGCAACATCGGCGCCCTGTGGGCGCTGATCTTCACCTTCGTGGGCATGTTCCTGTTCTCCCTGTTCTGGTCCGCCTATTACTGGCCGCCGGCCCCGGCGACCATGAGCGCCAGCCCCAACCTCAAGGGTCTGCAGTTCGGCATCGCCAACGCGGCCACCCTGCAGTTGAAGACCGGCATCCCGGCGTTCGTGTTCGGACTGGTGCAGACCGGCGTGCTGGGCGGCATCTACTACGGCATCGTGCGCCGCGAACGCGCAATGGCCCAGGCAAGGGAGACCGCCAGGGCCGAGACGGCCGGCGTCGAAGCGCCGGCGGCGGCGACGGTCAGCGCGGTAAGCGATGCCGGTGCGGCATGAACTGAATATCAAAGAGAGGAGCGACGATGGGACTTTTCGGACGCAAGAAGGCGGAAGCGGAACAGGGCGGTGCAGCCTCGACCGTGACCCTGGAGGACGGCCAGACCGTGGAGGTGGCACAGGTGGTGGACTGCCTCGGCGATTCCTGCCCCCGGCCACAGCTGATGACCAAGAAGATCCTGGGAAAGGTGGCGTCGGGTGAGGTGGTCCAGGTGAAGATCGACAACCCCACGTCCATGGAAGCTGTGGTGGCCATGATTCCCGACCTGGGAGGCACGCACCTGGGCACCCTCAAGGGCAGCCGGGGCTGGAGCGTGGTCATAAGGCGCAACTGAGGGGACGACGATGGCAGCTTCGGACAACAACGCGGCCGGCGCGCAGATTCAGATGACCCTGGTGGCCCTGGTGCTGGCCGCCGCCACGGTGGTGTCGATTGCCTACATCGTCATCGCCAAGCCCGACTATCTGCGCCATACCCGCTTCGGCGTGCCGTTCTATTCATCCAAGGTCATCAACCCCGTCACCCAGCGGCCATTGGACCTCAATGCCCTGGCCGACTACTACGTGCAGGGCAAGACCAAAGGGGGCCAAACGCAATGAACCTATCGACCGTATTGCAGATCGTCATGTTCTTCGTGGCCTTTTACCTGATGGCGCTGGTGTTCCTGGGCAACCCGTTCGGCAAGTGACTAGCGGAGTCTTCATGGACAACCTCAAGGTACTTGTGTTCTGCACCGCCACCCTGGTCGTGACCCTGGCGGTGTGCGTCGTGGCGGGCCGGGCGGTGATGGTGCCGCAGGCCACGGCCGAGTCGGCGACCGTGCCGCAGCCGGTGGAGGCCTTTACCCAGCCGATTGATGTGGGCTCGGGCCTGGGTCCGGTGTCGGTGAACAAGCTGATGGAATACTTCGTCGCCCATCCTCCCCACACCGACGGCGGGACGGGAGCCCCGGCGCTGCCGGTGCAGCACTTCGGCGGCTGCTGAGGTCGCCCGTGTTGCCTTTGCGGCTGATGGTGCTGGCGCCGGTGCTGTTTTTCGCGCTGCTTGGATGCGGCGCTGCCGATGGTGCCAGCGCCTTGTCGTATATCGGGAGCCTGCGCGCTGCGCGGACGGCCAATACGGTGGTGCTCGATACCCGTCCGGCGGCCCGTTGCGAAACACGTTCGGTGGCCGGGGCCCGGTGCCTGCCGCCCTCGGCACTGCTGGGGCCTCATGGCCGGTTGCCGGCGTTTCGGCAGTTGGTGTGGGTGCTGGGCACCGCGGGCCTGACCGGTCGGGAGACCGTGGTGGTGGCCGGCGACGACCCGCAACGGCGCGGCTTCGTCGCCGGCGTGTTGTTTCTGCTCGGGCAGGCGCAGGTGCGGGTGCTGAGTCCGCGGCTGACAGCGCTGCTGAACGCCCACCGGGTGCCGGTGGGCACCGGTACGGGGACGTCCATGGTGGCGCAGCCCCTGTTCCAGGGGCAGGCGCGGGCGGGACTGATCGTATTTCGCGGCGAGCTGTTGCGGGCCCTGCGCAGCAGCCATCCTCCGGTGCTGTTCGACGGGCGCAGCGACGCGCGCTACTGGGGAAAAGTGGTGACTGCCCGGCGTGGGGGCCACATTCCCGGTGCCCGTTCTCTGCCGGCCGACACGCTGCAGACCCGGGGATCGTCCGCACAGCGGACGGTGGACGTACCTGCGGGCGCCATCGCCTATGCCCAGACACCGGCGAGTACCATCGCCTATTTCACGCGTCTGACCGCCGGCCTCGGTGCCCCTGTGCGCGTGTTCGTGCAGGGATGGCGGGACTGGGCCGACCACACGGCGATGCCGGTGGCCGCCGAGACCCTGCCGTCATCATTCCCGTCCGCGACGCCGCCACCGCGCAGTGCGCCCCGGGGCGGCACGTCGGTGTCGGCGTCGTTGTTCGCGGTGTCCATCACGTCGCTGCTGTTCGCCATTGCGGCGGTGGCGATCGCCATGCGGAGGAAACAATGGATTTGATGTTCGTGATTTCGAACCCGGAGGCGGGAACGTACCTGGGCCCCCTGCTGGCCGCCTGCGAGCGCCGCGGGTTGCACTGGTCGTGCTTTTTCACCAACGACGGCGTACGGGCGGTCATGCACGACAAGGTTCGGCCCCTGCTGCCGAGGGCGGTACAGGCGGCCGTGTGCGGCGATTCATGGAAACGTTTCATGGGCGATGCGGACTGCCCCATCGACGTGGGCAGCCAGACCGAGCACAGCGCACTGGTCGCTGAAGCCGGGAAAATCGTGAGCCTTTGAGGTCGCCGCCGGTGGCGACGGGGGACAGGGTATGAGCAGGCGGGAAAAGAACATCGTGTTGCTGGGACGGCGGGACCACACCGAGGCCATGCGGGTGGCGGCGGGGCTCACCATTTTCGGGCACCGGGTTCGACTGGTGCTGATGGACCGGGAGGTCGAGGACACGCCCGAGAACCGGGCCCAGGCGGAGTTGCTGGAACTGTCGGACATCGAGCCTGAAACCACGGTGGCCGGCACTGACCTTCCGCACCTGTCATCGGGAGCCCTGGCCGAGTTGATGGTCGGCGCCGATGCCGTGGTGTGCGTATGAAAGACAAATCGAGAAGCGCAAGCCGCAGGGGTGGGCCATGAATATCACGATCCTGTCGACGGGTCTGTTTCCGGATGCCCAGACCATGACCGAAGCGGTCAGCTATCTGGAGGCGGCGCACTATGTGTACCGGTGCGATCTGCACACGATGGAGGACCGGGACGAAGAATGGGACCGGGTACTGGAGGAGGTGCTGGGCGCGGACAAGGTTATCACGGTGTAGGGTCCGGCGGCCGCGCCGGGCGGGTACGCAAACGCAGAAAACAAAGCCGCATTGACTGGGTTCACCACGAGGAGACGGAGATCATGAACAAGACGACAGTAGCAGGTTGGATGACGGCGGCGGCCGTCGGTCTTTCCATGGGTTACGGGGGTGTCGCCATGGCAGCGGCTGCGCCGCTGGTCAGCCCTCAATGGGTGGCGGATCATGCCTGCAAGCCCGGCGTGGTGGTGCTTGATGTGCGCAGCCCCGTGGGTGGCGGCGGTAATTACTACACTTTCCTGCGCGGGCACGTGAAATGTGCCGTGTACAGCAACTACAAGAAGGCCGGTTGGCGCGTCAAGGCCCATGACGTGCCGGGTATGTTGCCGCCGACGGCCAAGCTGCAGAAGCTGATCAGGGGCCTGGGAGTCAACAACGGCGAGCATGTGGTGATCTACACCGCCGGCACCAACGCTCTGGACATGGGCAGCGCTACGCGGGTGTTCTGGACCTTCAAGGTGCTGGGCGACAACAACGTCTCCATCATGAACGGTGGCTATGCCGCCTACGCGGCCGCCAAGCTGCCCACCGCGCGCGGTGCCGACAAGTCCGGCGGCAACGGCAACTTCACCGCGCACTTCCAGTCCCGCTATCTGGCCAGTGAGAAGGACGTGGACAAAGCATTGCACGAGCATGGCGTGACCCTGGTGGACAACCGGCCCCATTCCCAATATCTGGGCGTGGTCATGCCGGGCATGGACAAGCGCGCGGGCACCATACCGGGCGCCAAGAACGTGCCCCAGAGCTGGCTGACGGTCAACGACGGCGGCAAGTTCCGGTCAGTGGCCCAGATCAAGGCCCTGTACAAATACGCGGGAGTGCCCACCTCGGGAAAGCAGATCAACTTCTGCAATACCGGCCACTGGGCTTCTTTGGGCTGGTTCGTGAGCTCGCAACTGCTGGGCAACAAGAACGCCAGTGTATACGACGGCTCCATGTCCCAGTGGACGCGCAACGCCAAGCTGCCGGTGCAGCAGCGGATGAAGATCGCGGGCAACTGATGCCGCTGTCGGCTGTGCCCCGCCCCGGGGGCGGCGCCGACAGCCCGGCACCGCGGGCCGGCCTGCTGCTGCAGGCCGGCTCCCGCCGCCGGGACCTCGCCGCCCAGCTGGAGGTGGCGCGCGATGACGCCATGCGCCTGGCCGGCAGTGGGTTGAACAAGCCACGCCGCGTCGGGTTGGAGGCGAAAGTCCGCTCCGCGCTGGGTGTGCTGCCCCTGACGGCCCGAGCCTATCTGCAGGACGACGGCGCAGCCGAGGCTTCGGCCCTGGCAACCCTGAAGCGGGCGCAGCGGGCGTTGCAGAGCCGGGACTGGAAGCGGGTGGCCGCTGTATTGTCGCAGCTTTGCAGCGCGTATCCGTTGCGATTGGCCGGGCTGCGCCCCGGGAATGCGGGGCCGGCGGCGGTGGCGGCCGCAGGACGCTCCTATCAGCACAGCTGTGCCATGTGCCATCGCTACGCCCGGCCGGATTCGCAGTTGCCGGCACCGGATCTGTTCCGATGGTCCCGCACGCTCGGTGCGCGGTCATTCGTGGCCCGTATGATCGACGGTGTCCATGGCACGGCGTTCACCAGCTTTGAAAACCCACTCTCAGCCGCCGAAATTGCTGCGCTCTACGCCTATTTCCGCACCGGCGGGACGGTTGCAGCGGGTGGTTCCCCGGACAAGGCGCGTTGATGTGGCGGGCGCAGCCGGGCAGGGTCGGTTGGTGGTAGACTGGTGGGCGACCTGCGGAGGTGGCGAAGTGCCTGTCTGTCTGAACCGGCCGATCCTTAGGCGTGTTGTGCGATGGTCAACGATGAGAAAGCTGTCGGTCATTGCGGCACTGCTTGTGGTGCTGCCGGTGCAGGGACTGTACGCCGCGCCCGACCGGCAGGCGCACTTTCTCGCCTTCGGCGTGCTGCCCATTCAGAGTCCCACCAAGCTTGCCGGCATGTTCATGCCCCTGGTGGAAGGTATCCAGAAGGCGCTGGGACAGCCCGTTGAGTTCGTCACCGCGCCCAGCTTCGCGACCTTCATGAAACGGGTGATGGCGGGCCGCTACGACTTCGTCTATCTCAATCCCTTGCTGCTCAAGCGGGCCGAGAAGGCCGGTTATCATGCCGTCGCCAAGGTGGCCCGCGAACCGTTTACCGGGATTCTGGTGGTGCGCCGCGACAGTCCGCTGCACAATCTGAATCCGGCGACGCTGCCCAAGGGGCTGCGCATCGGTTTCCCCGATCCGAACGCCTACGCCGCCACGGTCATGACGACTCAGTACATGAAGAAGTTGGGCATCGATGTGCACCGGGACTTTTCCGTCAAATACTTCGGCTCCCAGAACTCGGCCATCATGGCTGTCTATGCGGGCCTGGTGGATGTGGCGGGCACCTGGTGGCCCTCCCTGCGGTCCATGCCGCCGCGGGTGCGTAAGGGGCTGCGCGTGATTGCCGAAACCCCACCGCAGCCCCAGATGCCGATCGCGGTTCGCAGCGGTATGGCGCCGCAGCGCGTGCGCAAGCTGACCCGCTATCTCACTTCGCTCACTCACTCCGCTTCCGGGCGTCGGGTCCTGCGGCACCTGGGTTTCAAGCACGGGTTCGCGGCGGCTAACGACAGCGAATATGCCAAGGTGGGGCAATGAACACCGTCGCGGAAAGCGCTTCCGAGACTCTGCCCTTGACGCGTGCGCGAAGGCGCGAGCGCTTTCGCGGGCGCTTCGCATCCCTGCGTTTTCGGTTGATTCTGTCGGTGGCGCTGGTCCATGCGGTGCTGATGGGCACGTTCGTGTGGGAAGCGGTCCGGGACCAGTCGGCCGACATACGCGCCCAACTCGTGAGCCGGGGCCATGAGTTGGTGACCCTGATGGCCGTAGCCAGCACCAATGCGCTGCTGGCTGAGGATCTGGGATCCCTGGGGGAAGTGACCGACAGGGTCAAACGTCAGCCGGGTGTGGTCTACGGCGACATCGTGGATATCCGCGGCGATGTGCTGGCCAGCTCCGACCCCGCCCGGGTGGGCCACCGGGAGACACGGCCTCTGAACGTCAGGGACCACTTTCCGCTGAAACCCGGGGACCACGTGCTCGACCTCAGCCGTCCCATCGAGGTGGCCGGCCGGCGGGTGGGAACGGTGCTGCTGGGGCTGAGCACGCGCAGCATGGACACCGCGTTGGAAAAGACCCGCGACGCGGGCCTGCTGTTCATCCTCATGGCCCTGGTGGTGGGCAGCGTGGCGGCCTGGGCGCTGTCCATGATCGTGACCCGCAACCTGCACATCCTGATCAGCGCCGTGCGCCGTATCGCCAAGGGTGACCTCGACGTGCGGGTCAACGTGAACAGCCGCGACGAGGTGGGTATTCTCGCGCGGGCCTTCAACGGCATGGTCGCTTCCCTGCAGCGCACCTCCCGGGAGGTCAGCCGGGAGCACGAAAAGCGCACCGAGGCGGAACGGTTGGCCTGCGTCGGCGAGCTGGCGGCCAGTATCGCCCATGAAATCCGCAATCCCCTGGCCGCGGTGGTCAATGCGGTGCCGTTGCTGGACAGCGAGAAGCTGGATCCGGAGGATCATGCCGAGGCACTGAACATCATCAACGCCGAATCCCGCCGCCTTCAGCGTATTCTCGAGGATTTTCTGCGCTTTTCGAGGATGCGCGAACCTCAGCCCGTGGTCGGCGACCTGGGGGGGCTGCTGGAGGAAGTGTCCCAGTCGGTCGCCCACGATCCCGCCGTGCCCGCGACGGTCGGCATCCGCTGCCATGTGCCGGCCGGGCCGTGCCGTGCCTCCTACGATCCGGATCTGCTGCGACAGGTGCTCTGGAACCTGCTGCTCAATGCCATTCAGGCCATGCCGGAAGGCGGTACGGTGGATATCAGCACCGAAACCCTGGACGGTCAGGTGCGGGTGACCATCGCCGACACCGGCACGGGTATCCCCCATGACATCATCGACAAGGTGATGCGACCCTTTTTCACGCGCCGCGGCGACGGCACCGGTCTCGGCCTTGCCATCGTGCAGCGCATACTGATGCAGCATGGGTCCAAGCTGTCCATCGACAGCGAGCCCGGCCACGGGACCCGGGTGACTTTCCAGCTGCCGGCAGGTTAGAAAGCATGTCCACCATATTGATAGTCGACGACGAGTACTCCATCCGCCGCACGCTCGGCATGCTGCTCAAGAGCCACGGGCACCGCGCCCTGGAAGCGGCCTCGGTGGAGGAGGCGGTGAAACTGCTGGACAGCGAACCCCTGGACCTGCTGATCACGGACATGCGCCTGGGACCGGACAACGGCATGCAGCTGCTGTCGGAGATGAGCGCCCGGGGCAACGCCGAAAGCATTGTCATGACCGCCTACGGGTCCATCGAAAACGCCGTGGACGCCATGCGTCTGGGGGCCTACGACTATCTGACCAAGCCCATCAATCCCGACGAGCTGTTGCTGCGGGTCAACAAGGTACTGGAAAAGAAATCCCTGCGTGAAGAGGTCGACCGGCTCCGGCAGCAGCTTTCCGGCCGCAATGCGGTGCGCGGTATCGTGGCCGAGAGTCCGGCCATGAAGCAGATTCTGCAGCTGCTGGAACGCATCCGTACCCAGGACATACCGGTGCTCATCACCGGCGAGACCGGCGTGGGCAAAGAGGTCATCGCACGGGCCGTCCATGCCATGAGCCACCGCGCCAAGGGTCCGTTCGTGGCCATCAACTGCGCGACGCTGCCCGAGGAGTTGCTCGACTCGGAGCTGTTCGGACATGTCAAAGGCGCGTTCACCGGCGCCTCCCAGTCCAGGCCGGGCCTGTTCCGGGAGGCCGACGGCGGCACGCTGTTCCTGGACGAGATCGGCGATGTCAGCCCGCGGCTGCAGGCCAAGCTGCTGCGGGTACTGCAGGAAGGAGAGGTGCGGCCGGTGGGCGGTGGCGCACTGTTTCATGTGGACGTGAGGGTGGTGGCCGCCACCAACCGGGACCTGGAGCGCCTGAGTCGCATGGGCGAGTTCCGCAACGATCTGCTGTTTCGTCTGAACGTGTTGCCGGTGGTACTGCCGCCGCTGCGGGAACGGCGCGAGGATATTCCGGCGTTGATCGATCATTTTCTGGCCGGCTTGCGGGAACGACGGAGCATGCCTGACCTGAACCTGACGGCGACGGCGCGCCGCAAGCTCATCCTGTACGACTGGCCCGGCAATGTGCGGCAGCTGGAAAACGTCCTGGAACGCAGCTTTGCCCTGTATCCGGGGCCGCTGCTGGATGCCATGGAAGTGGTCATCAACCCGGGCGCCGGTGGAGACAACGCGCTGGACGATCCCGGCGAGTTGCCCCTGGCGGAGGTGGAGGCCCGTCACATTCGTCAGGTGCTGGCCGCCCAGCATGGCAACCAGGTGGCGGCTGCGAGAATTCTGGGCATCAGCCGCTCGACCCTGCGCCGCAAGCTGCAGGAAATGGGCGCTCTGCCGGCCAGCGCGCCCGGTCCGAGCCGTGAACTGGGCTGAGCCTCTCGCCGTGACTGCTCCCTGTCATGCCAGTTCACCTACCGAGTGCTTCATCTGACGCTGGCGTTTCGTTCATGGTGAGTATCTCCGAATATTCCTGAATACCAAAATACGTCAATGCAGTGACATTCCCGCCTTCGCAGGGTCAGAATAGATGACAGGCGCTGCGAAGCCGGCGCCGGTGCACTTGGGGGCAGGTCATCGAGGTAGCGGGGATGGAGTCCTTCGAGCACAAGCTGCAGAAGTTCGATCCGGGGGTGGTGTGGTTGGACGGCCACAACCGGGTGCTGGCCTTGAATACCATTGCGTCCAGTGTGTTGGGTGTGACGGTCGGCGATGCGGTGGGCAGTGAGATTCTCCAGCTGCATCCGCAAAAGAGCCGCAACAAGGTCCAGTGGCTGCTGGAATCGGCCAGTTGCCCGGTCACCTCGCCGCCGCCCATGACCATGATGATCAACGTGCCCGACCGGGTTCTGCTCATCAAGGTCTCCAAAATGTTCAATGCCGGCGAGCCGGTCGGCACGTCCATGATCTTCTTCGATCTCACCGACGTCACCACCAGCCCCCTGCTGCCGGACGGCGGCCCGGATCGGCTGCGCCAACTGTTCAAGCTGCCCGTGTACAGGAAAAGCAAGGTGGTGCTGCTCGATCTGAAGACCGTCTCCCATTTCAAGGCGGACGGTCACTACACCACGGTGTATACGGAAAACGAACGATACCTGTGTAATCTGTCCCTGTCCGATCTGGAACAGCGTCTGGACGGCACCCGTTTCGTGCGGGTGCACCGCAGTTACATGATCAACGTGCATTACGCCACCGCCTTCGAGAAGCTCGACGAGCAGTGCACGGTGGTGATGAGCACCGTGCCGGAAGAGCATGTGCCGGTCAGCCGCAGCAACCTGCACAAGCTCAAAGCCATGTTCGGCCTCACCTGACCCACACTTCCGTTCAGGAATTCTCTGCGCCGTTCGCGCGCGCAGCCGGGCTTTCGTGCATCGGCGGTTGCACCCGCGAACCGGTGCCCTAAGTTGGTGTTACTGCGCACACGGCTCGCCGGAGCCGCCGCGCATCCCCTGTGCCGATTTCCCCGCGGCCGTTGCAGAGGAGACGCCATGCCATGATACCGGGCCATTTCGAATACCACGCACCGGCCTCCGTGGACGAAGCGCTGAAGCTGCTCGTCCAGTACGGTGACGAAGCCAAGGTGCTGGCCGGCGGGCACAGCCTGCTGCCCATGATGAAGCTGCGCTTCGCCGAACCCGGCCATCTGGTGGATATCAACAATATTCCGCAGCTCGCCGGCATCAGCGAGCAGGGCGGCACCCTGCATATCGGAGCCATGACGCGCGAGAACGACCTCATTGCCTCCCGGTTGCTGTGGGACAGGTGTCCGCTGATTCCGGAAACGGCGCAGGTGATATCCGATCCCCAGGTGCGCAATTGCGGCACCATCGGCGGCGACATCGTCCATGGCGACCCGGGCAACGACCACCCGGCGGTGATGATGGCCCTGGACGCCGAGCTGGTGCTGCGAGGCCCCGACGGCGAGCGTACGGTGCCGGCCAACGGCTTCTATCTGGGTACCTATTTCACTCAGATGGAAGCGGAGGAAATCCTCACCGAAATCCGCGTGCCCGTCCCTGCGCCACACACCGGTCATGCCTACTGCAAGCTCAAACGCAAGACCGGCGATTTTGCCACCGCCGCCGCCGCGGTGCTGCTCACCATGGACGGAGACACCTGCAGCGCGGCACGTATCACGCTCACCAACGTGGGACCCACACCGCTCAAGGCGGACGCGGCGGAGCAGGCGCTGCAGGGCCAGCGGATCGACAAGGCGCTGATCGAGAAGGCGGCCGCCGAGGCCATGGCCATCTGCGACCCGGCCGAGGATCTGCGCGGGGACCGCGAATACAAGATTCACATGGCCGGGGAAATGACCCGGCGGGCCATCCGCCAGGCCCTGGACCGTGCGGGGAGGAGCTAGAACATGGCCAAGCAGCAGATTTCCTTCACTCTCAACGGCGAGGCGGTGGACGCGCTGGTGGAGCCGCGCCATCTGTTGATTCATGTGCTGCGCGAGGCACTCGGACAGACCGGCAGCCATATCGGCTGCGAGACCTCCCACTGCGGCGCCTGCACCGTGGATCTGAATGGACGGTCAGTCAAGTCCTGCACCGTGCTGGCCGTGCAGGCCGACGGTGGCGAAGTGCTGACCGTGGAAGGCCTGGCCAAAAACGGCGAACTGCACCCGGTGCAGGAGGGCTTCATGCAGGAGCATGGCCTGCAATGCGGTTTCTGCACGCCTGGCATGATGGTGCGGGCCTACCGCTTCCTGCAGGACAACCCCGATCCCACCGAAGCGCAGATCCGCGCCGGCATGTCCGGCAACCTGTGCCGGTGCACGGGCTACCAGAACATCGTCAAAGCGGTGATGTACGCGGCCAAGAAGCTGCGCGAACAGCAACCGGCGTAGAGGGGATGGCACAGTGACAGCGACCGCAGA